>ULMJ01000688.1_pt1 | contig 113395 bp, 90 predicted proteins | sample 1951641 | NCBI WGS metagenome assembly ULMJ01 (sample SAMEA4835550, study PRJEB28245) | human gut metagenome | biome: gut microbiome; material: fecal sample | place: Denmark | collected 2008 | reverse complement strand
AATGGCAAAAGGAAAAAGAAAAGTTCCTGATATAAACTCAAGTTCTACAGCGGATATCGCTTTCCTATTGTTGATCTTCTTCTTGATTACGACTTCTATGGATACGGACCGTGGTTTGGCAAGACGTTTACCGCCACCACCCGAGACTGAAGATAGAAAGGATGATTCAGATAAGGTTAAGGAGCGTAACGTTTTGACTGTCTTCTTGAACATGAATGACCAACTCATGGCCAATGGAGAGTACATCAATGTAGATCAATTGAGAGATAAGGCAAAAGAATTTATTGCTAACCCGTATAATGATGAAGCCAAACCGGAAAAGCATGCAAAAGAGATACCTTTCTTTGGCACTATGCAGGTTACGGAAAAGCATGTAGTTTCTTTGCGTTGCGACCGTGGATCTTCCTATAAGGCATATTTGACAGTTCAGAATGAACTGGTGGCTGCTTATAATGAGTTGAGAGAAGAATTGTCTCAGGAAAAGTTTGGCAAGAATTATGCCGCTTTGGATGAAGATCAACAAAAAGCAATTCGTGATGTATATCCTCAGAAGATTTCTGAGGCAGAACCTAAAAAGTACGGAGAAAAGAAGTAATGGGAAAATTTAATAAGACTGGTAAACGCGAAATGCCTGCGTTGAATACTTCTTCTCTGCCTGACCTTATCTTCACCCTGTTGTTCTTCTTTATGATTGTAACAACAATGCGTGAGGTAACACTGAAGGTTGAGTTTAAGGTTCCGCAAGCTACTGAGTTGGAAAAATTGGAAAAGAAATCTTTGGTTACGTTTATCTATGTAGGAAAACCTACAGCCGAGTTCCGTAAGAAACTGGGTAATGAAAGCCGTATCCAATTGAATGACAGCTATGCTGAAGTTGCTGAAATCCAGGACTACATTATTGGTGAACGTGCCAGTATGAAGGAAGAGGATCAGCCGCAGATGACTGTTTCTTTGAAGGTTGACCAAGATACAAAAATGGGTATCGTTACAGATATCAAAGAAGCTCTTCGTAAAGCTTATGCATTGAAACTTAACTATTCTGCGCAACCGCGTCAGTAAGAAGTTAGATCAAACTATATAAATGAAAGGCGCTTGTTCGAGAAACAAGCGCCTTTTATTTATCCTTTTATGTTATATACTTCCCGGTATATATCTTCTTTTACTTTTTCGAAATCCCTCTCACATTCTAAGTCTCCATGAGTCATAAGTAACATGGGTAGATAATCGTCTTCGGGTCTATATGGCGGTTGAAGATATGGTTTCTCCCAAAGTACGAAGCCTTGGCGTTTATAGAAGTTGATGCGTCGTTGTGCCATTTCTTCTTCGGGTGTTTCTACTTCCAGAACAATGGGACGCTGGAGTAGCTGGCATAAGTGGCTTAAGACATTCTTGCCATGTCCGCCATTACGCTGGGCCGGATCGATGGCAAAGTGTTCTACGTAATAGAATTTACCGAAATCCCAATAAGTAATGAAACCTACAGGAGTGTCATGGTGGAAAATAATATTATTGTGGAAATGAGGCTTATTGTCAGTGTACAAACGCAGTTCCTCTAACGGACGGTGCTCTTCCGGCGGGAAGGCGGTGGTTATTAACTGTTCCATGTATTCATACAAGAATTCATCAGCAGTGCTGATGCGCTGGAGTCTAATCATAATGTTGTTTTTTAAAGTTTAGTCTTTTTATTATTTAGTATAGAAATCGATGAGTCGTTGCAGTGCACGCTGGCATACCGGACAGAATGTAGGGTGTTCATTGGTACGCATGCGGCAATTATCAGCAGGACGGAAAATGCCTTTTGAAGAGTATCCTCCTCCTTCATAAACTCCTACAGGATATTTCGTTTGTTCACTGACAGGGGTGGGAATAGGAGTGTCTTTACCAAGCATATCTTCCCATTTGGAGGCGAAGTCTACGCGAGTACTTATATTTTGCTCCCAAGGCTCTACATTTAAGGGATATGTATCAGTCATAACATCGTTATCGTAGAAATATTCGTCTGCCAGGCCGCCGAAACTGTGCCCGAATTCATGCACAACTACAGGACGGAACATAGGGTGGTGCGCAGTGGTCAGGGTATAAGCATTGTATATACCGCCACCACCATACTCCTCTGTATTGGCAAGAATGATGATATGTTCATATGGTATTCCGGCTAGGGCATCGTGTATGGACTTCACCCGGCGCGTAGTCAGGTAGCGGTCGGAATAAAATGTGCTGAAATGTGAGTTGAAAGCAGTGTGTTTCCATTCCCCTAACCGGGGGACACTTACACCACTGTCGTCGGAGGGGCTGGCAACAGCTACGATATTGAAGCGACCTTTCATACTTTTGAACGGTTCGTGAGAGAACAAACTCTCGCAGGCAATTGCCGCATCCTGATAGAATATATCCATTTCATCGGAGGTATAACCTTCTGCAAGGATAGCGACATCGATGCATTTGTCTGTATTACCACTTTCCAGTAAATACTTGTGTGGAGTAATGTGCGTTGTTCCTTTTTGATGGATGAGTACATCATCTGGACGAACAATGTGTTTCAGACGGGTGCGTATCTCTTTTCTTGGGCTTAAAAGAGTGATTTCTATCTCTGCTGGACGTAGCGGGTAAGGCAACAGGAATGTATTCTCAAATCCTTTATTAACCGTTTTTGCTTCGTCTGTTTCCAACCATTCCTGAAAGAGAGAAGAAAAAGAAGTCGTATAGATAATTGTTCCACTCTCCAAATCCTTCATAATGATTTGTCCATTACCTTGCAAGGGCAATTCGGATAGGTGATGACGCCTTCCGGCCCATGAAGGGAGTACGGATAATTCATCCAAACATACACTTTGCCGGGAAGCGTCTCCCGTAAAGATGTAATCGATGCGCAGTGTTTTATCTGCAAAATACTCTGTGTAGTTTTGTGCACGGCTTGCTGCTACCATCAGTAAGCATAGTGCGAGTGCAAGATATTTCTTCATAACAATTTTATTTTTTCCAAAGATACAATCTTTGTCGGTCATCTCCAATTTCTTCCGATTAATGAATAAAAGCGTTGTGCGGGTTTATTCATTTTTTAGCAAGAAAAGTAATAAATCGTATTTTAATTGGGAAAAATTTCGCTAACTTTGCACATTACTGTGTGAGAATACGGTAAAAACAATCGTTATTTATTAATCATAAATTTAGAAATGGGACATCATCAATTGGATACTTTAGACGAGCAAATTCTGAAATTGATTGCAGACAATGCCCGTATTCCCTTCCTTGAAGTGGCAAGAGCCTGTAATGTTTCCGGCGCAGCCATACACCAACGCATACAAAAGCTGACGAATTTAGGTATTTTGAAAGGTTCGGAATATGTCATCGACCCGGAAAAGATAGGTTACGAAACTTGTGCTTACATTGGCATTTACCTGAAAGACCCTGAATCTTTTGATGCTGTGACGAGGGCGCTTGAGGCTATTCCTGAAGTTGTGGAATGTCATTTTACAACAGGAAAATATGATATGTTTATCAAGCTCTATGCACGAAACAACCATCACTTGCTGAGTATCATTCATGATAAATTGCAGCCTCTGGGATTGGCGCGTACCGAGACTTTGATATCTTTCCATGAAGCCATTAAACGGCAAATGCCGATAATGGTGGAAGTGGATGAAGATTAAGGATTACTTGCGAACATAGTCCACAAATGCATAAGGGCAGGGATGTTTCTCATCAACAGGATGAGATTCCCTGCTTTTTTCGTGCCATACCGCAGAGTCTACAATCGGAAAGTAAGCGTCTACCTGAAGTGCTTGTGCGTCAATCTCTGTCAGGCAGAGCATGTCTGCTACCTGCATTGCCTGTTTGTATACGCTTGCACCGCCGATAATATATACCTGTTCTTCGGGTTGACAACTTTGTAAAGCTGCTTCGAGGGTAGGGAATATCTCTGCACCGGGACATTGGGCTTTGGGATTGGAGGAAAGTACCACGTTCCGCCGGTTAGGCAGGGCACCTTTGGGAAGAGACTCGAAAGTTTTTCTTCCCATGATGATAGTATTTCCTGTAGTTAATGCCTTGAAGCGCTTCAAGTCATTAGGAAGCCAGAATAAAAGCTTATTTTGAAAGCCGATGCCTAAGTTACGGTCTACGGCAGCGATGATACTAACCATGGATTTATGATTTATGGTTTATGAATTATGATTCTTGAAAATAAATCATAATTCATAAATCAGTTAAACTGATACTTTTCCTGCTATGTGCGGATGTGGATTATAATTCACCAATTCGAAATCTTCATATTTGAAATCGAAGATACTCTTTACATCCGGATTAATTTTCATCTGTGGCAACGGGTGCGGTTCGCGGGTGAGTTGTAATTTCACCTGTTCCAGATGGTTTAGATAAATATGAGCATCACCGAGGGTGTGAATGAAATCACCAGCTTTCAATCCCGTGACCTGTGCCATCATCTGTAATAGCAGGGCATAAGACGCAATATTGAAAGGTACGCCGAGGAAAATATCAGCGCTGCGTTGATAGAGTTGCAGGCTCAACCGCCCATTTGCAACATAGAACTGGAAAAAGGCATGGCAAGGAGGAAGATTCATGTTATCGAGATCCCCTACATTCCAGGCGCTGACAATGATGCGACGGGAGTCCGGATTATGAAGAATGGTTTCTACCGCTTCACTGATTTGGTCAATGGAGCCACCTTTATAATCAGGCCACGAACGCCATTGATAACCGTATATATGTCCCAATTCACCGTTTTCGTCAGCCCACTCGTTCCAGATGCGGACACCATTATCTTGCAGGTATTTGGCATTTGTATCACCATTCAGGAACCACAACAGTTCGTATATGATGGATTTCAGATGTAATTTCTTAGTGGTGAGGCAAGGAAAACCCTCATCCATATTGAAGCGCATTTGATGACCGAAAATGCTGATTGTACCCGTTCCGGTGCGGTCTTCCTTGTGTATGCCTTCGGCAAGTACCCGGTTGAGTAAGTCTAAATATTGTTTCATGATTGCAGGTTACGAATTATAAACAACAAAATAGGCAATCTTTTTTGCCTCGCCAAAGGTAACTAAACTTCGGCAGATAGAATAATTTCCCATTGAAAATTAGAGGAACGGAGTCATCAGATTGCCCACCCAACCTACGAATTTCTTCCAGCCGGAACGCTTTTTCCAAACTTCGGGGGTGAGCAGAGTACTATTCTTTTTGTCCCGTTCAAACATATTGTTCAACTGGTGTGTAATTGTCGGGTCGAAGATAAAAGCATTCGTCTCATAGTCGTATCTTAAACTGCGGCTGTTCAGATTAGCAGTGCCCACGGTACAAAAGTTCCGGTCCACCATCATGATTTTGGAGTGATGGAAGCCTCCGTTAAAGAGATAGACTTTGGCACCCTTCTTCATCAACTTATGAACGATGTAGAAAGAGGCTTCCGGCGTAAAAGGAATATCCGAAACGGCAGGTATCATAATCTCCACTTCTGTTCCTTTCTTCAAAGCCGATTTGATGGCTTTCCGGATAGATTTTGTCGGGACGAAATAAGGGTTTACAATTTGTATGCTATGCTGTGCTGCTGCAATGGATGCTGCATAAACATGACTGATGGCACGTGGAGTTTCCCGTGGAGTGCGGTCAACGATGGCTATTTCCTCGGCTATACTGTCGGGTAGTTGCGGCAGGTCGGGGAAGTAGACAGGGCCGCCTATGTGTTGTTTGGTTTCCTCATTCCACATGGTGAGGAAGATGCCTTGCAGATAGCGCACTGCATCTCCTTCGATGCGCATGTGCATGTCATGCCATTGGCCTATTTTGGGGAGTCCGGTGATATAATAATCCGCGATGTTCATGCCGCCGGTATACCCTATTTCCCCGTCAATCACTACAATCTTGCGGTGGTCGCGATGCATGGCATGATTAATCCACGGAAAGGTAATGGGATCGAATTTCACTATTTCAATTCCACGGTCACGGATGGCTTTCAGATGCCGTTTTTTTAATGGTTTGTTATTGGACCAGTTGCCGAAAGCATCGAACAATGCCCGGACTTCCACACCTTCCTGAACTTTTTCTGCCAGAAGGTCGAATAGAGCATTGGCAATGGAGTCATTGCGAAAATTGAAGTACTCCAGATGAATATGATGTTTGGCGTGGCGTATTTCTTCGAAAAGGTCAATAAACTTCTCCCGGCCGCTCATCAGAAGTTTCACTTTATTGTTGCCGGTGACAGGGATGCCTTGTTGTTGTAAATAGTGCATCACGAGCGAGTCACTGGTGACGACTTGCGCGTGAATATTCCCTATAAAAAATAATGTAGATAATAATATGATAAATAATGTTCTTTTCAAAACTTCTTACGCTTAGTTAGTTTTCTATTTAGAGCTGGCAAATATACAATATAATGGCGAGAAATGTTTGATTAGTTAAAAAAAATTAGCCCTTGAGCTGCAAAAAGCAGGCAAGGGCTAACTAAATTATTGCAAGGGCAAACGGATTTATTGCAAGGCCTGATGCGCTTTATGCCAAAGAGCAAATCTTGCGGTATCCGAAGTAGAGAAGCACTACTGCCACTATAATCAGTGATTTCGGGTCGATTTCTGCTGCACCGCTTTGCAGAGCGTTGGTGAAAGTCTCCCGCAAAGTACCCAGCACCAGTTGCAGGCCATCAAGGACAAAGAATAGCACCACGGCAAGGGTAAAACAGAATAAGCTCCACAACTGCGAAATCCGGTAATACCGGTCGGGCAGGTGGTGCATCACGCGACGGCTGAAGCCTTTATCTTCTATCTCCTTCCTATTGTCAGAGAAGAATTTCTGCAAGAGTTTATCATCAGTTGTTTCCATCATAACCATTTTGTTTTAAGTAAATAGCCATTTTATCTTTCGCCCGTGCGAGGTGGCTTTTGACTGTTCCCGCCGGACATCCCGTGATACCTGCAATCTTGTCGATGCTTTGATCTTCCATGTAGAAGAGCGTGATGCAGGTTCGTTCCATTTCTTTCAGTGTCGCCAGCGCCCGGTAAATGTCCATCTGTTGTCCCACGTCGTCCTGACTGGTATTCCAGTTGGCATCCACTTCCCGGCTATCGAGTTCGGCTGTTTCCTTTCGACTGCGAAGATAATCATAAAATACATTATATGCAATACGGTAAAGCCAGGTAGAAAAGTTGGACAGGTTCTTGAACGAAGCAAGGTTGGTGTAAGCCTTGATAAACGTATCCTGCGCCAGGTCGTCACTCAATTCGCTGTCGCCGCAAGTCAGGTTGAGGAAGAACCGTCGCACGGGCGACTGGTACTTCTTCACCAACTGGTCGAAGGCCCTGGTGTTGCGAAACACCACGACCTGTGCGACTAGCGATATGTCATTGAGTTGGCTCATCTCTCTTTGTTGTTCTTTTTAGAATCTTGTGTGTAGTAAATAACCAATTGTCCGAAGCCTGTGAACATGATAAGTAGTCCGACGCAGCCCACTCCGAAGTTTCCGGTGATGGCCCAGAGGAAGATGAACAATCCGACGCCGATGAAGATGTTTTTGATGCCTTTGGTGCGGATATCTTCTGTTTTTTCTGCATTCTTGAAGAAGTCTGCGGGCAGTTGTTGCCCACTGGCCAGTGCCTGTTCAGCGAGGCGATATTTAGCTTTCCGGTTTTTGTAGTTGAAGAAGAATACCGTGAAGACGATGAGCAGGGGCAATCCGAAGATGAAGACGATGGCGGTGACGGAGATGATGGTTTCGGAAGTTTTACCTCCTAAGTCTAAGCCCCAGTCCCAGCCGGAATTGTTGTGGTGCTTCCATCCTTTGTCATTTCCGCTGTTTGAGCTGCTGCCTTCGTAGGTCATGATACTGAGCGTATCGGTTACTGTCTTTCCGTCAATGGTGGTATCGCGCAGTTCAATCACGCGTTTTTTGTTCCCCAGACTGTCGTTTTCTGTAACTGTTCTGTTCTTTGCCTGTACCAATGAGCAAAGTGTCATGGCGGCGATGAGTGCTAAAATAATCCGTTTCATAATCATATAATGTTTTACTTTTTATTGTTTCTTTATGTGTTAGACGTATGATGTTAGTTAGAAAGTTGCAAAGAGACGATATTTTTTTTAGAAAATCGATAATATGCGGCATTATTTATTGGAATATTCAGCTTACGGGGGGAGATATTCGTTGCTTAAAGGAGGCTGGTATTTTCGTTGAAACAAACTATTGGCGGAGTTGCAAGAAACTAATATCTTGTGTGCTACCAACTAATATCTTGGATACTAATGAATGTTCTTACCATAGATATATAAGTTTCTTACAACAGTTATAGAAGCTTCTTACATTAGTTATAATAGTATATTACAACAGTTATTGTAAGAAAAATGATTAGGCAACGAGTTATTAGTTGGATGCGGTGCGGAGATTAGTTGTTAGGCGAGCAGATATTAGTTTGTAGGCAGATTCTTTTTCCATTTGCGGGATTCACTTAGAAAATGTTTTAAAATAATAAATAATAATTTAGCGCGGAGCGCTAAATTAAGTTACGAGCTACGAGCTACCAGTAACGAGTTGCTGCGCTGTACTCGTGGCTGAATAATTATTCGCCCGGCTATCACACTGAAAGGCACTTGTCACTCGTAGCTTGTAGCTCGTCACTTATCGCGCGAAGCGCGATAAATTATCATTTATAGCTCCAGAATATTAAATGAAAACAAATTCTTAATCATTATGTAACATCGGGCTTCTTGTACTAATAAGATATAGGTATTTTGGGGGTAAAACCGGTTAAAACAACTAAATGCGGTTGGTTGTTATTGTAATTAGTACTATTTTCGCCAACATATCTTAAAAACGCTTTTGGAGAAGTTACGGAACATATTGAAATGGTTTCTTCCTTTGCTGTTCATTGCATATTTAGGGGGGATTACGCTGTTTACTCACTCGCATGTAGTAAATGGGGTGATTATCGTGCACTCCCATCCCTTCAAAGGTGAACATCAACATACGGAAGCGCAGGTAGAAACGATTTTCTTCCTTTCGTCTTTTGTTACTTCATCTCTTCCTACTGTTCTTTTTGCCGCACCGGCTTTCCTCATTTTATTGTGCGTACTGGCTGTTCCGGGTGTGGAACGCATCAAGTATGTAAAGGGGCGTTGCGGCATCAGTCTTCGGGCTCCACCTGTAGCTTAATCGATTAGTGACGAGCACGAGCTGCGAGTTGCTCTATTATCATTTCCCTAACTCATTAATATAAAAAGAACTACATGAAAAAATATATCATTTTCGTGGTGGGGGTAGTGTGCGCATTGCTCTCCCGGAACACTTATGCAGAAGATTTAAGAGGTACCGATGCCAATATCATCGGCCACGTGATAGAAAAAAATACAGGTGAACACCTTCCTTATATGACGGTAGCCCTGAAGGGAACTACTATCGGCACCATGACCGACAATTCCGGCCATTACTTTCTGAAAAATCTTCCCGAAGGAGAGTTTACGCTGTACGTCAGTGCCGTAGGGTATAAGTCGCAAGAGCGTAAAGTAATGCTGAAACGGGGCAAAACATTAGAAGAAAACTTCGAGTTGGAAGAAGACATGGTTGCCTTGGACGGTGTGGTGGTCACTGCCAACCGTAATGAAACAGCCCGCCGCCTGGCGCCTACACTCGTCAAAGTGGTTACTCCCAAGCTGTTTGATATGACCAATTCACATACACTGTCGCAAGGACTGGTATTCCAGCCGGGTGTACGTGTGGAAAACGACTGCCAGAATTGTGGTTATTCGCAAGTACGCATCAATGGTATGGACGGAAAATATACGCAGATATTGATAGACTCGCGCCCCATCTTCTCCGCTCTGGCAGGTGTTTACGGACTGGAACAGATTCCGGCAAACATGATAGAACGCGTGGAAGTAGTGCGTGGAGGTGGTTCCGCCCTGTTTGGCTCTTCCGCCATCGCCGGGACAGTGAATATCATCACGAAAGAACCTATCCGTAATTCCGGTTCGTTTGCCCATAGCATTTCCAACTTCGACGGCTCCGGCGCTTTCGACAACAACACTACGTTGAATCTTTCTCTTGTTTCTTCGGACAACAAGATGGGGGCTTACGTCTACGGTCAAAACCGGCATCGCTCTGCATGGGACTCCAATGGCGACGGTTTCTCCGAACTGCCTAAACTGAAGAACCAGACAGTAGGTGTCAATGCCTACTACCGTACAAGTCCTTACTCCAAACTGAGCTTGGAATATCATCATATGGAAGAGTTACGTCGTGGTGGTAACCGTTTCGACCTGCCACCCCACATTGCCGAAGATGCCGACCTCAACGGTTCGGGAGAACCCGGACTGGTGGAACAAATCAGGCATTCTATCAATACGGGCGGACTCAAATTCAGTGCTTTCTCCAAAGACCAGAAGCACACATTTAATGTATATGCTTCCGCGCAACACATCGAGCGTGATAGCTATTACAGTGCTTATGGTACCACAACGGACTTTACCGGTGTGCTAGGCGCACAATATATTTATCATTTCGATAAACTCCTGTTCATGCCTTCCGACCTGACGGGAGGGCTGGAGTTTAACCATGACGACCTGTATGACAGAGGAACGGATGTCCAGAAGTATCGTGATAAAGCCTTGGCCGAAGACCCTGCTGCAACGGGCGAGCGCCTGCAACAACTGATTGAAAAATACACCCCCGACCCGCTAAAACAGATTGTGAATATATCGAGCGTTTATCTTCAAAATGAATGGAAGAACGAGCAATGGAGTTTCCTTATCGGCGGACGTGTGGATAAGAACAGTATCATGGATAAAGCTATTTTCAGTCCGCGTGCCAACGTTCGTTACAATCCTACGCAGGATGTGAACATCCGTTTCAGCTATGCCGAAGGATTCCGGGCCCCGCAGGCGTTCGACGAAGACTTGCATATCAGTAACGTAGGTGGTGAACTGATTTCTATTGTCCGTTCCCCAAAACTGAAAGAAGAACGCTCGCGCAGCGTGAACGCCTCAGTGGACTGGTACCATTACTTCGGTGATTTTCAGGCGAACCTGCTGGTAGAAGGCTTCTTCACTAAATTGTCCGACCCTTTTGTCCTGACAGCTCCGGTGGAAGACCCCAATGGCTCCGGCTATCTGATACAAACGCGCATCAACGGTTCCGGTGCCAAAGTATATGGTGGCACGTTGGAAGGAAAGATAGCCTGGCGTAATAAAATCCAGTTGCAGGCTGGTCTGACTGTGCAACGTAGCCTGTACGACACTCCAGAGGAGTGGAGTGCGGACAAGGAACATTTGTCGGATGCAGAACGCCATAGCGACAAGATACTGCGCACGCCGGATTTCTATGGTTATTTCACGGCTACGTATACGCCAACAAAGCCTCTTACAATAGCCCTGAACGGCAATTATACGGGCCGGATGTATGTGCCTCACCTGATGTCCGAAGTGAATGGCACGGCCGACTTGCTGGTGAAGAGTCCGGACTTCTTTGAACTGGGTGCCAAGCTGGCTTATGATGTTGATTTCTCCGGCATCTGCCTGCAAATCAATGTGGGAGTACAGAATATTTTCAACTCTTACCAGAATGATTTCGACAAAGGAGCAAGCCGGGATTCCGGTTACATTTATGGTCCCGGTGCTCCCCGTTCCTACTTTGCAGGGGTGAAGCTTAGCTTTTAGCGTCTCAGCAGAACTTTTTTATGCAAGCATGAAAGTTATGCATTCGATTTGCATTACCTTTGCGGGCATAAAACGACTTGGCACATGGAATTACCCGTATCTTTTGCAGACCGTACCCGTTCCCTTCTGGGAAATGAAGAATATAACAAACTGGCTGACGCCCTGAATGAGGAACAGCCCGTAAGTATCCGACTGAATGAAGCAAAGTTGCCCGATGCTTCATTCGGTCTTTTTCATGGCTATGCCGGACCTGTACTTTGGTCTTCTACAGGCTTTTATCTCGATCGTCGCTTGACATTTACTTTCGACCCTTTGTTTCACGCAGGTTGCTACTATGTGCAGGAGGCATCGTCCATGTTTGTGGAGCAGGCATTGAAGCAATATGTGAGTGAGGCACCCGCGGTGATGCTTGACCTTTGTGCCGCACCCGGTGGAAAATCTACTCATGCCTGCAGTGTATTGCCTGAAGGCAGCCTGTTGGTAGCCAACGAAGTAATCCGTAACCGTTCTCAGATTTTGGCGGAGAATCTGGCTAAGTGGGGGCATCCCGGTGTAGTGGTAACCAACAATGACCCGGCAGACTTCTCCGATTTGGAGGACTTTTTCGATGTGATATTGACTGATGTTCCCTGTTCGGGTGAGGGCATGTTCCGTAAAGATCCCGTTGCAATAAGCGAATGGAGTCCGGAGAATGTGGACATTTGCTGGCAACGGCAAAGACGTATCATTTCCGATATCTGGCCCAGTCTGAAACCGGGCGGACTATTAATTTATAGTACTTGTACGTATAATACGAAGGAGGATGAAGAAAATATTCGCTGGATACATGATGAATTCGGTGCGGAGATACTTCCGGTGAATGTGTCTGACGATTGGAATATCACCGGGAACCTGCTTGCCGGAGAAGATTTTCCTGTCTATCGTTTTCTTCCTCACCGGACGAAAGGTGAAGGCTTTTTCCTTGCTGTGCTTCGGAAACCAGAGGAAAACGCCCCGCAAACCCAGTATAAATCAGTTTCAGCCCAAGGCAAGAGAAAGGTTGCTGCCAGTATATCCAAGGAGCAACTGGCCGTTGCCCGGGGATGGCTCTTTTCTCCGGATGGCTATGAGCTTTCAGTAAACGGAACGAACATAACGGCTTTCCCTAAAGAATATTTGCCGGAACTGTCAGCTTTGCAGCAATCTCTTCGTGTCATTCAGGCGGGCATTGCCCTTGCCGAAGTAAAGGGAAAGGACTTGATACCCAATCATGCTTTTGCCATGAGTCATGTATTGCATGATGATATTTTCTTCCGTGAAGAAGTATCATATGAGCAGGCTATTGCTTATTTACGCAAAGAAGCGATTGTGCTTTCCGGTGGTGCTCCACGCGGTTATGTACTGCTGACTTATATGAATATTCCTTTGGGTTTCGTGAAGAATATAGGTAACCGTGCTAATAATCTTTATCCGCAAGAGTGGAGGATACGGAGCGGATACTTGCCGGAAGAGATATTAATCTTATGTAATCAGAGTTGATATTTGGTGTTTCTTCGATAATCAACGATGAATTGTGGGATGAAATAAGTGAATTTAGATGCAACTATCATTGCCTTTATCATACATTGGCAAGTAGTTGCTCGAAAGAATGGAATTTGTATTCTTTTCCCTTGTATAGCCTGAAATCTTCAGCAGATAGCACCTGTATGCGTGGCAAATCAGTTGTTCCTGCCGTAGAAGCGGAGCAACAAGCATATCCATGACGGTTCAGTGCATTTGTTGTCCAATGCAATAAGACTTCATCGTTCGCTTCTACGATGATATTGCGATGGCTATCCACTTTCGGATAATACACCCCATGGGCATAATCAAACCGGATATCATTGCGGGAAAATAAGCTATCCATCCGGTGACTCAGAATCATATCTTCCGTGACTCCACATTGCAGTCCGTTTTCTTTGGAGAGCAGCCATAGTTTGTCTGCCAACACTAATGCCTGTTCTATATCATGGGTGGAAAGTAAAATCGCTTTATTCTGTTCTACAGCCAGACGGTGAAGTAAAGTCATAATCTCAATGCGGCTCACTACATCCAGGAAGGCGGTAGGCTCATCCAGTAGGATAAGCGGGCATTCCTGCACCAATGCTTTGGCAATCATTACTTTTTGCCGTTCGCCATCCGATAATTCTGCGGTATAGCTTTGGGCTTTATGACTGATACCTACAGCTTCCAATGCTTCTTCAATAATGGCATGGTCTGATTTATTCAACCTGCCGAAGAAACCCGTGTGAGGTTGTCGTCCCAAGGCTACCAATTCATATACAGTCAATCCACCTGCTTGTGTTTTATCCGTCAGTACTACGCCAATGGTACGTGAACGTTCTTTCTCGGAATAGGCAGATAACGGCTTTTCTTGTACAAGTAATTCACCAGAGAGAGCTGGTTGTGAGGCGGCTAAAGTGCGGAGTAGGGTAGACTTACCTGTTCCGTTGGCTCCCAGCAGACAAGTCAGTTCTCCGGGATAGAGTCGGAAAGAGAGATGTTCATGTATCCGTTTCTCTTGTTTTCCCGAACGATAGCCGATACATAAATCGCTTGCAATGATAACAGCTTTCTCCATCAGTTGAAATATTGTATTTTACGTTGGTTTACGATTACATAAATGATAACAGGTGCTCCCAGCACAGGAGTTACCGCATTTAGTGGAATGATACCCGCTTCACCCGGTAAAATGCAAATAAGATTGCAAAGCAGGGCAATGGCTGCACCCGTCAGCAAAGTGACAGGGAGTAGTGAGTTGTGGTTGGACGTACCCAACATTAGGCGAGAGATATGCGGAACGGCCAGACCGATGAAAGCAACAGGTCCGCAGAAAGCAGTGGTGACGGCGGTTAGCAATCCGGTGGCTATCAACAACAGGTTGCGGGTGCGGCGGATGTTTACACCTAAGTTTTCGGCATAACGTGTACCCAGCAACATGGCATTTAGTGGCTTGATAAGCAGGATGGAAAGTAATAATCCTGCCAGACAGAACGCGGAGAAATAAGGCAATTGTTGTAACGATACACCGCCGAAATTGCCCATACCCCAAATCATATAAGAATGTACTCCTTCGGCTGTTGCAAAGAAATTGAGCAATGATATGGCGGAAGAGGTGATATAGCCAATCATGATACCTGTAATCAACAGCATGATATTGCTTTTAATCAGTGTGGAAAAGAAAAGGATAAGTCCCATTACTACCATCGACCCAACGAAAGCTCCAAGTATCACCGAGAAGAAACCGGACAAGGTGAATATACCTGTTGCAATGCTTCCTCCGCCTGCCAGCATCACCAATGCCACGCCAAGACTTGCTCCTGAGTTTATTCCCAGAATAGATGGTCCTGCCAGCGGATTATTGAAAGCTGTTTGTAGCATCAGTCCCGAAGCAGCCAGTGCCGCACCACATAGCAGAGCCGTGACGGCTTGCGGTAGGCGTGACTCCCAGATAATAAAACTCCAACTGGCTTTCTCTGCCTCATTCCCCGATAGGATATTCCATACCGCTCCGGCAGGAATGCTGATTGAACCAAACCAGAGATTAGCGGTCATCAATAAAAGAATGAGGACCGACAATACTATACCATATATATATCCTTTGCCTTTCAAACCATTAAATTTTATTCCGCTAATTTACTATAATATTTCAATTCATATCCTTCTAACATCGAAGGATGGAAGATTTTTATTAAATCTTTCAATAACCAGTCCGGCTGGAAAGGTGTTTCCTCGTAGAAAGGTACCCGGTTGGTGTTGCAGCCGTAGATATTCCGTTCTTTGAAGGCGCGGAAACCGGCGTAAGGGGCAAACTCTTTTTCCAGTTCACTATAGGTTTTATTTGTGGGCTGGTTGTAGCGTATCAGCCAGAAGTCTGCCTGTTGCCCTTTCTCAAAGATAACTTCAAAAGGATAGGGGAGGGAACCGCTGTGTGCATCTTCCCGGAAAATATAACTGGCACCCGCATCGGTATATAGTTTGGCGATGGTACTGTTGCCGCCCGGAGTATACCAAGTAGAACTCGTTTTTAAATCACACATCACCGAGGGGGCAAAAGAAATGGGTGCAACTAAGCTCTTCAGCTCATTATAATTCTGTTCCACTGATGTAAACAGACTATCTGCCACCTGTTTTTTTCCGAACAACAAACCGTAGAAGTGCATCCATTCGGCACGTCCCAATGCGGAGGTTTCCATATATTCGGCACATTCTATGATGGGGACATTCAGCTTTTCTACGCGCCCGTAGCCGCCACTATTTTCAAAAGGGGAGAGGAGTATCGCATCCGGATGGATATCTATGATTTTTTCAATGTTAGGATTCATACCGTCGCCTACGTCGGCTATTGAACCGTTCCGGCATCCTTCTTCAATTTCCGGCATTTTGATATATTTCAGGTCGCATACACCACCAATGCTCTCCAGTGCACCAAGTTTCTTTAACAGGCTGCAATGCACGGAGGAGTAGATGACAGCTTTGCTTAACGGGGTGCGGACGATGGTTCCTGCGGGCAGTGCTTCGGGGAGTTCCTGATTTTTATCTACTAAAATATAGGTATGCAATACTTTGGTTGTATCCCAGGGATTACGTAGTTGTGCAAGGGTATAATCTCCGTAATCAACAATAGAAAGGTTTTCTACATACCGTAAGGTGATGGTGTCACCTTGTATGGACCTGGAAGAAGTGTTACTTCTCCCGCCGCAGGCGGAGAGAAGTAACACTATGATTGCTATTGAAATAAATTGTAATCCTTTGTGCAAATACATTTCAGATATTAATTAAAGAAGATGATTTTCTTGGGGTTCTGTCCTCCGCAGTCAAATTGGCTGATAAAGTTTCCGTTTTGGTCAAATCTGTAGATTTTTCCGTTTCCGGCAGAGTACAAAGTAGTGGCTATATAAATGTCTCCGTTAGCTTCGTTCACACTCATGGAGTAGACACTACTGGAAGCAAGTTCTTCCGGGGCATTTTTCAGGAAACTGGCATCTTTTTTCTCCAGGGTATTTGCATTATAGCTGTAGAAGGTATTTATAGTACTGGTTTCAGGCCAGTTACTATAATCTGTCTCCGAATTAACAAAGTAGACCATTCCTCTTTCATCATCAGCAACCATATCAGTGGCTGTACCGATTACCGTTATTTTGTTGTTGTCTTTCGGGTCTATCATCTGGGCTGTATAACCTATGGGGCCATAATCCCCGTAAGATATCAGAAAGACTTTATCATTAGCCTCCGTCAGTTTGTTCGGATTTACCGTTACGGTTAATGTCTTTTCCAATGTAAATGTTTTGGTGTCGATGACAAATACATCTGATAAGTATACAAATTGGGCATCTTCCTTTTTGTAGGAGTTTGCCACATATAACTTGTCGTTACATTCTACGATACCTTCCAGGTTATTTCCAAGGCTCAGGGATGCTTTCTCTTCCAGCGTTTGCGCATCCAGCTTCACTACTTTGCCACCATACAGGGTTACATAAACATAGCCGTCGTCGGCTGCCATGTAGCGGGGTGTCGCTCCATTTACGGTGAAAGCATGGCGGGCTTGTTCCACTCCGGCTGTATTTAAGCGTGTCATATAGCTTGAACCATTGACTGCAACATAAATACTATTACGATATTCAATCATATCCTGACCGGTATCACCTAATTTGGCTCCGTTTTGTGTATAGAATATATCCTTGACGAAAAAGTTTGCCTGATCCGGGCAATAGAAACTGATACTTGCATTGTTGGCTCCCTGAGAGCCTTCATTTAATATATAGGCACGCTTCTGGGGCAATTCTATGCTGCTTCCGGAGTCATTCCGACCATAATCGTCATCATCATCACTACATGATGTAATGGAAATGTTCAGTGCCAGCAGGCACATTAAACTGAATAATAAACTTCTGATTTTCATTTTACATTGTTTTTTATAGGGTTAAAATTGTATTGTACCGCTAACCTGCCAGTTCCGTCCCGGCATGGGATAATATTTTATAACTTCGTATTGCTTGTTCAACAGGTTGATAACTTCCGCCTGCAGCGTAAGTGTATATTTGCTAAATTTGAAAGTGTGCGAAACGGAGAGGGTATGGTCCGTGTACCCATCTATCTTGTAGTCCGGAATATTTTGTGACAGATAATATCGTTTACCTACTCCGACAACAGAATATCCGACATTTATCCACGGAGTCTCGACAATGACATTGCCGTTTCCACTATGTTCCGGTGTATAGGGCAATTGGTCTTTGTAGTTGCTGGTTGAACTGTCGGTGATATCGATGGCTTTTTGCCATGTATATCCTCCTGCAATGCGTAGGTCTATTTGAGGGATAATAGGAATGAACGTCGAGAAAGTAAAATCAACTCCCGATATGCGTGCTTTCCCATAGTTTGCCATTCTCCATACGTAAGTTGACGGGAATGCTACAATTTTATCTTTTACGTGATTGTAATACCCGTCCAATGTTACGGACATGTTATTTATCCATGAACAAGGAGAACCGCTCCACGTAATGCCTATGTTGTATTCCTGTGCTTTTTCGGGGCGGAGACTGCGATTGCCTAAACGATAATAATATAAATCATTGAAGGTCGGAGTCCGGAAAGTACTTTTGTACATGGCGCGTATGTAGAATAACTGGTCTTTCCAAGGGCGGAAACTGATGGATGCGCTGGGGGAGAGTTTGCTCATATCTTCAGGCCGTTCTCCACTTTCTACATGCTCCGTGAGGTAGGTACCCACCAGAGACGCCATGGCTGTGAGCTGTCCGGTCTGATACTTTGCACTAAATGCTGTGAGTGAAGTGTAGCGTGTAGGGTATGGGCAGAACTGGAGATTATTCCATAAGGTATTGATAGCTCCGTCTTGCGCCAGGGCCAACGAAAATTCTTTAGTGGGTGAGTAGACAATGGTGGCGGACAAATAATATTCGTTCTGCCTGTAATGCTCGGTCGTAATTCCTCCTTCATATTGTGCCCCTTCATCCTGGTACTTATTCTTGGAATAATTGTATTTTCCCTGGGCTTGTAAAACCCATCGGGGGGAGAATTGCTTTTTATATTTCACTTGGGTGAAGAAATTATTATCCCATAAACGCTCATAAGAATTCGGATTATAGAGAAGGACAACACCGGGCAGCCCACGTTCCGAGTCGAAATAGTAGGTCTTTATGCTTAATTCACTGCTGTCCTTGAACGTATGAAAAAGGTTGGCTTCGCCATGCCAGGAGCTTATGTCCGAATTGTATCTTCTTTCTTTGGTTGTGTATTTCCCATTTTCCAAGGTGAAGTCATAGACACCATCTGCTCTCAGGAAGTTGCCGTCTACGGTGAGAGTGGTTTGCTTGCCTAAATGTTGCGCCCAGCGTAGTGAAGGGTTTACCATACCGTAAGAGCCCCCTTTTATGCGGCCTTGAAAAGAATATTTTCCTGTGAATAGGGGAATTTCCGTTTCTATGTTGAGCACACCGGCAGAGGCGTAAAGGCGGGCGGGTTGTAGCAGATTGTCTCCTTGTCCGATGGCTAAGGAGAGCAAAGCAACATTATCGAGTGAGAACCTGCCTATGTCTATTTGTCCGGCCTGGCAATTGCTGACAGCTATTCCATCATAGCTGATAGCTGTATGTGCTGCACCCAGATTTCGTATAGAAACTGTCTTGAGACCGCCTACTCCACCATAATCTTTCACATTGGCACCTGTAAAATGGCGCACTGCATCCGCCATGTTTTGCAGTCCGAGATGCTCAATATTATCTTTAGTGATAATTTGTGTGGGAGTTGCTGCGGATACTTTTTGCGGGGTTCGTCTGGCTTTTATGGTTACTCCGGGAATTGCATGCGTTTTATTGGTAATGGTATCTCCTTTTTGTTGGGCATGTAGATGAAGAGGAGGCAAGAATAAATAGAAGAATAAACATAACCGTAGTATATAGGCATGCTTATCTATTACAATTCTATTGCTTTTAATGCTCTGTATATTCATAAATAAGGGTATAATCCATGTACATCTCATACCCTTTCCTCGAAGGCATAAGAAATGATAGGCTTTGCAGGTCTTCTGACTTACTCCGGATTTGCCGCCTTCCCACCATACGAATATTGGCAGTGGCACAGGTGATTGGCAAATCCTGCAATAGGAGTTCACAGCAGCGGGACTGTTTGGGAGTCACACCCAATTCCCTTTTCATGGAGTATACCGAAAGGCATCCTCCAACAAAACCGGGGGCAAAGATAGGAAAGATTTATGTTTTATTTGTGATGTGGTGCAGTATTTTATTAATTTATGCATTTATTCTAACAGAGTAACTTAATAGAAACTAATACTATATGCTTATGCTAAAGAAAACTATTGCTGCCTTAAGCCTACTCAGTATCCTTGCAGCTTGTCAGAATGATGAGACTCCCTCTCAACCGGAACCTAAACCACGTAAAGACATCAATCTCACCCGTGCGGAACAAAGCCTGATGGAAGCAGGTACTGATTTTGCATTCCACTTCTTCAGTCAGGTGTGCAGTACTGAAACGAAGGAGCCGAATGTATTTGTCTCTCCGTTGAGTGCTTCGCTTTGTTTGTCTATGATTACTAACGGGGCTTTAGGCAATACGCTTACCGAAATGCAGAACGTGTTGGGATTTCCTGCCGCTTCTTTCTCTCTTGATGATTTGAATAGTTATAATCAAAAATTGACGGCGGCTTTATTGGATTTAGATAATACCACTCAATTAGGAATCGCCAATTCTATTTGGGTAAAACAAGGTTTTAAGGTTTACGATTCTTTTGTGGATGTGAATAAGAAGATGTATGATGCAAAGGTACAGGAACTTGATTTTACATCTTCCACAGCGAAAGATGTGATTAACCGGTGGTGCGCTGAGCAAACGAATAATTGTATAAAAGAGGTTATACAGAGAATACCGGAAGATGCGCGTATGTATTTGATTAACGCACTCTATTTCAAAGGTATTTGGAAGAGTCAATTCCAAAAGTCAGATACCCGTCAGGAAAACTTTACCAATTCCGATGGTACTGAGCAGAAAGTAAACATGATGAACCAGACAGAAACATTCAATTATACCCAAAACTCAGCATTCTCCATTGCAGAATTGCCGTATGGTAACGAAGCTTTCAGTATGGTGCTCCTATTGCCTGCCGGAGATAAGACTTTGGATGAGAGTTTATCAGAACTGACTTATGAAAACTGGAAAGAGTGGAATGTGGCTTTATCGGGCAGACAATTACAGGTTAAACTTCCCCGCTTTAAAGTGGAGTATAACAAGATGCTTATAGAGGATATGGTTGCTATGGGGATGAAGGATGCTTTTGATGGTTATAAGGCTGATTTCTCTAAAATGTCGGCAGCCGAGTTATATATTGGTCTTTTGCAGCAATTTACTTATGTAAATGTAGATGAGGAAGGTACTGAAGCTGCGGCTGTTACTGTTGGTGGAATGTTGGAAACTTCCGCTGGACCATCTACTCTTATACCTTTCTATGTAGACCGTCCTTTTGCTTTCGTGATTAAGGAAAAGAGTACGGGAGCGATTCTCTTTATGGGAAAGATTACAGAACTATAAAGAACAGAAGAGATACAGTGACTTTAAACTGTATCTCTTCTGTTCTTATTTTGTTTGTATTACTTTTTGAATAACTCTTTTGATTGCTGTATAGAGGTTTTATTACTAAGATGTTGGCTACTAACAATAATTGCTGTCTTTTACAAACTTGCCGTTGATTCTATCAATGCTAATAATGCCAACCGGAAATTTAGTTTATTTATACAGTAGTAAAGTTTTATGTCTCATAGCAAAAATACTAACTTATTTCTTCGCATGCAAAAGTAGTAGAACTAATCTTGAGAGTAAGATTATACTTTTCATTACTTTTCATGATTACGTTTACATTTACAATAACATCTGTTTCTTGTACTTTTGCATTAGTGATTTCGATTTGGAAGTTGTTTTCATATTTTTGCCTAATAAATTCATGTAAGACATTTGTGTTGTTGCCTTTCTGAAAGTTACAGATCATAAAATCCGTTGAATGAAATGTTACATAGCCAATATCACTAATTGGAATATAGGTATTATAAAAGATTAAGTCATCTTTATGCTCAAATTCAGATTCGTCGCCTGTTGAACTTAACCAATATGTTTTACGTGAGTCTTTGGAAACTAAAACTACATCATTTGTCCATGAGTAAATATTTGCATTTTCGTTGTGTGTTATTTGTTTTACAAGTTTTCCATCTGGAGTGTATATGTAGGTATATGTGTACTTTGTGACATAGCTTGTTGTTATGGTGCTCGAGATAAAGTGTAGAGCATAGTTTTTTCTGAACAATGCTATAGTTGGTTTCCTTTTATATTCTAATTCAGTTTTTTCACCATAACTTTCAGAGATTATGTTTGCAGGGTACTGGATTTTATTTTTCCATATCATAGTCCCATCTTCGGAAAATTTATAGGCATAATCATTAGTAACGTATGGGACATAAAATGTTCCATCGTAATAAACTTTATTCTGTTTTGAATTATCATCTATATCGTCAAAACTAAAATCATTGCTGTCAGAGCAGGCGGAAAATAGTATCATTGGCAGTATTGCCATTAAAAACAAAATCTTTTTCATATGTATTAATTATTTGGTTTGTTATTATAAGTAGTGCCTTTGGGTGTACTGTATATAATTATTTTTATTAAAATAATTATGTATAATAAGTTTTCTGTATATTTCTGAATTCTTTGGGAACAAAGATATAGAGATTAGAATAGATAACAAAATATTTGGGAAAAGAAATGAAAGACCGGAAGTTACTAGATTCCGGTCTTTCGCTTTTATTTTGTTTACAACTTACTCTTATAAATCTGTGCCATCACCTTCTGATACTGGTTTTCCAGTTGCAGCAGATTTTGTTTGCTTTGATAAATCACAGAAACTTCCACAAAGAATTCTATCACACTGATTTGTCCACCTGTAAGGGCTTGTTTCAGTAATGCGAGATCTTGTTGTGAGCTGAAGGCTTCCTGATATTCCTGCATAGAAGCCTGCAAGGATTGAGCTTCGCGATAAAGCTGTGCTAATGAAGACTCTGCCTGCAAAGTCGCATTCTCTTTCTGAAAATCTATATTCATGGATTGTGCCTTGGCTATCTTCACCTTGTTTCGATTCTCGAAGATGGGGAAAGAAAAGCCCACCACAACACCATTGAACGGGGTGCCCGATTCGGTGTTACGACGATAACCTAATTCTAATTTAGGCAGCCAGCCTTGTTTGCTGACAGAAATTTGTTTGCGGGCAGCAGCGCTTTCGTTGCTCAGTGACCATAAGGCAGCATCCGACGCGATAACCTCTTCACGCAGTTGTTCATAATCAGCCGGTAGTGGATGCAACGGATATTCGCTGAGAGAGGAGAGTTGCAATGGTTGGTTACTGTTCAATGCAGTCAGTTCCTGCCATTTGTTTTCCAAGGTGGTGCGGTTGGTTCGTGCTTCTGTGCGAACATTCAGCAATTCCAGATTGATTTTATTGGTTTCCAAAACATTGGCATCTCCTGTTTCCAGACGTCTCTTGTAATAGGCAGAAAGTTCTTCTGCCTGTTTCAGACGTTCGTCCAGCAACCTTTGCTGTTGTTGCAACATGAGGATGTCGAGGCATATCTCCTTGGCTTGAAGCAATAGTTGCTGGCGGAAAGCGGTGGATTGCGCATCGAGTGCACCGGTTTTAAGGCGGTTCACTTGTCCACGCGTGGCGTAGAGGGTAGGGAAATCGAAGCTTTGTGAAACAACGAGTTCGCCGATGGTTTCATCCTTGTCTTTTGCTCCCCACAGGTGGGAATAAGAAAGGGTTGGGTCGGGAAGATTATTCTCCGACTTGTTTTCCAATTTCTGCGAAGTGATGAGCTGGGCATTGGCCTGCAACTCTTTGTTATTCGCTTCGATGCGGCGCAGTACTTCATCTATGTCGACCGATTGGGCGCGCATCCCCGCATATAGGAAAAAGGTGATAATACTAAATATCAGAATTCGTTTCATTATTTGATATTGTTAATAGTTATATGGATGTTAATTCGCTGGTTTTCGGTGCATCATCAGGTAAACAATCGGAATGATGAAACCGTTCAGGAATGTGGAAGTTAAAAGACCTCCAAGGATAACCTTCGCCAATGGGCTTTGGATTTCATTACCCGGCAAATCGCCTCCCAATGCCAGCGGGATAAGTGCCAGTGCTGAAGACAGTGCCGTCATTAAAATCGGATTCAGTCGATCCATTGAACCGCGTATAACGCTGTCGTATACTTCCATTCCTTCTTCCCGTTGCAAGTGGTTGTAGTGGCTGATAAGCAACATACCATTTCGCGTAGCGATACCGAACAGTGAAATGAAACCGATAATAGCCGGAATACTGACTTCGCCTGTTGTTATGAGCAGAGCAAACACACCACCAATCAGCGCTAACGGCAGGTTGATAAGAATAATCGCACTTTCCTTCACGCTACGGAATTCATGATAAAGCAAAAGGAAGATAACTGCGATACTCATCAGTGATGTGAGCAATAACGTGCGGCTTGCTGCCTGTTCGTTTTCAAACTGGCCGCCGTATTCAAGATGATACCCTTCCGGTAATTTAATATCTTTATCTACCCGTGCCTGAATATCGTTCACTACGCTGCGTAAATCACGGTCGGCAACATTGGCAGAGATAACAATTTTCCGTTTCACATTCTCGCGGCTGATGGTATTCGGGCCCATTGCCGAACGTACTTCCGCAATGTAGTTCAGTGGTATTTTCTTTCCGTCGCTGGTGTCTATCATCAGGTTACGAATTTTTTCCATTTCATCGCGCAAGTCGTCACGCACACGTACGGTGAGGTCAAAACTCTTCCCCTTTTCATATACTTGTGAAACAGTTTCTCCTGCCAGACAAACATTGACGAACTCGGAGAACTCCGGTAATGAAATACCAAACTTAGCCAGCATTTCGCGCTTGGGCGAGATGATAAGTTGGGGACGCTCTATCTGTTGTTCCACATTCAGGTCGGCAATACCCGGAATATCCTGAATGGCTCCTTTGATTTCGTTGCCCAGAGTGAACATACGATTCAGATCATCTCCAAACAACTTGATGGCGATATTTGCCTTTGTACCACTGAGCATGGCGTCGATACGGTGACTGATGGGTTGCCCGATTTCGATATTGGCTCCTACAATTGTACCTAACTTCTCACGTACGTCGGCAACCAGTTCACTGCGTGTACGGTCTTTCAGTTCAAACGGCGCTTCTATTTCCGAAACATTCACTCCAAGGGCGTGTTCGTCCAGTTCGGCACGTCCCGTTTTGCGGGCTACGGTTTGTATCTCAGGGATGCTGAGCAACAATTCTTCTGCGCGATGTCCCATTTTGTCACTTTCTTCCAGGGAGATACCTGGCAGAGAAGAGATATTGATGGTGAACGAACCTTCGTTGAAAGGTGGCAGGAATGAGCGTCCTAAGGTAAAGAAGCATATCAGAGCAACCAGAAATAAACCAATGGTGCTACCCAATACTATTTTCTTATGCCCCAGTACGAAAGCTAGTGCTGAGCCGTACCACAACTTCATCTTATGTGCCACGAATGAGTCGCTGCTTTCTTTCTTCTCCTTTTTATCTTTACCTAAAAGATAAGAACAAAGTACTGGTGTAACTGTTAATGCCACTACTGTGGAAGCTGCCAGGGCTACGATGAATGCAATGCCCAGTGGCACCAGCATACGTCCTTCCATACCGGTGAGGAAGAACAACGGTACGAAACTCACTACGATAATCAATGTGGAATTGAGGATAGGCATACGTACTTCCTTGGATGCATGGAACACCACTTCCAATATTGAAAGCCGTTCTTCCACAGGTTTCAGTTTGTTTTCGTGCAGTCGTTTATATACGTTCTCCACGTCCACAATGGCATCATCCACCAGCGAACCGATGGCAATGGCCAAACCGCCGAGGCTCATGGTATTAATCGTAAAGCCCATATAGTGCAACGCCACCAGCGAAGTAATCAATGAAAGCGGTAGCGTTACCAGCGAAATCACCGTTGTACGCACATTCGCAAGGAACAGGAATAATACGATAACTACGAAGATACCACCCTCGAACAATGATTTCTGTACGTTTCCAATAGAACTTTCGATAAAGCGGCTCTGGCGGAAAATGTCTGTGCTGACTTTCACATCAGGCGGCAGGTTCTTTTGTAAATCTTGTAAAGACGCTTCTAGCTTTTCCGTTAAATCCAGTGTACTGGTTGACGGTTGTTTGGTTACTGTTAATAATACAGCAGTTTTGCCCCGTTCCGATGCCGTACCCAGTTTGGGCAATTTGGCACCGATGCGTACGTCTGCAATGTCTTCCAGTAGGATGGGAGCGTTACCGGCAGTAGTTCCGCCACGCACTACGGCGCGTCCCAATTGCTCTACGCGGTCAGTGGAGAGTACTCCACGCACAATATATTCATTGCCATATTCGTACAGTACCCCACCGTTCGCGTTCAGGTTCATTTCACGTGTCACGGTCATAATTTCATTCAGCGTAACACCGTAATGGCGCATCCGTTCCGGGTCCAGTTGTATCTGATACTCTTTAACATCACCGCCCAGAACTGCCACTTGTGCCACACCACCTGTAGAGAGCAACCTTGGACGAATAGTCCAGTCGGCTATTGTACGTAGGTCGAGCATGGAAGTAGAATCGGCAGTCAGACCGATAATCAGCATTTCCCCCAGGATGGACGATTGTGGGCCCAGAGTCGGTTTACCTACTCCGGTAGGCAGGCTTTCATTGACTACTGCCAGTTTTTCGCTGACAATTTGCCGTGCCAGATAAATGTCCGTATCCCAGTCAAATTCCACCCAGACTACAGAGAAGCCATTAGTAGATGAAGAACGTACACCACGCACATCCGTGGCGCCATTCACTGCCGTTTCTACAGGAAATGTAACGAGTTGTTCCACTTCCTCTGCCGCCATACCGTTTGCTTCTGTCATAATGACAACCGTTGGTGCATTGAGGTCCGGAAACACGTCCACTTCCGTGTGCATGGCGGTATAAGTTCCGCCTATCAACAACAGCACCGAGGCTACAAGTACCAGGATGCGGTTGTGGAGTGAGAAATGTATAATCTTGTTTAACATGTAATTTAAATATTAAATATCAAATATTAATTATGAATTGCCTGCGGTGTCCTGTGTAAGTTGTTTGCATCGTCATGCCGCAGGATAATTAATATTTAATAATTTATAATTAATAGCTTTTCTTAATGTTCGTGGCTATGTGCCGGAATTGCATTCGTGGCACTTGCTAATTTCACCTGATAGGCTCCTTCGGTTACCACACGGTCTCCGGCTTTCACGCCTGAAAGGATTTGTACGCTTTCGCCATTATCGGCTCCCAAAGTGACTGGTTGTTTTTTATAGCCTTCTTCATCCAGTTGCAGATAAACAAAGAAACTGCCTTGTTCTTCGGTCAGTGCCGAGTGGGGCAGGGAGATTACGTTTTCCAGGGGTGAAGACAGGAGGAAGATTTCTACAAATGAGCCGGGGATAATATCACCTTTGTTGTCGAACTCGAAAGTTACGGGTACGTAATATCCGCCGTCTCCTCCCGAAGCTTTGCCGTAGGACAGGAGACGACCATCCAAGTCTTTCAGTGCATACACCTTATTATTATAAGGAGTGCAGAAGTTAGCCGAACCGATGGTGCGCAGATATTGGTAATACTTTTCTGAAACATCGGCGCGTAGGAATAATTTGCGGTTCTGCGTGATGCTGACCAACGGCTGTCCTACAGATACGTAGTCGCCTTCTTTCACTAACAGACTTTTGATGTATCCGCCTATGGGGGAAGTAACTGCCTGACCGCTTGCTGAGTTGTTCTTGGCAACAGCTTCGTAACTGATACGTGCATTCTCATACGCTTGCTCAGCTTGTGCAAAATCCTTTTCAGATACAATTTTATTTGCTACAAGAGCTTTCATGCGTTCATATTCTTTCTTGGATACCTCATAGGCGATGCGTACACGTTCCACGGGGTCGCCATCCGCCATATGCTTGGAAGACAAAGTCACCAGCGGTGTACCTTTGCTTACGCTCATACCTTCAATTACTTTTCCACGGAAAGAAACAACGCCCGCTACTGTTGCCACGGCAACGCTTTCGTCTCCCTGTGCAGCCATTACCTGACCGCTGGTTTTTATAACCTGATGGAATATTCCCGGTTCAATGACGTTGGACTTCACGCCGGCAGCTTGTGCTTTGGCAGGGGGCAGGATGATTTCATCACTGTGTCCACCGGCAGCTTCTTCGCCATGATTATGACCTTCATGGTCATGTTTTTCTCCTTCGTGATTATGACCTTCTCCCTCATGGTCATGGTCACAACCTTCGTGGTCGTGTTTTTCCGTTTCATGATTATGACCTTCGTGTCCGTCTCCGGACTTACTGTTGCAGGAGCCCAATAGGAACAGGCCCATGACTCCCATAAAAATAATTTTTTTCATGATGATATAATTTGTTCTTGCTTTTAATTGGGTATAAAAATAGAGAATGGAGTCTGCAATCTTGTTGCAGACTTCAGATTAGGCAAGAACACACGGAGGTGCACGAAGTCCTGTGGCACGTGTGAGATACGTGCCATGAAGTGACTCCTGATATATGCACTCCTGCCTTTGTCCGTTTTCCTCGGGCAGAATAAGTAGTCTCAGGAGTGGTTCGGAGAATAAGGTAATCACTAGCGGGAAATCCGGATGCGACCATCCGTTATCCGAAGTGGGAGTCTGTTGGAAAAAATGCGTGGTAACACATCCCGTATCGCAGCAACAATGCTCATTCTCCGGGCTGTGGTTTTGTCCGCAGCAACTGGGAGTGATGTCATTCTTCATGCATATCAGGCCGTTGCTGTGGTGGTGGTGGGGAATAACAGGTACCACCAGCATGACCATGCTGATGAATATCAAAAAATAGGCAACGTACCGTTTACTCTTCATCCTTTCTTTTTAATTTCGGACAAAGATAGTAGTTAACGGCTTAATTACCAAATACAAGTTCTTAAAAAGCTTTGAATAATCCATTTAAACCTTCACTCATGCTGGGATGTGTGAATATGAAGTTACGCAGAGCAGAGGATTTTTGTCCGGTTTTTATGGCAAATGCCACTAGGTTGATAAGCTCCGGGGCATTGACACAGAAGAGTGTACAACCTATAATCTTTTCCGTATCCGTATTCACAATGGCCTTTAACATTCCATCCATATTTTGTAGAGTTCGCGCGCGGGGAATGGCTGATGCCGGCAGGCGTGATACTTTGATGGGGTATCCCCGTTTCATGGCTTCTTCCTCCGTCAGTCCGATATGCGCCATTGGCGGATCGGTAAAGATGGCATAAGGCACCGGGTTACGGTCTTCTGTGGTGCGTTCCTTCTTTCCAAACAAAGTATCCCGGATGATACGGAAATCATCAATGGAGAGGTAGTCGTACATCTCTCCGCCTTTGACGTCCCCCAAAGCCCAAATGTGCGGCACGGTGGTGTGTAGCTGTTCATCAACCACTATCGCCCCCTGTTCATCGACCTGTATGCCGGCATTCTCTAAGTCGAGACCGGCTATCATCGGTTTGCGTCCTGTAGCCACCAGCAGTGCATCGCCTTCCAGAAAATAGGGAGTACCGTCCGAGGCATTCGTGTAGGCAGCGGTAATGCCGTCCACGGTGTCATGAAGTGACTGTACACGGGCATTCAGGCGTACCTCTATATTTTTTCTTTTGAGGTTTTCCTGCATGTATTCGGCGATTTCCCGATCCGCTTTCGGCAGAAATCGTTTACCGGCTTCCAGAATGGTAACTTTACTGCCGAATCCGGCATACATGGTTGCAAATTCCAGTCCGATGGCTCCGCTTCCTATAATCAACAAGTGGCGGGGAAGAATGTCGGCATGCAACAGTGTTTCACTGGTATGCACATACCGATTGTTCTTCAATCCGTCGATGGCTGGCAGGATGGGCGTAGAGCCGGTATTGATGAATATTTCCTTTCCTATTAGTTCGAAAGGTTTTTTATTCTTTTCGGGTGAGGGAGTCACTTTTATTGTGTTGGGACAGATGAAGGAAGCGGTTCCGTCATATAGCGTGATGTTAGGATTGCCCGCCAGTTTTTCAACGTTCTTTTCCCGCAGGAAAGTAACTAACTTATCCTTACGTTTCAAGGCAAGGGAATACAGTTTGGATTGTTTTTTATAATCGTCCTGATAGAGTCGTTCGGCAAATTCCGATTCGTTTATCATGGTTTTGGTAGGGATACATCCTGCATTGATGCAAGTTCCGCCGTACATTTCCGGAGAACGTTCGATGACCGCCACTTTCCAGTTGCGGTTAGCTAGTTCGGTTGCCAGTAATTTTCCACCTTTACCGAAGCCTATTATTATAGCGTCATATTGTTTCATTTATTCTCGTAGTTAGAGGTTTATAGAAATGAAACAATATGACGGGAGAAAAGTTGCAGGAGCCCTGTTAAGTAATGTTCACCTTTCCAGCTCGCGGAGTGACTCCATTTTCTTCTTTTCCAGGAATTCGTAGATACCGCTCAAGTGTTCTTTTACCTGTTTATTACCGAATTCGTACACCTTGGTAACCAGTCCGTCTAGGAAGTCACGGTCATGGCTTACTACTATCAATGTTCCGTCAAAATCCAGAAGAGCTTGTTTCAGAATGTCCTTCGTCTTCATGTCGAGGTGGTTCGTTGGCTCATCCAGTATCAGCAGGTTCACCGGTTCCAGCAATAGTTTAATCATGGCAAGGCGGGTACGCTCTCCACCGGACAGCACTTTCACTTTCTTCATAGATTCTTCGGGACCGCCGAACATGAATGCACCGAGCAGATCGCGTATCTTATTGCGTATTTCACCTTTTGCCACATCGTCAATCGTTTGGAATACAGTCAGATTTTCATCCAGAAGGGATGCCTGGTTCTGGGCGAAGTAGCCGATTTGCACGTTGTGTCCGAGGGTCAACGTGCCTTCGTGCTCAATCTCTTTCATGATGCACTTCACTAAGGTGGATTTACCTTCACCGTTTTTGCCGACAAAAGCTAATTTGTCACCTCTTTCCACAGTCAGTGTGGCGTTCTTGAATACTACATGGTCACCATATGTTTTGCCTACTCCTTCCATGATGATCGGATAATTGCCGGAACGTGGTGATGGCGGGAATTTCAGGCGCAATGCCGAAGTGTCTTCCTCGTCCACTTCCAGTATTTCCAGTTTCTCCAGCATCTTTACGCGGCTCTGCACTTGCAGGGTCTTGGAGTAAGTGCCTTTGAAGCGTTCGATGAACTCTTTGGTTTCGGCTATAAACTTTTGTTGCTCGTCGTAAGCCTTTTGTTGCTGCTCGCGGCGGTCTTTACGGAGTTCAAGATATTTGGAGTAGTTCACTTTGTAATCGTAGATGCGTCCCATTGTCACCTCGAGGGTGCGGGTGGTGATGTTATCCACGAACTTGCGGTCGTGACTGATAACGATGACGGCTTTGCCATTATTAATGAGGAAATCTTCCAGCCATTGTATACTTTCGATGTCGAGGTGGTTGGTCGGCTCGTCCAGCAATAATACGTCCGGTTTTTGCAGTAAGAGTTTGGCAAGTTCGATGCGCATGCGCCATCCACCACTGAAGTCGCTGGTTTGGCGGTGGAAGTCTTCACGTGCGAAACCGAGTCCGAGGAGGGCTTTTTCCACATCTTCCTCGTAGTTGGTAGAGTCGATAGAGTAGAATTTTTCGCTCAGGGCGGACACTTTTTCAATCAGTTCCATGTAACTGTCGCTTTCGTAGTCGGTGCGCATTTCCATTTCCTTGTTGAGGCGTTCTATTTCCGCTTCCATTTCGTGCAAATGGGCGAAAGCCTGCGCTGTTTCCTGGAATACGGTCCGTCCGTCTTCCGTCATCAAGTGTTGCGGCAGGTAAGCGATGACGCTGTCTTTAGGCGCCGAAATTTAGCCACGGGTGGGCTGGCGTACTCCTGCCAATATCTTCAGCAAGGTGCTTTTTCCCGCTCCGTTCTTTCCCATCAGGGCGATGCGGTCTTTCTCATTAATAACGAAGGAAATGTCACTGAACAAGGTGGTGCCGCCGAATTCTACGGCCAGTCCGTCTATTGAAATCATATTCTATTTTTAAATTGAGGTGCAAAGATAATGTAAACTGATAACAGAATAAAATGAACTCGTTCATTTTTTATGTTGAGGCGCAGCTTATCTTCTCTAAAGATAATGTAAATTGAGTGCATAACTTTTATGCTTGCGTGAAAAAGTTATGCCGAGATGCAGCTTATCTTCTCCAAAGATAATATATTTATATTATTTTTTATATCTTTGCCTCATTAAACAAAATACTTTGGTCATGGAAACAGTGAATTTATCAGAAGATTACCGTCCGCTCATACTTGTAGCGGAAGATGATGATAGTAACTTTAAGTTGATAAAAGCTATTATCGGTAAGAAGTGCGAGATATTATGGGCAAAGAACGGCGAGGAGATGGTTGGTCTGTTCAAAGAAAACCGCGGAAAGACAGCAGCTATCCTTATGGACATCAAAATGCCTATCATGAATGGTCTGGAAGCAACGAAAATCATTCGTGAAGAGGAAACAGAACTTCCCATCATTATGCAGACTGCTTACGCTTTTACAGCCGACCGTGAAAACGCAATGGCTGCCGGAGCTTCGGAAGTATTGGTGAAGCCCATTACACTAAGTGCATTGCGCACTTGCTTGAGCAGATTCCTGCCACAGTTGCAGTGGTAACAGAGCTTTCATAGCATCGAATAATATAACGAACGTGGGGCAACTTCTTAATGTAGTTGTCTCGCGTTCTTTTTGTATCAGGAGGATACCTTTATTCTCTCTTAAAAGGATGCTTCTGAACATACCATTTGATTGATATATGATGAGGAATTTTTGAAGCGTACAGAGAATCGGTCAGAGGGCAAATGCAAGACGTCGGAGCAAACGTTGAAGGAAATAAAAGAGTGGCATCCGATACTGGAATATTAGCTGAAGAGGATATTGAAAGTCCATATAAGGTTTGTGACCTTGCGGAATACATTCCACAAAAATGTTATAAAATTGCGGAATGTATTTTGCAATGCATTTCAGTAGAAAGTTGGGATAAAGATTACACTCTTTGACGTTCTGAGTTTTTATGTAACTACACTTCGGACACTTAAACCATGTGGGGCAGCCTCGTGAGAAGGTGCCCCATACCTTGTTATGCTATCGTTTATTTCTCTTTCGCTTCCCTTTCCTGCATCTTCCGTTTCACGAACTCTATTTTCAAGTTGGCTTCTTCTATCTCTTTCTTTATCTGCGTGATAGATGATAACAACTGTGCCAACTCATATACACTGGCTACTGCTTGGCGATCTGCCGGACTCATAGTAGTGGAGTAGGGGCGTTCGCCCTGATAGTTCACTTTTATATTCTTGTCTTTGTTCAGATAGAGGAATCCGATGACGTTGCCGTCTTCTCCTAACTTATAATCCGCTTTTTCTATCTTTTCTCCCAAGTCAGTCGTTTCATAACTATCTTTAGAAGCGGGAGTTTCGGCGAAGCTCCCGTCGGGAGCAACCACTTTAACACTGAGATGGTGGATGTTATGGGGGCCGCAATAGATGGAAGTCATGCTCATCTGTCCTGTTTCGTTCACCTGGAAGCGAAGGAAGGAGCGATGCAGATTCTTCTCTACCACTTGTGACGGATGCAGGTAATTGCCGATTTTCTGGTATTCGGCGTCTTTCTCGAAGGTGAATTTCCCTTTTATGGCGTCCACTTCCGCTTGTTTCTTTTGAAGCAGACTATCCAGATAAACAAGTGTTTTTTCCTGTTCTTTCAGTTCCACTTGTTGCATCAGACCGATACCTTCGCGACGGGCTTCAAAAGCCTTGGGATAGAGTATCTTGATACTGTCAATCTGTATCTTCGCTTCGCTGTAGTCTCCCCGTTCGAAGGCTTTACGGGCGGTTTGCAATTTTTCACCGGCCTTTTTCTCTACATTTTCACAAGAGAAGAGCGTGCCGCAGAGGCAGGCAAGAAGTATCAGTTTCTTCATAATTGTTGTTCTTATATTAGTGAGGGCAAAATTAGAAATAATATCCGTATCTTTGCAGCCCGAAACAGATAAATGATAATTTAGCGAAGCTTCGCTTCGCAGTTGACAAGGGAAGAAGTTAACAAGTTGACAAGGACCATGCGGCATAATAGCGCAGCCATATTATTGCGCAGCCTCTTGTCAACTTGTTAACTCGTCTCCTTGTCAACTTTTAGCGCTCCGCGCTAAATTACCATTTTTTAAGATATAGTATATGATAGAGTTGACAGCAGAAGAACTGAAACAACATTTTAGTGACGACATATTTAAACAAATATCTGAAACGGCAGATGAACTGGGACTGGAATGTTATGCAGTCGGTGGGTATGTACGTGATATTTTCCTGCAACGCCCTTCTAAGGATATTGATGTTGTAGTAGTTGGCAGCGGCATAGAGATGGCTGAAGCACTGGGCAAGCATCTGGGACGTGGGGCACATGTAGCTGTATTCAAAAACTTTGGTACTGCACAAGTGAAATACCACGGAACAGAAGTGGAATTTGTTGGTGCACGCAAAGAGTCTTATCAGCGTGACTCCCGTAAGCCCATTGTTGAAGACGGCACGTTGGAAGATGACCAGAATCGCCGTGATTTCACTATTAATGCATTGGCTGTCTGCTTGAACCGGAACCGCTTCGGAGAATTAGTAGATCCTTTTGGTGGCATGGAAGATTTGAAAGAAAAGACTATCCGTACCCCGCTCGATCCGGATATTACATTCAGCGACGATCCCTTGCGCATGATGCGTTGCATCCGCTTTGCCACTCAACTGAACTTTTATATTGATGACGACACGTTTGAATCCCTGTGCCGCAACAAGGAAAGGATTTCTATCATTTCCAAGGAGCGCATAGCGGATGAACTTAATAAAATATTGCTTTCACCTGTTCCTTCCAAAGGTTTTATAGAACTGGACCGCTCCGGCCTGTTGGAACTGATTTTTCCGGAACTTGTTGCGTTGCAAGGTGTGGAAACCCGTAACGGACGGGCGCATAAGGATAACTTCTACCATACGTTGGAAGTGCTTGATAATATTAGCCGCAAAACGGACAATCTCTGGTTGCGCTGGGCTGCTTTGCTACACGACATTGCAAAACCTGCCACTAAGCGTTGGGAGCTCCGGGCAGGATGGACCTTCCATAATCATAACTTCATTGGTGAAAAGATGGTGCCTGCTATCTTCAGGAAGATGAAACTGCCAATGAATGAGAAGATGAAATATGTACAGAAGTTAGTGAGTCTGCATATGCGTCCTATTGTAATAGCCGATGACGTGGTGACCGATTCTGCCGTCCGCCGTCTCCTTTTTGAGGCTGGAGATGATATCGATGATCTGATGACGTTGTGTGAGGCTGACATTACTTCCAAGAATATGGAGCGAAAGCAGCGTTTCCTGAATAACTTCCAACTGGTACGCCAGAAGCTGAAAGACCTTGAAGAACGTGACCGCATTCGTAACTTCCAGCCACCTGTCAGTGGGGAAGAGATAATGAAGACTTTCAATCTGGGACCTTGCCAGCAGGTGGGAGCTTTGAAAAGTGCTATCAAAGATGCTATTCTGGATGGGGTGATTCCTAATGAATATGAAGCAGCGCGTGATTTTATGTTGCAGCGCGCTGAGAAGATGGGAATTAGCTACAAGATGCGAGCTAAGAGTGACGAGTAGTTGCGCAGTTACTTGCTTTTCCCCGTTACTGCGCAGCCACTCGTAGCTTGTCACTCGTAGCTACTCCCCGTCTGTCAATTGGAACTTACGGCTCACCTTTATCAGGTTGATAGTGTACGTTACGACGTTTTGCGCTTCCTGTACCATTGTCAGGTACACCATGCTTACCTTAATACTTCCACTTTGGCTCTGGATGCGTTGCAACTCTTCGCGTTTCAGATGAGACAACTGTCCGTTTAGTTCATTTGCTTTGCGGACTTCATTTTCCATTCCTTCATAATCATTGTTCTCTATTTTATGGCGGCAGTTTTGTAGCAAGTAAGTAATACCTTCCGTCACATCGGCAAATTCACCTTTCTGAATAGTATCCAGCGGGCGGAAATTATTATCAATATGCTCCAGACACGGTTCGCAAAGGCGACCGACACTGTATACCAGTTCGCTGGCAAAGTCGTTACCTTGATAATAGTACAACCCTTTTTCCAATACTGTATTATTATCGAGACGGCACATGGCAAGGGTACCTGTACGCTTCATTTGCTTAACCAGTTGTTTCTCAAATTTCACCGATCCCATGGCGCGGCGTAATCCACGCAGGTTTTCGTGCAAGAAGGCGGTGGCGGTGCGCTCAAAGTTCTCTTCGGTGAATGCCAGTACCTTTACCAATTCTTCGCGGGTATGTTTGCGCAACAACTCCAGTATTTCAGCGTTGTCGTTGCTCTGCATCAGTTGCTTGATGGTTTCGTTACCTTTTTCTTTTGCTTTGCGCTTTTTATATGTCACTTGGCTGCGGATTAGTGAGAATATAGCCAGACCAATCAGCGCAATGATGGCGAATGTGCCTCCGAAGTGAATAACCATTGCTACGAAGAAACAGATGGTGAATGCCGCTCCGGCTGTGATGAACCAGCCACCGATGACGCTGAGTACTCCCGTGATGCGGAATACAGCAGAATCACGTCCCCAGGCACGGTCGGCAAGTGAGGTACCCATGGCAACCATGAAGGTTACGTAAGTAGTAGAAAGGGGTAGCTTCAGTGAAGTACCTAAGGCGATGAGCAGACCTGCCAATACCAGATTCACTGAGGCACGGACCAAATCGAATGCAGCACCATCGGCAATGATGGCCTCATCTTTGCGAAAGCGGGTGTCGATCCAACGCTTACTGCTTTCGGGCATCACCCGGGATATTCCGGTGGACAGCGTCCGGCTGAAGCGTACCAGTGTGCGCGCCATAGGTGTACTTCCGAAGTTTTCTTCTCCTTCATCCTGACGGGCAAGATCGACGGAAGTCTTGATTACATTGTGTGCTTTTTTAGAAGTATAAAGAGCATATACCATAATGGCGCCTGCTCCGAAGAGGAAATACCAGGGTGTTTTGGCAGGGCCGAGGAGGGAGGACATTAGGAACCCGTCAGCTCCGGCGCTTACCCCATTGGTAGTGAAATCAACGAAAGAAGAATATCCCGCTAAAGGTATACCGATGAAGTTCACCAAGTCATTTCCGGCAAAGGCGAGGGCCAATGCGAAAGTACCCAGTAGCACCACTACCTTGAATACGTTTACTTTGCACCAATGCAGCACTTGCATCAATATAGTAAAGAACACAAAAAAACAGCAGATAAGCATACCTGTGTTCTCTTGTATCCAGTGCTTGTTGTCTGCTGTCATAAATGAACTATCCTTCAAACCTTTTATCAACATGAAGTAGATGATAGATGTGGCGGCAATACCTCCGAAAAGTCCGATGCTGTATTTCATCCTCTTCTTATAGTTGAAGGTGAACACTATGCGCGCCAGCCATTGCACCAGCATACCAAAGAAGAATGCGATGGCCACGGAGACGAAGATGGCCATGATGACGGATAATGCCTTGTCTGTGTTGATGAGGTCGCCAAGGCCCAGTGTGTCGCTGCCATAAACTTTAATCAGTGCCAATGCGAATGTACCTCCCAGTAACTCGAATACCATCGATACAGTAGTGGAGGTCGGCATACCCATTGTGTTGAAAACATCCAGCAACACGACGTCTGTTAGCATCACGGCAAGCAAAATGCACATGATTTCGGCAAAATAGAAGTGTTGTGGCTGATAAATGCCGTGCCGTGCAATATCCATCATACCGTTGGATAGTGCGGCACCGATAAAAATACCCGTACCTGCAATAAATAGTACGGTTTTGAAAGAAGCAGCTTTGGCTCCTACAGCTGATTGGAGAAAATTGACTGCATCATTACTGACGCCCACCATGAGGTCGAACACCGCAAGGACGAACAGGAAGATGACAATACATAGATAAAGAGTTTCCATAATGATGTATTTTATTTCTGGCTGCAAAGGAACGGAAACTGTGTTGCAGAGAAGTGTCATACATGTTACAGAAGTGTTACAGAATAAATTAAAAATTGAAAATTAAAAATTAAAAAATGGGCTGCGCTGTCCTGCTGCATAATACTAAGTATGTCATTATAATTAGCTTATACTATCTGTCAAAATATAAAGTAATTGTGAGGATATACTTATCATTTTTTAATTCTCAATTTTCAATTTAAGAAGTTCGTAAAAGGTGTATTGCGAGCGTATCTTTTCTTTCTGCGGATGGGCAGACTTCCAGCAGTTGCGCAGGTTCTCGTCCACAAAACAGGCTTTACGTTTATCTGTGAGCTGGATGGAAAGCATATCTATTAATTCTTGTCGCAAATCCGGGTCCAGTATGGGAGTTATGGCTTCGATACGGCGATACAAGTTGCGCCGCATCCAGTCCGGTGAACCGAGAAATAACTTCGGGTTTCCGCCATTGCCGAAATACCAAATGCGGGCATGTTCCAAAAAGGTATCTACAATACGTGTTACACGAATGTTACGACTGTATGACTGTCCCGGTATCAGACAACAGATTCCACGGACAATCAGGTCTATTTCAACTCCGGCTTGCGATGCCTCATATAGGCGGTCTATCATGGTAGGGTCCTGCAATGCATTCATTTTCAAGATGATTCGACCGGATTTTCCTTTGCGTGCCAGTTCCATTTCATGGTCAATGAGGCGGTTTAACTCCGGTATCAGGTTGAAGCGTGCTACCAATAATCGGTGGAACTCCGGGTTCTCTTTACCTTGCAAGGTGCGGAAAAGATTATGCAGGTCATTCACTAATATCCGGTTGCAGGTAAACAATCCGCTGTCGGCATAAAGGGTGGCTGTCTTTTCATTGAAGTTTCCGGTGCTGATGTAGGCATAGCTGGTTAGCTTTTTGCCTTCCTGATCGCGGCGCAATACGAGGGCCACTTTGGCATGCACCTTTAGTTTCGGTATACTATATATAATGTTAATGCCGGAAGCTTTCATCATTTCGGCAGTAGCGAGATTGTTCTCCTCGTCGAAACGGGCCTTCAGTTCCACAAAGACGGTTACTTTTTTGCCATTCTGTGCGGCGGCTATCAGCGTGTTGATAACGGCAGAGTTCTCGGCAACCCGGTATTGAGTTACCATAATTTCGCGTACAGTTGGTTCGTGCACCGCTTCATATAAGAAATGAATGAAATGCTCGAATGAGTGATAAGGATAATGCAACAACAAGTCCTTCTTCTCTACATACTGGAATATGGATTCCCGCTCATTGAGGCAAGTCAGCTTCATGGGCTGTGGCTTCCGTATAGGAGGGATGTTCGGATTGGGGTTAGGCAAATGTCGCAAGTCTTCCAGATTGAGATGTTTGTCTCCCGGAACCAGTTCGCGGCGGTCTATATGGAAAGCATCCACCAGGAAGTCAAGAAAATCCTGTGGCATGGCGCGGTCATATACAAAGCGGCAGACGTCTCCTATCTTGCGCTTTTTGACTTTGGTTTTCACCTGCTCAATGATTTCGGAAGTATTGGCAGCATCGTCTATCAGGATGTCCGCATCGCGCGAAATCTTGATGCAGTAACTGCTGTCCACTTCATAACCGGGGAAGATGACATCCAGATTGGCCTTGATAATGTCTTCGATGAACATCAGGTAATAGTTGTTTCCCACTTTGGGCAATCCGATGAAGCGGGGAACTTTGCTATATGGCTGTTTCATTACGAAGTACTGGGGGGAAAGTTGACGAGGGGACGAGTTGACGAGGGGACAAGGAGATTCTCCCCCGTTTTCTTTTTCCCTTGTCTCCTTGTCAACTTGTCCCCTTGTCAACTCGTCAACTTTCGGAAACAGGCGGACGGCAAGATACAAACGGTTATCCCGCAGAAACGAGATAACCTTATCTTTGGAAACAGGTACGGGTTGAAGATACGGGAAAATCTCTTCCCGGAAGAAACGGCGTACAAAGTCGTGATGGAACGGTTCTACATTGCGGCTCTGATAGAAGATGATATGATTTTTCTTCAGCGCCGGCAATATCTTTTGTTCGTAGATGCGGATACGTTCTTCCAGTTGGCGGTTCACCTCAAGGTTTATGGCGTCCACCAATTCTATGGTCGACTGTACGGTTTCTTCGTCACTTTGTGCTGCACCGGTGGCTATTGCCTTATGGTCGGCTACGCGTATCTTATAGAATTCTTCCAGATTGGACGAATAAATGGAAATAAAGTTAATTCGCTCATACAGAGGCAGAGTATCATCTTCCGCCTCCAATAATACACGGTAGTTGAATGACAGCCAACTGATGTCCCGTTTGAAATATTGATATTGGTTTTCCATGGTTTCATCAAGATTTTCCCAAATATAGTTACCTTTGCACAGATAAACAAAAGAAAAATGACAAAAGTTGGTTTATTATCCGATACGCACGGATATTGGGACGAAAAGTATCTGCAATATTTTGATACGTGCGACGAAATCTGGCATGCCGGTGACATCGGCTCACTGGAGGTGGCTCAGAAGTTGGCGGCTTTCCGCACCTTCCGTGCCGTGTATGGTAATATTGACGGGCAGGAAATCCGTGCCGTCTATCCGCAAATCAACCGTTTCACCGTGGACGGCGCCGAAGTACTGATAAAACATATCGGTGGTTATCCGGGAAATTATGATTCTTCTATCCGGGGAAGCATTCTGGTTCGTCCGCCTAAACTTTTCATCAGCGGACACTCCCATATCCTGAAGGTGAAGTATGACAAAACGTTGGATATGCTTCACATTAATCCCGGTGCTGCTGGTATCTCAGGATTCCACCAGGTGCGCACGATGGTGCGTTTTATTATTGACAATGGAACGTTCAAAGATCTGGAAGTAATAGAGTTGGCTGGCTGATTTCTGCACGGACCGTATCTCAGTATTAAAAATAATTTAATTTATTTTGTACTGCATCCGGTTTGCATTATCTTTGTCCCCCGAATAATCACCGAGAGCCGTGGGGCGTCGTCCTCCTTCTTATTTTATTCTACGATTTGTACCAACTGAAAAAAGAACTGAAATATGAAAGGAATTATTCTTGCCGGTGGTAGCGCCACCCGCCTTTACCCCTTATCTAAGGCTATTTCCAAGCAGATTATGCCGGTTTATGACAAGCCGATGATTTATTATCCGCTTTCCACGCTTATGTTGGCGGGGATACGCGAAGTGCTGATTATCTCCACTCCACGTGACTTACCCATGTTCCGCGAATTACTTGGTACGGGGGAAGAACTCGGAATGTCCTTCTCTTATAAGATACAGGAACAACCCAACGGATTGGCGCAAGCCTTCGTGCTGGGTGCTGAATTCCTGAACGGTGAACCGGGCTGTCTTATCCTGGGTGATAACATGTTCTACGGGCAAGGATTCTCTGCTATGCTGAAACGTGCCGCCTCCATAGAAAAAGGAGCATGCATTTTTGGTTATTATGTAAAAGACCCGCGTGCTTATGGTGTGGTGGAATTTGATTCTGATGGAAAGGCTATCTCTCTGGAAGAAAAACCTTCCCAGCCCAAGAGCAACTATGCCGTTCCCGGTCTTTATTTCTACGACTCCACTGTAACTGCCAAAGCTGCCGCTTTGAAACCTTCTGCCCGTGGCGAATATGAGATTACCGATCTGAACCGTCTTTATCTGGACGAGGGTACGCTGAAAGTGGAAATCTTCGGTCGTGGTTTTGCCTGGCTCGATACGGGTAATTGCGACAGTCTGCTGGAGGCAAGCAATTTTGTTGCTACTATACAAAACCGTCAAGGTTTCCGTGTCAGTTGCATTGAAGAGATTGCTTGGCGCAAAGGCTGGATAGATGCTGAGCAATTGTACCGCCTCGGCGAACAGCTTGGCAAGACGGAATATGGCACATACCTAATGGAACTCGCCAACTCCCACCGCTAATAACGTTTAATTTTTAAATTTTCAATTTTTAATTTATATGAAGACTTATCTCGTAACCGGTGCTGCCGGATTTATCGGTGCCAACTATATCAAGTACATTCTGGCCAAGCATAATGATATTACGGTCGTTATACTTGATTCCCTGACCTATGCCGGAAACCTTGGCACTATTGCTAAAGACATCGACGATGAACGTTGTTTCTTTGTGAAAGGCGACATATGCGACCGGATACTTGCTGACGAACTATTTGCCAGATTCAAGTTTGACTATGTGGTGAACTTTGCTGCCGAGAGTCATGTAGACCGCAGCATTGAGAATCCGCAACTTTTCTTGGTTACTAATATTCTGGGTACGCAGAACTTGTTGGATGCCGCACGCCGCGCCTGGGTTACGGGTAAGGACGAAAACGGTTATCCTACTTGGCGCAAGGGTGTACGCTATCATCAGGTTTCTACAGACGAGGTGTATGGTTCATTGGGTGCCGATGGTTACTTCACGGAGCAAACACCGCTTTGTCCCCACAGCCCTTACAGTGCTTCGAAGACGAGTGCGGACATGGTAGTCATGGCTTATCACGATACATATAAAATGCCGGTAACTATTACCCGTTGCTCCAATAACTACGGTCCGTATCACTTTCCCGAAAAGTTGATTCCACTGATTATCAAGAATATTCTGGAAGGAAAGAAACTCCCCGTGTATGGCGACGGTAGCAATGTGCGCGACTGGCTGTATGTGGAAGACCATTGTAAAGCCATCGACCTGGTGGTTCGCGAAGGTGTTGAAGGTGAAGCTTACAATGTAGGCGGCCACAATGAGAAGACAAATCTCGAAATCGTGAAACTGACTATCTCCACTATCCATCGCCTGATGGCGGAAAAGCCGGAGTATCGTGAGGTCTTGAAGAAAAAGACAAAAGGTGAAGATGGCCAGATTGACATCAGTTGGATTAACGAGGACCTGATTACTTTCGTGAAAGACCGCCTCGGTCACGACCAGCGTTACGCCATCGACCCGACAAAGATAACCAATGCTTTAGGCTGGTATCCCGAAACGAAGTTCGAAGTGGGCATTGTGAAGACTATCGAGTGGTATCTGAATAATCAGGACTGGGTAGAAGAAGTGACCAGCGGTGATTATCAGCACTACTATGAAAAGATGTACGGAAGATGAGTGATAAGTGATTAGTGATTAACAAAGTCACCACATCGCATTAATCACTAACCACTAATCACTATAATACTAATCAACATTCCCATAAGCAGCATATTGCGCGATGTTTCGCCCAGTATGCTGTTTAATTTTTTACCGCTTCGTATCCGTACCATTCGCCTCCAGGTGCGTATATGCATGTAGAGATAGAAGAAAGGCAGAGCTATGCCCACCGGGTTTAATTCTCGTGCAAACCAAAAGCAAAGACAGGTGGCAATGATGCCGAGCCAGAGGTAGAAATATCTTCCGAAACGTTCTCCGAAACGGACGATGAGTGTACGCTTTCCGCTGAGAGCATCCTGTTTCCGGTCCCGGTAATTATTCACAACCAGTAATGTATCTATCACCAGTCCACTGATGAGTGAGGCTACAATGACACTTGGTGTGAATGTATACGCCTGTACGTAATACGTTCCTCCCACGGGTACGAATCCGAAGAAGACAAGTACCAGCAAATCTCCCCAACCCTGATAAGAGAGGATGGTGGTGTACAGAAAGGCGAATATCACACAGAACATACCTAATAAAATCAGTTCCCAGCCACCGTGAGGTAGCAGTCCCCAGCTTTGATATAGAATGCCGAGCCCGATGATGCAGGAGAGGACGACTGTGACGCCGATGCCCCATTTCATGGCTCCCGGCGTAATCCATCCTTGTGCACAGGCGCGTTCGGGGCCGAGGCGGTCTTCGCGGTCGGAGCCTTTCAGGTAATCGAACAGGTCATTGATGAAGTTGGCGGCAATCTGCATGCCGCAGGCAAAGAGGAAGCACAGCAGTGCTGGTATAATCTGGAACTGCCCGTCGGCAAACGCCAGTGAAGTACCTATCAGTACTGGTATGATGGCTCCTGTCAGAGTCTTGGGACGGGCGGCGAGGAGCCAGGCGTAAGGTGAATTCTGTTTAATCTCTTTCATAGACGTACTTCTTTTCTACGGAGAGATAATTGTTTCTTTCAGAAAGCATTGTCATTTCTATTTAGTCCCCATTAAGGAAAACTGTCGTTCCCATTAGAGGAAACCGGCGTCCCCTTCCTGCGAAAACAACAAGAAGCTTAATGCGCTGGTAAACAATCATCTGTCAACCTATCGACAAAGATACGGAAAATGCTTATCTTTGCATCTGTTATGATGAAGAAATTGATTTATTATTCAATCCTTTCGGGCCTGTTTTTTTCTTCATGTAAGTCGAACAGCAGTCTGGTTTCATCCCTGCCCCCTCAAATATCGGCAGAGGATAGCGTTCGGATTGTAAATACAAAGATTAGCTCTTCTAAGAAAGGTTCCGGATATAAGGGTGTCAGCCGGGTGAGAACCTATGAATTCACGCACCCCGATGTGCCGGCTGCTTTCGATGGTTTTCGCATCGCTTTCGTGTCCGACCTGCACTATAAAAGTCTTTTCAAGGAAAAAGGACTGGATAACCTGGTGAAGCTGCTTCGGGAGCAACATGCCGATGTGCTGCTGATAGGCGGTGACTTGCACGAGGGTTGCGAACACGTGCAATCCGTCATTGCCGCCCTTTCTGAAGTGAAGACGCCGATGGGCACATATGCCGTATTGGGCAATAATGATTATGAGGCTTGCTATAGCGAGATTGTGTGTGAAATGGATAAACGTGGTATGCACTTGTTGGAACATAAAGTCGATACATTGAAGCGGGACGGAGAAGAAATCCTGATTGCCGGCGTGCGCAATCCTTTTGACTTGAAAAGGAATGGCACGTCTCCTACGCTCAATCTTTCTCCGGATGATTTCGTTATCCTCTTGACGCACACGCCGGATTATGCCGAAGATGTTCCCATTACAAATACTGACCTGGTACTTGCAGGACATACCCACGGCGGGCAGGTTACTTTATTTGGTCTGTATGCTCCCATACTACCCTCCCATTACGGACAGCGGTTCCGCACCGGGTTGGAATATAATTCATTGCTTACGCCGATGATTATAACCAACGGTATCGGTACATCGAACAAGAACATCCGCCTCTTTGCACCCAGCGAGGTGGTGATGATTATACTACATCGGCAGAAAGACTAATATCTTTTATATACTCACTCGCCGGGTAAAAGTACAATACCCAGCTTCTTTTTACCGTCCATCTTTACCGTGACCGGTTGTTCGAAGCGTACATGACGCAGATATTTGCTTTCATTTACGGCAGGCTGTGCATTCAGGAAGTCCTGATTATACACGCCATCGTTCATAAAGGCATTAATTGTGAAATAGCCTACTCCGAAGGAAGTCAGGTTCTGGAAGAAGTGGGTTCCCTGGCTGGGGTCTACGCGATAATTTGTCAGTCCGGCTTCCACAATGACGCGGGCGGCACTGATGTGCGGCCATTTCACCGGAATACCGAGCCATGTATCGCTGCTTCCCCAACGGCCGGGACCTACCAATACATAATTTTTGCCCTCATTGAGGAATTGTTGGTTCAGTTTCTCTATTTCCCAGGCAATCTCCTGATTGTGCGAAGCGCTGTAATCGTCGGTCTTCACGTAGATAACGTCATAAATATCATTCATAATCCCGTGGCCGAGGGAGTTATTGGAACGAAGCAGAACTTTATCGTCCGGTATGGTGGTGAGGTCTTCATCCAGCATTTCCTTGGTGTCCACAATGGGGCGTACTTGCAGGAGGTAGAAAGTGCCGCTCTTATCTTTTTCACGACTCATGGTAGCGGCAAATTCAATTTCAACGGGACGGCGCATTTCCTGTTCACTGTATTTCAATACTAACTGGAGAATACGTGCAAGAGGGAAGACGTCGTGTTGTAGGATATTGGCAAAGGTGATGACCTTGCGCCCACCGGGATACAGACCGTCGCGGATAATCTGGTCGTAAGGGTCGTAGGTGGAGGCGATATAATTCAGCGCACCGTCTTTCTCCGCTTCCTTTACGTGCAGTTTCAGCAGGTTGAAACCGTCGTCCATGGAGAAGTCATGCCCGGCATTTTTCAGGTCGAGGGCATAGAAACGGGTTTGTGTTTCTTTCAGGGCTATTTCCATTTCGCTGGTTTGTAATACCTGATGGGGATGATAGGGAGAGAAACGAAGTGTCATACCTCCGTCTACAATATATTTTCCCAGACCGAGGGCAAGGTTCACAGTGCCTTCTTCGGCTTTCTCGTCACCGATAGGGTAGTAGTTCAGCGAACGGGCTACGCCGGACATGCTGGGATAATAGCGGTCGCCATACTGGTTGCCGACAACCTCCTGCAAAATGACTGCCATCTTTTCCTGGTCGATAACGTTGCTTGTGGCTTGCATATAAGCCTTGCTGTCGCGGAAATAAACCGAAGCATATACACCCTTGATGGCATCGGAGAGCATGCGGAGCATTTCGTATTTGTCGTCCAGATAAGGAATCATATAGGTATTGTAGATTCCGGCAAAAGGCTGATAGTGCGAGTCTTCCAACAAAGAAGACGAACGGATGGCAAGCGGGGACTTCACCACATCGAAGAAGGTGAAGAAGTCTTCCACCAGGCGGTCGGGCAGTTTGGCTTTCAGGAAGTAGCGCAGAATCAGGTCGTCGTCGGCATCGGAGAGGGCTATCTGATACAGATTGTTTGTCTCCATAAATTCGTCGAAGACATCAGTACAGAGCACTACCGTCTTGGGGATAGCGACGCGGGCATTATCAAACTCTTCAAATTCGGGGTGATGCTTCACCATGTTGTCAATAAAAGCAAGACCACGGCCTTTTCCTCCCAATGAACCGTCACCGATACGGGCGAAGTTGGAATAACGGTCGAAGCGGTCGCGCTTGAACACGGCTACCACACCCTGGTTCTTCATCTTACGATATTTCACGATAGCTTCGAAGATGATTCTGCGGTGGGCATCCACGTCCTGAAGACTGTTCCAAGTGATGGGTTTCAGGAATTCCGCTACCGGGAACATGGCGCGCGAGTAGAGCCAGCGACTGACGTGGTTGCGACTGATATGATAAAGGAACGACTCTGCCGGTACGGCAAAGAGGATGTTCTGTAATTCTTTCAGGTTCTTCACACGGGCAATCTCTTCCAGTGTGTCGGGATTGCGGAAGATGAAGTCACCAAAGCCGAAATTGTCCGATACGATGCGGCGCAAGTCCACATCCATCTTTTTGGAATTCTTGTCGATGAAAGCGGCACCGTATTTGGACGCATAAAGGGCATTTTCCGATTCGGACGATTGGATGATGAGCGGCACGAACGGGTCTTGCTTGCGGATAGCGGCACAGAGTTTGATGCCGGCAAGTCCGTCCTTTTCGCCACGTTCCACACGGGGGAAGCGGACGTCGGTAATCACACCTAATATATTATTCTTGTATTTCTCGTAGATGCTGGTAGCTTCTTCATAAGTACGTGCCAATACGATTTTAGGGCGTCCCCTCATGCGCAGCGTACGCTGGTGGGCATTCAATGCCTCGGTACTGAACTCTTGGCTTTGCTTCAACACGAACTTATAGAGGTTGGGCAGTATGGACGAATAGAACCGGATACCATCTTCCACCAACAGGATGAGCTGCACGCCCACTTCATTGACGTCGTGTTCCAGATTCATCTTGTCTTCTATCAACTTGATGATGGATACCAGTAAATCCGTATTGCCCAGCCAGCAGAATACGTACTCGAAAGCACTCAGGTCCTCATTGGCAATGCGCTTGGTGATGCCGTGGCTGAAAGGCGTCAGTATCACTACGGGAATTTGCTCGTACAGGCTCTTGATGTGGCGCGCTACGTCGAAGCTCTCGTTATCTCCCGTTCCCGGCATACAGATAATGAGGTCGAACGGTACGGTGGAGAGTTGTGCCAATGCCTCCTCGCAGGTGGATACCTGGGTGAAGCGTGGCGGATAGCGCAGGGAAAGCGAAGTATATTCGTTGAAGATCTTTTCGTCGATGCGTCCGTCGTCTTCCAGCATGAAAGCGTCATAGGGATTGGCTATCAGCAGGATGTTGAAAATGCGTCGCGTCATGAGGTTGGCGAACTGTGTATCTTTAAAATAAAGCTGGTTTAATTTAAGCTTGCTGAGCATGGCTTCTCACGGTTTATTGGTTTGGTAGGCAAAAGTAATAGAAATCAAACCTATTTGGATAGTTTTTCAACCACTTTTTTTATATTTGTCTGTATTATTGCAGCAGTTTAAAAGCGAGTACTATGAAAGACTATTATATTATGATAAAGCGCACATGCATTTTATTACTATTTATTTCGTTATATACCAGTTTGTTTGCCGGTTCTTTCCGGCATCTGAACATCCGGGAGGGATTGAGCAGTAGGCAGACATACCAGATATGCAAAGATTCCACAGGCTTTATCTGGGCTTATACCCACATGGGGGTGGACCGTTACGATGGAAATGAAATCAGACACTATACATTAAACGAGACGATAGAGTCCAAAGATCACATCTTGTCATTCACTGTTATGGATGTGGATAAGAAAGGAAATCTCTGGATTGCACTGCGTAATGGTAGGGTATACTGCTATGACAAATTGAAAGATGCTTTCTATTTGCAGGCTGATTTGTCACAGTTCATATCTTCTCCTGTGTTGAACGGTATGGCGTTTGAGGAAGATGAAGGTTTGTGGCTGTCTACATCGGCGGGTGTGTATTATTGGGATAAGGAAAATAATGTTTTGTCTCCGGCAGGCCTTATCGGTGAATGGACCAATTGTATCCTCAAAGCGGAGAATGATGTTTTCTTTGTAGGAACCAATACGGAAGTTTATAGAATGAAGAGAACCGGAACAGCCCGTCAGCTATCCAAGGAAAAGGTGGATATACCGGTGGAGGCTCGTATAGAGACTTTATTCTTATACGGTAGTAAACTATATGTAGGGACATTTTCAAATGGTGCATTCGTGATTGAACTGACTACGAAGCAAGTGAAATCTCTTGATGCTTTCATTCCGGGCATACCTGTACGTGTGTTTGCTTATGATGGAGACCACTCCATCCTGATTGGTACCGATGGTGCCGGTATCTTCAGAATAGATGCTGCCAATGAGACGCTGATAAACCATTATATCACTGATGAAGATGATGAAAGAAGCCTGACCGGAAATACGGTTTCGGATATCTGTGTAGATGAGTATGGAGGTGTCTGGGTGACCACCTGTACAAACGGTATCAGTTATCTGGATCCTAATGTGCCTGATGTTCGCTGGATAAGGCACGAACGGAATAATCCTTCATCGTTGGTATCCGATCATGTGAATGTGATGCTTCAGGATTCGGAAGGTGATTATTGGTATGGTACTAACGACGGAATCAGTGTGTATCGGGCGAAGTCGAAACAATGGATGCATTTCCTGAATGGGAAAGGCTATGCTTATTCGTCTGTAGTACTGTCTCTTTGCGAAGATAATGAAGGCAATGTCTGGGTAGGCGGCTATGGTATTGGCTTGTATCGGATTAACAAGAAGTCCGGTGAAGTCCGGAAAATGCCAAAGCGAAATAAACAATCGGACAAAGGCATATCCACCGACTATATTTATGCGATTTATGCAGAAGGGGATTGCCTGTGGTTCGGAGGGATCGAAGGAGATTTCACACGCTATAACAGACGGACCGATACCTACACTTATTATCCGATAGATTGTGTGGGCGATATCAAGTATGGCGATAAGAATACGTTGCTGATAGCAGGCTGTGATGGATTGGGCTTCTTTGATAAGTCCACCGGAGAAATCAAGTGGCAGCAGAAGTTTGGTGAGGTCATTTTGCATTATCCCGTCCGTTGCTTGTTGCGTTCGTCATCCGGAGAAATCTGGTTGCTTACGGATGGTGAAGGGCTGATTCGTTTTAACCCGGAGAATGGCAAGTCGCGTATCTATACTACCGCAGATGGTTTGGTGTCCAACTCTATCAATAGTATAGCTGAGGACAGCAACGGGCATATCTGGTTCAATACAGAAAAGGAACTGTATTGCTTGGACTTGGCGGAAGACATGGTGATTAATGGAAATGACCTGCTGAATATCGGTTGGGGATATTATAATGCCAATGCTTCCATGAAAACGAAAGACGGGCATCTGGCTTTCGGCACTGCTGAAGGAGTACTTATCTTTGCACCTTTTTTCGACTTTTCCGGTAGTGTGCCGATTGAATTGATATTCACTGACTTTAAACTACCTTATGAGTCACTGAAGGTAGGTGCGCTCGGTTCTCCTTTGCTGGCAGGCATCAACGATACCCGGCGTCTGAAACTTAAATATAACCAGAACTCATTCTCCATATCTTTTTCGGCTATTAATTTTGTTTCTCCTCACAAAGTCAGATATGAGTACAGACTGGACAACCATGAACGTCAGTGGCATCGTGTGGATGCGGTTCAGAGCGTGGGTTATATGGACCTTCCTCCCGGAAAATATACTTTTGAATTGCGTGCATTCGACAAATATACCCAGCATCAGGTGGGAGAACGTTCCGTTGAAATAGTTGTCGGTTATCCGTTATGGGCTTCGTGGTGGGCCATAGTTATTTATTTGCTCCTGTTTTTGATAGTGGGCTATTTACTCTTCCAGTTCAGACGACAGAGAGTGAGGGAAGATAAAATCAGGGAACGGATACACTCGTTCATCGGAGTAGCTCACGACATACGTACGCCGGTTGCACTGATAAAGGCTCCGTTAAGCGAACTTGAAGCTCAGGACGGTCTGCCGGAAGAGGGTAAGAAGAAACTGGCTATTGCTATGAAGAATGCGGAGAAACTTTTCACTATGATTACCCAGTTGCTGGAGTTACAGAAAGTGGAAGCGCATCCTGAACATCTGAAGGTGGCGTGGTATGATATAAAGGAATATATGGAAGATAAACTGTCCGCTTTCCGCATGGCTGCCGCTCAGAAAGAGATAGAACTGTATCTGGAAGTCGAACCGGAAATGCCTGAAGTGTGGCTGAACAAGAATAAGATGGACCATATTATGGATAATCTGCTCTCTAACGCTTTGAAGTATACAGAGAAAGGATCAATAGGAGTCATAGTGAAACAAGCCCGGAATAAGTGGACAGTCGAGGTGACGGATACGGGAGTCGGTATTCCGGCGGAAGAACAGAAAAACATCTTTAATGAATATTATCGTGCCAGGAATGTGGTGGACTCTCAGGAACAGGGCATTGGCATCGGCCTGATGATTACTTCCAGAATCATCAAACAACATCATGGAAAGATAGAATTCAGAAGTGTGGAGAATAAAGGAACCACGTTTACAATTACATTCCCCAGGAAACTGAAATCTGGGATAATAGTTGCCGCGAAAGAGAAATTGTCTGAAACCACTGCCCCCGATGTTCCATCTCAGGAAGAGAATGAACAAGTGGATAAGAATGTACTGTTGCTCGCCGAGGATGACAAAGACATGCGCGAATACCTGACGGACAGCCTGTCTTCCGAATATAAGGTTGTCAGTGTGCCCGATGGTGGAAAAGCTTTGGATATGGCAAGGGAAATCAATCCGGATATCATCATTTCGGATATCATCATGCCTGTCATCCAGGGGGATGAATTGTGCCGGATATTGAAATCATCAGTTGAAACCAGCCATATACCCGTCGTATTGCTGACTGCTCTTTGTGAAAGGGAAAATATCATATTGGGTCTGGAGGCTGGAGCTAATGACTATATCATTAAACCTTTCGATCTGTCTGTGCTGAAAGTGCGGCTTCGCAATATTCTTCAGAACAGGCAGCATCTCAGGGACACGGTTCTCTCTTCGGATATACCTGTGGATGAAGTGGATTATAGCAGCCAGTTGGATAAGGAATTTCTGGATAATGCAATGGCGGTCATTGACGAAAATATGGCTAATCCGGAATTCTCAATTACTGACTTCTGCCGTGCGTTGGGAATGAGTCGTACTTCTGTTTATAATAAAATAAAAACTTTGACAGGGCAGGGACCTAATGACTTTATCCGCATTGTGCGGTTGAACAAGTCGAAAGAGCTTTTGTTGTCACAGAAATATCCGATTGGTGAAGTCGCCTTTATGGTCGGTTTTTCGGACCCTAAATATTTCAGTACATGTTTTAAGAAGCAGTTTGGGATAAGTCCGAGCAAATTTTAGAGTATAAAAACTGTATTTAAACCTAAGTGGATAAGTAGCCAACCTTTTTTGTTAAATAATCAACTTACGTTTCCCTGATTGTGCGTAATATTGTGGCCAATAGTAACCCTCTAAAAATGCAGATAAAAAATGGAAACGTATTTAGGCCTGGACTTAGGCGGAACTAAATTACTGATTGGCGAAATAGACAGTCGTGGCAATATTCTGAGATACAAAAAATATGACTCCGGATATTTCAACCAACAAGCTGCGCTGGATATTATCAAGTTATCACTGGACGATTATATCAAAACTGTCGGGTGGTATGATAAGAAACCTCTGGCAATGGGAGTTGGACTGATTGGTCGGGTGGACCCTAATCTGGGTATCTGGCTACAGATAGACCCCAGTAGGACGCAACCTATTGCGTTGGCTAAAGAATTGGCGGATATCTATGGCATTCCCTGCCATATAGATAATGATGTGAAAAGTGCCACACGTGCCGAACGTGTATGGGGCTTCGGACAAATTTCCAAAAACTTCATCTATTTAAATATAGGCACAGGCATTGCGGTCGGTACGGTTGTGAATGGCAGGCAGATACGCGGTAGTCATTTCAATGCCGGCGAGGTGGGGCATGTGCGGGTAGGAGTGAACGTAGGAATCAAGTGCACTTGCGGAAGAATGGACTGCGTGGAGGCAATAGCTTCCGGCATTGGCTTCGACCGTTGTGCCCGGTTGCTTCATGAACAATATGAAACAGACTTGCATATTTCTAACGACAGGGGCGAGCGGATACCGGTCAGTGAAATTTTTGCATTAAGCCGTAAGGGCGACCCCCTCTGTGTGAAGCTCGTGGAGAATGCTTCCGAAGCATTGGCAAATCTGATAATGAACCTGGTACGGGTGACGGACCCTGAAACTATTGTTCTGGGGGGTGGTGTCGTGGCTGACGGATATATACATGCCAAGATACTGGAATTGCTGAATCCTACTACCATGCGCTTTGTAAGCAATGGTGTTGTTATCACAAAGTTGAATCCGGAGTTCATCGGTTTGTTGGGTGCAGGAGCTGTAGCCATGAATATGTAGAATCGGGACTACTTATATTTTATTACTAATATGAATATAACTATCACAAAGAATGAAAGCGAATTCGATTGTACGGCTGCCTGGCGCATAATCGGAGAGATATTGCACAAGCCGGAAGCGGTGATCGGGCTCTCAACGGGGCGCACGACCGGAAATCTGCACCGGATTGTCGGAGAAATATATTCCCGTTACCCTTTCAATACCTCTGCCGTCACCTTTTTCGGGTTGGACGAAGTGACCAATGTACCTCGTGAATATGCAGGAGCATGTTATACGATGTTGAAGACAGAAATCATAGATGCATTGGGCATTAAAGATGAGAACTTCCTGATGCTGCCTACCTTCTCGGATGATTTCAGTAGGGATTGCAATGCTTTTCAGGAAGAAATAGCCAGGCGTGGAGGCATCGACCTGTTGATTCTGGGATTGGGAGAGAATGGGCATTTAGGTTTCAATCAACCTCAGTCTCCTTTTAATGGTGAAGCATGGGTTACTAAGATGAACCCGGAATTGGAGGAACGTATCCGTCGGGAAACCGCTACTCCGCCGGAAAAAGAACTGGGTGGGGCTACTTTGGGCATAAAAAATGTCATGCAGGCACGCCGGATTGTGCTGGTGGCTAAGGGTGGCAATAAAGCCGGTATTGTGAAACGAATGCTGGAAGGACCTGTCACTCCCGATGTTCCTGCTTCCGTGCTTCAACTGCATCCGGATTGTGAGTTCCTGCTGGACACAGCTTCCGCTTCCGGACTATCTGAAAAATAATCATTATATTTATAATACTACATGATGACACAACAGGAAAAACAAATCAATTACATGGGACCGTTTCTCACAATGGTCTTTCTATTCCTTATTGTCGGATTCCTGACCACTGCCAATACTCAGTTTCAGGGACCGTTGAAAGAAACTTTCCTTATGAAAGTGGGTAATCTGAAGAATACGTTTGCCACTTTAATTACCTTTTCATGGTTTCTTGCCTATCCCATTTGTGGCGGGGTGGGTTCATCCTGGATTAATAAGTATGGCTATAAGGGAACGTTAATCCGTGGACTCTGGGTGATGATTGTCGGTTTGGGACTCTTTTTTGCTTCTTCTTATTTCACCGTAAGATTTCCTGATGCTGATGTCGTGATGGGAGGGAGTATCATTCCCATCGGTTTCTTTATTTTTTTATTAGGGTCGTTTGTTGTGGGGGCTTCGGCTACCATTCTGCAGGTTGTCATCAATCCTTATCTCACGGCTTGCCGGGTGAAGGGAACGCAGGCTATCCAGCGTCTCGCCATCGGTGGCACGGCAAACTCTGTCGGTACTACGCTTGCTCCTTATTTTGTGACGGGTGTTGTTTTCGGTGGTCTGGCTATGGAGGATATTCAGATCAGCCAGTTGATGATGCCCTTCCTGGCGTTGATGCTGACTATTGTAGTGGTTGTATTCCTGCTGATGAGGCTGTCTTTACCTGACATAGAAGGCACACGGGTTGAAAAAGGAGAGAAACTGGAGAAAAGTGTCTGGTCATTCCGGCATCTGACGCTGGGTGTCTGTGCTATATTCTGCTATGTGGGTGTGGAGGTTTGCATTGGTGCAAATATTAATTTGTATGCCATCGAACGGAATTGTCCTTCACCTGCCCTGATGGCTACACTCTATTGGGGTGGTATGCTGATAGGGCGTTTGGTGGGTAGTTCGTTGAGTAAGGTTCCTCCACGTGTGCAGTTAGTGGTGACTACCATATCGGCAGGTGTGCTGGCTCTGTTGGCTATCATCTTTAATAATCCCTGGTTGCTGACGGCAGTCGGCCTGTTCCACTCCATCATGTGGGGAGCTATCTTCACGTTGTCTGTGGCCCATTTGGGTAAATATACTTCGGTGGCTTCAGGAGTCTTTATGATAGGTGTAGTAGGTGGTGCTATTTTGCCTCTGCTGCAAGGTGTCTTCGCCGATTTGCTGGAAAGTTGGAGATGGTCTTGGTTTATTGTACTTTTGGGAGAATTATTCATGCTGTATTATGCATTGGTAGGTTCCCGCGTTCGTCAAATAGCTGATTAACTATAATATTATGAAAAGAATGAGATTTATGATTTTGTCTGTATTGGCAGTATTGCTGTCGTGCAGTAGTAAGGCAGGAGAATTACGCATGGCTTCTTCGGATGGCAAGGTGATTGTAGCTTATGTGACTTCCTGGAGTAGTGTCATGCCCGACCCGCAATACATGACGCATATCAATTATGCATTCGGTCATGTGAGCGAAACATTCAATGGAGTGGGGATTGATAATGAGAACCGTCTCCGGGAGATTGTTGCTTTGAAGGCTCAGAAACCGGGATTGAAAATAATGCTTTCCATCGGTGGATGGGGAAGCGGGCGTTTCAGTGAAATGGCTGCTAATGATGAATTTCGTCTGGCATTTGCCAAAGATTGCAAACGGGTAGTGAAAGAGTATGGTCTGGATGGCATTGATATCGACTGGGAATATCCTACCAGTGCGGCAGCCAACATTTCCGCTTCACCGGATGATACGAAGAACTTCACATTGCTGATGCGTGATATACGGAAAGAGATAGGAAAGAAAAAGCTGTTGACCCTTGCCACAGTGGCTTCCGGTGAGTATATAGACTTCAAAGCAATTCTACCTTATATTGATTTTGTCAACATCATGTCTTATGACATGGGAAATGCTCCCAAACACCATGCTGCTTTGTATAGTTCGGAAAATACAGGCTGGATGACTGCCGACGCTGCAGTTGAAGCACATCTCAAAGCGGGCATTCCGGCTTCTAAGCTGACTATGGGAGTGCCTTTCTATGGACGTGGTGGCGACCAGTATCCCAATTTCCAGGACTACCGTAAAGTGGGTGGTACGTCTGAATTTGAAGAGCGTTGGGATGATACGGCCAAAGTACCCTATCTGGCAAACAAGGATGGTGTGCTGGTTTTTGGTTATGAAAATCCCCGTTCGCTGGCTATTAAGTGCCAATATATTTTAGACAAGGGATTGCTTGGCGGTATGTATTGGGATTATGCTGGTGATAACCCTCAGGGGGATTTGCGCCGTACGATGTATGAGAGCCTGCTCGTGAATAAGAAAGGCCAGGCAGCTCCTTATCAAGTGTTGGTGCTGACTGAGCGCGGTGGACAGCATGGCGGATTTACGGATGCAGGTCTGCAATGGTTGGCTCAGGAGAGTGGAGCAATGAACTTTGAAATTACGGAAATAAATAATGCGAAACCTATTACGGAGGAATATCTCAATCGTTTCCATTTGATTATCCAATTGGACTATCCGCCTTATACATGGAGTGAAGCGGCACAAGCCGCCTTTACCAAATATATTGATGAGGGACGTGGCGGCTGGATAGGTTTCCATCATGCTACTTTATTGGGAGAATTTGATGGTTATCCGATGTGGCAATGGTTCTCCGACTTTATGGGCGGGGTGCGTTTCAAGAACTATATTGCTCCGTTGGCTGATGGAGTGGTTATCACGGAAGATTCGGAGCATCCGGTTATGAAAGGGGTGCAGGGTACGTTTATTATCCCTGATGATGAGTGGTATACCTATGACAAGAGTCCGCGCCGCAATGTGCATGTATTGGCACATGTGGACGAATATAGCTATACTCCTGCCTCGGATGTCAAGATGGGAGACCATCCTGTGGTGTGGGTGAATGAAAGTAAAAAAGCGCGTAATGTCTATTTCCAGATTGGACATAGCAAGAAGCTGTACGAAACGGAAGACTTTACGAAGATGTTCAGGAATGCGATTCAGTGGACATTGAAGAAATGATGTATATATAAAAGGCGCTCCTGTAAAGAGCGCCTTTTATATATACAACTGTTATTTTTTTAGTTTGATCCGCCTGTATGATCCCTGCTGAAGCCTTGAATCTGAATACTCGCCGCACCATACTTTTTGGCGGTGACCTTCACTACTTTAACTCCGTTGGGAGTAGCCACCTTAAAATTCCAAGCGTAGTTGACCAGTGCCTGGGATGCAGATACGATACGTATACCTTGACCTACCTGTAAATTCATACCGGTTTTGTAAGTCCTCTCTTCAGTATTGACTTTAGTTGTACCGACACGGTTAGCCACGATGTTTTTAATCATGCGGAAGCTCACATCCGACAATCCTTGGGCACTGCAAGCCGATTTTATATCACTTGTTTCTACCCCTTGCTTCACGGTATAAGGAATCTCCACATTAGTCAGCGTTTTTGAGCCGAGCGTGTTGTCAACGCCTGTGACGGTCAGGTTTTCGCTGGCAGTTGTAATCGCCGGGATAATTTCCGGGAGTTTTACCGAGTAAGCAGAAAAGTGAGTAACCTGAGTCTTATAACCGTCATCTGTTAATTTCACTTCTGCCATGTCCTTTTCCCATAGATTCGTTTTCGGGTTGAGGTAATAAAGTGCGGCACCCTCAAAGCTTTCATCACCCATCGGGTTGGCAACAGTTAACTCGACGGGAGTAACAAATTGAAGTCCGTCAGGACCACAAACCACGGTTGCTACGGCAGGTGCCGAAGCCGGTGATTCGGCTGTATTGTCTTCTGCCGAAGCTACATGGGCTACAGGTGCTATCGTAATCGTGAGATCTTCGGGAACGTCTACCACATTGCCGGTCTCGTCCTTAACATACATCACGGTCTGGGCAGGAATGGCTACTTCCACTGTTACGGTAGCCTCCGCATCTTCTGCTGCCACTTCGGTCGATGCTTCTACTTTTACTTCTTCTTTCGTCTGGACAATTTGTTCCTTAGTTACGTCTGCCAAGTCTTCTTTAGCCGCTTCGGTTGCGTTTTCCTGTTGGGTCGCTTCATCAGCAGCCTTTTGGGCTTCTTCGTCGGTTGCGATTTCCACTTTTACCTCTTCGGTCACTTTTTGCTCCACCGCTTTTTTATCCATCACGATGGTGATGCTTTCATTATGCGATTTCTTATCATCGGCAATCATGACTTCCGTACTCGCATCTATTCGTTTGTCGGCTGTGAAAGTCAAGACGTATGTACCGGTCTTTTCCAAATTCTCAAACGCAAACTTACCTTGTGCGTCGGTGTTGGTTTTCAAGATCTTGTCTCCGATGGTTGCGGTCACTTTAACATCACTGAGGGCTGTCTCAGCAGGTGTTAATACCATGCCGGTAATACTATGGGTTACGACCTCTACTACCGGAATCTCTACCTTCTCTTCGTCCTTATCCTTACAGGATAACAGACCTAAAGTTGTTGCTGCTGCAACGAGAGTTAAAACACTCCATTTCTTTAAATTTGAATTCATTTTCATGTCTCCTTTTTGGGGTTAATTATTAATTGGTTTGATAAACTTTTCGCTTATGTTATGATGGCTTTCAGAATAGATTCATTTGGAAGCAAATTCCTCCGGAGAAATATTTTCCATCCTGTAGGGAGGCTTGTAGCAACAGATGCTTCCATAGCAGGCAGTCGGCACCCACATTGATATCATCGCCTGTATATTCTGCTATCAGCCGGAGTTTTTTAACAAAAGAAGGCTGATAAGTAATGCCTCCTACAATCCCGTCCCATTTTCGGTTATAGTTGCGTTTCCACTTGCGGTAGGCGACATGTATGCCGATTTGGCTATTTTTGATTGGAAAGTGCTTGGTAGCAGCTATGTAGTAATTGCAGAAATATTGACTCTTCCCGTCACCATTGTGACTTTTTCCCTCATCCGCAGTGGCATTGCCTTTATCCTTTTTCCCGTCCGTACCATACGGATCATTGGTTCCTATGGCGATGGCAGGCCAATATTTACCTTCTTTCAACGGACGCAACTTTAGCGAGAAGTAGCGGTCCTGATAGTAATATCCTGTCTTTTTCTCCGCATTTTTATTAGCATCTCTCCCGCTTCCTTTTTGCAATGTGCAGGTGTAGGCTATTTCAATCCAGGAGAAAGGAGTTATACTTAAATAGTAAGTTCCGGTGTTGTAACTGAAAAATTGTGGGCTAAACTCTTTTGCAAGAAAATGGGCGCCTATTCTCGCTGTTCCCTCTTTATTCATTTCAGCCGAAGGAGTATGAATAAGTCCGGTTGTTCCTGTATATTGTTGGGCAACAGCAGTTGTCTGGAAAGCAAGAAATATCATGGCGATTAACCATTTTATCCGCCTCCCCTTATCCGTCATTCTTAATTCTTCATTCTTCATTTCCCACTACCTCCTTCCTTTTCGGAGAAATCGGCAGGCATCCTGTTCGCTCCCCATTGCAGTGAATCCCGGTTGAAGTTGCCTTCCCGTTCATTTTCTTCCGGATCTGTTCTATACATTAGCATGGAATAAGGATCAGCCTGCAGGTTGTAAGTTAACCGGAAGTTAGATGCCGGGCGGAAATTTACTTTTCGCATCTTTCGTTTGTAAGGTGGAATCATCATAACAATCTTGAAACCGAAATTTTCTTCACCCCAATCGCTGTATTGGGCATACACTCCTACTGTACAATGTTTGAAGTGTCGCATACATTCTCCCCTCACTCCATAGTCTTCATAAATGTACCTTCCTCCTTGCAGTCGAAATTCTGTATTCAGTTTGTCCATATACATCCTTACACCTATCCATCCTGTCATTCTCTCCATCTTGCTGCATTCCCAGTCTACAGCCATCGAGCAAAATCCTGTATAACCTATTTGTGCGTCCATGGCAAGCCAACGGTTCATTGGATACATCCACTTCACGTCCACCCCGTATCGTTCCCGGCCAAACAATCCGCCGCTAAACTTGAAGAACTGTTTGCCCCATTGCGCCTCTTTGGATACTACAGCCATGTTCAGCCGTATTCTTTTGTATCGTTCTCCGTAATCATTATAGATAGGAACATATCCTTCTGCCGCTATCATCCATTGCTTCTTGAGATGCCACTTGAAGCCCGGAGTCAGGTTTATCAGCAAGTCGTACAACTTGTTGTTATAATATATATTCCGATAATTGAATTCCACACCGGAGAATATATCTATGTACGATTCTCTTTGTGTTTGGGCACCACAGCTCATGCCGTTGCACATCATCGTAGCTACTCCGATAATAAGTGATAAGATTCTTCTATTCATATAATGCTTCATATTGTTTTGCTATATACTTCCATGTATATCGTCTTTCCGCAACTTTTTTCAGCGATTCTCCGTTTTCTTCAGTCCCATGCAGCAGTTCTACCAACTGTTCGCTGTCTCTGAAGTAGCAGGCTTTGTTTTCCGTAGTTTCCCGGTTGTAGATCACATTGTATGCCAAAATCGGCTTGCCGAAAAACATGGCTTCCACCAATGATGGATTTGTACCTCCGGCACTATGACCATGAATATAGACTCTCGCATTGTTTCTTAATGTGTATAGTACATCAAGAGTGTATAGCGCATTCAACATACAGATATTCGGATATTTGGAGTATTTCCTCTGCAACTCCTTTCCGTATGTACTATATTTCCAGTTACCTATAAACACCAGTTTCTGTCCCACTTCCGCAAATGCCTCGAGCGTAATGTGACAATTGTTTTCAGGCTCAATGCGGCAAATAGAAACGGCATATTCCTTTTTTATAAGCCCGTATTTTTCTAATATTTCGTTTTGTCTCATCATTGGCACATCCCTTAATACATGATTTCCGCCGTAAGCTATCAGTTCCGAATGCTTGTGATAGGTATCTGTCACATAGTCCTGAATACCTTTGTTATCGGTAATCACTACATCCGCATAGCGTACTGCTATTGCCTCGCTTGTTCGCAGAAAACATTTGGCAAACCTGCCCCATTTGTCTCTCCGGTGTTCCAGTCCGTCAATGTTTACTATCAGCCGCTTGCGATACAATAGTCTGAAGATGGGTAGGAAAATGCAGCCCGACACGCCTAATATGACTACTGCATCATAGCCTCGCAGACATTTAAGCATCGACAGGATATCATAAGGAGTGCTTTGCGCCCCATTAGCATGGAATAGCGGGACGTATTTCAGTTGTGCCCCTTTGTAGGATTTCATACGTGTGGAATAGTCTTTACCACTACAGAAAATGGTATAACGAACTTCGGACGAACAATTATCGCCGATAATGTTCTCCACTAAAGTCTCAAAGCCGCCATATTTTGCAGGCACACCTTGGATGCCCACAATAGCTACTTGTTTCATGAATATAAAAAGATTAGATGCTTTTATTGGACAGCTTACGAATTACGCAGGAAGTTCCTGCGCAAATCTCTCTCTGCTATTATTTTTGCTTGCAGAATCTTTTTGAGTAAGCTATTAAAAGAGTATAGGAGGAAAATTTAAACAAAAACTAATTGAAATAAAATCGGGATTACTTTTTCAGAAGTCAGACTTCATTTTCAAAATTGTATTGTGTAAAATGGGTAAATCTATTTTGATTACTTTAAATATTTCTTCAGCGTCAATATGGTGATATTCATGTGCTATGATATCTCGTAGCCCCATAATATCATTCCATGGGATATTGGGATATTTTAATAAATAGTCGTGTTCTGTTTTGGCATCAAGCACCTTGACACTCTCACCAATAAAAATGAGTTGCATGCAAATACCGCTCAATGTGAACATTCCATCCGAACTGTATAAAAAATCTTGGGCGGATTTGATATGAGAGGAGTTTTTCTCAATCAAGTTAATGGCTTCTTCTATTCGGCTAAGCAATGTCTGTATACGTTCTGTTTTATACATAAATCAAATCTTTTGAGATATTTTCTCCAAACAAAGATGAATTGATTTGATTGCTCAAACGAATAATGTCAACCTTGCAATTGAATAATTGTTCCAACTCCTTTTTCATACGTATTCGGGTGAATATATTGGCTTCTCCTTCGTAGGCAACATCTATATCGCTTTCGTTATTTTGTTCGTTACGAGAAACAGAACCAAAAAGTCCCATCCGCTCCACACCGTAGCTGATAGCTTTAGTGCGGAAATATTCGCTGAGCAAAGCAATATATTCTTTTTGAGATTTCATGATGGTCATTGTTTACTGTTAAATGCAAAGTAACAAATTCTATTTTGTATTTCCTAATCTATTCCGTTGTTTTTCTTTTAATGATGATGTGGCGAGTACTTTTGTAATTTGCCCAATCATATTGCCAGCATTAAATTTTTCAGAGTATTTTAAAGCATTAGTTGCCAATAGAGTGTATAGTGTTTTATCCGATAGAATATTCTTGATGACATTGGTTATTTTATCCAGTTCTTGTACGTCTATCTTGTAACCGTTCTCTCCGTCCACAACCATTTCTGCAATTCCTCCTTCTGTGGGCACTATCACTGGCAATCCGGCACTCATTGCTTCCAATGCCGTCAATCCGAATGTTTCTACGAACCGTTTCTTATCGGAGAGATTCAAAACGAGTGAAGCATGATTGTAGAAAGGTACGACATCATTCTGTCGAGGATATATGGTCAGATTTTGACAGATATTTATCTTGTGTTCCTTCATAAAGCAGTTAATATTCTCCTGCGTGTCGTTTACTACTAATTCAAAAGCAAACTGTGGTAATATTTGTGCGAGTTCGATAAACTCCAACGGACTCTTATACAATTTCAATGAGCCGAGCATTAAAATCTGTTTTCGCTCAAAGGCTGCCTGGGGGGTGGGAGTCAGTCTGTTCTCGAAATTCTTTGGCAGGGCATTGGGGACAACTGTTACATCTTTTTTCCGTTGCAGGAACGATGCTTGGTATTCTGATACGCAGATGATTTCATGCGCTAACTTCTGCATGGCAGTAGCCAGTACCTTGTAGAATGCCCCCTTTACAAATGCGTTCTCGTGATAATGATAAACTATGTGTTTACCCATGATGCGCCCGGCTAATGCCGGTCCGACAGGGAGTAAAGTGTTGATATAGAATACCACATCTTTATAGAATAGCCAACGGAACGCCAATAAAAATGTGTAAATCTGTATAGTACTATAGCGCAGTATTGTTATTACCGGATTATTGGAAAAGCGGTAAGAGTAAGAGTACTTACGCAAGTTCTTGTAATGCAGTAACTCATCCAGCGTGCCACCTTTGGAAGATATTAAATCTACTTGATAACCCTTTTTGAGTAAGCCTTCCAGCGCCATTTTTAGAACTTTGGGACTGCCACTGTAGTCGTTAAAGAGGTGGAAACAAATGATACGGTTCATTCCTGTAAATATTTTAGTAAGGATATCCAGATTCGGAATGATTTAACCATTTCTCTGTTTATGTTCCCTTTCTCACGAATAGCGAAACGAGATATTATCTCCAATAAATAGAGTAAATACATCTCTCGGTCTATCCATTTCCCATTTTCTGAATTTATATATTCGATAATCTGCGAAACGCTCCAATGCTTCTCAAAATATGCCGTTTGAGTAAAGAAGTGATATTTATCTAACTTGGGAGGGTAGGTAAGCTGTGCATATTCCCAATCAAATACAAATAATTGTCCGTTCTCCATAAACATATTCCATGGAGTGAAGTCAGCGTGATAGGTAGAAAAATCCATTTCCTGTTTTTGGTATTGCGACAATATCCGGTTAATGACGCTCGTTACCAATGTGACATCTACTTCTTGGGGAAGCCATTCGATATGCAACTGTAAATCAGTTAATGTCCGGTAGTAATCACTTTGCTCAAAAGTAATGAGTTGATGGGTGCTTTTATAGAGTCGGTCAAGAAAATCCTCATGCAACGCTGTCCATTTATGCACAACTTGTGAATTCCGGGTTTTTACTGTACTTTGCACGAACAACTTTATTCCATCTGTTGTTTCTCCGCAGAACATGCATACTGGTGTTTCCTTTAATCCTTTTTGATCCAACTCTTTTAGAATATGGGCTTCGCTTTTGAACAAAGTAGCAATATTCTCACTGTCCGTCACCTTACAATAGCCTAAAATACGCTTGCCTTTGCTGATTTGCATTGTAATCTTCTGATGTACACAAGGAGTACCGCAGAAAATCGAAAAATCGATCTCTGCTTCGTGGAATAACTGATAAAACAACCGCTTCAACTCATCATTTATGTCAAAATACACACTTCTCGCATGGATGACTTTGAGAACGAATGGTAAGCGGTGTAGCCACGGAAATAACGCTTTCACCATTTTTCCATTTCGTCCGCTGGGCTGGTAAAGATTCATTGCCACCTGCATATTATGTGCAGGCATCAGCCAAGTTTTACCGTCAGCGTTAGAAAAACGATATAGATGTTTACCCGTTCCCTTTATGAGGAAACGTTCTAAAATGGAATCGACTTGCATTTATTTTATTTGGAAGAATAAGATATATAAGCCTTGACAATCGCATCGCGAATTTCTTTCCCGTGATTCTCCCATGAGAATTTACAGGAGGCTTCCTGTGCCTTTCGTCCGAACATTTCCCGTTCTCTTGAGTCTGTGAGACGTAATATTCCGCCTTTTATATTCCGGATGACTTCTTTTCTTCCGGTTCGCGGAATTAAGATGGCATATTCATTGGTAAAGTAGCGGGTGTAACCGGTGGTATCCAGACAAATCAACGGTTTTCCCATAGCCATGCAGTCGAATGATACGGTAACAGCACCCTCTTTAAGGGCAGCGTTAATCACAACATCTGCTCTATCCATCATTGTTCTATAAGTTTCCATAGGAACTTTTCCTGTTAGTGTCACAGCCTTTTCCAACTTAAATCTTTTAATAAGTTTTTCAAGTCTTTTCTTGTCCGATCCATCCCCAACGATTGTCAAATGAAGATGAGTATTTTCTTTTATGGCTTCTGCCATAGCTTCAATCGTTAGGTCAAAACCTCGCCATGCATCCAGATGTCCTACAGTGATAAATTCAATCGTATCATTTTTCTTTTGGGATACTCTTGGTGTGTTGATAATATCTGCTGCCACATCAGTAAAAAGAATTGCTTTGTTTGCGTACTTCTGTGGTACTCGCTTATGGGTTATTTCTGTCTTACAAAGAATTAGATTGGCTCGTTTACAACGTTGTCTAAATCCGTAGTTATAAGATGTTGCCGATATTGCTATCCTCCGGATTTTCTCTATGATTTGCGATTTCTTATTGTAATGCCGGGAATATTCCGAAGGAATACTCTCTAATCCACCAACTGGTCCCCATACGAAGAACTGTGTTTGTCCATATTTACTCACCTTCCAGAGTACATTGCCGTAAGTAAGATGATGGAAAATCTTTATCTCATTCTCTTGCATTGTTCGTTTCACGATGTCATTGGTGCAATACTGCCAGATATTGTAGTAAGTGCGTACGCCTCGCAAACCTTTTTTCCAAAACCGTGCCCACTTGGGCCAATCGTAATAGAGGAAATGAATATGGTTGTATTCGGGATATTTAGCAATCCAAGGTTCAATGGTAGGTTGGTTACTCTTGCGAGTTAATACCCAAAGGTCGAAGTATTTGGACATTTCCAGCACCCAGTGCCAGCCCACACCGATTTCACTGCCTAAACCCGGTTCACAAGCGTAGGCAGAAACGAATATTTTAAGTTTGTTCATTGTTGATACTCAATTACCTCATTCTTTTCAAATTCTTCTGATGTTGCTCTTCAAACACAATCCGTAGAATTTTGCCGACTGCTTCTTGCGGTGTATTTTCATTCAATACTTTGTAGTACCCTTTCTTGTTGGCCAAGTAATCTATTTTTTGGTTGATGGTGGTTATGCCTTCTTTGTCTAATTCACGTTTACGAGTAAGAATAGTCTCCGATGAAGCGGTTAGAAGAATATTGTAATCAAGGGATGGGATGAAAATCTGTCCGTATGTATGTAGGAATTTGGGATTCAGATAAATACGACTTCGGCGGCTGTCACATATGATGTCTGTATAGTATCGGTCAAAAATTACGATTCGTGTAATGCGTATCACAGACTTCACTTTCATGAAATAGCCAATAATGTAATCTGCCGAATAGTAAAGGAGACGAATCAGAGAACTCAGTACACTTGTTTTTCCACCTCGATGTGGTTTACTGAAATTCCTGTCTACATCCTTTTTTACACCGGCTGAATATGCTATTTCTCCTAAATTGCCAAACAAGGTCGGGCGGAAATGGTAATAGGTATGAGCTTTGCGAAACACATCTCCTAAATTTTCTATCAGCAAGTCTATCACTGTAGTCTTTCCTGAACCGTCAGGTCCCGTAAAACCGATACTGAAACCGGTGTTGGAGCAGAGGTAGTTTTTAATATGGTGATATTCAAATTGCAAAAAGTTAGCTATTGCTCTCCAACCAAATCTATGGAAATTCCATTTCAAAGCAGCTTTCAGCAACTCTTTCTTATTGGCTTTATCACAAGCGGCAAGATTATTTTTGCCGAATATATCAACTATCAGTTTTTCCACTTGTGGGTTGTTCTCAACTATCTGCCGTGTATTTTTGTATTTATCAGGGTAGGTGGCACCTACAGCACGGTCGTACACATATTTGTCTAAAAATTCATATACCTTATTGGCATGATAAACCTGTCCGTTGAATAGCCGATGTTTTAATATCTCTTTATTTTCTATCAATACAATGCCGAATATGGAGGTGTGATAAAAGAAATCAAGCTGTACTAAATCTGCACTGTCGTTTTCATGCACCGTACCACATACCCATGTCACCAAGCGGTCACTGTTCAAGTAGGTCACAATATGCCATCCGCATAGTTCTATCAATGATATTAATTGTGGACGGATTTTCTGCAATTCACTTTTCTCAATGGCTATATCAATGTCTCGACTATTGTTGTGATACGGTAGTCCTTCAAAATTTCGCAGTACGGCATATTCTGTCTCAGTATTCAGAAAGTCAAATATGATTTTTAGAAAATCAGATGTTCCCATTATTTCATTCTTAACAAATTGTGCTTTACTTTATCTACAGCGTACCCCGGATTACAGAACGCGGACACTGATAAATACTTTATAAATTGAATCAGCTTACCTTTTTTCAGGCAATAATAAGCATTCCGTAAGCAGTCTGCCGACTTTGCGTCTTTTTCCAGCTTCTTTAGCTCTTCCTTACTCATCCGATCACGAAATTCAATAAAAGAAAGCTCTTTTTCTCCTCTTCTTCTCTGTTTCAAGTTGGCTTTGATATGGCGCATACGGAGTATCATTCCTAATGAATTGGCCGAAAGTGCTTGTTCGTGTTTCCTGTATTTGCACAATACTTCCGGAATCACTACAATTGCTTTTCCCTTTTTATATAGGTCGCTCATGCGTGTCCACAAATCCAAGTCTTCACATAAATCTTGATAGCGAGGCTTGCCATTTGGAAACCCAGTGATATTATGTCCACCTACTTGTAAGGCAAGCAAACGGTCGTATATGGCTGTGGGTTGCATGAAGATTAGCTTTTCTTTAGCTGCTTTTTCATAGAATCCTTCTTTGGTGGTTTCCCCTAAAAAGATTCCTCCATCCATCTTACCACCATTACTGTCCATGTATTCCAAATGACATCCCACCGCCATCAGATTACCGTCCGAACTGATTTTATTGTATAGCTTTTCCACCAAAGAGGGATACGGACAATCATCTGCATCCACGAATAAGAGATATTTTGTTGTCACATATTCCTCCACGAATCTGCGTCCGGCACACAAACCTCCATTTTGGGGCAAGTTGACCAATTCATACTGGCGCAAATTTCTTTTAAAGAAATCTTCAACTATCTGAACGCTGTTATCTGTCGAGCAATCATTCACTATCAATAAATAGAAATCCTGCATAGTTTGTGCTATGATGCACTGCAAGGTTTCCTCAATATATTTCTCTGCATTGTACATGCAGATAGCAAGTGTTAAATCATTAGTCATTTCTGTTTACCTATTAAGAATGGACACCTTTTATTCATAAAATATATGATAGGAATGTGTATTGATAGAAGAAGTGTAACCATGAGCAAGGCTGCCCACAAAGAATAGGTTGTAATTCCAAGCCAATGAACAACAATTTGTTTCATCATGGCTTGTATATTTCCATGCAATCCCAGAATTACCGCAGTACCTCCTCCTATTATTAAAATATACTCATTTCTACCTATTGTTCTGCTCACTACAATAACTCCCAAGCTTCCCAAAATCGCTCCAATATACATCAACAATAAACTGTGTCCATATCCTGCATCACTTATCTCTACATGACCATTATTGATACTTATATAATATGTGAGTATAAACAAGACACAGGATAGCATTCCTGCTGACCAATAAGATTTTTTCTTGAATATAACACTGCTATTGAAATATTTCATTGTAAAGCCAATCACATAAAAAGGGAAACAAAGCAATGCGGAGTCAAATCGAAAAAGTAGTTGTATACCAAGGCTTTTAGTGAAGAGAAAAAGTATTGTGCAAACAATGCTCATGGAAATTAATGAATATTTTGACGTATAAAATAGTTTGCATAAGAAAAATAGCATTTTTACGATGAATAAGGCTGCAAAGAACCATATTGGCCCGGTAAAGTATGATATTGCAGTTGTTTTCACAAAGAATATTCCTAATATAGGCATTATCAGAAAATCATTCCAACTGTTACAACCAAGCATGTCTCTATTACTCCATAAATGAAAATAGGTTAGAGGCAATACTATCAGACAAAACATAAAATAGGGCACCAGTAAACTTCGAATGTTTTTTTTCAAGTATGGCATGAACGGTTCCCTTTTGTCCGATGCAAAATATCCTGATAGGATAAAGAATAGAGGCATGTGAAAAGCATATATAAAATCAAATACTTCATTGCTGGCCAAACTGTTATGCCCAATCAGCATTAAGGTTATACCTATAAATTTAGCATTATCCGCCCATATTTCCCGCCTTTTATTCATCTTTCGTCTCATTTTCTATAATCAAACTGCCTTGTTCATTCTGTTTCTGAAACCAACTAATAGCTGTCATTATCATAAAACAACCCCATGTATAGTAGATATTATTAATAGAGAAACCTATAAAAAACAGAAAAATCAAGGTTTCTACGCTGAAAAAACGATAAATCATACAAGAATAAACCAGCAACATTGAAATTAAAAATGCAATCAGGCCATATTGATCTATGATTGAACTGTCCGTTTTCGACCACCATGCTTTATCTTTTTCCATAGACTGTCGTCCAATCCATGTTTCCTTTTTCGTCAAATCAGTCTTGGTGAATAAATTCAATACAGGAATTATGCGAACGGCACCACTACCTTCTTCTTCTTGCATCTTTTTGGTATTTCCTGTCATACTAGCTTTTGTCAATATTTCGACCCGTTTCATCTGCTGTAGTTCTATTGACTGTCCAAAAATAAAACAACCGACTAAAAAGGGAATAATATATATTGCAGTATGACGAGTTATGAAATAGAGGCTTAAAATAGCGATTCCCACAAAAGCTGTACCGCTACCCATAGTTAGCATAGCCCAGAAAAAAAATGCAGTTACCCAGCGGTGCTTACTATAAAATAGTTCTCCCAAGGTTAATTTTCTTGAAATGGAAATTTCTTCACATCTTAAATATCCCAGCATGGCTACTGTCAAGATACGCGCTGAATGACTTGGTTCCAAGGTAAGAGAAGGGAGCTTGCTTATACTCAAGAAAAACTGGTTTTGTAGGTTGATGATGGGCATATTGCGGATACCTATCAGTAGGCAACACTGCTGCAATATCAATACTATTCCATAAGCAATGATAAGTGACTTCAGTATATTTTGAAAATAATTTAGTGTAAAAGTCCCCTTGATGATAAAATCATAGTATGTAATGAACATCATCAAGTACATGGCTAAAAAGCCAAGGGTGGAGAAACGCATCTCGCCTTTGAACAACGACAAAAAATAAACGACTAACCAATATCCCATTCCCAATAACAGGGCTTTTGAGATATAGGGCTTTTTTAAAATGAATATCAGTGGACACAAAGCCATTACTGCCACTTTGACCGTGCTGATTGCACTCTGTTCAATGGGGACGAACAAGATGCAGAATAACACTACCAAAAATGTGGCAATGGTGCGGTCATTGAAAAATAGTCTGAGAGACAGCTTGGGGAATATTTTCATGAAGATCAAACTGATTATGTCAGAGAAGAATCTAGGAAAGGGGAAGTCGTAATTTTCCCGTAGAAAGTTTGCCTGCCGCTAGGATCATATCTCTTCCATTTAGAACGAAAACTTAACTTGAATACAAAATCTGTTTTGATTAAATTCAAATAATCTTTTTCACTCCATGATGAATTCATCAATTCGGCTAATCGGTTGCGGTACTTACATTCGTACTTTTGGCATTTCTGCATGTCATTTCTCACTTGTTGAAAATTTCGACAAGCGTAAAGTATGAGATAATCTTGAATTACATAATCAGGCCAACATCTTTCGTTGATAGCAATAGCTTGCAACATTTCGCTTACGAACTCAAACAACTTATACCTTTTTGCATTAGCGAATAGGCACCAACTACTCCAATTATATTCGAATGAAGTCCAAAAACGAATGGAATGGTTTAGAACTGGTACCTTACCGTTTGAAGAAAAGAGAGATAATTGCGACAATTTCTCAAACGGGAGTTTCCCAGACACCCATACAGTGGCATCCAGCCACAACCCTCCATATTGTGCCAATAAGGTATTGCGCACTATGTCGCTGTAATGCGCCCACGTAATACGTCCGGACAGAACTTTATCCATGATAACCGGCGATAACGAAATATAATCATCTACATTCTGATTGGTCACTAATGTTACATTGTGATTAAAATGCGTAAGTTGACGGTAACAGGCACGTATCAAGGGAGGCATATTTTCTTCGCCCTGTCCCCAGAATACCCAGATTTTATAATTCTCGACAGGAGCTTGATTTAAATTCTTAGTCCGATAACTCTCTATAATGTCAGAATAACGTTGACCTATATACCTGTCTAACCATACTGTCTTTTTACATATGACAAAAGAGGATAATTTATATGCGAAAGGTGGTCGCAAGTAAAAACATATCCACCAAATAAAATCATATAGAGCAAATGATATGCTATAATGTTTGGCCTTGAAAAATAAATCTTTAAAACGTTTGATTATAATCTGTTTCATTATCATTAATTTTGTTCATCCAAAACCTCCTTTATAGCTTCTAAGAAACCAGTACCATATAATTCATCTGGCTCCAGATATCCACCTTCCGCCCATTCATTCCAAGCAAAAACAAAAATTTTATCCGATTTATAATACTTCTTCGCATTCTCTACCAATAATGCAAAATAATGCTTGAATTTTTGGGGAGTAACTCCTGTATAACAAGAGCCGTTTATTCCAAAGCGTGGAGAATTATCCCAATCCGTAAAAGCACAAGGAATCATTCTAATAGTTCCGTTAGGACGCAGTTGCAATATTTTCTGCCACACTTCATCATAGTCATTTTGTTTTATTTCAGAATTATTCTTAGTCACCAGCAACCTCCTATTGATATGCAATATTCGTTTTATTTCACGACTATATTTCATTAATCGTGAAATCTGTCGTATATTCCTGTTTGAAATGCCATTTACATAGCCGGGATTCATTTCGATCCCGTACTCAAAACGAGATTTGTCCCATGATCTATCAAACGAAGAAGCAGCACTTTGATAAATATATGTGATGCCTTCAAAACCCTCTTTCTTAGCCATCTGTGTCCATAAATCCAACATCTTATTTAATTTCGTAATAATATGGGGAGTATATATAACCAATATAGGCTTGTTGTTCTCCTTCATATAACGATTGTCTTTAAAAAAAGGGAGCATGTAATTAAAATGATCTACCCACAGTTTCTCATTATTATAATCGTCATAAATCAATATTTTGGTAGATTTCGCATCTTTATATTTCCATGTATCGCGCCATTCTCCATTTGCCCAAGATATGCAATAATTTATATTGATTTCAGGGTGTGTTAATAATAGTTCCATTGGTCTGTGTAAAAGAACTTTTCCACTAAACCAATAATGATACATACAGAAACCGTAGATGCCGTACTCTTTGGCCATTTTACACTGCCATTTCAAAGTTTCAACATCATTCAAATCATAATAATTTTTATTGAGTGGTACACGGGGTTGATTATGTCCTTCAAACAGAGGTTTTGCTCCTTTTACATTTACCCATTCGGTAAATCCTTTTCCCCACCATTCGTCATTCTCCGGAATAGCATGGAATTGTGGGAGATACACCGGAATCACTTTTATATCTTTCATTTTTCTAACTATTTTATCATTTTTACTACTTTAGCCGGGCAACCAGCTACTACAGCATACGCCGGCACGTCTTTGGTCACGACAGTATTGGTAGCCACAATGGCTCCTTCACCAACAGTTACATTAGGCAGTATGGTAACTTTATCACCTATCCACACGTTATTACCGATAATAACTGCTCCATTGCTATGAATAGGACGCGTTAAAGGAGGGCTGATCATCTCTTCTTTGTAAGAACTTCCATGACTATTGTCGGTTATCAAGACGAATCGACCAGTCAGAACCCCATTGCCTATCACCACTTTCCGAGCGCAAGTGATATGTGAATATTCACCCAGCGAAACATTGTCTCCTATCTCCAACTGTGGATGTAAACCGGCATTAGGACAGGTTTCCAGTATGCAATGGCGCATAATAGAACTATGATTTCCTATGCTGATATGCTGTGCGGAAAGCAGGTTTATACCAGGAGCTAATAATGAACCATTGCCAAATTTTTGGAAGCGATTTCTGAAACGACGGGACACTACTGCACGCCTAAATAGATACCAGCCAAACGACCATTTAATAGGAAAGAGCAGAGAGAGGATACCAACCCAATTTCCAACGAATAGAATAAACTTTACCATAAACTATTTTTGATCAAGAATTTGCTTGTAAATTTCCAGTAACTTTGTTCGTATTGCATCAGGATCGTGCCTCTCAATAGCTTGTTGCCGGGCTTTATAACTCAATTGTAGAGCCAATTCCGTATCGGTACTGATACGTTTAATCAGTGCTGCTAATGTATAAGGAGCATTGGCTGGAAACAAAATACCTGTTTCCCCATTTCTTACTAAGGAAGTAATACCACCTACATACGTTGCTAAAACAGGAAGTCCAAGTACTTGAGCTTCACACAGGCTGTTCGGACTGTTGTCAATATAGCTGGGATGCACGTAACACGTAGCACTGCATAGGGCATTCACCAGTCTTTCTTCAGAGGCGGTTCCTATAATCTTTACATTCGTATCTGTCGCTTTTATCTTATATTTGTGCTCATAGAAACGAATATCTCGCACTCCATAGACTTGCCATTCAAAGTCTAAATCTGTGAAACGTTTCAGTAATTGGGCTGTTTTCAGAATCAGGTCAACTCCCTTGTACCAAGGATTGGAAATTACACTTATAATCTTTACTTTATCCGATTTTTGTAGATTCCACCGCTTACCATTGTTCATAAAAGAATCACGAAGTGCCTCTTCACAATGAAAATAGATAGCGTTTGGATTAAAGAGATTGATTAGATTTTTATCCCATTCAGTCCGTCCCATAAAGAAATAGCAATTTTGGATAGTCTTTATTTCCTGCTCAGCTCTTTTGTGGAAAGCAGGTTCTGACCGTATTCCTATTATACGACGTTGTAAACTCAATCCTTTATGGAAAATAAAATCAGAAGAACTCATCCCCACAGGAAATAAAGCATTATGATAAGGTGGGATACACCCTTGCATGTGAATTACCACTGGAATCAGCGTGTGCTGGCAAATGATTCCGAAATCGTTCTCACTACCAAATATCTGAATTAAATCGGGTTTAAAGTCCTCGATTATCTTAAGATAATATCTTACTTTCTCCTCCTTATTAGTGTTGTTTAACCACTTTTTCATCTGCGACCTTATGTTATATTGTATCGGATAATATACTACATCGTTTTTCTCATAACGAAAGTGGTCATCAGAAAAATTGAAGGCAACTCCCAATTGGATATTTTCTTCTGTCCGAATAATTTGCTCCAATGATGCAATCCAGCCTCCGCCATTATGTTCATTCGTATGAGGGTTGAAAAGGGAGGGGGTAACAGAAAACCAAAGCACGCGCATATTAAATTTGATTTATTGGCAATAAAAATATATGTAGTTTTTACCTAATCTGAAATGTCATTTATAGTGACTTAATTATATTTTTTGATTTTATGATAATTGAACTAATAAACAGATAAACATGAGCTTTAAAGATACTTCCTTTAAGAGCAGTCTTAAGTACATAACCATTAGGGGTCATTACGTGATATGAACGATATTCTGATAATACTTGTTCCTTTATTTCAGGGTAAGTCTGATTCAAGAGTGTATATTGGCGCAAACAAAAGAGGCTAAATAGTACATCTTTTTTAAAATAGTAGAGCTCATTCAGGTTATTTATGAATGGCTGTTTACTCATTAACTCAATAAAGCATATTTTCTCTTTTGTAGACTTTAGCGTGATACGTACCGAAAGTGTGTCTGCACTATATCCTATAAAATAATGATAAAACGCTTTGGGAAGATAACCTACCCTAATGTTATTGTGTAGCATCTGACAAGTGACGTACAAATCTTCATAGATGTTCACTCCTTGTGGAAAGGATACATTGGGCATGTTGTAACAAACCCGTGAAACGAGTTTGTTACAACAACTACCGTGCAATTGTTGGAACAGAAATTTGTGCAGCAAACTTTTAGTATCTGTAGTGTTTGGATTTTGACAGCAATAGTTGGTTTTTCTAATAAATTCCTCATAATAATCGCATATAACCATATCGTAATTCCCCTCGATAGCTTTAGAATAGAGCTGGGCAATCATATCCTTATCAATCCAATCATCAGAATCTACATGAATTAAATATTCGCCTGTAGCATAATCTACTCCTTTTTGTCTGGATGCGCTTACTCCGCAGTTTTTTTGGTGAATAACTCGTATCCTATGGTCTTTTGTCGCATACTCATCGCAAATATTTGCGCTTCCATCCAGACTACCATCATTTATTAAAAGAATTTCTAAGTTTTGATAAGTCTGATTGATTACGCTGTTCAAACATCGGCAGAGCCAACGTTCAGCGTTGTAAACCGGAATTATTATAGTTACCAATGATTTCATTGTAATATGGTTATGGTAATAAAAAGTATTTGATAGCTATACCTTCTGCTACTTTTTAATAAAGCGTGATAGTAAATCATTCCATTCATCGGTAATATAGTTGATGTTGAAGCGATTAAAAAAGGAAGTATCTGTTTGAATATTCATTTGGATTTGTTGTCTCAAATTATCGTTGAACATCAGGTTTTTCAAAATATTTGCATAATGTTTTATTTGAAATGGTTTCACTAAAAAACCATTTTTTCCTGTGTCAATGATGTCATGGACGGATTCGAAAGAATCAAATGCAACAGGTATTACACCATATTGCAACGCTTCTGTTAATACAAGAGGAAATCCTTCGTAAGTGGATGATACACAAAGAATTTGTGCCCTTTTGTATAAAGGCGAGGGATCGGTATGCCCCATAAAATCAATATTTCGTAATTGATATTTCATTGCTAAGTTTTTGTATAATATGGCATCCGGACCGTCACCGACAATCATTAAACGCCACCCAACATGATTTCCTATTATACTCCACACTTTAAGTATGCGATCCAATCTTTTAGGACTGTAGTCCAAACGGGAAACATATAACACTATCTTTTCTTTTTGATACTTTTCTATGTTTCTTGTTTGTTGGTAAGATAAAGGGTTTGAAATTGAAAAAAGCTTATTACTTTGGCTTATATTAATAAGATGCAGAAAAGGTTCCTTAAATTTTTCTGAGAGTAGTACTATTCCATCATTATTTTCATAAAAATATTTATGATGCTTTTTTATGCTATGGTATCTAAAACAATAGCGCAAGATGGTTCGGAGTATATAATAAGGAAGCAATAAAAGAAATTTCCATCGATTTTCATTCAATTTCCAATAATCCCAATTATCTCTTACTCCTTTTACTACAGATAGGGGATCGGTGTGAATAACTGAAAGGACCGGAGCCTTACTTTTGGCTTGTAATATTAAGCGAAGGATATCTATTCTTTCTGACTGATTAATAATTATATCAATCTTGTTATTTGCTAAAAAATCAGATAGATATTGCGTGTTTTCTTGACTAAGAATGGATTCTTTGGGTAAAATCTGCTGATAGGATTCTGAAAAATCTCCTTCGTGAGGTTTACATACTGATATCATATAGATATTATAGCCACGTGTTATGAATGAACGAGCAAGCACATCTGTTACACGGTCTATTCCACCTCGCATTTTGGACACATGTCCGTATGTTAGAAATAATATATTCATCGGATTCTTTTTTTAAGCAATCTATTTGTTGCTATTCTCAATCCTTTTGACATCGGATAAGCAAATAGATATAAGAATATGGTGATTGATATGGTAAATAGAACAGATGTTAGGAACCAATTAAACCATCCAAACTGAATTGCAATAATACTCATCATGGCATTTGATACTTTAACGGCAGAATAATATGCAAGTAATGTAGGTAATAGGTGAGATAAAACTAAATAATAGAAGTTAGACACTGATTTTTTGAATCCTTTCTTAAAGAGAAAAAATGGTTTCCAACCATAAATAATGATAAGATTGGCACCCAATGGACCGGCTAGAACACCGGGTAAACCATAATATGTTCCAAATATTGCAGTTAATAGCATGAAGAGGACAGATTCTGTGACAGGTGCCCAGACATCATAAAACAATCCATAACCAAATAAAAATTGGTCTGTGGTTCCACGAAGTAGAAATAAATACATCTGGACTGAAACAAGTATTACTACAACATTTGATAGCAAATATTCTTCACCAAGCCATAATATAATAAATGGAGATATTAAATGATAAACGCAACAAGCCAATATGCCGGAAACGAATGCGCGAATTGCAAACAGTTCTTTATATACCTCAAAAATTTTTGTTCTATTTCCTTCTGAAATCAAGTTACCTACAGCTGCACCTGTACTATCCAGAACACCATTCATTAAACTTTGTACACGCTGAGTTACTAGTGTATAGTTGATGTAAATAGCAACCATAGGAAGTGAAACAAAAGAATAAATGAATAAGGGTAGGGTTTGGAATTGTACAAATCCTGCTATTTTATGTACAAATAATTGTTTTATATACCTTCCTATTTCCGGATATTTTTTGAAAAGGAGTTTCCCTCGCTGTATATTACTCTCTAACCAAGGATAAGTTTTGTCTATGATATGATTAAGTATAATGGAATTTAGTATTCCGGTAAATAATTCTATTAATAGGAATAGGTAGTAATTCTTTGTATAATAGGCTAATACCATTTGTAGTACTACTTTGGTTGTATTAGTTAATTGAAAACATCCAGTTACAATGTAGTTTCGTTGGTCAGCAGAAAGCAGCGACATTCGATAATTGAAAAAGTAACCAAATAGAGAAGCGAATAAATAAGAGTAGAATCCCAAGTACACAACATAAAGAGAGATTTCAGCATCTTGAAATATTAATGGTAAAAAGCATGAGAGTATTACACCTGATCCCAATATAAAGAATCCTATTATACGGTATAAATAACCAAAAACTGATACAACTTCTTCTATTTTTATTTTATTGTCATCAAAAATAGGTTTATATAGTACATATCCTATGGCTACACCTACACCTAATTCTGCTAAATTTAGAAATCCTAGTAAGCTACCTAGTGTACCTGTGAAGCCGATAAATTCAGTACCTAAATAGTTTAACAATATTTTACGAGTAAAGAAAGCTGCTATCAATGATACGAAATAACATATTAAATTCATTCGTGCATTAAGTAGGCTTTTGGTAACTCTTGATTCTTTTGCCATAAATATAGTACTTTATTGGGGGAGGGGATATAATCCCATGTTCTTTTCTTTGGATTGTCTTTTCATTTCCATTAGACATTTTGCTTTTTCTTTGTTTTGCACTTCTAAAGTTTGTGTTTTATAAGCTCGTATCTACTGTTGTCAAAATGGAGGTATTATCTTGTTCTTTAAGTTTATTATGCAGTTTAGATGTGTCTCATCCTGTTTTTTATCTTCTATCACTCATAAACCCCCATCCCATACTCAAACGGACTCTCAAAATCCCTCAGCAACGGATGTTTCATGTCTTTCTCGCTAAGTATCGCCTTATCAACCGGTATTTTCCAGTCTATTCCTATGCCTTCATCCAAGATACTGATTCCACCGTCAGCTTGCGGAGCATAATAATTATCGCATTTGTATTGAAATACAGCCACCTCGCTCAGTACGGCAAAACCATGGGCAAAACCTCTGGGAATGAAGAACTGAAGATGATTATCTTCCGACAATTCTACAGCCACATGCTCACCGTATGTGGGCGATCCTTTGCGAATATCAACCGCCACATCCAGTACGCTGCCTTTTACGCAACGTACCAATTTGCTTTGTGCAAAAGGTGGCTTCTGAAAATGAAGTCCACGCATCACTCCGTAAGATGACATACTCTCATTGTCCTGCACGAAATTCACCTTGCGTACTTTCTCTTCGAATTCCCGTTGGGAAAAAGACTCGAAGAAATAGCCGCGTACGTCTTTGAGAAGGCGTGGCTCAATGATGGCCAAACCCTCTACGTTTGTCTTTTGTATAAACACTGTTTTTAAAAGATGAAAGGTTTTATTTTAAAGATATAATGGGGTGTAGGAGTTTTCGTTTTTCTTAAAGCTTGCTGCGTTCCGCATTAGAGTTCTTTTTTGAAATCGTTGATTCCTTTAATGCTCTGATCTGCTTTAATTTTTGCTCCCGCGAGTAGGGATGCAATGACATGACTCGAACCTCCCGCTGAGCAGCCATGCTGTTCAACCGGTGGAAGTCGTTTATATACAAGTTGCCCGCTGATAAATTGTTCTGCACTGATAACAGTATCTATTGACACTCAAAAATCTGAGTTGTTTATTGTCCTTCTATCTTCCACTCCCCCAGCGTCCTCCGTTCACTGTCGAAGTTGATTCCCACTTTCACCACCGGCAGTCCGCACAGAGCGAAGCGTTCGGGATAATTTTTCAGGTCAATCTGCTGCATGGCGGCATCGGCGGTTTTATCCAGTTTCAGTTCTATGACGTAGAGGGTGCTATGGGTGCGCAACACCACATCCACACGTCCGCGGGGAGTGCGTACTTCCACGTCCACGTAGAAGCCGAGAAGGCTGAAGATGACATAGAGCAAGGATTGATAATGCCCCTCATAGTCCGTGTTGTCGCACTGCGGAATGGTAGAGAGGAAGGTCTGGAGCAGTTGCAAGGCCTCGTCCATATTGCCACGGTCAATGGAATCGAACAGATAGGCTGTCAGCGTTGCGGCACGCTCGGTCTCGGTGGGCGGCACATAGTGGGGCAACAGACTTTCCATCAGCCCCAGACGCACCTCTTTGTTGGGGATGTCGAGCGTGTACAGGTCCAGACGGGCGTCATAATCCTTGATGGTGATGTAACCGCTCTGGTAGAGTAGGGGAGTAATGTTTGTCATCCGTTCCGTAGGGGCGTCGAAAGCTGTGGCAAATACTTTCTGTCCTCCTATCTGTTGGGGAGCAACGCCATACTTGTTCAGCATTTCTATCAGATAGGTGGGTGTACCGCTACCAAACCAGTAAGACTTCATCTTGCCATCGGCAAAAGCGTTCAGCAGGCTGAACGGATTGTATAGATCGGGCGACGGCCAGGTGAAATGATAGCCGTCATAGTTCTCTTTCAGCTTTTTCAGGACTTCATCACGGGTCAACTTCATGCGCGCGGCCAGCAAGTCCAGGTCATCGGACATCTGGGTCAGCATTTCCTCTTCGCTAATACCGCAGAGGGCGGCGTATGGCTCGTCCATGCTGATATTCTTGATGTTGTTCAGTTCGCTGAAAATGCTCAACTGGGAGAATTTCGTGATTCCCGTGAGAAACACGAAACGCAAATAAGGGTCGCACGCCTTGAGGGGGCTGTAGAAGTTACGCATCACGTTCCGAAGCACGGGCAGGTTCTTCTCTTCATGAATCACGTCGAGAAGCGGGGCGTCGTATTCGTCTATCAGTACAACTGCCTGTCTACCTGTTTGCCGGAAAGCACGTTGTATCAAACCTGTAAATCGGTCATTCAACGTTTCCTCTTGCTCCAAACGGCCATAAATTTCTTCATATCTATACAATTGAATTCCCAGCATTTTTTCTAACTGTTCCTTATCAACATGTTTCGCCATGCTCATGTCGAAATGCAGCACGGGATACGGGATCCATTCCTTCTCCAATTTTTCAATGGCAAGGCCTTCGAACAGTTCTTTCCGACCTTCGAAATAAGAATGAAGCGTGCTGGTTAACAGGCTTTTTCCGAAGCGGCGCGGGCGACTCAGGAACACATAACTTGATTCGGAATGTGTCATCCGATAAACGTACTCCGTTTTATCGATATACAAATAATTGCCTTCCCGTATTTTTGAGAAAGTCTGTATCCCTATCGGATAAAGTCGTCGCTGCATCATATCTGTTTCCTCCTTTGGTCTATTGATTACTTGCAAAGTAACAAAATCCATTCGTTTTCTCCAAGCAAAGCTTTCTCTTATTTTCTTTCCCTCCCCCTCGTCATCAGCATATTATTAATCTGTTGCCTCACGTTATCTACCTTTGCCCCCGACGTCAGCCGGTAGGCGAAAGGAAGAAGAACCTCGATGAAGGCACCTTTCACCACTGTCTCCTTGCACACACGGGGCTCGCCGAGCATGATGCTTACCACACCCGCCAGATCGTGGGCGGTGGTGCATTCGCCCAGGAGCCGGGTGTACTCGTGCACCTTTTTCACATCGGGCACGTAGGTGAAGAGGTGGCACTCGTCATCATTCAGACTTTCAACGCCCTCGGTTGCTTCGGGGCGGATGGCGATCTCGGCAAACTGATCGCCGTAAAAGTTCTGAACGGCGGTAGTACCCGCAGGAACTATCATGTTCGTACCGCCGAATATCTTTATCTCTATTTCCGGTTTGTCGTTCATAGTTATATTTTCTCTCTCCATTTTTATCTTTTTCTTCTTGATTTATTTCAACTATTTTTAATGAATTATCAACGAGCATTCAATGATTGCAAATACTTTGTAAACGCCTGTGTGAATGTTGTGGAAGACGGGTTATGTACTGTATCTTTGTTGATATAAATCTGATGAATATAAAATGTATCTTTAATTAAATTAGAATCAACATCATGAAAGAATATATCATGTCTTTTTTCAACGCTCCCGTCACTAATAAAGTACCTGCGGGAGTGTGCAGTGTAGCAGGGCTTCATGCCTACATCTCTTCCGATTCCAATTTGGAGGAACTGACGCAAAGAGTGAGAGCCAATACGGAAAACGATAAGGCGTTCCGTGGAAAAAAGCAGACGTTACTACCTTACGTCACGCCTGCGGGAGTTTTCTCGTACTGCCGTGAACAGTGCATCGTGGTGCCTTCGGGACTATTCGTGATAGATATCGATCATCTTGCTTCTACCGAAGAAGCCGCAATGTGGCGTGACCGCCTTTTTGCCGACGAAGTGTTGCAGCCCGACCTTGCTTTTGTAAGCCCCGGTGCCAAAGGAGTGAAACTCTTTGTATCCTACCGCCTGAGCCTCACGGATACGCTGGAACAGTCGTTTGACAATGCTGTACACACCGCCTGGGACTATCTGGAATGGAAGCACGGCTTGAAAGCCGATACCGCCAACGCCGATATGTCGAGAGCCTGCTTCCTGGCACATGATGCGGATTGTAAATTAAAAATTAATAATTAAAAATTAAAGGCTGCGCAGCCCATAAATTATAAATCCCAAATCATTTCATGAACGAAATTGATATTATTGAACAATTGACTATTGCCGTTGAACAGGCGGGAGTCAATCTTGCACCCACTTATCAGGAATATATGCCACTGGCTTTTGCCGTGGCTAATAGTTGTGGCGAAGCAGGACGGAGTTTCTTCCATCGTCTTTGCTGCTTGTCCGCCAAGTACCGACAGAATGAAGCCGACAAGCTCTACAGTCATGCCTTGCAGAATGGGCGGGGAGGTAATTCACTTGGAACGGTGTTTCATCTTGCCCAACTGGCAGGTGTGCGCCTCGACAAGAAACTTGCAAACTTGCAAAACTTGCAGGCACCCCACACACACGCACCCGCGAAGAATAATTTCGCACCCGCGTACGAACCACCTGCACCCATATCAAAAGAAAACGCCGAAAATCCCGTCCCCCTGCCTTGCTTTCCGGATTACTCCTGGCCGCTCTTCCTGCAACAGGTGATAGACTGCGGCGACACACCTGCCCAAAGGGACATCTTGCTGCTGGGAGCCGCGACCGTGTTCGGTGCCACCCTCAACAAGTTGCTGTACTTCACCTACGGGCGTAAGAACAAATATCCGTGCCTGCAAACCTTCATCATTGCTCCGCCCGCTTCCGGAAAAGGTGCGCTGACGTGGGTGCGCCGGCTGGCAGAACCTATACACGACTCGCTGATGGATGCATACAGCGAAAAGATGAAAATCTACCGCCGCGAGAAAGCGCAGTGGGACGTGTTGGGCAAGGAGAAGGCGAAAACACCTGAACCCGAACAGCCTTGCATGAAGATGTTTCTCATCGCAGGTGACAACTCCGGCGCCGGTATGCTGGAGAACCTGATGGATGCTGACGGTGCCGGACTGATATGCGAAACCGAAGCCGACACCGTGAGCACAGCTATCGGTACAGACTACGGGCATTGGAGCGACACGCTTCGCAAGAGTTACGACCACGAACGGCTTTCCTACAACCGCCGCACCAACCACGAATATAGGGAGTGCAAGAAATCATGTCTCAGTGTACTGCTCAGTGGCACACCCGCCCAAGTGAAGCCGCTCATCCCGTCGGCAGAAAACGGACTGTTTTCGCGTCAGGTGTTCTACTGCATGCCTCCCATTCATGAATGGGTGGACCAGTTCGACCAGTCCGGTAGCGACTACGACACTCTGTTCACCGCCTGGGGCGAACGTTGGAAACATTGGCTTGATGCCCTCACGGCTGTTGTAAGCGGTATAAACCTGAAGTTCACCCAAGAGCAGAAAGATGAATTCAATGTTCACTTCTCATGCGTATTCGGTCGTGCAAGTGTGGTTCATGGCGACCACATGAAAAGTGCAGTGGCACGTATCGCCATCAATATCTGCCGCATCATCAGCATTGTGGCATTGATGCGCTCGCTCGACGCCCTGTTGATGTCGGGCACGACGGACGCCCTTGTAAAAGCATTGATGTCATGTCCGGGCCTGTCGCCCTCATCCCGCATTCCGCAAGAGAATGTGCAAGACGGTGTGGTGCCGGAGTTCGACCTTGCCGTCAGCAGTGAAGACTTTCACGCCGTTCTGGCGCTCACGGAGCCTCTTTACCTGCATTCGTGCCACGTCCTTTCGCTTCTTCCGTCCGGTGACACCGTGCAGCAGCAGAAAGCGCCACAGGAGGCATTTCTGGATTTGTTGCCCCTCAGCTTCACTCGCACTCAGGCACTCCGGGCAAGCGCTCGGTGCGGAATATCTCCCAACACTCTCGACTCGCTGCTGAAACGCATGACCGACAAGGGTCAGTTGGCGAAAAACGGCAGAGGGGAATACAGGTTTAATTGATGCTTCGTTTGCAGTAAAAGTCGAGTTTTCCTCTCGCGCATGTATGTATGCGTGTGTGCGTGTGAAGACCTCTGCAAGAATTGCAAGTTTGCAAGCCTTTTATTTTTTCCCAACTGGGAAAAAATATTTTTCCAATAGGCCGGCAGTTTGCGCTTCTTCTATTTTTTAATTTTTAATTTTCAATTTTTATGTTTTTCCATCCCATCTCCATGACGAAGAGTGAATTATCTCTTCTCTACTTTCCGAAGTCAACGCCTGCAGTGGGTACCAACCGTTTGATGCGTTGGGTTCACGGTTGTCCTCCCCTGATGGAGGAACTGGAAACCACCGGCTATCATCGTTCTCAGAAGTTGCTCACCTCCCGGCAAGTGTTGCTGATTACCCGTCATTTGGGTGATCCGTAAAGAGTAAACCGGCAGAAGCCATAGAAACCCATAAGCTGGTTTCCGGTCTGTTTTATCTTTGTCGGGAGAGATAAGTTGACAAGGTTTTCAGTTGACAAGTTGACAAGGGAGGATGTTTCCCTTTATGTTTTTAACACTACTTCAAGAGACTATTCTCCTTGTCTCCTTGTCAACTGAAACCTCGTCAACTAATTATTAACTAATTATTGAGATTATGGGAATCAAAGTAAAAGCCCGTCAGACCAAACTGACGGTGGGCCCCTCAGCGGGGCAGTATCGCTTCATTATGCAGGCAGAAATCTACAGCACGTTGAAGCAGGAAAAAGTTATATCCGAAGCCTCCATCCGGTCGGGAATCCCGAAAGGGAGCCTCAATGCCTCCTGGCAAGCTATCGGCGACGTCGTCAAGGCATGGGCCACCGAAGGGCATTCCGTTGCCGTTCCCGGACTGGGTACCATGCGCTTTGGCCTTCAAGCTGGAGCGGTGAGCAAAGTAGAGGATGTGAGTGCGGGACTCATCACCACCCGTAAGGTTATCTTCACACCCAGTACCAACATCAAACAGGAACTGAAGGATACCTCTGTCAACATCACCTGCTACGATAAGGACGGAAACGTCATCAAGCAGGTGGCTTCCTCCGACCCGGGTGACGTGGATGACGGAGGCGGAAGCGGCGGTTCCGGAGAAGGAGGTCTTGAAGAGGACCCGCTTGGAAAATTAATAATTAATAATTAAAAAATTATGACCGACTCTGTAAAAAAGAACAAAATCACTTGGGCGTCTTTGCTCAAAGCTATCATTCAGGCAGCCATTGCGGCTCTCACGGCACTAGGGGTGACCAGTTGTTCAACTGCTATTGAATATATGGTGCTATGATACAAGAGACATTTCCTATGACTGTGGGCGGGGAGGAAGTGCTCAATGAGCGCGAACTTCTCGCCGGGGTGGAGAACGGGTTAATGATGGACTCTGCCGACTCGGTGCGCTACATTATCCTGCACTGTTCCGCTACTCGTTGTAACTGCGACTATACTGTGGAGCAACTTTTGCGTGACCATCGTGCCCGCGGATTCCGTACCATCGGTTATCATTTCTATGTCCGCCGTGACGGGACTGTCAGCCGGCACCGCCGGTTGCTCGAAGTGGGGGCTCATTGCCGTCCCTTCAATCGGTGTTCCATCGGCGTATGCTACGAAGGCGGGCTGGACCCGGAAGGACATCCTGCCGACACGCTCACCCGGGAGCAGTTCGAACAACTGGAACAACTGCTGTCCCGGTTGCTGAAACTCTTTCCGAAGGCACAGCTCAGAGGCCATCGTGACATGCCCGGAAGTGTGCCCAAAGCATGTCCCTGTCTTGATTGCCAATCCGTGTTCCAAGCCATACTCTGAAATTCTCCGCAGAATGCATATCGGTTCCTGTCAGGTCGTACATCCCCGCTTTCAGCAGGGATGCGGCCTTTTTTTGTGCATGTACGCCATACATTCCCGTCAGTGACGGAAGGTTCAACTGGAAAGCGATTCCTTCATGCTTCAATGCACGGTAATCGGGGATATCCATGTACAGATAACGTTCGGGATGTGCCAGCAACGGTCGGTAGCCTTTCGCTTGAATGTGCTTCAGGAGGGATAGCAAATTCATGGGCGGATTGAAACAGGAAGTTTCCACCAGTAGATACTGCCTGTTGCTTTCGTGGAGCGGGAGCAGATCACCGGCTTCCAGACGTTCCTCGAAGAGGTTGTCCATCATGTATTCGGCGGCCAGATTCAACTTCACCATGCCGCAGTAGGCGGTTTGTAACTCCTTGAATTTCTCTTTCAAAGCAAGAGTGGTATTAGGGATGTCTTCCATCACATGGGGAGTGAGCCACATTTTGCAGATACCCTGCCGTTCCATCTCCGCCAGAATCAGAAGTGATTCGTCCATTGTTTTCACCCCGTCATCTACTCCGGGCAGGATGTGGCAATGGTAGTCGGTCATTCTTTTCAGAAGATTGCTTTCCGCGATAGATTGGGATTTGGAAAATAACCACATGAATCTTACTGCTGTTATTGAAACAAGGGCTGGGAACTTGAAAAAGATTATTTCTTAATCAATTTAGACAATTCTTCCTTGCTGGGCAACACCGTTTGATAACGACTTGCGAAAATTTGTGTCGAGTCCTCGGGCAAAGTGATTTCGACCAGTGCATCTTTCTTGTCACGGCACAAAATAATCCCGATAGTCTTATTTTCCTCTGGCAATTTAACAAAACGGTCGTAATAGTGGACGTACATTTGCATCTGCCCCAAGTCCTGATGCTTTAGTTGGCCAATCTTGAGGTCGAGTAAGACGAAACAACGTAGAAGACGATTATAAAAAACTAAATCTACACGATAGTGGTCTTCATCAATCGTAATGCGAACTTGCCTCCCAACAAATGTAAAACCCTTCCCCATTTCCAGTAGAAATGTTTGAAGTTTGTCAATTAAGGCTTGTTCCAACTCCTTTTCACTGTATGAGGGCAGTTCTGGAAGTCCGGTAAATTCCAACACATAAGGGTCTTTCAGTGCATCCTCAGGCTTTTCTAATATTTGTCCTTTTCGAGAAAGCTCCAATACCTTTTCTTTATCACGACTAAGTGCTAAACGCTGGTATAGGGCAGAGTCAAATTGCCGGTTAAGTTCACGCACACTCCAATGATTGGCTTCACATTCTATCTCGTAAAAGCGGCGTTCAGCCTCATCAGAGATTCTCATCAGGCGAATATAATGCGTCCAACTGAGAGATTGCGAAATCGGTGATTGCGTAATCTTGTATGTCAGGTAAAACTGTCGCATCAATTCGATATTACGTTTGGAATAACCTTTGCCAAAGGAAGCAGAAAGAGATTTAGAGAGTTCTACTATCAGATAATTACCATATCCGGCTTGAGCCTCTCCTTTTTGTTCTTGTTCCACAATGCGTTTTCCTATTTCAAAATACGTCTTCAGCATTGTAGTATTCACTTGACGAACTACCTGTTTTCGTGCCTCTTCCAGCAGTTGCTTTATTTCTCCAATGAATCCATTGTTGCCTATATCGTCTACCTGTTTCATGCCAATTAAGTTAATGCGTACAAAAGTAACAGAAAATAGCCTTATCCTATACATCTGAGAATGCTTATTTTCTTAATTTTTAATCTATCTACGCATTCAGATTCCGGTTTCTTGTGCTTAACTGCACTATTATAGTTAATTTATGTTTCTACACTGCACTATTTAGTCTTATTTCCCTTTGCCTCCATAATAGGAAGCATATCCGTAATGGTATCCGTAGCGATAGCCGTATCCGTAGCGTCCTCCGGCGTTTTCCGTTCCATTCAATATCATGGAGAGGTTCTTGAACCGTTTTCCGGTATACATCGTTTCCAGCTCGGAAAGCAGGACACGGTCCAGTAGCCCCGAACGGACTACGAAGATGGTGCGGTCCGCCAGTTTTTCGATGATTTGCGCATCGGCCACAATGTCAACGGGCGGACAGTCGATGAAGATATAATCATATTCTGGTCTCAAAGCCGTTATCAGGTCAGCCAGCTTTCTGTCTTCCAGCAGCTCCGTAGGATTGGGAGGGACAGTACCGATGGGGAGGAATTGCAGGTTTGCGTATTCCTTGTGAGGGACGACGATTTCCCTCCAGTTCTCAATCCGGTTGTTCAGATAGTCGCTGAGTCCTTTTTCCGGAGAATTGATATCGGAAGAAATGGTGCCGTGCCGCAAGTCACCGTCGATGACCAGAATCCGCTTCTTCTTGATGGCGAAACTCATGGCGATGTTCATGGTGAGGAAACTCTTTCCACTGCCGGGATTGAACGAGGTCAGCACGAAGACATTCTGACTGCTGTCCTTGCTTGCCATAAAGTCCATGTTGGAGCGCAGCACGCGGAATGCTTCGTTGATGATGTTGCGGTTGCCTTCATTTACCACAATGGTATTCATCTTCTGCCGCTTCTTAAGTCCCCATTTGCTTTTTGTGCCGGAGCACTGCGGAATCTCGCCTATGAGCGGCACGCTTAGATTTTCCATATCCTTGCGACCACGTACTTTGGTATTCATGTTCTCTTTCATGAAGATGACTACCGCCGGAACCAGTAGCCCGACGACAAATGCCACTAACAGGATATTCATCCGGCGGGGAGCAGTAGGAAACATGCTGCCGCGCGGAGCAGTAATCAGGCGGGTGTTGTAGGCGGTGAACGCTTGCGAGAGTTCGTTTTCCTCACGTTTCTGGAGCAGGTAGAGATAAAGCTCCTCTTTCACTTTTTGCTGACGTTCCACCGAAAGCAGATATTTCGCCTGGTTGGGATTGGATGCCAGCCGGTTGGTGGTAGCTTCTTCCTGCCGGCGGATGCTGCGGATTTGGGTGTTCAGGGAGACGATCAGGTTATCGACCGATTGGATGATGGTGCGCTGCATGCTTTGCAGGGAGTTTGCCATGTTCTTTACCAACGGATTTTTCTCGCTACTGTTGGCTATCAACCGGTTGCGGTCGAGTACCAGATTGTTGTATTCACTGATGAGTGTTTCTATATTGGCGTTGACGATACCGGAATTGGCTGGTAACGGCTGGTCCAATTGCTTAGCATTCAACTCCCTGCGGATATATTGAGCGGTGGAGAGTTGGTTGTTTAGTGCCGACAGTTCCTTTTTGTTTTCGGCGGACTGCGCCATGTAGAGGCTGGAGGCGGCCTGCACGTCGGGCAGCAGGTGCTCGCTCTTGTAACTGGAGATGTTTTCGTCCACATGTCCCAGTTCGTTTTCTATAACGCCCAGGCGGTCGCTGATGAATTGTGAAGTGCTGACGGCAATCTGGTTCTTGTCCTGAATCCAGTTCTCGTTATAGACCTCGATCAGAGTGTTCAGGATGTCTTCCGCTTTCCGGATGGAGGCGTCGTTGATGCTGAGGGTGATGATGGTGGCGTTTTCGTCGCCCAATTCGGCAACCAGCTCTCTTGCATAGGTGTCGGCGACATTGCGCACGCCTCCACGCACGTATCGGATAGGAATGTCCTTAAAAGCGTTGCTGAACTCTTGCACAGGAGATATGATCATTGTTCCGGCGGAGGTATGTATGGAGTCACCCATTTGAGCGGAGAAAGTTTCTTCTGTGCTTTCTCCCGACACTTCAAACTCGGAAAGGATGAACGTGTCTTTTGAGGAGAATTCGATGGTGAAACTTAATGGTGTTTCTACTTTGTCGGTGAACGTGACGCTGACAGGAGCCGATTTATATAGATCGACGTTCTTTAATCCCCTGCGTACAGTGAAACTCTCGTTCAATCCCAATCGGTTGACCACCTCGGTCATTAGTGTGGGGGACTTCAACGTCAGCAGTTCATTGTTGATGTTGGTATTGGACTTGAAGATGCCCAAATCGGAAAAATCGTTCATAGCACTCGTCGAAGAGCTGTTTTTAGAGTTATCCTTGACGAGAATGGCGGCGGTGCGGGTATAAATGGGCGGAGTGCTCAACAGATATAATACTGCTACAGTCAGAGTAATGAACAGGGAAACGACGAACCAATACCACTTGGGAACAAATATTCCCCACAAATCCTGTACCCGTATAAAATCATCGGAAGGCTTTTTCTTTTCAATCATAATAATATAAATTAGTTACGAGCTACGAGCTACAAGCTACGAGTGGCTGCGCTATGTTCCGAAAGGCACTTGTAGCTTGTAGCTTGTAACTGTCTCCTACTTAAACAGCAATACTCCCAGTGAGGTGAGGAACGACCCTATACTGATCCATAGTCCTACGCTCTTCACACTGTTCTCATTCAGTGTAGATTGTCCGGCACGCACCTTGTTGGGTTGTACATACACCACATCGTTCTGTTTCAGGTAATAAACGGGAGATTTGAATAAATCACAGGAGCGGAGATCCACCCAGTGCGTCACCCGTTCTCCTTTTTCTTCGCGGATTACGAAGATGGCGTCCCGCTTGCCGTAAATGGTCAGGTCTCCGGCCATGCTGATAGCTTCCAACAAGGTTATATAGTCTTTTGAAATGCTGTACTTTCCGGGAGTTTTCACTTCGCCCAGAACGGAGAAACTGAGGTTCATGAATTCCACGGTGACCACCGGGTCGTTTACCAGATTTTCCTCCTTCAGCCTTTGCTTCACCAGCGCGGCAATCTGGCTCCGGGTCATACCTGCCACGGTGAGGCTTCCCAATACTGGGAAGTCAATATCACCCTTGTCATCCAGCGTATAGCCGGAAATCTCTCCGCTACTATTGCCGCTATTCTGGTCTGTGGAGCCTGCCCTGTATTGCACACGGGTCAGGTTGAACAAAGCCGCCAGTTCGGGGTCCTTGCTCGACACTACGATGGATATCTGGTCCTTGGGTTGCACGGTGATATCTTGGGGCGGGGCCACTGCTTCGGGATTGTTGACCTGTACATCCTGAAAATAGATTATCTCTTTTGATGTGTTGCATGAAGTTAGTAACGCCAACGAAAAGAATAGGTGTAAAAGATGATTCTTCATATTTTAATTATAGAGTATAAAATATTAATTTCTTTAGTTCTGTTTCTTCAAGATTTTTGCTGTAATGTAGAAGTGCATTGACGTCCACACCGCCACGTCCAGCAGGAACAGTACGGTGACGGATAGATAAGAGGCCAGGATTGTATTGACTATGATAAAAATCCAGGCAATGCTCAGTATGAAGCCCAAGGCCCGGTGTTGTGACATTCCCAAGGCGATGAATTTATGATGGATATGATTCTTGTCGGGAAGAAACGGAGGCTTATGGTTGCGTAGGCGATGGAGTACTACCCGGACTACATCCAGCATCGGTACCAGCAGGAAGGAAAAAGCCGTCACGATGGCACCGGGGAAAATGTCTTCTTTGACAGGATCGAACATGCTGAGATGAATGGCCATAACAGCCAGTAGCAGGCCGATGGTCAGTGAACCGGTATCTCCCATGAACACTTTCCGCCCCCGGTGGGCCTGTCCGAACATATTATAATAGAAGAAGGGTATCAGCACGCCCAAGGCAGCAAAGGAGATGAAAGCATATAACCACCAGCGCAAATAAACGAACATACAACCGAAAGCGAAGAACGCTATCATGCTCAGCCCGGAAGCCAGACCGTCTATGCCATCTATCAGATTGATTGCATTCATAATATAGACAATGATGAGGACTGTGAATGGTACGCCTACGTAGTAGGGCAACTCGTGTATGCCGAACAGTCCATAAAGATTATTGAAGCAAAAACCGGAGGCAACCAACAGGAGGCCGCAAAGTGTCTGGATGACAAACTTTGCGCGGTAGCGCATGCCTATCAGGTCGTCTTTCATTCCCATCAGATAGAGTATAAAGAGGCAACTGAACATGGTGAGCAAACAGGTGGATTGTTCCCAACAGAGCAAGTTGCTGTCCGTGCAGAGATTGTGACAGGCAATGATGAGCGAAATGGGTACGGCGATGCATGGAAAAAAAGCTATTCCGCCTAGGCGGGGAATGGGTACCGTGTGTAACTTTCGGTCACTCTGCGGATCGAAAAGTCTCCGTTTGAAGGCTACCAGTGATATCTTGGGGATAATCATTGCACTGAGCAGGCAACTGACGGCGAATGCTGCCAAAGTTTCAAAAAGGTAGATTGTCATGTATGAAGAATTTATTTTAAATGTAATGTATTATATCTTCCTGAGAAAGCATTGGGGAATATAGGCAGTTGCCACTGCACATACGCCTTGGATGGCTACTATCAGGCGACGGTTTCCTTTGATGCGATGTATGCAACCTTCTGCTCCTTTGAACGGACCATCCGTCACAAGCACGCGTTCACCGGTGCTATACTCCATGGGGGCATCGCCCAAATAATCCAGTCCTTTCTCTCCGGAGGAAGTGACAAGCATGAAAATCTTCATCTCCCGTTCGGGAATGGCTATCGGTAACTTCTGCCAATTGACAAGATGGGTATATAGGATGACGCGGTCTGTCAGCTTTTGCTGCAATGCCAGTGCCTGCTTCTCTGTGGAATAGAAGAACAAAAGGGAGGAAATGATAGGCTTGCGCACATGCTTTTTCGTTCCGCTACGTTCCACAAGAGTTGTTTCACAGGGAATATAGGTCTCGATTTTGTCTTTATTCAGCGTGTCTTCTATTTCGAATACTTTGTTGTAAAAGACTTTGAATGCGTACCAATGCATGATTGAAGGTACTTCTTCCATAGTTGTCGTGTCTTACCTAAAAGATATTCCTTCCATTCCTGTGCATCTGAGTTTTTACTCTTTAAAAGAACTCTGATACGCAGCAAGCAAGGTTAATCCAATTCTTCGTTTTGTCTGTCGATTTTTGGAACCCGGAACTTCTCCTGACCCAGGAGAAGGCATCCGTAACCCTGTAATTGTACCGTTTCTAAGTAAGAGATGGTACAATGCTTTAAAACGTTGAAATACTGTAAGATAAAGAATGATTTTTTATCCTATTTTTTTAGGTTTTGTAGATTCGATACTATGTTTTTGATTATTTTATTAGAATATATTTATTGAATTCTATTTCATATTTATTTTGAATATCTATTCATTTCTTCTTGCATATAAGCGCTTATTGTGCTTTCAATCAATATTTTATACTGGTTTTAAAGTACAAGTATAAACAAATATTTATAGTATTATGTTGTTTTATTCTTTTATTTGTTATATCTTTGCGCGGTAATTTTAAGGTTTCTTACTTAGAAACGTTACGACATAAAGCCTTCAGAATACCTTCATTTGCTTTATCTATCAGCAAATTTTCTACAGACTCCAAGTATATGAGCGTGGTCTTTTCGGAAGTATGTCCCATGCCTGCACTAATGACGGATAACGGGACGTTATGGTTGCGTGCAATCGTCGCCCAACTATGCCTTGCAGTATAGGAAGAGAGGCGTAGGTTTTCTCCTGTCAACTTCCCCAGTTTCTTCAACTTTCGGTTATGATAGCCCAGTGCCGTCTGATATTGTCGAAAAGCTTCTTCGGGATCATTGGAGGTAATGATAGGAAAAAGATAAGGACTATTGCGTACGGACGATTCGTAGCGTTTGATAATCTCCTCAATAAGAGGTTCTATACGTACGGTGAGGCGTTGTCCTGTCTTGTGGCGGACATAGCTAAGCACTCCTCCGTTTATGTTTTCTTTCTTTAGATAGGCAATATCTACGAAGGCCATTCCACGGGTGCAATAGCTGAAGATAAACAAGTCGCGTGAGAAGGCCAGTGGAGCAGAACGCGCCAGATCCAGTTTTTGCAAACAAACCATGACGTCCTCACGCACAGCACGTTTGCGAGTTCGTTCCACGCCGGTATAAACATTCCGAAAGGGATACGTCTGTTCCCATTGCTTCGTGCTTATCACTTTATTATAGGCAGAACGCAAAGTCCGCATATAAAAAGAACTGCTATTCTTGCTCACCTTTCGTGCCCGGAGCCATTGCTCATACTCCATGATAAGCTTTTCATCCACTTGCTCGAAGGGAATATCCAGACCTCCCAAAAAGCCTGAAAAGCTGTTCGTTGCACGTTGCAAATTACGGGCATTCCCCCATCGCTCGTCGTTTTTAAACTCATCGACCAGAGCTGCCAAACAGGACAGCATTGTGTCTTCGTTTTCATCCTGAGCATGAAAGCGGGCAATGACGTCCGCTAAAGTGTAGTCTTTCCCCATTCCGTCCCATTCGCATAGAATCCGACGGATGCAATGCAAGTCTTTCTCTATTTGACGTTGGTAGCGGGCTGACATTCCACTATTGTCCGCTTCACTTATAAATGTTTCCTTTTCTGCATCCCACCATTGAGAAAGCACATGCATTCGGGTGGTTATCTGCTTGTTGCTCTGCTTGTGGCATAGCTGATAATAGATAGTACCGGCTTTTCCTTTCACCGATGATTTTCTGAATTTTACTTTTACAGTCGCCATAGTTTTTTTATCAATTTATATAAATATATACTATGTACGACAAAAAAGAAAGTAATCTGTTCAAACTATTTTCTTCCGACCTCTGATAGGAATCACATTTTTCAAAAAGTCCACCGAAGAACCTTAGCTCTCCGGTGGACTTGAAATGTTTACAGATGTCAGGCTATGACTTCTTTGTATAGAGTTTAATCTGTCTTAATCTGAATCTTAGTGATTGTTATGTCGCCGCCAATGATGAGAGCGGTTTCAGTGCCATTCATTGTTGCTGCCATACCTTCCGAGATTTTGAATTCCAGGAAGTCCTCACCAGCGGCAAGAACGATGTTGTTACCGCTTTCACCGCCATCGCGGATGAAAGGAGCACCCCACCAACCATCGCACAGACAGAAAGTCTGAGGAGCATCATGGTGAGTGAACGTGAACCTAATAGTTTGGCCGGCTTCCGGCGTTATTGCCGAGAGGTCAAGCTCAGATGCCGGGAGATACCACCACCAGCCGGTAGTGTATTCACCTTCCCAGATTGAAGCATATCCTTCACCTCCTTCGCTGCCACCTGCAACCTCGTCAGACAGCGTTACCTCTGGCAAAGTATATTTCTTGCCGCTGCAGTCTTCGAGAACAACTTGGGCAGGTCCGGCTTTTATACCCATTGGCGAATAGATGTAGAGAGAACCGGTAGCTTTGCGCTTAAAGTCGCTTGCATCTACAACAATGTCCTTGCCGTCTTCACCGGGGAAATAAGCCTTGGTGATAAATTCGAGGTCGTTGCCGTACACCTCCACACATTCGTTGATTTTTATTTCCTTGTCAAGAGGAGCCACGCGCAAAGGCTCGGGCTTGCCGACAGTCAGCGTCATGACCGACTCTGCCGATTCGCCGTTGGCTTCTATTGTTACTGTTCCTCCCTCTGCAGAAACGCCGGCAGGAGTTATTACAGAGATATAGCCGTTGCCTATTTTGGTAATGTTGTTCACAGAGACATTGCCAGGGAACACAACGGAAATGGCCTTCTCAAGACCCGTACCAGTGATGGTGACAACCTGTCCTTCCATAACTTTTGTAGGCAGGACAGTATTCACCATAAGCACATCGTTGGCATCCGCCACATCATCATCGCTGCACGAGGTCAGTGCCATGTTCGACAGCAAAGCGAATCCTAAGATCAGAAGATATATAATATGTTTTTTCATAAATCTTATTCGTTTGAAATTTCATTGAATCAGTTTTACCAATTGGGGTTCTGCTTCAGATTGCCATTCTTCTGAATTTCAGACTGCGGAATCGGGTACAGGTTGTACTTCTCATCCCACTGGCGAGTCTTGGTAACTCGATTGAGAATCAAGTTGCCGTTTCCATTCAGTTTGAAGTCTGCCACATCAACATTCTTGAAGAACTCGGCCCCCTTCTTCCAGCGACGTACATCCCAGAAGCGCTGACCTTCGAAAGCAAGCTCTACCATACGCTCACGCATGTAGCGCTCTTCGAAACCATTGTTTCCTTGGAATTCAGGCATCATGATGTCAGGACGGTTACGAAGCACATTGATAGCCTCGTTGGCTGACATGCCGAAATCGCCCTGTTCGTCAGCATTGCCGTAGTAGTTGTACATGGCTTCTGCATAGTTAAGGTAAACCTCGGCCAGACGCATCACAATCCAGTTGTGGCGTGTTGTAGTCTGGTTGTTGGCTGTGGTGACACAGTTGCCGTCCACAAACTTCTTCAAGTAGTAGCCCGTGGGAGTTGCGCTGTACTTAGGAGCACCGTTGAAGCCACTCTGATACGTCTCAATGGCAATCTGCTGAGTTGTGTTAGATGGCCAAAGATCACCATTCTTCACTACAGTGAGTTCGAAACGTGGGTCGAGACCATCGTATGGATTCTCAGTAGTCACATCAACATCTCCAGGATGTTTCTCCTTGAATGTCTTACCGTCGGTCTGATATTCGTATGCGTCCACCAGTGCCTGTGTAGGGCAGTTGCCGGAGTTACCGTTCTCCACACCCACAGGATAATTGTACTGCTCGAAGGTGTTGCTTGCCTGGGTGCCAAGAACGAAGATAAATTCAGGATTGGTGAATGTATCGTGCCCCCATAGGTTGGCATACTCGCTGAGTTTGTAGCCCCAGCGCTGTGCATTATCGATGATGACCTTACTGGCAGCAGCGGCCTCTTTCCAAAGCTCCTTGTTGTTGTCTGTATTAAACAAGGGTGAAGCCTGATAAAGAAGTGCGCGTGCCTTCAGTGCAAGGGCAGCGCCACGGGTGGCACGACCAATTTCCTGACCAGGGATGTCATTATACGACACGGGCAGATATTCAGCCACGGCATCCAATTCGTTGATGATGAACTTGAACACATCCTTGGCTGGAGTGCGTTCCACGCTGTTGGCCTGCTCATTGGTGAGGGCTGTGGTCACCAAAGGCACATCGCCGTAGGCACGTACCAACTCGAAGTAGAAATAGGCACGGAGGAAACGCAACTCATAAGGGAATATCTCAAACTGCTGCACCATGGTCTGGTAGTCGGGATCATATTCATAATCCGACAAGTCTATCTTGTGGATGCGCTCAAGGTACATGTGTACCTGAGTGATGGCACGGTATGACCTGTCCCATGTGGTCGAAAAAGGATTCGAAGGAGTCCAACCACCGTTGAAATACTTGTGGATGGGTGAGAAGGAAAGTGCAAACTCAGACTCGTCTGTGGCACTGGCTATCAGGGCGCCATTACCGTAGGAATTGTCCTTGAATTCGCTCGGCATTTGTGCGTAGACATCGTATACAAGAGCCTTGACACCATTGAGGGGGCTGTTGTAGGTCCAGTCCTCGTCACGATTCGAAGCTTCGTTGTAATCTAGGTCGGCGCAGCCTGCAAAGACTGCTACCGCCATACCTAAAAGAGTATATTTTATCTTGTTCATAAATGTATCTTTAATTAGAAAGTTAATGTGACACCTATGTTGACACCCTTGAACATGGGATATGCCGTCGAAAGTACCTCAGCATCCATAGCGTCGACGTTGTCGAAGGAAAGAAGGTTCTCGCCCTGAACAAACACTCTGGCTGCGGTAAGAGAGAGCTTCGAGAGCACCCTTGCAGGAACTTTATAGTAAACCTCGATGTTGCGCATCTTCAAGAAGTGAACAGGCTTGTACCAGATGTTGCTTGCCTGGCTGTTGTTGCTGTTGTCCTGAGTTGTCAGACGTGGGTAGAGAGCGTTGTTTCCAGCTACATCCCAGCAGTTGTTGTAGTAATCCACTGAAAGGTTACCATTGTCGGCCATGCCACCCCATATTGCTGACGGAAGATACTTCATGTAGTTGCCAGTGCCTTGGAACCATGCGTTTAGACCGAAGCCTTTGTATTCTACACCGACATTGAAGGCGTAGTTGAGCTCAGGGATGTCAGTAGCGCCATCGAGACTGGTAATATCGAACTCGTTGATTACCTGGTCACCGTTGAGGTCTTGGTATTTGATGTCACCAGGGCTTACGGTAGAGTATTCCTGACGGTAGCTGGAGTTGATGTCGGCCTGATCCTTGAAAAATCCTGCCGACTTGAGTCCCCATGCCTCGTTTACACGACGGCCTACAGGGTCGCTCAACGGATAGGTCGGTGTGCCGATATACTTGCTCACCTCATTGCGTGCCCACGACAAGTTGGCACCCAAGTTGAGATTGAGGTCGGAAGTGATTTTCTTCACATACTTGGCACTTACCTCAAAACCGTAACTCTTAACTTCGCCAACATCGTTGTATGACGACTGTATACCAACCACCGATGAATTCTCATTGCTTGCAGAGAGCATGATGTGGCTGCGAAGCTGGTAGAAAGCGTCAACTGAGATGTCAAGAGCATTTGCCAGACGAAGGTCAGTACCAAGGTTGAAGCTCGTAGATGTCTCTTGCGAGAAATTGGTAGTGGGGAAGGAGCCAAGCGATGCTCCCCATGTAGCACCGTAGCTGTTACCAATAATCACATAACCGTGCGAAACATCCCATGTGGGAAGCCACATGCCATAGGTAGGCATATAGTCGGTATGCTGGATGCCAGCCGATGCACGCAGCTTACCGTAATTGAGCAGACCATTGTTGTTGTCAGCGTAAATCCAGCCGAGCGACAGTGTGGGTGAGAATGCCCACTTTGAAGGATAGGTACGGCTGGAACCGTTACCTGCAAGCACAAGGTCGGCAACGTAGCGGTTCTGAAAATCGTAGTGGAAGGCTCCCATGATGTTCTGACGATAGTAGGTGTTTCCACGTCCATCAGCACTCACGCCACTGTTGTCGTAAACAACGGTAGCATTGAAGTGGTCGTTGTCGAAGAACGAGCGTTTGTAGTTGATACCTACACTGGCCTTTGCTTTCCACCACTGGCCGGCATTCCAGTTGCTGAAGGTGAGGTTGGTCTCCTTGTTACCGAATGTGTTCAGAGCTACGTTGTTCTTGTCACCAATGGTACCGGTGTAACGCTCGTAGCCATACTGGTGTGCCTTGTGCGAATTTTCCGCGTAAATCGACGAATTGGCATAGCCGGCACTGACAAATACGTTCAGACCATTGAGCAGGAAATCTAGTTTTTGAGACAGCTTGGCATCTACCCACAGCTGACGTTGATGGGTCTTGTAGAAACCGGACTCCTGAATCTTGGCAATGGGGTTGGCATCACCGTATGCCTCGTTACCACCCCAGATACCTGTTGAGGTCTTGTAGGGGAAAGCGCTTGCCGGCAGTTGGTAGATAGCAGCTGTAGCATCGTCAGCACCGATGTCGGAGGGCCGCTTGGTCTCCTGGAACATACCGAAGAGGTTCACCGACATGAGAGTTGTGTTGGTGATGTTGAAGTCGAGGTTGGCACGGATATTGGCCTTCGACTGGCGCAACTGCGTATTGTAGTCCGGCAGCTTGGTGTCCTTGAAAGCACCGCGCACATCGGTATAATCGATATGGGTGTAGTATTTCACCTTGTTCGTACCTCCGTACACCGAAACGTATGCATGGTCTTCCTCGGCAGTGTTCTTGAAAGTAAGGTCGCGCCAGTTCACGTTAGGATAGAAGTACGGGTCGGAACCGTCTTTGAAGAGGTTAAGCTCCTGCTCGGTGTATGCGGCAGAGAGTCCGTCGTTGTGACGGGCACGATTGAACGCATTGGCATATCCGTAACCATCTACCATGTCTGCGAATTCAGGGTCGAACTGGAACTTATGACTGTAGTTCACCTTGACGTGTGTCTTGCCTTCAACGCCACGCTTTGTCTTCACAAGTATAGCACCATTGATACCCTCATGGCCAAGAAGTGCCGTAGCGGCAGCATCTTTGAGGATGGTGACGCTCTCCACTTCCTCTACACTGAGGCGGTCGATGGGACGCTCGTAGCCATCGACGAGGATGAGGATACTTTTATCGCTAAGCGTGTGATAGCCACGAATATTAAACGCGGCACCCTTATTTTCGTCGCCCGAGAAGCCGCCTTGAGATAGAGCCGTGAGGCCTGGTAGACGTCCATAGAGGGCCTGGGCAAGGTTAGTTGCCGAAGTCTGCTGCAATTCTTCACCTGTGATTGTGGTTGCGGAAGCAGTGCTGAGGAAATTGCTTATTTCCACGCCGTAACCCAAATCATAGGCATTTGCATTCTTATCGTCGAGTTTTACCTGCGCATTTGCCGTGAGAGAGACAACAGCAGTCGCAAGCATCAACATTCTATTTATATTCATATTTTATAAGTCTTATTGATTTTTTAAATCTGGATTACCAACCCGGGTTCTGGTTCAGGCCATAGCCCTTGTTGATCTCATCACGTGAAAGAGGCGCGAGATACCATTTGTCGGTCCACTTACTCGTCTGGTTGTCGGTATCCCACCATACACGGGTATTGTTGGTACAAGGTATCTTCTCATAGATACAGTTCGGCCAAGGTTCACCGGGTTCGAGGCTCGTGTCGCCATTGTAGTCGGCAGGATTCATCTTGTTTCCGTTGGCATCCTTGCGCCATACACGCAGTTGGTGTACCTGTTTCTTGAATATGTCGGATCTCTTGTAGCGGATGAGGTCATACCAGCGGGAGTCTTCATAACCGAACTCACAGGCACGTTCCTTAAGGAGTTGATCGATAAAGTTGTCTTTGTTGGTGGTTAGGTTGAGCTCTGGATTCATAATCTCTACCTTACCAAGACCTACGCGTGCGCGTACCTTATTCATTTCATCGCAGGCTTTCTGCAGATTGCCTGTCTGTGCGAGTGCCTCAGCGTAGCAAAGGTGAATGTCAGCCATACGCAGATAAGCAAAGTTGGTCGGATAGTATGCTGCATAGCCGTTGTCGCGGAGATACTTGAACAGTTTCATACGGGTAGACCATGGATTGTCGGTAACAGCAGGATTGAAGGTCTGGTCAACATTGCCACCTTGCCACATCTCGGTGCTCGAAAGCCCCTGATATTGCTCGGCAAGATTGTTGCGATTCACCACCATTGTCTCGTAGAGACGTGGGTCGCGGTTGGCAAAGATGTCTACGTTGTTGGTGTTATCGGTATTGAATACGTCGTCGTAAGGGAAGTTACGACCATTTGCCATACCAAACATTTCCATATATTCGAGGGTGAAGAGAGCCATACCGAACTCATCCATACCTTGTACGTTCCAGTCACCATTCCAAGCGTTTGTACCCGGACCAGCATGAACTTCAATCACCTTCTCGCTGTTGCCACGGAACCAGTAGGCGGCACGGAAAGCGTTGCAATAGTCTTGCTCGCTGTTACCGGTGGGCTGTACAAGGGCGAAATAGTTGCCGTTGGCGCTATTGGCTTGGAAGAAATCCTCACAAGCTTTCAGCGCTTTCTGCCAAAGTTCGGATTTGTAGCCGCCAGCCCATATTTGGTTGAGGTCCTGATTCTCCTCGTTGCGAGTGAATTCAAGATAAGGTTTGTCACTGTTAAACAGAGGCGAAGCCACGAAGTTCCACAGCCTTACACGCAGACCATAGGCTGAGCCTTTGGTCAGACGTCCGGAGTTGGTGGCCTGATCCTGCACAAAGAAAGGAAGACCCGGTTCATTGATGGCGCCCTGGATAAGCTCGTCGATGAACTCTGCTGTCTCGATTACGCTCATGCGCTTGCCATCTACAACATCAGTAGCCACGAATGAGCGGTCGACTTTTGGAAGACCTCCGAAGTTGCGGAAAGCATCAAGATAGCGCGATGCCATGATGACGTACACCTCACCACGGAGCTGGCTCTTCTCTGATTCGCTCAAGTCGGGAACGCGATCGATGTTCTCGATGAAAATCCAACCCTCACGGATGGTACGCCAGATGCCTGCACGACCATTGCCGTCACCGTTGGCGATGAAGGGGAACTTGACAAGACCGCCGTTATCCTGATCGGTCTCGGTAAGGTCACCACCGTAGTACTTTCCGAGATTGTGCCATCCGCAGTACGACTGGCAAATATCGGTAAGGGCATCGGGGTGAGAATACCATACTGCACCTGTATAGGTGAAAGGGTTATGCATGGCACCGTACATGTGCCAGAGGAAACGCTTTGCATTCTCTCCCTTGGCAAAGATGGAGTCTACGGTTACGTCGACACCTGGCTGCTTGTCGAGGAAGCCATTTCCGATGTTGATATCATCGACACAGGAACTCAGCGATCCTATCCCTATCATGGCACCAGCTACACATATAATAGTAGCAGTTTTTATTTTTTCTATAAGATTCATTGTCTTGAATGTTAGAAGTTTAAGTTGATACCGAAGTTGTAAACACGAGTCATAGGATAACGTGTGCTACCAAAGCCGGCTTGTGCCTCCGGGTCATTGGCCTTGAAGCTTGTGAAAGTAAGAAGGTTATAGCCATTGGCATAAACACGGATGTTGTTGATGGGCACACCGGGTATGCGGAACGAATAACCAATTTCCAGGTTCTTCAGACGGATATACGATGCATCGACCATCCATGGGTCTGAAAGTGAACCATTATGCTCGCGTGCCGATTTCTCAAGAGAGATACGTGGCAGGCTGGCACCGGGGTTATTCTCGGTCCAAGAATTGTCATAGACCCATTTGTTTAGCATTGACTGGTTACCAGTACCGAAGGCTGGAGTATAGAAAGAACTGAGCTGACGGTTGACGTGGGTGGCACCTACCCAAGTCATGGAGAAGTCGAGACCTTTCCAGTTGAGCGTTGCGTTTATGCTACCAGTATACTCAGGAATATCGCTGTAGCCGATAGCATGTACATCGTTAGCATCCACCTTACCATCACCTGTGAGGTCAACGAATACGCTGTCACCAGGACGCAATGTAATCTGCTGGTCTGGCATGTCAACACCGTAAACTTCCTTGTAGCGCTGTTCGGTTTCACCAGGAACATAGAACTCAAAGAAGTCGTAGCCAAAAGGCTGACCTACAGGATGACCTGTGTGATACATGTGTGGGAATTCCTTCTTCACTTCTGCCATTTCCACAACCTTGTTGCGTGCGAAAGCTAATGTAGGAGCTATCGAGTAGTTCACTTTACCTATCTGGTCGGTCCAGCGTAGGGTAATTTCATAACCATGGTTCTTGACACGGCCGAAGTTGACGGAGTTGGGTTTGAGAGCGGAAATACCTGCGATGCTTGTTTCGTTGGAAATAAGGATGTTCTTGCGGTCTTCCCAGAAGAAGTCTACACCGAGATTCAAGCGACCTCCAAAGAAGTGTACATCGGCACCATAATTCTGCTTGGTGGCTGTTTCCCAAGTGACATCGGGGTTACCGTTGCTGGATTCGCGTGCGCCGGGCATGAACACACCGTTGTTGGTACCGAAGTTACCTGTACGGTCGTTGGTCCACCATGCACCACCATTGTTGTTGTAGAACTGCCATGTGCCAGGCAGATAGAGGAAACGCCCGACACCCTGGTCATTACCTACCTTACCGATAGAACCGCGAAGTTTGAAATAGGAAACAACATTACGGATAGGCTCCCAGAATTTTTCAGAAGAGATTATCCAGCCGAGAGAAGCAGAAGGGAAAAAGCCAAAGCGCTTACCTTTTGCGAAGTTCTCTGAGCCGTTATAGCCCATGTTGAGGTCTACCATATATTTAGTCTGGTAGTCGTAGGTGATACGGCCTACCATACCTACATAACCACGGGGGATAGAATTGTAGACACCACCGGGATAGTAGTTTTTAGATTCATTATAAAGAACGAGCGCACCGAAATTGTGGTCACCGAACTTGCGGGTATAGTTGAGACTCGCCTCTGCATACCAGTTTCTACCCCCCCATTTGGACTCCTCATAGCCAAGAGGCCATGAGTCACCCTGACGGACATAAACAATCTTTGGAGAACCGTTTTCCTCGTATTCACCCTTAGCAATGGTGGCCTTGTAGCTGATACCACCGCCGGTAGTGCGTGCTTTCTGCTGTGTATAGTCAGAGTTGTAAGAACCCTTGATACGGAAATCAAGCCCCTTGGTGATAAAGTCGAGCTTGAGCTTGTACTGAAGGTCGAGGTTTACAACGCTCTGACGCTGAGTTGTATAACCCTGCTCGTAGATAAGGCCGAGACCATCGGAGCCAACTGCGCCAACGAGATTAGGGTCGGAAATAATACGACGTCCCTCACTATCAAGACCGTAGCCTGACATTGGCGTACCATTGTTGAGAAGACCCTCAACACCAAAAACACCTGACTGACCGTTATACTCACCATTACCGATAGAGTTGCGTCTGCCAATGCGTCCACCGATGCCGATAGAAAGCGTACTCAGCTTGGAGAAATCTACATCGAGGTTGGCACGGAAGTTGTAACGGCGGTATTTGAAGTTTGCGTCATCACCTTGGTCGAAGGTTTTGAAAAGACCGTCCTGATTGAGCATACCGACAGAAACGAAATAGCGGGCACGTTCAGTACCACCCGACACATTAATATTATATTGTTCCTGCCATGCGTGGTCGTTCATCAAGTACTTGAACCAGTTGGTGCTTGGATAAACGGTGGGCATATCCATGTCCTTCCAGTGCTGTATAGCTTCCTTCGAGAACTTCCATCCGTCTTCGGCTACTCCTTCCACTTTCTGAGCATGATTGTAAGCCGTTGCATACTCGTAGGAGTTTGCCGGTTCAAGGAATTTAGAAATCTGCTGAAGGCCTACTGAAGTTGTCAGTGTGATGGTAGGCTTGCCCATCTCGCCGCGACGAGTTGTAACGAGAATAACGCCGTTGGCACCACGCACACCAAAGACAGCCGTAGCAGAAGCATCCTTAAGAATAGAAATGTCCTGCACCTCGTTCGGGTCTATTTGGCTGAACTCACGCTCGACACCATCGACAAGCACGAGAGGTTCGGCGCTGTTGAACGAACCGACACCACGGATGCGGATGACAGGGTCGTCGGCACCGGGAACGCCGGTGTACTGCACCGACTGGAGACCTGGGAGCTTACCCGAAAGGGTGTTACCAAGCGATGCGGCTGGCGATTTGAGAAGTTCCTTACCACCCACGTTGGAGACAGAACCCGTCAGCGTCACCTTACGCTGCTGGCCATAGCCGATGACAACTACTTCATCGAGCATCTCATCATCCGATTCCAAAACAACATTAAGAGAAGTTGATGTTGCATTTACTTCTTTCGACTTGTAGCCGACATACGAAAACACCAAGGTTGAACCCTTGGGAACTCCCGACAAAGCATAGTTGCCACTGCTATCTGTTATCGTGCCTTTCGACTTGTCTTTAGTCTGCACGGTAGCCCCGATAAGTGGCTCGTTCTGCTCGTCAGTAACACAACCTTGCACTTTAAAAAGATTTTGTGCGAAGGACACTCCCGGTAGCAATAAAGCCAACAAAAGGAGATGTAATCTGCATAACTTTCCCATAGCATTAAATTTAAATAAAATCATTAAGTGTTAAAATCATTAGCGTTAGAATTTTCACAAATGTATGTAGATTTGTTTTCGATAGTGGATGAAAAAATGACATTTGAGGTTTAAAAAACGCTAGTATTTGCATTTTAATGCCGCATAGGTTTAAAAGCTATCAAAGAAAGTCCAAAATACATCATTTCCCCCAAAGCATACCGCCTAACCTATATAATTCATAGTCACGCCTCTTTCATTTCAAAGGAGTTAGAGCCGACTGATGACTCCCGACAACTCCTTCTAACTACAAAAAAAGAGACTATCTAACTTTTTAGTTAGACAGCCTCATTTTGCTACCTGAAAACATCACTCCTATTCTTGCTGTTCTGTTATCGTTTTCCTATGAATTCATCTATATATGCCCTGTAATCGTGGTGTGTATTATAGGTACTTTTCCCTATTCCGTTCAATATATAGTTGAAACCTTTAGCACCTCCTCCCGAAAGGGTGTTGTTGCACATGTGATACATTCTTATACCGGCTTTATCGGGTACTTCTATTGAATTTTCAATCATTATTTCGTTATGTAGCACATCATAAATGCCGAAGGAAAAAGCTTCATGAATATTCACATTATCAGCTACTTTATATGCGGCATATCCGGCGCGTGTGCCGTTTTCGCTCATGTAGTATTCCTGTGAGGGAGCATCATAGGGCGTTTCGCATTGATAGAAGTAAGTTCGTCCATGTTCTCCTGTCCAGTAAGTCTGATATTCCTGGAAGTGCTCGTTGAATAAGCCGTAAATGGTGACATAGTCGCCGTTTACTATCAGACCGTTTCTGGTGGTATTGATTTCCCAGCCTACACTGCCGCGAACACCATGGTCTGCCCTCCATATCCAGAAATGGTCGCCAATCACGTCATTGCTGTTTAATTCGACTGCACGGTCTACATGTACCTTTGCCGGGCGGAATCCGCCTATCCGGAAGAAAAGGTCGGTGAGCAGAATAGGATTTTGTATATGTCTTTGAGATGTTTTCTCCGTACCGACCTGAATCAGGGTATTGGAAGTGTAATGTGCATCAAACATCAGAGAGGCAATCGTTACCCCGTCTATATCTTCTACCAAAATCGCCGTATCGGAATTTTTTTCTCCCGGAATCAGAGTCGCCCATCCTATTCCCAATATAATGGTGTTGGGGCGGGTGACGTGGAGTGGTTCTGAAAGCTCGTACATGCCGGGGGTTATAAGCAGATGTTTGCCCGCTGTGAGTTGTTTATTCATGTATTCGGCCGAGGCACCCGGTTTCACTACATAGAATTCATTTAATAAATCCAGACTTTCACCTTCGCCCATATCAGTGCGGCTGTAGGAGACTCCTTTGTGTTCGTGTTTCAATGCCGGACGGAATACTTTGTATCTTCCGTCGTCACCGATAAACAAGAACGGCTTTTCGCGTATGACTGGGGTGGTGGGGATGAAAGTTACATTTCCTCCTTTGTCCCAGTTGTTCTGATAGGTATTTGTATCTACTTCCGGACCCAATTCAACGCCTTGGAAACAGTAGTTGTATTTGATTTCTTCGAATTCCCCACGTCCTTTATTCAGGAAGGAATTGCGGGTGTACCATTGTTGTTGGTTTTTAGAACCTGCGGCAGCTTCAAAATAGCAGTCTGCGGTGAATCCGCCGCTTACCCATCCGTTTTCCCACTGATTACGCACAACGCGTTGTGAGTAGATGCGGCGAATAGGTGCTGCCTGCGATACGGCCCATTTGAAAGTTTCTTCTTCGTCGTAGGTTTCCGGTCCTATGACGGACAAGTTTTCTGTAGAGCGCCAGAAGGTACATGTGCCGTTTCCGTTACTTAGATGGGGTGGAGTGTGTATATTGGAAACTTCCACATCAAAGGGTGTTTTGCCCAACCCTGCCAGATGTACATAGAACGGGACTTTCAGCAGTCCAGCTTCCTTGTAATCTCCTGCCTTGAACAAGAGGGCATAACGGTTGGGGCTGAATTCCTTGCCGAACATCTGATCGTGAATGGCATTGATTTCATGTCCTACGTCTTCTTTCCGGTCTGTATCACTATATATGTATACATAGTCGCCGAATAACTCGGCATCCATAGAAATGGAAGCCAATAGTTCGCCTTTACTATCCATAATCTGATAGTAATAATCATGGGGATTTCCTTTTGGCTTTTTATCGACAAATGTCGTTGAAGATGTACTGCCGATTGTTTTGTACTCGCTGAATTTTCCGGTAGCTCTTTTTATGGTGTACTTGCCGGCAGAGGCTTGCGGTGAAATCATGGTGCTGAAATCCAGGATGATATTCCCATTCCGCACTTCGATGTCTTTGGCATTGGCTTGCAGACCAATTAACTGGAGACAAACCGCAATGAATACTATCTTGAGAAGTTGATTTGTTTTCATATTTCTGCAAATCTTCGGATTATATAATCAGTTTAATAAACACACCCACGGCCGCTACACGTTGCAATGTTGAGTTTTTCATTCAGTATAGGGTATTTGCTGACTTTTATTTCTTAAACGGATCTCCTTTCTTATCAGTACTAACCACCCAACGGAAAGCATTTACAAATAAGAGATTTTGTGTAGCGTCAATGAATTCTTCATCGCCATGTCCCATGTTCAGGTATATCATTCTGTACTTGGTATTGGTCCATACAAGAGGGAAGTCGCCAAAATTGACCACGTCTTTGATTCCTAACGGATAGTTCTTGGGAGAGAGAGTGAGCAGAACTTCTACGTCTTTGTTGGCTCTCGGGCTGGGATTCCACTGATACCATTCGCTGGACGGAGCCACAAAGGAAGCGGGTAAATTCTTGGTGACGGGGTGATTCTCATTGTCAACTTCAACCAATACAGGTTGAGGGGGCCAGTTATTACAATAGAAAACCCCGCCACCAAGAAAATCTACAAACCAAGGCCAATTTGTGTTCTTGTCATTATAGGCGGCAACGTGGAAGCCTACCCAGCCTCCTCCGTTTTCCATATATTTTTCAAAAGCGTCACGTTCGGCTTTTGTATTGGGATAACCGTCGAGCATTACCACTACGCTGTAGTCTTTCAGCTTTTCGTAGGTGTATGTGGAGAGATCCATGGTGAAGTCCAGTACAAAGCCGTCACCATAGTTCAGTTTCTTGAAGAACTCTACTGCCTGCAGGGAGAATTGATAGTGTGCTTCTTCCGCATGTTGCGTATAATAAACCAGTGCTTTGAAACGCGGTGCATTGGCATAATTGGCCGGATAGCCTTGAGGAGTTTGCGCATTTACCAGAAATGTGCAGACAGCAAACAATAGAGTAAGATAGAATTTGATTGTTCTCATAGCATGTATATTTTATATGATTAATAATTTCTTTCTTAATATTCAGCGATAAGCGATAACCATTTTCCGGCGGAGGTCACCCACACTTCCTTGTAACAGGCATTGTTGGTCTGCGGCCAGTAGGGGATGTCATCATTGCCCAGTGTACGGATACCGACAGGCATCTCGCCGGTCATCTCGCCGGAAGAAAAAGTGTTCATCTGAGGATAATTGTACCCTTCACCGTATATCAGCGATTGCCCGAAAGGATTCTTGCCGACGGTCCAGTAAAGTTGTTCCCGCCCGATAGTCAGCAACTCTTCGTCTTTGAGGAAGTTTCCGCAGATGGCGGCGGATTTTCCGGTGGAAAGATGGATGGCTGTGTTACCGTTGAAAATGCTGAACCATACGGGGAAACGTTTCAGATAGTGTTCTTTATCGAGCCTGACTCCACGCATCACCTGTTCCGTATATAGTTCTTTAGCATTGGCAGGCGGGAAAAGATGGAGAGAGTAGAAGCTGGCGGAATCTTTATATTCTTCCGCATGATATACCCCGCTCGGAACCATTCCGTAAGGTTGGGTGTATTTCATCAGACCTTTCAGGTAGTTGCCGTACAGTTGTATGGAGTTCGCCCACTTCTGATAATCGGGATGCTCTTTCTGCGTTTCGCAGAGTAAGGTCATGGCTTGCATGTAAACCTGCTCGCGCGACTGATGGATATAGTGTACGATAGATTTCCGTGATTTATCCCGATAGAAGAATCCGCAGGTCCTGCCTTTGTCTTTCAACGGTTCGGTGCGCTGGCAATCGAGTACATACCGGATGGCTTCCGCAGCAGTTTCCGCATAGCAGGATTTCCCCGTCAGTTTATAGAGCATGCTGGCGGACCAGGATATGGTTGCCATATACTGGCTGTGAGAGGTGTTGTAGCTATGTTCGTACATCTGTTTGAACAGGTCGAAACCATCTTTTTTGAACTTCTCCATAGCGAATGAGAAGTCCTCTTCCGCCACCTTCCGCAGATGCTCTTGCAGCATCGGGTCCCGGTCTATGGTCATAGCGGCATAAGCCTCGTAGCCTGCATAGAGGAAGTTGTCGAATGCCATGTTCTGAACACGTACCGAATGAATATCATCCAATGTATTTAGAACACCATCTTGCCAGATAAGTAATCCCATGCTGCTGGCACGGTAACCATCCCCGTAACGGTTCTTCAAGATAAACTCGACTCCCCATTCAGCCTCTTCCAGTAGGCGTGCTGCCAGTGGTGCATTGATTTCTTTGAGGCGGTTGTAGGCTTCCAATAAGGAGAAAGTCACATCTCCGGTTTGTAATGTCTGTTGCGATAAGTCGCCTGCATCGTGCCATCCGCCCGAGTAAGAGATACTTTTTCCGTCATGCCGGGAAAATAAATCCGTGTGACAGGCGGCGTGTTTGCCGGGAACGGGGTGGCCGCAGCGTTGGCAAAACAGGAAGTTCAGCACTCTCCAAAGGGAGTTATCCCATACGTTTTCACCTATCCGGAACGGGGACGTCATGATGTCGCCTACTTTCAGTTGATAATCTCCCGGCTGATTGAAAGCGGTAAAGTCGATAACTCCGAATTCTCCGATAGTTGTTTGCTGCCGCTCCAGTGAACCTTCGTAGGCAACCTGGTCGTTAGCAGCATTAATCAGTTGGAAATGTTTCCATTGACCACACAATCCGGTGTTGACGATGGCTGTTTTCCGGTCACCTGTTTCATATCCTGTGGTGGAATAAGCAATTGTATGCTTTGCCGGACTCCATCCGCTTACCTGCTCAGGGTTCTTGATTTGTTGCAGTTGGAGGTTATCGATATAATAAACGGCAGAATCACCTGTAGTCCGGTCTTTCCCTTTCAGGGCCGTATCAAAGCTGATTGCCATGACTTTATCCCGTTGATACTCATCTATCTCGAGGAAACAATGGTTCCACGTCTTGTTCACGAGATTGATGAGATGCGAACCGCTGGGAGGGTTATATCCTGCTTTGGGGGTGGAACTGTCGTTTGTAAATGTCAGGTTCATATTGACCACGCGGGCTCCGTCACAGTCGGGATAGATGGAAAAGAAAATCCTATTGTATCCTTCCCAGTTTTTTCCATTGACGTGATAGGTGACGCGGCTGTTTCCATAGGTTGCATAATCGGGGTCGGAGGGGGAACCGGTAGCCCTTTCTCCTGTAGATGTAGGAAAGGACAGACGGATGCTTCCCTTACCCGATACGGACTTCTCTTTAGAAAAAGACATTTCCCCTTGTCCGGAGTGGCGCCATCCATCCGTTCCGCCGGATACCGTAAGCAGTTGGCTGGACAGGATTTCTTTTTTCAGGGCTTTTTCTTCGAAAGACCGGGTGGTGTTCAAGGGTAGCGGAGCATGAATCAATCCTGTTTCATAAACTTGCTTTTCCAGTTGGGTATCCCCCGTCAGAAGATTTTGGCTGAATAGAGAAGAATTGCCGATGAACAACAAGAGTAATATGAATGTTTTTTTTCTCATGATTATGTTAACCTTTTGTTTCCAATGCAAGGTTAGCTATTATTTAGCAAAAGAAGGTTTGATAACCGCCATAAAACCTTTAAATATCATCAAAATGAAGGAAAATGATAGAATCTCGACGTCTTATGATAATATTTAAACTAAGGTATCCTTCTCTTCTTCTTAATTCCCTCTTCCTTTGTCTACGTTCTTTTCTCTTCCGTATATATTGGATATTTTCTCTTAGCAGATTCGGTTCACTCCCGTTAAATATACCATTTAACCGAATTTGTACCGAGTATATACCGAGTTTATACCGAATTTGCTATATACATAATCTTTCCCGATACTTTCTGAATATCATCTTTATTCACTCTGCCCTTCTTCTTGGCTACTGGTTTTCCTTTCCCTCTGCATTAAATGCAATTTAAAATATAATTATAGGATAAACCCTTGTTTCCTATTGGTTGTTTTTGTATTTTTAACGCCTGAATTTGGTGAGACGTTTTCACGACAATTCTCAAAAAAGAATGAACAATCATCTCCTATTTATGTATAATATGAAAAAAGTAATTTTATTCGCAACCGGTGTCATCATGATGTCATGTGCTCAACAACAACAGAAGATTACGTATCCTGAAACCGCGAAGGTGGATACTGTAGATGTTTATTTTGGAACAGAAGTTCCCGACCCGTATCGGTGGTTGGAAAATGATACTTCTGCTGCAACTGCCGCATGGGTGGAAGCCCAGAACAAGGTAACAAACGATTACTTGTCTAAAATTCCCTTCCGTGATGCTTTGCTGAAACGGTTGACGGATGTGGCTAATTATGAAAAGATTGGTACGCCATTCAAAAAACATGGTAAGTATTATTTCTATAAGAACGACGGCTTGCAGAATCAGAGCGTGCTCTATGTGCAGGATAATCTGGATGGCGAACCTCGTGTATTCCTTGACCCCAACAAACTATCGGATGACGGTACCGTGGCCCTGACCGGTATTTCTTTCTCAAATGATGGTAAATATACAGCATATACTATCTCGCGTAGCGGTTCGGACTGGACGGAAATCTACGTACTGGACACGGCAACCGGCAAGCTGCTGGACGACCATATTCAGTGGGCCAAGTTCTCGGGTGCTTCCTGGCAGGGAGACGGATTTTATTATAGCGCCTATGATGCTCCGGTGAAAGGAAAAGAGTTCTCCAATGTCAATGAGAAACATAAGATTTACTATCATAAGATGGGTACGCCACAGTCGGAAGATAAGTTGATTTATCAGAACCCGGCTCACCCGAAACGCTTTTATAGTGCCAGCGTGAATGAAGATGAAACAGTTATGTTCCTGTATGAATCGGGAGACGGACGCGGAAATGCTCTGCACATGAAGGATTTACGCAAACCGAATGCGCCGTTTGTGGCAATGGCTACGGATATGGACTATAACTATTATCCGCTTGAAATAATCGGGGATAAGATGTATATGTTCACCAATTACGATGCACCCAAATACCGCCTGATGGTGGCGGACATCAATAAGCCTGCCTTGAAAGATTGGACAGAACTGATTCCTGAAACGGAAAATGTACTTTCCGGTGCCCAGATAATCGGCGGAAAACTTTTCCTGACATATGATAAGGATGTTGCCAACCATGCCTATGTATATGACCTGGATGGGAAGGAAATACAGGAAATTCAGTTGCCGTCACTCGGCACTGTCGGTTTCAGCGGTGACAAGGATGATAAGGAATGTTTCTTTGGCTTTACGTCGTTCACTACTCCCGGAGCTACTTATAAGTATGACATGGATAAGAATACATACGAACTTTTCCGTGCTCCTAAAGTAGCGTTCAATCCCGATGAATACGTCACCGAACAGGTGTTCTATCCCAGCAAGGACGGTACGAAAATACCTATGTTCCTGACTTATAAGAAAGATTTGAAGAAAGACGGTAAGAATCCGGTGTATCTGTACGCTTACGGTGGTTTCAACATCAGCCTCTATCCAAGCTTCTCCACTTCGCGTATTCCGTTCCTGGAAAATGGTGGTATTTATGCGCAGGCTAACTTGCGCGGTGGTGGCGAGTATGGTGAAGACTGGCATGTAGCCGGCACGAAGATGCAGAAACAGAATGTGTTTGACGACTTCATTTCGGCTGCCGAATACCTTATTAATAATAATTATACTAATAAAGATAAGATTGCTATTGTGGGTGGTTCCAATGGCGGTTTGCTGGTGGGTGCCTGCATGACGCAGCGTCCCGACCTTTTCCGTGTGGCTATTCCGCAGGTGGGTGTGATGGATATGCTTCGTTATCATAAGTTCACCATTGGCTGGAACTGGGCAAGCGATTACGGTACGAGTGAGGACAGCAAGGAAATGTTTGAGTACCTGAAAGGCTATTCTCCACTACACAACCTGAAACCGGGTACCAAGTATCCTGCAACCATGGTTACTACAGCCGACCATGACGACCGCGTAGTTCCTGCCCACTCATTCAAATTTGCAGCTACCCTGCAAGAGTGTAACGACGGAACGAATCCTACCCTTATTCGTATCGACAGCAAAGCCGGACACGGTGCAGGCAAGCCTATGGCTAAAGTTCTGGAAGAACAGGCAGACATTTATGGCTTCATTATGTATAACTTGGGAATGGGAGTGAATTG
>ULMJ01000494.1_pt1 | contig 116352 bp, 101 predicted proteins | sample 1951641 | NCBI WGS metagenome assembly ULMJ01 (sample SAMEA4835550, study PRJEB28245) | human gut metagenome | biome: gut microbiome; material: fecal sample | place: Denmark | collected 2008 | reverse complement strand
AACCCCAGCCACAAGACAGACAATTTGCCTTGTGGCTGTTGCTTAGCTATTTATTTGCTTCACATTCGGCTTATCAAAAGAAATATTTTTATTATACATATATTGGGTTATTTCCCCACTATAATCAAAAAATTCATATTTCATTAAAATTCCACTTTCAATATCAACAAGCATTGAAAAACTTGTTCCCATATTGTTATACAATTGCTTATCACTTGTAACCTTACCTTCAATAACCGCACAGGTTCTTCCCTCATATTTTGTATTACCTTTAATCTCCCAATTATCGGTATCATATAAGAAACAGTATGCAAATTCCTGTGGAAAAAGGCTTGTTGTAGCGGCATAGTGTACATTTGTAGGATTTTGTCTGTATGAATTCAATGGTCTTAGATTTTCAGGTGTATAGTTTTTTGTGTCATCATTTTTTGAATATGCTTTTCCAATTTTTTCTTGATTGTCATTCATCTTATCAATTGTACGGATTAAGCCGTTGCTCACAAAAACTTCTTCATCAAAAGTATCCTCTTCAACGGTACGTTCATATGCAATATTTTCACTCATATCAACAGCATACTCAATTGTGGAAACATCACCGTTTAAAGTATTAGTTTCAATATTTCCGCTGACTGTATTATAATAATCAACTGAGTTCAAAATTTTAAATAAATAATCTTCTTTAGTTTTTGGTGTAAATTGTTTAACCATAACGGTATCAGTAACACTTTTTGAAGTTTCTTCTGTTACATTTGGTTCTGTAACACTGTCCGAAGTAACTTCAACTGTATTGTTTTCAATAGGGAATGTCACTGACCAAAAATCATTCAGGGTATAATCCGAAGTCACATGGTAAGCATAGAGAGAATAATTTTTACATTTATCCTGCGATAAATCAAATATTGACTCAGAATAAGTAACCTCAAGCCCCTTATCATTCTTTTCTGAAAAATTGTAACACAATGTCGGTGTAATTTTATCAGTACCGTTCTTTAAGTACAATAAACCGTGTGTATCGTTTTTATCAGTACTCACAGCAGAAGTTTGTATATGAAGTTTTCCGTCAATAAATCCCACTCCGCTTATATTAAAATTATTCATTTTTATGTTTTCAGAATAAATTTCTTCATTTAAAGGAACAAGAACTTTTATTTTATTTCCGTTTGCATCTGTAATTTCTCGTGTTTTTGGATTATCAGAAAGCTTAGAAAAATCCATTGTAACACCGATATTATTATATATTTTCTGATTGGTAACTATATTTCGTACAATAAAGGTAAGTTTATCCCCCTCAATTTTTTGATTATTCCATTGGCTGATAGACACAAGGAAATATGCCGTTTTTGTATCTTTATTGTAACTTGAAAAATCACATGAAGTAGAACAATCGAATGGTGTAAGAATTGAATAATTATTTAGAAGATCTGTATTTTCATTAATTCTGTCACTTTCATGATCAGTCAGTGAAATATAAAATTCAGCAGTATCACTATGAATATAACTTGAAACAACCGTCATTTCAATGCCGTCTTTAACACAGGATTTTTGCACGGGTTTAAAAAATTGTGCGGTTGACGGCGATACGGCATACATTAGTTGATACAATGGGTCTATATTCACAGCAACAACAGGAAAAACAGCAACAAGCATACAACAACCTATAACTGCAGCAATGAGCATAATTCTCTTATTATTTTTATGCTTTTTTTCATTACACACATAGTTTTTTTCCATAAGCATAATCGTTTTTTTAACCAAATTTCTATTAGGATAAACCTTTTTATTATAATCATTATACTGCTGTTTAAACATAATCTTCCTCCTTCAAGTATTTTTTCAACATCTGTCTTGCACGAGTCAGCTGAGTTCTGACAGTTGACGGTTTTCTTTTGAGTACTTTTGAAATCATTTCAACCGACATATCTTCATAGTAAAAAAGGTGGATAATTTCCCGATAATTGTCAGGAAGTTTTTGCAATTCATTATATAAATCAATATATTCCTTTTCTTCAAAAAATTCATTTTCACTTATTTCTTCAATCTTTGAATTTTTAAATTTTTTTATAAAACTCAAAGTGCAGTTTATTGTTACTCTTATAAACCAAGCTTTGCCGTGTTCATCATCATTAAAAATTGGTTTCTTTTTTATGTATCTCAAAAAAACTTCTTGAAATATTTCGTCCGAATCATACTTTGACCCTGTTTTTGAAAAAGCCAGTTTATAAACAGTATCGGCATATTTTTCAATAATTTTCCTGCAATCATCTTGATTTTTCATAGTCTTTGGCATAAAACTCCTCCTTTCTCCTTTCAATTATAACACTCGTCTAATGCTGAAAAAGCTACAATACAAATAAAAAAACACCCGAAAGGAATTTTCAAAAACCTTTCGGGTGAAATTTTTATTAGGTAAAGGTTGCACCAATTATGATGCGTTAAGCACAGTCGGGCAAATTAAGCCTTAGGACCTGCTTCAACGAGAGCCTTACCAGCTTCGTTGCCTTCGTACTTAGCAAAGTTCTTAACAAAACGGCTTGCAAGATCCTTAGCCTTCTCTTCCCAATCAGCAACATTTGCATATGTGTCACGAGGATCGAGGATGCCTGAATCAACGCCGGGGAGTTCTGTAGGAACTTCAAAGTTGAAGTGTGGAATTGTCTTTGTAGGAGCCTTTGTGATAGAACCGTCAAGGATAGCGTCGATGATACCACGAGTATCCTTAATAGAGATACGCTTGCCTGAGCCGTTCCAACCTGTGTTTACGAGGTATGCCTTAGCACCGCTCATTTCCATCTTCTTAACGAGCTCTTCAGCATACTTTGTAGGATGAAGCTCGAGGAATGCCTGACCGAAGCAAGCTGAGAATGTTGGAGTTGGCTCTGTGATGCCACGCTCTGTACCTGCAAGCTTAGCTGTGAAGCCTGAGAGGAAGTAGTACTTTGTCTGCTCAGGTGTGAGGATTGAAACAGGCGGAAGTACGCCGAAAGCATCAGCTGAAAGGAAGATTACATTCTTTGCAGCAGGAGCTGAAGAAACAGGACGAACAATGTTGTCGATGTGATCAATCGGATATGATACACGAGTGTTCTCTGTTACAGTCTTGTCGTTAAAGTCAATCTTGCCTTCCTTGTCAACAGTAACATTTTCAAGAAGAGCGTCTCTTCTGATAGCGTTGTAGATGTCAGGCTCTGACTCTTTGTCAAGGTTGATAACCTTAGCATAGCAGCCGCCTTCAAAGTTGAATACGCCGTTGTCGTCCCAGCCGTGCTCGTCATCACCGATGAGGAGTCTCTTAGGATCTGTTGAAAGTGTAGTCTTACCTGTACCTGAAAGACCGAAGAAGATAGCTGTGTTCTCGCCGTTCTTATCTGTGTTGGCTGAGCAGTGCATTGATGCGATGCCCTTGAGCGGGAGGTAATAGTTCATCATTGAGAACATACCCTTCTTCATCTCACCGCCGTACCATGTGTTGATGATAACCTGCTCACGGCTTGTGATGTTGAATACAACAGCTGTTTCTGAGTTAAGACCGAGCTCCTTGTAGTTTTCAACCTTAGCCTTTGATGCGTTGTAAACAACGAAATCAGGCTCAAAGTTTTCAAGCTCTTCAGCTGAAGGAGTGATGAACATATTTGTTACAAAGTGAGCCTGCCAAGCAACCTCAACGATGAAACGAACAGCCATTCTTGTGTCCTTGTTAGCACCGCAGAAAGCATCTACAACATAAAGCTTCTTGTTAGAAAGCTCTTTCTTTGCGATTTCCTTAACTGCCTTCCAAGTTTCCTCAGATGCAGGATGGTTGTCGTTCTTGTACTCGTCAGAAGTCCACCAAACAGTGTCCTTTGAGTTCTCGTCCATAACGATGAACTTGTCCTTAGGTGAACGACCTGTGTAAACGCCGGTCATAACATTAACTGCGCCAAGCTCAGTTTCCTGACCAACTTCATAACCCTCGAGTTCGGGTCTTGTTTCTTCTTTGAAAAGCTCTTCATAAGAAGGATTGTGAACGATTTCAGTGGTACCTGTAATACCGTACTTTGTTAAATCAATCTTTGCCATTTCAGTATCAACCTTTCTATGTTTTCTGAATTCACATAGATAGTGGAATTGTGACAAATACCCCTTGTCAGCGTTAATATCCAACACCCTATGTTCGTTAATAGTTTATCACAAAAGAATCGGCTCGTCAAGCAAAACAGTAATCAAAAGCAGTTAAAACAGACATTGTGATTATATTGTCCATACTCTTTTATTGTAAGATAAAAAATTGAATTTATACAAAATCAAAAATGACAAATTTTAACAATAAACGCAAAAAAGTCCGACAGAAATCTGTCGGACTTAAAATGCAAGCTATAAGTAAAATTACTTAAGTTCTACTTCAGCACCGGCCTCTTCGAGCTTAGTCTTGATAGCTTCAGCGTCTTCCTTAGAAACGCCTTCCTTGAGAGCCTTAGGAGCACCGTCAACGAGTGCCTTTGCTTCCTTAAGACCAAGACCTGTTACTTCACGAACAACCTTGATAACAGCAATCTTGTTGCCGCCTGCAGCCTTAAGAACTACATCAAACTCTGTCTGCTCAGCAGCAGCAGCGCCACCGTCAGCAGCAGGACCTGCAACTGCAACTGCAGCAGCAGCTGATACACCAAACTCATCCTCTACAGCGTGAACGAGCTCTGAAAGCTCAAGAACTGTGAGGCCTTTTAATTCTTCAATAATAGCAGTAATTTTCTCTGATGCCATTGTAATTTACCTCCAATATGATAATTAGTAAAATTTTAATTAATTGCAGCCGATTATTCTGCTGCAGGAGCTTCTGCCTCAGCAGGAGCCTCTTCTGCTGCCTCAGCAGCACAAGCTTCAACGCCGCCCTTGTCAACGATAGCCTGTACGGCACGTGCAAAGGATGCGATAGGTGCCTGGAATGCACCAAGAACATTTGCAAGAAGGACTTCTCTTGTTGGGAGCTTTGAAAGGGCAACGATTGTGTCCATATCAATTACGGCACCGTCAAGATAAGCTGACTTAACCTTAAAGTTGTCATGATCCTTAGCATAGTTGCAAAGAATTCTTGCAGCAGCAGCGTACTCGCTGTCGCTAGTAGCAATAGCTGTTGTACCCTCGAGAACAGGCTTAATGTCATCAAGACCTGCTTCCTTGCAAGCACGGGAAAGAAGTGTGTTCTTTACTACAGTGTACTTAACATCGTTCTCACGAAGCTCTTTTCTGAGCTTTGTATCGTCCTCTGTGTTAATACCTTCGTAGCTAACAACCACACCTGTGATTGAGCTTTTGAGTCTTTCCGAAAGCTCTGCAACAATTGCTTTCTTCTGCTCTAAAACACTTTGACTTGGCAAGATAAATTCACCTCCAAAATATTTGTAACGCAGTTCATAAAAAACAGCCGTCCGTTTTACCTCGGACGGCTGCAAAAACACAAAACAATGTAATTTGCATCTTCCTCGGCAGGCAGGAAAAACCTTTACGCTTACGCACCTGCTGTCTTTAGAACGGCGAATTTTATATATTCACACTATTGTGCAAATAACTGAAATTAAGCACCAAACTTAGCAGGGTTGATGCGAACGCTCGGACCCATTGTTGAAGTAATGGCAACTGAGCGGATGTACTGACCCTTAGCTGCAGCAGGCTTAGCCTTTACGATAGCACCCATGAGAGTGTCAAGGTTTTCACCGAGCTTCTCAGCGCCAAAGCTTGCCTTACCGATTGGGCAGTGAATGATGTTTGTTTTGTCAAGACGGTACTCAATCTTACCTGCCTTAGCTTCTTTAACAGCCTTGGCAATGTCAGGAGTTACAGTACCTGCCTTTGGGTTTGGCATAAGACCGCGGGGACCGAGGATTCTACCAAGACGACCTACAAGACCCATACAATCGGGAGTTGTAATAAGAACATCAAAGTCCATCCAGTTCTCCTGCTGAATCTTCTGTGTCATATCCTCAGCACCGACAAAGTCAGCACCGGCTTCCTTGGCAAGCTCTTCGTTAGCGCCCTTACAAATTGCAAGAACTCTAACCTTTTTACCTGTACCGTTAGGAAGAACAACCGCACCTCTAACCTGCTGGTCAGCATGACGGCTGTCAACGCCGAGCTTTACATGAAGCTCAACTGTTTCATCAAACTTAGCAACTGCAGTCTTGATAACTGTGTCAAGTGCCTCGTTTGTATCATATAATTTAGTTCTGTCAACGAGCTTAGCAGCGTCAACATATTTCTTACCGTGTTTCATCAGTCTTCCTCCATTGTTAGGTGGTCAATCGGAATTATCCTCCCACCCGGAAATAATTAGTCAACTACTGTAATACCCATGCTTCTTGCTGTACCGGAAATCATACTGATAGCAGCATCAAGTGAACCTGCGTTGAGGTCAGGCATCTTCTGCTCTGCAATCTTTGTGATCTGCTCACGAGTGATCTGAGCTACCTTTGTCTTGTTAGGTACGCCTGAACCGCTGTCGATACCGCAAGCCTTCTTAAGAAGAACCGCAGCAGGCGGAGTCTTTGTAATGAAAGTGAATGAACGGTCTGCATATACAGTAATTACTACCGGAATGATAAGACCGATATCATTCTTTGTACGCTCATTAAAATCCTTTGTGAACGCAACAATGTTTACACCGTGCTGACCGAGAGCCGGACCAACAGGTGGTGCCGGAGTAGCCTTTCCGGCGGGAATCTGCAGCTTAATTAAGCCTACAACCTTCTGAGCCATTGTGTTTGCACCTCCAAAATTCGTGGTAAATTGCGGGACGCCACTGTGTAGGGTCCCTCCCACAGGGAGCGTTACACTCCCAATAAAAAGCCAATCGGCTGATTATTATTTGATTAATCTTCTATCGGTTCAGCCTGAGCAAGCTCAAGTTCAACCGGAGTTTCTCGTCCGAACATAGAAACAACTACACGGACATAATCTTTGTCAGCATCAATTTCTTCAACAACACCGACAAAATCCTCAAGCGGACCGTCTATAATGCGAACCGAATCGCCGACAGAATAGTTAAGCTTAACGCTTCGTGTTTCAACACCCATTCTGTAAACTTCCGCATCTGTAAGTGGTACGGGCTTTGATCCGGGTCCCACAAATCCTGTACAGCCTCTAATGTTGCGCACAACATACCAGGTTTCGTCTGTATAGACCATCTTAACGAAAACATAGCCCGGAAACAGTTTGTTTTCAACCTCTTTGGTCTTATCGCCGACTGTTTCGGTTACGATTTCAACAGGAACTTTGACATCAATAATCATATCCTGAAGATTTCTGTTTTCGGCTGTGGTCATAAGATCTGTTGCAACCTTATTTTCATAACCCGAATAGGTATGAACAACATACCATCTTGCTTCTGATTCTGCCATAACAACTTTCTTCCTTTCGTGATTCAAGCAATGTCAGATACGAATCAGGCGGTTGTGTTCATAAAAAGACCAACGAGAGCGTACAAACCCTGATCAAGGGCAAAGATAAATACGCCTACAATAGCTACCATAGCAATGACGATACCAAAGTTCTTTGTTGTCTGCTTCGCTGTGGGCCATGTGATCTTTTTGATTTCACTCTTACAGGAGCCGAGGTACTTTGCGAGCCTTTTGAAAACATTAGGCTTTTTAGCAGTCTTTTTAGCAGCTGCTTTTGCATTTTCAGACTTTTTATCAGCCATGATGTACCTCCGTTATTTTGTTTCCTTGTGAAGAGTGTGTTTTTTACAGAAACGGCAGTACTTGTTCATTTCAAGTCTGTCAGGACTGTTCTTCTTGTTCTTCATTGTGTTGTAATTACGCTGTTTGCACTCTGTGCAGGCCAATGTGATTTTTACTCTCATAACGGCACCTCCCGGTTTTTTCGGAATATTTTAGCCTCCCTCAATAGGGCACAAAAAAATAAGCCCCTTTCAGAGGTAAGGTTATTCTACCATATATAAAGGCTTTAGTCAAGCCTTTTTTTGCAATTTATCCGCAGAAATTCTGTGTTTTCTGCGATATTCCGTAAAACCCGCCCGTCAAGACGGGATTTTACGGTGAATTTCAATTAAATCAGTTATTTGTAAGAGTGTTTGCCTTTGCCTTAACTTTCTTAACTTTTTCAGGCTTTACCGTTTTGCCCTTAAAAGCCCTTGCATTTAAAGCGGCAACCTTGAGTTCGTCGTTGAAATGCTCATAAAGTGCATTATACTCAGCGTCATCAAGTGAATTGAGCAAAACGATTGTGATGATTGCCCTTGTGTCAACATCACCGTTGTTGTACTGAACATTGAACACATTTGCAAACTTCTCGATTTCATTCTTATTTGCACGCTTAATATACATGGGAATCTTCGGAGCAATATGCTCTTTTGCGAATGTTGCGCCTCTGAACGGGAAGTAACAATCCTCCTCGTTTTTTATTTCCTCACGAAGCTCGGGGAAATATGTTACAAAACGCTTTGCAAGAAACTTAGGATCGGCGGTTCCGTCGTCATCCTTTTTCTTTTTCTGCTTAACCTGCTTTGCCCTTTTGATTGCAAGTGTACCCGAAACGCCTTCGATAAAGTCATTTGCGATACTGTCGGCATCCTTCTGTGTGCCGACTGTTTCATCGTAAAGCCATGTTGCAAGTGTTTTCCATTCGTTGTCGGGACCTTCATCGGTCATTGTGCAGGAACGGAGTACCATCTGTTCCTTATCCTTATAATATACTACCGAATATGCAAGTGACGCACTTGTAAAAAGCGAAACAAGCTCGTTGTCATTTTCGGCAACAACCTTCTGCTTTGTATAATTCTGTTTTACAAGTTCTTCTTCAACCTTGCCGACGATATAATCAAAAGCTTTTTTAAATTCCAACTTAATCTTCCTCTCGGATTAGTCTGTCAGAATTCATTATACAATCAAATAACAGATTTGTCAAAGGTTTTGACTTGCAAGACGCACATTATTGTGTTATTATTTAAGCTGTATATTAATGTAAAAGAAGGTTTTATTATGTCTTGTCAAGATGCTATCGGAGTTTTTGACTCCGGATTAGGCGGACTCAGCGCTGTAAAAGAGTTTTTGCATGTGCTGCCAAACGAGAAAATAATATACTTTGGAGATACGGGAAGAGTACCCTACGGCAACAGAAGTCGTGAAACAATTTCAAAGTATGCCCTTCAGGACGCAAATTTTCTGTTGAAACACAATGTCAAAACAGTTGTTGCAGCCTGCGGTACGGTAAGTTCGGTTGCAGGCGATATGCTTGAAGAAAAGCTTTCCGTTCCGTACACGGGTGTTGTAAACCCGACCGCATTCATTGCCGACCGAAAAACAAAGAACGGTAAAATCGGAATTATCGGCACTGCCGCAACTATTTCGAGCCACAGCTACAAGCTCCGTCTTGAAAAGCTTAATCCGAAATACAAGGTTTACGAGCAGGCGTGTCCGCTTTTTGTTCCGCTTGTTGAAAACGGTTTCATCTGTCGTGACGATCAGATTGTACGGCTTGTCATCAGAAGATATCTTTCCGAACTCAAGGAAACAGGCGTTGACACCCTCATTCTCGGTTGCACCCACTATCCGCTTTTGCGTGACGCAATTGCTGACTTTATGGGTGACGGAGTTACGCTTGTTGATTCGGGATATGAAACTGCAATCTATTGCTCAAAAATTCTCAGAGAAAACAATCTGCTCAACACAGACGGTGTGCATCAGACTCCTGAATTTTATGTAAGCGACACTCCCGACGGATTTAAAAGCGTTGCAGGACTGTTTCTCGGCAGAAATATGGAGCACACTGTTACACAAATTGACATTGAACAGTATTAACGAGGGAAGATATGACAGATAAGGAAAAGAAAAAATGCAAATATATGATTTCCATTCTGGGCGAACAGATTCTTGACGATGAAAGCGACAAAATTGAGGTTCTCACAGAGGGAAATTTTCTGATGAAAAAAGACCATTGCTACATAGGCTACAAAGAATATGACGAGGATGCACCGCAGAGCTTTTACGACAATCTCATAAAAGTTCAGGACAATACGGTGACAATTACACGCAAAGGTCCCATGCGTTCACAGCTTATGCTTGAAAAAGGCAGACGGCATCAATGCCTGTATCAGACGCCTGCAGGCGACCTTATGATAGGAGTTTTCACAAAAACAATGAACAACTCCCTCACCAAAAACGGCGGAACACTTGAGGTCAGTTACACGCTTGATTTCAACAATGACCTTGTGAGCGAAAACAAGTTTAAAATTACGGTTGAAGAAAAAGAAAAGTTTGAAAATGAGGTAGATTGATATGGATACATACGCACTTGCTGTACAACAGCTAAAAAAAGCAATTGAAAACGCTATTGAAAAAGCAATAACAAACGGTGAACTTCCGCAGGCGGAAGCCGCTCCGTTCATCATTGAAACACCCGCAGACAGAAGCCACGGCGACTTTGCAACAAATGCGGCAATGGCAGGCGCAAAGGCATTCCGCATGCCGCCTTTCAAAATTGCACAGGCTATCACATCAAACCTTGACCTTGAGGGTACAATGTTTGACCGCTTTGAAACAGCAGGTCCGGGATTCATCAACTTCTTCCTCGGCACTGAATTTTATTCGGCTGTAATCAGAGAAATCCTTGCCAACCCCGAGGCATACGGCAGAAGTGAATACGGCAGAGATGAAAAGGTTATGGTTGAGTTTGTATCAGCCAACCCGACAGGTCCTATGCACATGGGCAACGCAAGAGGCGGCGCTCTCGGTGACTGTCTTGCCGCTGTTCTTGACAAAGCGGGCTACAACGCATGGCGTGAATTTTATGTAAACGACGCCGGCAATCAGATTGAAAAGTTCGGCTGTTCACTTGAAGCAAGATATCTTCAGATTTTCAAGGGCGATGAGATAGAGTTTCCCGAGGACGGCTATCAGGGTGAGGACATCAAAGACCTTGCAAAAGAATATGCCGACCTGAACGGCGACAGCCTTGTTAATGTAAGCGCAAAAGAACGCAAGAAGGCTCTTGTTGACTATGCACTTCCTAAGAACATCAAGAAGATGCAGGCAGATATGGAAAAATACAAAATTTTCTATGACAAATGGTTCTTTGAAAGCGAGCTTCACAAGAGCGGTGCTGTTAAGGCTGTTGTTGACCTTCTCACAAAAAAAGGACTTACCTATGAAAAAGAGGGTGCTGTTTGGTACAAGAACAAAGAGGTGCTCACACAGAAGCTTCTCAAAGAGGGCAAGTCACAGAAATACATTGACAACCTTGAATTAAAGGACGATGTTCTCATTCGTCAGAACGGCAACCCGACATATTTTACAGCCGACATTGCATACCACAAGAACAAATTTGACCGTGGATTCACAACTCTTATTGATGTTTGGGGAGCAGACCATCACGGTCATGTTATGAGAATGAAAGGCGCAATGGACGCTATCGGCTATGACGGTGACAAGCTCAATGTTGTTCTCATGCAGCTTGTTAAGCTTGTTAAGGACGGTGAGCTTGTAAAAATGAGCAAGCGTACCGGCAAGGCTATTCAGCTTGGCGATTTGCTTGACGAAGTGCCTGTTGACAGCGCAAGGTTCCTCTTTAACACCAAAGAGGCTAACACACAGATGGACTTTGACCTTGACCTTGCGGTAAGTCAGGACAATCAGAACCCTGTTTATTATGTTCAATACGCACACGCAAGAATTTGCAGTATCTTCAAGTCACTTGCAAAAGAGGGCATTTCTCCGAGAGAATGTACAGACGCAGAGCTTGCGCTCCTCACAGCTCCCGAAGAAAAGGAACTCATCAATCATCTTGCGTCATACACCAACGAAATCATCAGTGCGGCAAAGGATTACGATCCGACCAAGGTTACACGCTATGTAACACAGCTTGCAACACTTTTCCACAAATTCTACAACGCTTGCCGTGTTAAGGGCGAAGAAGAAGGTCTTATGCAGGCAAGACTTGCACTTTGCAACTGCGTAAGAGCCGTTATCAAAAATGTTCTTACAATGTTCAACATCTCTTGTCCCGAAAGCATGTAAGCAGCGTGTCGCTGCACCCTGTTCGTGTAGATAGTTTTGTTAATGCGAAACTTATACTTCCCGAGCGGAAGTTTACAAATTGAAATTTAAAAATTGAAAATGTAAAATGGATGTCGGGAAGACAGTTTGCATAATGCAAAACAATGTCTTCCCGACTGATTTTTATTTATATCCAATTGTCATGCCTTATGGGGGTTAAGCCCTATTAATAATACAAATTCAATGCATAATAAAGTCCCGAAGTACACACAATACCTCGGGACTTAATTATTATTACTGTGATTATGATTTAAAATCATTCAGTAACAAATTGCTGACCGACTTTTCCGTAACCGTTAAGACCTATAATATACTTTTGAATTGAAGTCGCATCCATAACAGAAATAGCACCGTCACTGTCAACATCTGCAACTGACTTACTGTCTGCTGTAAGTTCTTCAAGACCGACAATGTACTTCTGAATATCGGTAGCATCGATTACGGTAATATCGCCGTCAATGTTCACATCACCGTAAACAAGAGCATTTTTTGTTTCATCCTCAACCGCAAAAGCGCTGAATACGCTTACTGCCATAAGAACAAACAATGTCGCAATACTAATAAGTTTTTTTGCCATACCAAAATCTCTCCTTAGAACAGTGCATTTTCAACCAATAATACACCGAAATTGAATTTGATAATCAACATTATATAAACATCGAACGAGAAAACAAGAATATACTTTTACTTCTCTTTGTCGTTTATAACCGTTCGGTTATCTTATAAAGTATTTTATCACAAAGACTACTGTTCTGTCAATAGCAAATAAACAAAAAGATGATAAATTGTTTTATTATAAACAAATATGAGAATTGTATGAAGATAACAATTTAACAAATAACGAATAACAACAATGTGTTTTTATTACATTAATATCTTCTATACATACAATAAGGTTCACATCACACTAATTTATGCATCACAAACGCAATAGTAATACTGAATTTTGCCACTGTTATAACCATTTAGTTATCATACGAAAATTTCGTTGCAAAGAATGTTATTCTGTCAGTATAAATAAATAAATAAAAAGGGTGATACAATGCCTTATTATAAAAGGATAAGGGAGTTGCGTGAGGATCACGATATGACGCAGAATGATGTTGCAGAATACCTCGGCATGAAACAGCCGCAGTACTTTAGGTATGAAAACGGAAACCGTGACGTGCCGACTGAGGTGCTTATTTCTCTTGCAAAATTGTACAAAGTTTCAACCGACTACATCCTTGAGTTGAAGCACGATACAAATTAAACACGCTCAAAAGTAAAACCCCGAAGTCTGTAAAAACTTCGGGGTTGTTATTTTCATTCGGCTATTCAACTAACACTTATGCAGCTGCAAACTTTTCGCCTGTTTTGCCGTATCCGTCAACATTTACGATATACTTTTGAACAGCTGTTGCATCCTTAATTGTAATCACAGCGTCAACATCAACATCTGCTAACTTCTGATTTACATTATCGAGATGTGCCATATTTACTATGTATTTTTGCACTATTGTTGCGTCAACAATAGTAATTATGCCGTCATTATTCACATCGCCGTAAATCATACTTTCCAAAGGATCAGAACATTCAGCAAGAATTTCTTCAACCTTGGACAAAATTGTATCCTTATCAAGATAATCACTGCTATCAAGAATACTTTCTGCGGCAGTCTTCACATCTTTTGGACTTACAAGCAATGCATTAAGAAGATTCTGTGTGTAGGCACTTTTTTCAGGAAAATCATAGTAATCAATAAGGTACTGTGCAAGGAGTGTTTCATCAGTCACACCCTCGGTAAGTGTAGTTCCGATTACATTGCCTGTTGTAGTTATTCTCTTTTCCGGACCACAATCCTTGTTCTCAGTCCAAACTGCCTCAAGTGCGACTTTTTCAGAATCATCAGGATTTTCAAGCTTATTGCCTGTACAATATAGTGTATCACCAATGCACTTGCCGTCCATAACTACATTATATGTCTGCACACCCGTGTTTGCACTGAAAATTACGCAATAACGCTTTCCGTCTGAAGCAGAAATTGTGTTGCCTGTTTTTGAAAGGTCATATGCGGCAATTCCTGTATCGGGATCATAGACACATTTTTCTGATCTTGTCTGCCACATAGGCCATACACCTGTACCGTCAGCAGCCCATACATGGCAATAAATATTTTTTACATTTTCCCAACCTGATTTTTTAACATCAAATTTGATTTCCTTTACAGCAGGCTCGGGTGTTGTCGGTTCAGGAGTTGTTGTAGGTTCTGACGAAGGCTCATCGGGAGTTGATGTATCATTAAGCTCATAAAGCACTCCGTTTTCCTTTGCCATTTCATAATTAGGAAGTCCGCCGTATTCATACTTGCCTGTTTTCTCGTTCTTGCCGTAGAAGAAATAATATTCTCCATAGTAAAATTTCTTACCTGAAACAAGATTTTCAGCAGCATTGTTAAGGTCAACAATATATACCATATTGTCAAAATTCATTGCGATGCCCCAATCGGGATCTTCATAAAAATTGTCGGCAAAGTTACCTAAGAATGATTTATCATCACCATTTAAAGCAGCTTTTGCCTTTGACCAAAATTCGCCGTCAAGCATATTGTCATAGTAGTCATCATCGCCCTCTGAATAAGATCCACTTATGATGTCGGCGGTTTGATTTGCAGCCATAAACTGACCCTCACTAAACTCATATGTTACATTTCCGTAATCATCAACTATTCTTTCACCGCCGTTAAGAGCATTGTTGAAAATAACAGCAATTACATCTGTCGGGAGATCAACATAATAAAGATTCGATTCAGCATCAGCAACCTGCATTTTGTAACCCGGCCACGCAAGACGCTCTGTTCCCTCGACAAATCCATCAGTATCAGATCCATTCCACCAAAAAATTCCCGCAGAATCTGCACCGTATTTTGCGCTCTTCCAAGAATTAGGCATTGCAAAATAAATTCTGTGTGTTTCTACGCCCTCACTTGGGACATAACGACCGTCGCTGTCAACTGCCGCAGATACTCCTGAAATGCCGACTACGGCGATAGAAAGCACCATTGCGATTGACAGAATCATACTCATAATTTTTTTCGTCATTTTAAAATCCCCTTTCTGATTACGGTTTAAAAAATATTCAGTATATGTATTGTGAATTGCAAAATTGCACTGCAATGCACTTCTAACCTCATACATATAATACAACTAATACAATATTTTGTCAATAGAATTTAAGACAATTCATACATTTTTTTGTAAACTTTTACCATAAAACAAAATTTTCCCTTTGCATATAATTTAAAATTCTGCAAAAAATAAAACCACCTCACGGAAAGGTGGTTTTTATTATGAGTTTTTACGATGTTAATCATAACGAGGGACAGCACGAAAAATATCCGATTGAGTTGCCCTCACGGAACAGCAAAAAGGAGATTTCCCCTATTGTTGATGTTACGGAACACGAGGTTTATCCGCTTGAGTTTGCAAACTGTCACAGGACAAAGCCTCATTTTGACACAAACGGTGACATCACCGAGATTGTGACTACCGAAACAGAAGCTGAAACGGAAGAGCGAACCACTCACGAACAGCATAAGTAGGGACATACAAAAGCCTTGTGTCGGAGCTTACTGCTCCGACATTTCCTTTTATGCCGAGTTGCGAACAGATTATCCTTGCTCTGAGCTGATGAAAGCCGTCCGTCACAATCGTAATATCGGTATTAAGGTTGTTGTCCTCAATTATTTTCATTGAATTTCTTATATTCTCGGTTGTGTTGGTTGACTTGTCCTCCATATAAAGTCTTGAAGAATCAATTTTTGACTCCGTCAGCACATTGTACATACATTGTGCCTCACTCATAATCTCGTCACTTCCCTGTCCTCCGCTGAGAACGGCATTTGCGTTCGGAGAATCGTCAAGATATGATTTTGCGGCGTCAATTCTGCCACGCAAAATTACCGACGGTCCCCACGGCTTAACCTGAGCTCCGAGGACAATTGCAGTTGAGTTTTCGGGCGGAGCCTGACAGGTTGCCCACACCATTGCAGAGGTGACAATCGCACCGTAAACAGCAAAAGCGATAAAGCCGATATTCACTACACAAAAAACTATTTTAGTAAACAAATGCTTAAAGCAAAATGCCTTTATTGCGCCGTGAACTGGCGGAATTAACACACACAACAGCCACAGACACAAAAAAGTTCCTGCAATATTGCCCGGGTTGATAATTCCGTGAGTCATAGGGATTACGAAAAATCCGAGAAATACAACTGCCACGGCAATGCCGATTATGCGTAAAATTAACATCACCATTTTCAAAATATCACCCGACCTGTTAAATTTCTTTCATCTTGTCAAACTCATTGTACATATTTTCAAGAGTTGACAAACGGTCAATAAAAGGAGTGTCAACAGCGCCCTCAAAGCACGATTCTTTCTTGCTTTTGAGAACCTCCATTGCAGATTTGTCGGGATTGTTGATTGTTCCGGCACCTGCAACACAACCGCCGGGGCAAGCCATACCCTCAAGCAGATAGCCGTTGTACTTGCCGGCCTTTGCCATACGCAAAAGCTTTACGCACTCGTCAAGTCCCTGTGCATTGGCAACCTTGACCTCTCTTTCGGGATCAAGCTTGTGGATTGCATTGACAACAGCCTTTGCAACACCGCCGCTTACGGCAAAGCCTCTGCCGTCTGCGCTTGAGAATGAAAGCGGTTTTTCGTCAACCTCAACAGCGTTAAAATCAACCTCTTTTGCGGCAAACATTCCCGCAACTTCTTCAAAAGTCAGCACAAAGTCGATATCACTTCGGATACTTCTGCGGCTTGCCTCAAGCTTTTTAGCGGCACATGGGCCGATAAACACAACTCTGCAATCGGGATAATGCTGTTTTGTAAGTCTGCCCGTGAGAACCATCGGAGTGAGTGCCATTGAAATGTACGGAGCGATATTGGGGAAAGTTTTCTTCGCCATAACGCTCCATGCCGGGCAACAGGAAGTCGCCATGAACGGCTGTTTTTCGGGAACCTCTTCCATAAAATCCTTTGCTTCTTCAACCGTACAAAGGTCGGCACCAACCGCAACCTCGACAACATCTGTAAAGCCGAGAGCCTTAAAGGCATTTCTGATTTTATTTGACGGAAGTCCCTTGAACTGACCTGCAATTGCAGGTGCAACAGCGGCATAAACAGGTGTGCCGCTGTTGATTGCCATAATAGTCTGAAAAATCTGACTTTTGTCAACAATTGCGCTGAACGGACAGCTTACAAGGCACATTCCGCATGAAACGCACTTGTTATAGTCAATATCTGCTCTGCCGTATTCATCGCTGTGGATAGCTTTCATACCGCATGCGGCGGCACACGGACGCTCCTGCTTTATGATTGCATTGTACGGACACGCACCCTGACATTTTCCGCATTTGATGCACTTTTCATCGTCAATATGCGATTTTCCGTGTACAATCGAGATTGCTCCCTTCGGGCAAACCTCTGTACACGGGTGTTCAAGACAGCCCTGACAGCCGTCTGTCACAACCACTCTTTTTTCGGCACACTTATGACAGGCGAATTTTATTATATTGATTAACGGCGGATCGTAAACCTTTTCGTCAATCATACTTTCTTCAACACCTGTTGAGATAGGTGCTTGTTTTGAAACGGGCAAAAGCGGAAGTCCCATTGCAAGGCGAAGTCTTTCACCCACAATGGCTCTTTCGAGAAATATACTTTCACGGTATGTTGAAATTTCACCCGGGATAATTTCATATGGAAGATTTTCAAATTTTGAATAATCTCCGCCCTCGTATGCAAACCTTGCAACCTCGGTGAAAATTTGATTACGGATTTTTGTCTTTGACGAATACAGACCTCTCAAGGCACTCATCCTTTCACTGTGTGTATTTTATTTTCTATTCAATCATTCACTAAATTTAAATCGCAGCAACGCTCTGCCTTGCTTGCAATCTTGTACATAGGAGCGTTAGCTTCTCAGAGGTTCAATGGAACATTGAATCTCTGAATTGCAACATAATGTTGCAATTCGTACTTAGATTATACACTACACTACCTTTGTTTTCAACAGATACAGGCTTATTTTGCAAAAATTTTGCGATATTATTTACATAATATCAAACTTTATCCCGAGCGATTTTGTCACATTTATTGACTTTAAGTGAATATTGTTATAAAATGGTGTCATACTATCAAAAATTAAGAGGTACAAACCTATGAAATGTCCTAATTGCGGTTTTGAAACCGAGTCTGCGTTTTGTCAGATGTGCGGAACGAAAATTTCCGAAGTTTTACATACACAGAATAATGAAACAACCGAAACTGAGTACACCTCGCCTTTGCCGCAGACAGGCTTTGAACAGGCGGAGGGCTTTGCACCGCAGATTCAAAATGAAATGCCCGCACTTGAAATAAATCAGCCACCCATTCCCTACATTCCGCCGGCAGAACAGCCGATTGACAAAAAGAAAGCTTTTAAAATCGTGAAAATTGTTGCCGCCTGTGTGATTGGTGCGGTCATTATTGCAGGCATTGCAATCAATGTAACTGCGGCGATATCGGGCAACAGCAAGTCAATTTTCGGCAACAACTCCATTAGTGACTGGGTGAATCGTCCTGAAATGTACGATGGAGATTACAGCACATATAATTAAAAAATTAAAAAATAAAACGGTAGGAAAGGCATTGCAGTTTTGCAAATTGTCTTTCCTGCCGTTTTTATGTTTAGGTTTAAAATAAATTATTCGGGTCTGCCGATTTTGCGGAAACGCTCATAGCGTGCATTCAAAAGTTCTTCGTCATCAAGGGCAAGATTCTTTTCAAATGTTCTTTTGATGAGCATTTTAAGGCTTTCAAACATAGCCCGATCGCCTGCCTTTGGCTGACGGATGATTCTCTCAATTACACCGAGGTCAAACAAATCCTGTGCGGTAAGTCTGAGAGCCTCTGCCGCATCAGCCGCCTTTGAGCTGTCTTTCCAGAGAATTGACGCACAACCCTCGGGAGAAATTACCGAATAAACGGAATTTTCAAGCATCCATACTTCATCGGAAACTGCAAGTGCAAGCGCACCGCCGCTGCCGCCCTCACCGATAAGAACGGTAAGAACGGGAGTTTTGAGAGTCATCATTTCCATGAGGTTTTCGGCAATAGCCTGTCCCTGACCTCTTTCCTCCGCACCGATTCCGGGATATGCACCGCTTGTATCAACAAGGCAAAGAACAGGTCTTCTGAACTTTTCAGCCTGTTTCATAAGTCTTAAAGCCTTGCGGTAGCCCTCGGGATGAGCCTGACCGAAGTTGCGTTCAACACGCTCTTTTGTATTTCTGCCCTTTTCAATTCCGATTACAGTTACAGGAGTGTCAAAGAGCATTGCAAGTCCTGCAACAACTGCTTTATCATCGGCATATCTGCGGTCACCGTGAAGCTCAATGAAGCTGTCACCAAACATATGGGCAATATAGTCAACCGAGGTCAGCTTGTTAGCATCTCTCGCCGCCATAACCTTTTCGTAAGCTGTCATTTTTAAGCCTCCTCACCGCTGTAACCGTGCAATTTAAGCAGTTTTACAAGTGTAGATTTCAAATTATTTCTGCTGACAACCGAATCGATAAAGCCCTTCTGAAGAACAAATTCCGAGGTTTGGAAGTCCTTGGGGAGCTTTTGACGGATTGTCTGCTCGATTACTCTCGGACCTGCAAAGGCAACAAGGCAATCGGGCTCGGCAAGAATAATGTCGCCCTCCATTGCAAACGATGCCGTAACACCGCCTGTTGTCGGGTCTGTAAGCACGGTGATGTAGAGATTACCTGCGTCGCTGTGTCTTTTTACCGCACCAGAAGTTTTTGCCATTTGCATAAGCGAGAGGATGCCCTCCTGCATTCTTGCACCGCCTGCGGCAGTACAAACAACAATCGGCATTGCATTTTCGGTTGCATATTCAAACGCACGGGTGATTTTTTCACCCGTGATTACGCCCATACTTCCCATCATAAAGGTCGGATCCATAACGCAGAGAACGGTATCAATGCCGTTCATCTTACATTCTCCGCAGATAACAGACTCCTTAGCACCTGTTTTTCTCGCCTTTTCAAGCTTTTCGTCATATCCCGGAAAATCAAGAATATTATGGCTTGAAAGGTCTGCGTCAAACTCAACAAAGGTATCCTTGTCGGCAAGCATTTCAACTCGATCTCTTCCATTCATTCTGAAATGGTGGTTGCACTTTGTGCAGACATGAAGATTTTCCTCCATATCCGTCGTAAGGAGCATAGTGTTGCATTTGGGGCATTTTATCCACATTTCTTCGGGAACGAAGGGTACATTTTTGCTCTCGCCCTCATCGGACTCAAGCTCATTCTTCGGTTTTCTGAAAGCAAACAAATCCATATCTTTTACTTCTTCCTGTCGGCGTGTTTCTCTTCAAACTCTGCCATAAAATCTGTTGTATATTCACCGCTCACAAACTGTTCGTCCGAGAGAATCTCGGCAAGAAGGTCACGGTTAATGTCAATTCCGTCAATGGTAAGCTCGGAAAGAGCCATTTTCATCTTTCTGATCGCCTCGGCACGGCTTCTTGCCTGAACAATCAGCTTGCCGATCATCGAATCATAGTACGGAGGAACAAAATAGTCCTGATAAATCGCCGTATCAAATCTTACAAATGCACCGCCCGGGGTGTGAAGTCTTGTAATTCTTCCGCAGCTCGGTCTGAATCCCTTTTCCGGATTTTCGGCATTGATTCGGCATTCAATTACATTGCCGTGTGTGAAGATGCTGTCCTGAGTGCGGGAAAGCTTTGCACCTGCGGCAATTCTTATCTGCCACTGAACAATATCAAGACCTGTTACCATTTCCGTAACACCGTGTTCAACCTGCAGACGGGTGTTCATTTCCATAAAGTAGAAGTTGTTGTCCATATCAAGCAAAAATTCAACTGTGCCTGCATTGACATAGTTGACTGCCTTTGCCGCCTTAACAGCCGCAATCATCATCTCTTTACGGGTTTTCTCGTCAAGAGCGGGGCTTGGACTTTCTTCAATCATCTTTTGGTTCTTTCTCTGAACAGAGCATTCACGCTCACCCAGACAAACGATATTGCCGTATTTATCACACAAGAGCTGCATTTCAATATGTTTTACGGGGTGAATGAATTTTTCTATGTAGCAGGCACCGTCACCGAATGCTGACTGAGCCTCGCTTGAAGCTGACAAAAATGCCTCTTCAAACTGCTCTATTGAATCAACACGGCGAATACCCTTTCCGCCGCCGCCCGAACGAGCCTTGATGAGAAGCGGAAAACCGATTTTTTCAGCTTCCTCTTTTGCCTGTTCAACGCTTTCAACAATATCGCAGCCGGGGGTTACGGGAACACCTGCGGCACGCATAGTCTTTCTTGCGTTGTCCTTGTCGCCCAAAAGCTTTATCATTTCGGATGAAGGACCGATAAAGTTGATGTTGCACTGTTCACAGAGCGAAACAAACTTGGCATTTTCGGACAAGAGTCCGTAGCCGGGATGAATAGCCTGAGCACCGCTTTCAACGGCAACGGTGAGAATTGCAGGCATATTGAGGTAGCTGTCGGCAACACGGTTACCGCCTACGCAGTAACTTTCATCGGCAAGCTGAACATGCAGGGAGTCCTTGTCTGCCTCAGAATAAATTGCTACTGTGCTGATGCCCATTTCACGGCAGGCACGGATAATTCTTACTGCAATTTCGCCTCGGTTGGCAATCAGAATTTTTGAGAACATTTTTTCACTTCCAGTTATTTATCGCATTACGGCTGTCTGCACCCAAAACGGCACAGACAGCCTTTAAAATCACTTATTTTCAACAAGTGCAAACGAAAGCTCGGCACTTACACAGAGCTTGCCGTCAACATAACCCTTTGCGTCAATAAAGTAGAATGCACCTCTGCTCTTTGTGAGTGTGCAGACACTTTCAAGAGTGTCGCCCGGTTTCACGGGATTTCTGAACTTAACATTGTTCATCTTTGTAAAGTAAGGTGTGCAGTTCTTAACCTTGTCTGCAAGAAGGCAACAGCTTGCCTGTCCCATCATTTCGCAGAGAATAACACCCGGAACAACGGGGTTACCGGGGAAATGTCCCTGTAAAAAGAACTCGTCACCTTTGATTGTATATCTGCCCTTTGCCGTGTTTTCGTCAACGCTTTCAGCCTCTTCAACGAGAAGCATATTGTCACGGTGCGGCAAAATCTTTTTAATTTCTTCCTGATTCATACTGTCCTCCGATTATTTAACCTTGAATAACGGCTGACCGTATTCAACAAGATCTCCGTCCTTAACAAGAACTTCAACGATTTCATAGTCGTCCTCAGCCTGAATTTCGTTCATACACTTCATAGCCTCGATAATGCAAACGGTTGAGCCCTTGATTACTTTCTTTCCGACAGGAGCAAAAGGAGCCTTGCCCGGTGCCGATGCGGCATAGAATACGCCGACAATCGGAGCGTTTACAGTCTTGGCGTCTTCCTCGGGAGCAGCAGACTGAGCCGCAGGTGCCTGTGGCTGAACAGGCGCAGGAGCGGGAACATCTGTTGCAGTCGGCTGATATGCACCGATTGGAGATGCATTAAAAATCTGCTGTGCCGGATGTTCTTTTTCAAGATGAATCTTTGTACCGTCCTCTTTTTCAATTTCAAGAACGCTCAAAGAAGAATTTTCAAGAAGGGAAATATATTCCTTGATTTCTTCAATTTTATTCATAGTAATTCCCTCGCTTAATATTTTTTAAATACAAGACAAGCGTCATGTCCGCCAAAGCCGAGGTTGGTTGAAGCGGCAACATTTACATCACGCTTAACTGCTTTGTTAGGTGTATAGTTAAGGTCAAGACCTTCATCGGGTTCGTCAAGGTTGATTGTCGGCGGAATAACACCGTCATTGAGAGCCATAACAGAAGCGATAGCCTCAATTGCGCCCGTAGCACCGAGAAGATGACCTGTCATTGATTTTGTTGAGCTGATATTTGCATCATAAGCCTTTTCACCGAGAGCAGTTTTAATAGCCATTGTTTCGGTAAGGTCGTTAAGATGTGTGCTTGTGCCGTGAGCATTGATGTAAAGCTGTGCGTCATCGGCAACATTTGCCTCCTCAAAAGCAATCTTAATTGCTCTTGCAAGACCTGCACCGTTAGGATCGGGAGCTGTAACATGATGTGCATCACAAGTATTGCCATAGCCTGAAAGCTCTGCATAAATCTTAGCACCTCTTGCAACTGCGTGCTCATACTCTTCAAGAACGAGCATACCTGCGCCCTCGCCCATGATGAAACCGTCACGATTCTTGTCGAACGGACGGGATGCGTGCTTTGGATCATCGTTTGTTGAAAGAGCTTTCATATTCTGGAAACCTGCAATTGTGAGAGGAGCAACAACTGCCTCTGCACCGCCTGCGATGATAGCGTCAGCGTAGCCGTCCTTAATGCAGTGGAAAGCCTCACCGATTGAGTTTGTACCTGTTGCACAGGCGCTCATAACCGAAAGAGACACACCTTTTGCGTTAAAACGGATTGCAACATTGCCTGTTGCGATATTACCGATCATCATCGGAATGAAGAAAGGAGAAACCTTTCTCGGGCCTCCGTTTTCCATGCCCACTGTATTCTTAACAAAGGTCTGCAAACCGCCGATACCTGCGCCGATATAAACACCGAAACGGTTCTCGTCAATCTTGCCTATGATACCGCTGTCGTCAACTGCCTGCTGTGCCGCTGCGATTGCGTACTGTGTATATGGATCAAGCTTTCTTACTTCTTTTTTCTCAATATACTGTGTGGGATCAAAATCCTTGACTGTACCTGCGATGTGAACCTTGAGGTCACTTGTATCGAAAGCTGTGATTGTTTCAATACCGCAAACGCCGTCAACCATGTTTTTCCACATTGTAGGCACATCGTTACCAATCGGTGAAATTGCGCCCATACCTGTTACAACTACTCTTCTGCTCATTATATCCTCCAAATCAATTACATTGCAAGTCCGCCGTCAACTCTGATAACCTCGCCTGTTACATAAGCGGCATCGTCAGAGCAGAGGAAAGCTACTACATCTGCAACATCATCGGGAGTACCGATACGCTTTGCAGGAATCTGTGCTTTCATTGCGTCCTTTACCTTATCGGGAAGTACACTTGTCATATCTGTTGCAATGTAACCCGGAGCAACTGCATTAGCCGTAACGCCTCTGCCGGCAAGTTCCTTTGCAACCGACTTTGTAAGACCGATAATACCGGCCTTTGATGCAGAATAGTTAGCCTGACCTGCGTTGCCGGTAAGACCGACAATTGACGCTGTGCTGCAGATTCTGCCGTAACGCTTTTTCATAAAGTGCTTGTATGTATGCTTAATCATGTTGAATGTACCCTTGAGGTTTACATTGATTACAGCGTCAAAATCTTTTTCGTCCATATTTAAAACGAGCTTATCTCTTGTGATACCTGCGTTGTTTACAAGAATTTCGATACTGCCGAATTCCTCGATAACCTTATCGACAACCTTCTTTGACTCTTCAAAATTTGAAACATCACAGAAATACTGCTCAACCTTTGTACCGTACTGTGAAAGCTCTTCCTTGGCCTTAATGCCCTCGTTTTCGTCACCTACATAGAGAATTGCGATGTTAGCGCCCTCTTTTGCAAGCTTTGTTGCGATTGCAAGACCGATACCTCTTGAGCCGCCTGTTACTACGGCTGTTTTATTTTCAAATCTCATTATATTATACCTCCGAACAGTATCAAAGTTCAAGTGCGTCAATATCAGCCGCAGTTTCAACCTTGAATGCCTTTACATCTCCGTTGATTCTCTTTACAAGACCTGTGAGAGTTTTGCCCACACCAACCTCAATAAAGGTGTCAACGCCGTCATTAATCATATTTTCAACAATAGTCTGCCATTTTACGGGATTCTCAACCTGTGCTTTGACAAGCGTTTTGAAATCTCCCGAATACGGCTGAGCCGTGTAATCGGAATAAATCTGAACCTTTGGCTGAGCAAAGTCAACATTTTCCATATACTTTCCGAGTCCCTCCGCGGCATCAGCCATAAAGGGAGAATGGAACGCACCGCTTACTGCAAGAAGTTTTGCCCTTCCGCCCTCTGCTTTAACTGCCTCGCAGAAAGCGTCGGCATTTTCACTTGTTGTTGCAACAACAGTCTGAGCCGGTGAGTTGTAGTTTACGGGATATGTTTTGTCAAACCTTGAGCAGATTTCTTCAACCTTTTCGGGAGTAAGCTTTAATACGGCAGCCATTGCACCGGGATTTTCCGTTGCGGCTTTGTCCATAAGCTCGCCTCTTTTGCAAACGAGTCTGAAAGCCTCTTCATCGGAAAGGATTCCCGAAAAAGCAAGTGCAGAAATCTCACCGAGTGAAAAGCCTGCTACGCAATCGGGAGTGATACCCTTTTCAACAAGAGCTCTTGCGGCCGCAAGGTCGGCAGTAAAAATACACGGCTGTGTATTTACTGTCTTTGAAAGCTCCTCCATTGTACCCTCAAAGCACTGCTTTGAAGTGTTTTCTCTTATAGAATCAGCCATTTCGTAAACAGCCTTTGCGGCAGGCGAATTGTCGTAAAGATCCTTGCCCATACCGCTGTACTGTGCGCCCTGACCTGAAAAAATAAATGCTATTTTACCCATTTTGTTGCTCCGTTCAATACTTCTTCTGCCTGTGAGAACATCTCTTCAATCATTTCTCTTGCCGGCTGTTCCTTTTTAACCATACTTGCAACCTGTCCTGCAAGAACGGTACCCTGAGAAACATCGCCCTCTCTCACGGCTCTTCTGAGTCTGCCGAGTCCCATATTTTCAAGCTCCTCATCGGAAACATTAGCCGAATCGTACTCAGCCTTTGTATATTCACGGGTAAACGAGTTACGGATTGAACGAACAGGATGACCGAGTCTTTTACCTGTTACAACCGTGTCAATATCTCTTGCTTTGAGAATTTTGTTCTTATATTCCTGAGAGATAGTACATTCCTTTGCAACGAGAAATCTTGTGCCGACCTGAACGCCCTGAGCGCCGAGCATAAATGCTGCGGCAATCTGTCTGCCGTCTGCAATACCGCCTGCGGCAATTACAGGTATATTTACTGCATCAACAACCTGAGGAACAAGAGCCATTGTTGTGAGATCACCGACATGACCGCCTGACTCGCCGCCCTCTGCGATAACGGCAAAAGCACCGTCTTTTTCCATTTTCCTTGCAAGTGCAACGCTCGGAACAACAGGAATAACCTTGATGCCTGCCTCAAGCCACTTTGCCATATACTTGCCGGGGTTGCCTGCGCCTGTTGTAATAACCTTGATGCCCTCTTCAACAACAACATCGCTTACCTCTTCCGCAAAGGGACTCATAAGCATGATGTTTACGCCGAAAATTTTATCGGTCATTGTTTTGCACTTTCTGATTTCCTCACGGAGCTGTTCGCCGTTGGAATTCATAGCTGCAATAATGCCGAGACCGCCTGCGTTTGAAACACCTGCGGCAAGCGATGCATCAGCCACCCAAGCCATGCCTCCCTGAAAAATAGGGAACTCAAGACCGAGCGACTGGTCAATGACAGTAGAAATCATATGTAATATCTCCTTTTCTGCATTTTTACTTGATTTTCAGAAACAAAAAATTTGCAAGATTTCATTATTTTGAAAAATTTACGGCAAATTCTGCACCTGATACCATACTTTATGGCATATCAGTCTGATTTTACTCCAAAAGCACAGAAAAGTCAATATAAAAGCACAGAAAAGTCAATATATATGAAGAATTATCTTACCATTAAGCCTTTAACTGCAATAGTCCTCAAGAGCCCTCATAAGGTTTTCTTTTCCCTTTATTTCAATTCCTTTTTCAAGGTAAAGTGCGTCGCCTTTCGGAAGATTTGATACTCTGCAGTCGGTTGTCAGATACGCTTTGTCCTCGCCTTTTTTGTACACTACAATGTACCCTTTTTCGGCTTTTATGATGTAGTCGCCTTCCGTTGTACCGTTATTCTGCGACGCTGAATAATTGCCTGTTGCAGAGGTGTTTTCCGCAGAATTCACGGGAGCAAAAAGCGAGCTTATCATCATACACGCAATCAGAATCACACCTGTTAATCCAACTATTTTTTTCATAATACAGCACTCTTTCCGTCAGTTTTTACTTTTATTTTTTTCCGAACCAACGGTTATATTCATCATTTTTATAAAATTCCAACCAAAAGAGTGCCTTAATTCTGCATATTTTTTAAGAGAAATTTGCATTAATATATTTATTTTTTTCTTTTCAGGTGATATAATAATCAAATGAGTATTCCTGCTTGTAATTTTGAATATATATGTTATTATATAATTTATGTATTACAGCCGGCGCACTGCGTTTGTGCAAATCACTCAGACAAATTACAAACCAACGGTTGTTCGTTTAACCGTAAATTGTGAATTGATAAAGGAGATAATATGCGAAACAAGCGTGAAACTGACATCAGTCAGTATAAGAAGGATATTCAGCAAAATGAATTATCCGAAAAAGCTGACGGAGGTGCAAAAAGATTTTTCAGGGGTTTTGGCAAGTTCCTGATTACCGTTTGTTCGGTATGCCTGGTTGCTCTGCTTATTACGGGCATTTCACTTGCTGTCTACATTTTCACCATTGCGTCCGAGCCTACGGGCATCGACCTCAAGGCAAAGTCTATGAACCAGACAAGCCGAATATATATTCAGAATGAGGATACAAAGGAATTTAAGGAGTATCAGAAACTATACGATACCGAGAACAGAATCTGGGTTGACAATCAGGATATTCCTCAGGCAATGAAAGATGCGGTTGTCGCAATTGAGGACAAGCGTTTCTTTGACCACAACGGTGTTGACTGGGGCAGAACTCTTTCCGCCGTTGCAAATCTTGCAACCGGTTCGGACTCATACGGCGGTTCAACAATCACTCAACAGCTCATTAAGAACATTACAGATGACAACGAGGTTTCAATTACAAGAAAGCTTCGTGAAATCACAAAGGCACTAAAGCTTGAGCAGGAATATACAAAGGATCAGATTCTTGAAGCCTACCTCAATGTTGTAAACTTCGGCAATAACTGTCAGGGTGTTGAATCGGCGGCTCAGCTTTACTTCGGCAAGAGCATAAAGGACTGTTCAATTGCGGAATGTGCGGCAATTGCGGGAATTACACAAAACCCGTCAAGATGGAATCCGCTTGTTTTCCCCGAAAACAACAAGGAGCGCCGTGAAATCGTTCTCAATGAAATGTATGATCAGAAAAAAATTACCAAAGACGAATTTGATGCGGCTATGAAAGAAAGTGCCACAATGACATTTGTCGGCTGGCAGGCGTCCGATGACGATGACGACGATGACGAGGCAGATGTTCAGAACTGGTATATTGATCAGCTCTTTCGTGATCTTCAAAAGGACATTGCGGAATATTACAACATAAGCGAAACTGCGGCATCTTCAAAGCTTTACACAGAGGGACTTAAAATCTACTGTGCAATGGATGAAAATGCTCAAACCTACCTTGAAAATGCGGCACTCAATATTGATAAATCAAATGATTCCGACCTTCAGATTGCGTCAACAATTATGGGATATGACGGCAGAGTAATTGCAACAGTCGGTTCTTCAACAAAGAAAGAAGGCGCTCTCGGCTGGGACAGATCCTACAACTCCGTACTTCAGCCGGGTTCTTCAATCAAGCCTGTTGTTGTTTACCCTTATGCAATCGAATCAAAGAAGCTTTATTTCTCATCAATGGTTCTTGATGAACCGCTTGACAACTATCGTACAAATGAAAGCGGTCAGCTTGTTTCGGGTCCTAACAACGCATACGGCTACTACAACGGCAATATGAGTCTTCCCGATGCAATCGAGTGGTCATCAAACGCAACAGCCGCTCAGACCATGGAGCTTATCGGCGGTCCGAGCGTTGCATATCAGCAGGTTGTTACAAAAATGGGATTCCAGAATCTTACGGAACAGGATGCACAGAATACGGGTGCTCTTTCAATCGGCGGTATGAACGGCGGTGTTACAGTAAGAGAAATGGCGGCTGCTTACACATATCTCGGCAACGGCGGTCTTTACTACGAACCGTACACATACTACTATGTAACCGACTCAGAGGACAACATAATCATTGATAACCGTGACGCAGTTCCGAAACAGGCTTATTCAGCCGAAACAGCAGGAATCATGAACAGACTGCTTCACTACAATGTTACAAACAGTGCTCACACAAACGCACATTACGCTCAGATTTCAGGCTGGGACATTATCGGCAAAACAGGTACAACCGATGACGATAAGGATTCATGGTTCTGCGGATGTTCGCCATATGCCGTAATGGCTACATGGTGCGGTTTTGATAAGCCTAAAACCATTTCCTACAGCGGAAGAACAACGGCAACAAAATTCTTTGCAAATGTTATGGGCAAGTACCTTAAAGGCAAAGAAAACAAGGAATATAAGATATCCGATAACCTGATTGAGGCAACATATAATCCTACAACGGGACTTATTGTTTCAACAGATAATATTTCGGGACGGTATGTGGGCTACTACACCGAGGACAATATGCCGAGTTCGGGAGGTTCATATTACAGCGGTAACTATGAATACGGCTCAGATGTTTCAGACTCCTCAAGCTACTACAATCCCAATTACGGCGGTGACAACAGCGGTAACAATTACGGCGGCGACACAAGCAACAGCGGAGGAGATAATTCAGGCGGCGACACCTCCGGCGGAGGAGATAATTCAGGCGGAGAACCTTCAGGCGGAGGAGATAATTCAGGCGGAGAACCTTCAGGCGGAGGGGAATCCTCAGGCGGAGGCGAAAGCTCCGGAGGCGGTGAATCGTCAGGCGGCGGTGAGGAAGCTCCCCCTGCCGCAGAATAAAATAACAGGTTAAAACCAAAAACTCGAAAGGAAAGGTTTTTAGATATGGTTTCAATAGCAATTATGGGTCACGGTGTTGTAGGTTCGGGCGTTGCCGAAATCTTTACAACACACAAACAGAAGCTTTACGCAAGCATCGGTGAAGAGGTTTATGTCAAGAAGATTCTTGACCTTCGTGAATTTCCCGACAGCCCGCTTGCAGACAGATTCACAAAAAACTTTGAAGATATCATCAACGACCTCGAAATAAGAGTTGTTGTTGAAGTTATGGGCGGTCTTAATCCTGCTTATGACTTTGTAAAGAGATGTCTTAAAGCAGGTAAGAGTGTCGTTACTTCAAACAAGGAGCTTGTTGCCGCTCACGGTGCAGAACTCCTTGAAATTTCAAAGGAAACAAACACAAACTTCCTCTTTGAAGCATCGGTAGGCGGCGGTATTCCGATTATCCGCCCGATGAGCCAGTGTCTTGTTGCAAACAATGTTGACGAGATTGCCGGTATTCTTAACGGTACAACAAACTTTATCCTTACAAAGATGATTGAAGACGGTATGCAGTTTGACGATGCGCTCAAGCTTGCTCAGGAGCTTGGATTTGCCGAGAGAAATCCTGCCGCTGATATCGAAGGTCACGATGCTTGCCGTAAGATTTGTATTCTTGCATCTCTTGCATACGGAAAGCATGTTTATCCCGACTCTGTACATACAGAGGGCATTACAAAAATAACACTTGAAGATGTAAGATACGCTGAGGCTTTCCATTGCGTAATTAAACTTATCGGCAGTGTTAAGCGTCTTGCGGACGGCAAGATTGACATTATCGTTGCTCCTATGCTCGTTCCGAACAAGAGCCAGCTTGCTAACATTGACTATGAGTTCAACGGCATTATGGTAAGAGGCGACTGCACAGGCGATGTAGTATTCTACGGCAAGGGTGCAGGCAAGCTTCCTACAGCAAGCGCAGTTGTAGCCGATGTAATCGACTGCTGTAAGCACCTCAAGACAAGAAAGTTCCTTTACTGGGCAGACGGCAACGGCAAAAACATTCTTCCTTGGGAGGAGTCAAGCCGTGCCATGTATGTTCGTGCAAACGGCAGTAATGTTGCAGAAAAGGCAGAAAAATTATTCGGTGAGGTAACAGTAATCAATAAGGCTGACGCACCTGCCGACGAAAAAGCATTTGTTGTCAAGGCTATGCCGTACAACGAATTTGCCGAGAAGATTGCTCAGCTTGAGGCTGACGGTGTTTCGGTACTTTCAAGTATCCGTGTGGCTGATTTATAATTTTACAGAGGGAGTATTAAGTACATGAGTTTGATAGTTCAGAAATTTGGCGGCAGCTCTGTTGCCAATGCCGAAAGAGTAATGAATGTTGCATCAATCGTAACAGACACTTACGCAAAGGGCAATGATGTTGTAGTTGTTGTATCCGCTCAGGGCGACACAACAGACGATCTCATTGAAAAGGCAAACGAAATCAATCCAAAGGCTTCAAAAAGAGAAAAGGATATGCTTCTTGCCGCAGGCGAACAGATTTCTATTTCACTTCTTGCAATGGCAATCGAAAAGCTCGGTTACCACGCTGTTTCTCTTCTTGGCTGGCAGGCAGGTTTCAATACCACTTCTGCTCACACAAGCGCAAGAATCAGAAAAGTTGAGCCTGACAGAATTAAGAAAGAGCTTGACAAGAAGAACATTGTAATCGTTGCAGGCTTCCAGGGCATTTCAAAATACGGCGATATTACAACACTCGGCAGAGGCGGTTCAGACACAAGTGCCGTAGCTATTGCGGCTGCAATGCACGCTGATCTCTGTCAGATTTTCACCGATGTTGAGGGTGTTTACACAGCTGATCCGAGAAAGGTTAAGAACGCTAAGAAGCTTCAGGAAATCTCTTATGACGAAATGCTTGAGCTTGCTACACTCGGTGCTCAGGTTCTTAACAACCGTTCGGTTGAAATGGCTAAAAAATATAATATCGAGCTTGAAGTGCTTTCAAGTATGACAAAGGCTTCGGGTACAATTGTAAAGGAGAAAACTAAAATGGAAAAAATGTTAATCAGCGGTGTTGCTAAAGATACAGATGTTGCAAGAATTTCTGTTATGGGTGTTCCGAATATCCCCGGTCTTGCTTTTAAGATGTTCTCAAAGCTTTCTGCTAAAGATATCAATGTTGACATTATTCTTCAGTCAATCGGTCATGACGGCAAGAAGGACATCAGCTTTACAGTTGCCAAGAACAGAGGCGAAGAGGCTGTTGCTCTTATGAAGGAATACACAGAGAACCTCGGTGCAGAGGAAATTCTCTATGACGATAAGGTAGCTAAGATTTCAATTGTCGGCGCAGGTATGGAAAGCCACGCAGGCGTTGCTACAAAGATGTTCGAGGCTCTTTATGACGCTCAGGTCAACATCCAGATGATCAGCACAAGTGAAATCAAGGTTTCGGTTCTTATTGATTCAGCAGACGCTGACAAGGCTGTAAGCGCTATCCACAGCAAGTTCTTTGATTAATAGAAGAGCCGAGGTTCGCAGCCCTAAAATAACGACCGGCGAGGACTAAGCCGTGAAATTTACGCAAGTAATTGAAACGGATTAGACGAGTGGAAGTTATTTTAGGAATAGCGGAGAACAACGAGGCTTGACATTAGAAGAGCCGAAGTTCGCAGCCCTAAAACTTTTTTATAACGCAAATGAAAATCCCTGTCCGTTATGGACAGGGATTTTTTTGTATCGGTAAACTTTGTTTTTGACATTATAAAGCTGTCTGTACGAATTTAGTACAGCGATTCACCGTTAAATTTAATGATAGTAATATCCTGAACTGGAAAGTCCGTTGAAGATACTGATACCGCAGACTGCAAGTATAATTGAAATAACTACCACAAGCACAACTCCGATGAGAGCCAGGATAAGAGCGGCTCTTGCATAGTTTTTGAGTGACTTCTTTGTTGATGAGCTGAATGCCCAGACAAAGAGCATAATGAGGTTTACAATCGGCAAACAGCTTAAAAGCATAACGCCGATCCAACCGCCTATGCTTACAGGCTGAGTATCCGGAGTACCGTATGGCGGTGCAACGGGCGGTACAGGCTGTGAGTTGTATGTCTGCTGATACTGCGTGTTGTACTGCTGATTATAGCCGTTGTTGTAGCTCTGATATTGATTGCCGTACTTGCTTTGATTTGCACCGTAATCATTGTTCGGTGAGTTTGTAAACTGCTGACCGTATGAAGTTTTGTTAGGCTGCGGTTGCTGATAATAAGTTTGATTTGGCTGACCGTACTGCTGAGAATACGGATTCTGCTGTGGCTGACTGTCGGCAGTCGGCTGTGCGTTATCAACCTCAGGCTGTGCAGTCTGCACATTCTCGTAAGGGTTCTGTGCAGCATCTTCGGTTGAAGCATTTTCAACAGGCTGTGTTTCAGGCTCCGGAGTCTGCTCAACAGGTGTTCCGCAGTAAGTACAGAACATTGCTCCGTTGTCAATTTCGTGATTGCAATTTTTACATACCATATATAATCGCTCCTTGCATAATATTCTATAAATAGTATGCTATCATTTTACACTATTTGCCTTACAAAATCAACAATATTCCACGCAATAATTCAATAATATTACAAAAAGCGACAGTTTTACGGCTGTCGCTTTTTATTACACTCCCCTTTTCATAAGCTTGTGGGGAATTATTTTATTTTCTTTGAGTGACGCTTTTACATCTATAATCCGCTGATTTGACGAGCCTCTGAACGCAAGGCTTATATCGTGAAGAGCCTCAACAAATTCACCGTCAACAAGCACATCAATCATTGAAAGCATTTCATCCGTACATTCACACCTTGCTCTGCTGTCGGAAAGAAGCTCCTTGTCAAACAAATAGCCCGAATAACACCAAATTGTTTTGTCGGAATATTTTTCTCTGACACGCTTTAAAAACGGCACTAAGGCTCTTTGATTTGAAGGTTCAAAGGGTTCTCCGCCGAGCAATGACAAGCCGTCAATATATGACGGTTCAAGCTCTTTGAGAATTTTATCCTCAACCTCTTTTGTAAAAGGTTCGCCGTAATCAAAACTCCATGTCTGCGGATTAAAGCAGTTTTTGCAATGATGCGTACAGCCGGATACAAAGAGCGATACTCTTACTCCCTCACCGTTTGCAATATCGCAGAGTTTAATTTCTCCGTAATTCATCAAAGGTGAAGCACCCTTTCCTCAATTTCCTGAGTTCTGCCCTGATTCCAGAACTGAGTTCCGATATATCCACAGGTTCTTCTTGCAACATTCATCTTATCCTGATCACGGTTGCCGCAGTTAGGACACTCCCACACAAGCTTGCCGTCATCGTGAACGATCTTGATTTCTCCGTCATAACCGCAAACCTGACAGTAGTCGCTCTTTGTGTTAAGCTCTGCATACATAATGTTATCGTAAATGAACTTGATAACCTGTAAAACAGCGGGAATGTTATCCTGCATATTCGGAACTTCAACATAGCTGATTGCACCGCCCGGTGACAAAGCCTGAAATTCGGATTCAAGCTTCAGCTTGCTGAATGCGTCAATATTTTCGGTAACATGAACATGATAGCTGTTAGTGATGTAGTTTTTATCTGTTACACCCTTGATAATGCCGAAACGCTTTTGAAGACACTTTGCAAACTTATATGTTGTGCTTTCAAGAGGAGTGCCGTAGATGCTGTAATCGATGTTTTCCTCTTTTTTCCACTTTGCACAATAGTCGTTTAGCTTCTGCATAATTTTAAGACCGAGTTCTTTGCCCTCTTTTTCTGTGAGCTTTTTGCCGATAAGGCTGTAAACGCACTCCCAAAGACCTGCATAACCGAGTGAAAGCGTTGAATAACCGCCATGGAGAAGCTTGTCAATCTTCTCACCCTTTTTAAGTCTTGCCAAAGCACCGTACTGCCACAAAATAGGAGCGGCATCCGAAAGAGTGCCTGTAAGACGCTCGTGACGGCACTGCAATGCTCTGTGGCAAAGTTCCATTCTCTCGTCAAAAATCTTCCAGAATTTATCAAGATCCTTGCCTGCGCTGAGTCCGATATCAATGAGATTTACAGTCACAACACCCTGATTGAATCTGCCGTAATATTTCGGCTTGCCGTTTTCGTCAACATAAGGAGTAAGGAAGCTTCTGCAACCCATACAGGTAAAGCAATGACCCTCACCGTTTTTATCAATTTTACTCTGGAGCATAACCTTCTCCGAGATATAGTCGGGAACCATTCTCTTTGCGGTACATTTTGCAGCAAGCTCCGTAAGATACCAATACTTGCTGTCCTCTGTTATGTTATCCTCCTCAAGCACATAAATAAGCTTTGGAAACGCAGGTGTAATCCATACACCCTTTTCATTTTTTACGCCCTTGTGACGCTGTTTGAGTGTTTCTTCGATAATCATGGCGAGGTCGTGCTTTTCCTGCTCGTTTTTAGCCTCGTTAAGATACATAAACACGGTTACAAACGGAGCCTGACCGTTTGTTGTGAGCAAAGTAACAACCTGATACTGAATGGTCTGAACACCACGGTTTACTTCTTTGCGAAGTCTTTGCTCAACGATATCGTTGATTTTCTCTTCTGTGGGATGAACACCGAGTTCTTCGATTTCCGCAAGAGTTTCTCTGCGGATTTTCTCACGGGAAACCTGAACAAACGGTGCAAGATGAGCAAGGCTTATGCTCTGACCGCCGTACTGGTTACTTGCAACCTGTGCAATAATCTGAGTTGCAATGTTACACGCCGTTGAAAAGCTGTGCGGTCTTTCAATAAGCGTATCGCTGATAACGGTACCGTTTTGCAACATATCCTCAAGGTTTACAAGATCGCAGTTGTGCATATGCTGTGCAAAATAGTCCGAATCGTGGAAGTGAATAATACCTTCCTTATCAGCCTCAACAATATCAGCCGGCAAAAGCATTCTTCTTGTAAGGTCACGGCTGACCTCACCGGCCATATAGTCACGCTGAACGCTGTTGACGGTAGGGTTCTTATTTGAATTTTCCTGCTTTACTTCCTCGTTATTGCACTCGATAAGCGAAAGAATCCTGTTATCGGTAGTATTTGCCTTACGAACAAGCGAACGATTGTAGCGGTAACGCACATATCTTCTTGCAAGCTCAAACGCACCCTTTGCCATGAGCTGATCCTCAACCATATCCTGAATTTCTTCAACGGACACTGCTCTCCTGATTTTGTTGCACTTATATTCAACATAGTCGGCAACATCCTCAATCTGTTCGTCTGTAAGGAACTTGTGTTCCCCCGAACCGTTAGCTTTTTTAACGGCATTAATAATTTTTTCAATGTTAAAATCTTCTTCTGAGCCGTTACGCTTAATAATTCTCATAATCCTTCCCCTTTTTATTATTTTGCGGTACTTCCTTGGTAAAAATATCCTATATCTGTTAATCCGAATAAAAAAATAAATTTTTCAATAATGCCGTTTAAAAAATGCGTCATGTAATAAAATTGCAAGGAACCAAACTATCCCTGCAATGCAAGACCAATTATACAATAATTGCAATATAAATACTGTTGCACAGGCAACAATTATGTGATATACTATACTATATCTTGTGGCAAGACAAAAAACGCCACACATTATGGAGTGTTGCAAATGATAGAAGAAATAGGCGGTGCAAGGCTTAAAAAATCAGATTTCATCGGGATAAACGAGTGTTTTAAACCTATTGAAAGAGAGTATAAAAGGGGTGAAATCATAACTACATATTCACCCGAAAATGACACAATTTGCATCATAAAAGAAGGAACTGTTTATCTGACAACAGACAATGCCGAAAATCAGCGGAGAATTATTTCTTTTTATGAAAAGGGCGACATAATCGTCACCTGCATTGTACCCGAATCAGACAACAGAATTTTTTATCTGAGTGCCAAAACAAACTGCAAAATTGATTTCGTGAAATACTCAAAATTTACAACCTGTTGTGAAAAGCATTGCAGTAAACACCAGCGGATTATAAGTGCATACATCAAAAAATCTCATAAAAAAAGTCTTGCTCACACAGACATTCTCTGTCAGCAGACGCTGAGGAGCAAGCTTTTGACTTTTTTTGAATACATTAAAACCGAAAAAGGAAAAAACACCTTTTATCTTCCTCTCCCTCTTTCCGACCTTGCAGATTACCTTTCTGTTGACCGAAGTGCAATGATGCGTGAAATAAAAAAGATGAATGAGGAAAATATTATAATCTCCGAAAAACGAAAAATCACAGTCATTGAAGATTTGTCAGAATGACATATAACATATATATGTATAAAAAAACATAAAAAACAAAAAATATAAATGCGTGATTTCGCCGTTTTGAGCCTGCAAAAAACTTGCAGGCTTTTTTTGTACACAACGATTAATATTGTAGTATAAAAACACCTTGCAGTCAACACGCTAAAAGAATTATAGTCAAAATAATTAATTTGACTGATTTTGAATGGAGATAATCAAAAACACCAATTTTAATTGCAAAAACGGTAAAATTATACTGTTTTTGAATAATGCTCGACACTTTTTTTGTTAGCTAATTTTGCTGTCTTTAAATTTTTCTGAATTTTTTTGACCGATTTTGCTTGACTTTTAAAAAACGGGTGTTATAATATAGTCAAGATAGTCAAAATAGTCAAGAGGTGAGGATAATGCTTACACAGGACAGATATCGTGCAATACTTGATTTGCTCGAAGAAAAAAGTTCGGTCACGGTGTCGGAATTAACAAAGTTGCTTGACTCATCCGAGTCAACAATAAGAAGAGATCTTTCCGCTCTTGATGAGATGGGAAAGCTCACAAAAGTTTTCGGCGGTGCAACTTCAATCACCAGAAACGAGGGTGTTTTTGAAGATGCGGTAAGCAATCGTGAAACCGTTATGAGCGATGAAAAAGATGCGGTTGCAGAATACTGTGCAAAGCTTATCCATGACTCTGACTTTGTTTATATTGACGCAGGAACAACAACATTAAAGCTTGTTGACCACATTACAAATACAAACGCAACATATGTTACAAACGGCATAACACACGCCAGAATGCTTATCCACAAGGGTATGCAGACATATATAGTAGGCGGAAAAATAAAACCGCTTACCGAGGCTGTTGTGGGTGCCGAAGCAATAAAAAGCATAAACTGCTTTAACTTTACAAAAGCTTTTATGGGAGCAAACGGAATTGACATCGGTTCGGGATTCACAACCCCCGACATTGAAGAAGGTCTTATAAAGGAAACGGCAATCAACAAATCTTATATGGCATTTGTTCTTGCAGACCATTCAAAATTTCGCAGGGTGTATTCCGTAACATTTGCCCCTCTGCAAAAATGTTGTATAATCACCGACAAACTGCCTACGCCGGACTTTTCGCAGGTAACGGTGATAAAGGAGGTAAAAAATGATTTACACCGTAACGCTTAATCCGTCAATTGACTACATTGTCAGACTTGATTCGCTTGTTCCGGGAATAACAAACCGAACAACCGCCGAAGAATATTACTACGGAGGTAAGGGAATCAATGTTTCATGCGTACTTGCAGAGCTTGACCTTGAAAGTACGGCATTCGGATTTGTTGCAGGCTTTACGGGTGACGCCATTGAAAAGGGTATTCGCAACGACAGGATTATCACCGACTTTATTAAGCTTGAAAGCGGAATTTCAAGAATCAACATAAAAATCAAAGCCGGCGTTGAAACAGAAATCAATTGTCAGGGACCTCACATAAGTGAAGGCGAACTTGAAAGGCTGTTTTCAAAAATTGACAGAATATCCGACGGCGACACAATCGTAATTGCAGGAAACATTCCGAATACGATGCCTGATGATGTTTATGAAAGAATCCTTGAAAGAATCAAGGGCAAGGATGTACGAATTGTAGTTGACGCAACAAAAAAACTTTTACTCAACGCACTCAAGTACAAGCCGTTCCTCATCAAGCCGAACAGACAGGAACTTTCCGAAATGTTCGGAGTTGAAATCAACACCGAGGATGATATTGAAAAGTATGCAAAAGAGTTGCAGAAACTCGGTGCAAAAAATGTTCTGATTTCACTCGGCGGTGACGGAGCAATGCTCATTGACGAATTTGGAAAAAGACACAAAGCAGGAGTCCTCAAAGAAAAGGTAATTAACACAGTCGGTTCGGGAGACTCAATGGTAGCAGGCTTTGTGGCAGGATATGAAAAAACAAAAAGCTACCCCTATGCGCTGAAATTGGGCAGTGTGTGCGGAAATGCAACGGCATTTCTTGACGGACTTGCCACAAAAGAAAAAATAAATGAATTGCTTGCAAAATTTTAATTAAAAAGGAGAGAAAAATATGCGTATCACAGATTTATTAAAAAAATCGGGTATTGCTCTCGGCGTTAAAGTTGCCGACAAGAGCGAAGCAATTGACAAACTTGTTTCATTACATGAAAAGTGCGGAAACCTCAAGGATGTTAAAGCCTACAAAGAGGGAATCCTCAACCGTGAAGAACTCGGCACAACAGCTGTAGGTATGGAGGTTGCAATTCCCCATGCCAAGAGCGAAGCTGTAAAAGCTCCCGCCCTCACAGCTATCACAGTCCCCGACGGTGTAGATTATGACTCACCCGACGGTAAGCCCTGTAAGCTGCTCTTTATGATTGCCGCAACAACAGACGGTGATGTTCATCTTGAAGTTCTTGCAAGACTTATGCAGCTTTTGATGCATGAAGATTTTACCGCAAAGCTTAAAGCCGCAAAAACTCCGGAAGAATTCATCTCGATTATTGACGCAAGAGAAACAGAGAAGTTCCCCGATGAACCAAAGGCAGAAGTTCCTGCAAAGAAGGGTTACAGAGTTCTTGCTATCACAGCTTGTCCAACTGGTATTGCTCATACTTATATGGCGGCTGAATCACTCCAGAAAGCCGGCGACAGCCTTAACATTCCGATTAAGGTTGAAACAAACGGTTCGGGCGGTGCAAAGAATGTGCTTACTGAAGAAGAAATTGCAAATTGTGACGGTATCATCGTTGCCGCTGACATCACAATAAATCTTGCCCGTTTTGACGGCAAGCCCGTTTTACAGTGTGCCGTTTCAGACGGTATTCATAAGCCGGAAGAGCTTATCAACAAGATTGTAAACAAAGAAGTTCCCGTATATCATCACAAAGGCGGTTCTGCAGATGCTCCAAGGAAGAGAGGCGGCACTTACGGTCACCTTATGAACGGTGTATCACATATGCTCCCGTTCGTTGTAGCAGGCGGTATCTTCATTGCAATCGCATTCCTCATTGATATTGCGTGCGGTGTAAACGCACAGGAGGTTGGCAGTGCATTCGGTACGGTAACTCCAGCAGCCGCATGGTTTAAGACACTCGGCGGTGTGGCATTTAACCTTATGGTTCCTATCCTTTCCGGCTTTATCGCAATGTCAATTGCAGACCGTCCCGGTCTTCTCGTTGGTCTTGTAGGCGGTTTCCTTGCAACATCAGGCGCAACCTTTATGGATCCTGCCGCTGCAGAAACAGTTCCGTCAGGCTTCCTCGGCGGCTTGCTTGCAGGTTTCGTAGGCGGTTACTTAATGCTCGGTATTGAAAAAATGTGCGATAAGATGCCTAAGGCTCTTGAGGGTATCAAGCCCGTTCTCATCTATCCGCTTCTCGGACTCGGCGGTATTCTCGTTGTAATGTGCGCAGTCAACCCATTCATGGGTATGATTAACTCAGGTATGTCAAACGGCCTTAACGCTATTGCCTCTAACCCTGCAATGATGGTTCCGCTCTGTGCGCTCCTCGCAGGTATGATGTCTATCGACATGGGAGGCCCTTTCAACAAGGCAGCTTATGCATTCGCAACACTTAACCTTGCAAACGCAGACGATCAGGCATACATCATTATGGCAGCAGTTATGATCGGCGGTATGGTTCCTCCAATCGCAATCGCTCTTTCAAACACATTCTTCAAGAATCGTTGGACAGACGAAGAAAGAAAGAATGCTCCCGTAAACTATGTAATGGGACTTTCATTCATCACAGAAGGTGCAATTCCTTACGCAGCAGGTCATCCGCTTCAGGTTATCCCTTCATGTATCGTTGGTTCTGCAGTAGCAGGCGCACTTTCAGCTCTCTTTGGCTGTAAGCTTATGGCTCCTCACGGCGGTATCTTCGTATTCGCAACAATGCAGGGTACATGGTATTTCTACCTCCTTGCTCTTGCAATCGGTGCAGTAGTTACAATGCTTATGCTTGCACTTCTCAAAAGACCGATTAAAAAATAATTAATTTGCTATTACCCGTTTTTTGAAATGTTTTGTTCCTCGGCACCGGTGTAAAAGCCGGTGCCACCCCTCAAAACTCAAAAAACTTTCACGACATTAGATTCAAAACTTCAAAGCACAAATTTATTTTATAAAGGAGATTTTATTATGGTATCAAAAGAACTCGTACTCACAAATGCGCAGGGATTCCATATGCGTCCGGCATCGGTTTTTGCAACAGCTATGGGCAAATACAGCTGTGATGTAACAATCAAATTCAACGGCAATCAGTACAACGCAAAGAGCCTCCTCAACATTATTGCGGCTTGCATCAAGTGCGGCAGTGAAATTGAAGTCGTTTGCGACGGTGCTGACGAAAACGAGGCACTTGCAGAGGCAGTACAGCTCATTGAGAGCGGTCTTGGCGAATAATGGCCCCGACAGACCAGTTACAAGAGGTGAAGATTATGCTACACGGAACAGCCGCATCCGAGGGTATCGGAATCGGTAAGGTAATGCTTATTGAAGAACATTCGCTTGAATACACTCCACGAACAGTAACAGATACTGAGGCAGAGTCACAGCGTTTTAAGGCAGCAGTAGATGCTTTTTGCTACAATACTGAAAAACAGGCAGAAAATCTTCGCAGTTCAGCCGGTGAAAAAGAGGCAGAAATTCTTGCAGGTCACATTCAGATTATCAAAGATCCGTATCTCAGCGGTGAAATTGAAAAGCTGATTGCAGACGGTCAATGTGCGGAATCTGCTCTTGAGCATATGTGCGATATGTTTATTGCAATGTTCTCGGCAGCTGACGATGAGCTTACAAAACAGCGTGCGGCTGATGTCAGAGATATCAAGAGCGGTGTTCTCGGCATTCTTCTCGGAGTAAACGAAATTAAAGTAAGCGATGCGCCAAAAGGCACTGTACTTGTTGCAAGGGAGCTTACTCCTTCTGTTACGGCAGGTATTGTAAAAGAAAACATAGCAGGCATTATTACTGAAACAGGCGGAACAACTTCCCACTCTGCAATTCTTGCAAGAGCGCTTGAGATTCCCGCCGTACTCAGTGTTGAGGGTGTCGCATCAAGCCTGAAAAACGGCGACACAGTTGTAGTTGACGGCAGTGAGGGTGCTGTAATTGTTAATCCGGATGATAACACAGTTGCAGAATACTCCAAAAAGCGTGACGCTTTTCTTGCAGAACGCAAAGAGCTTGAAAATTACAGGGGACGAGAAACAAAATCCGCAAGCGGAGAAGTTTATGAACTTTTCTGCAACATAGGAAAACCCGAAGACGCTGTCAAGGCAGTTGATGCAGACGGCGAGGGTGTCGGACTTTTCAGAACAGAGTTTCTGTTCATGGACAGAACTTCAATTCCGACAGAGGACGAACAGTTTGAAGCCTACAAAAAGGCTGCTCTTATCTTAAAGGGCAAGTCGCTGATTATCAGAACACTTGATATCGGCGGTGACAAGGACATTCCGTACCTTGGACTTGAAAAAGAAGAAAATCCGTTCATGGGATTCCGTGCAATCAGATATTGCCTTAAAAACCGTGAACTTTTCAAATCACAGATTAAAGCCATTTTGCGTGCAAGCGCATTCGGTGACATCAAGATTATGTTCCCACTCATCACAACTATGGATGAACTTCGTGAGGGCAAAAAGCTTGTTGCAGAATGCAAAGCCGATTTACGCAATATGGGCATAAATTTCAACGAAAACATTCAGGTTGGTGTTATGGTTGAAACAGCGTCTGCGGCAGTTATCGCAGATATGCTTGCAAAAGAGGCAGACTTCTTCAGCATCGGCACAAATGACCTCACAGGCTACACAATGGCTTGTGACAGAGGCAACAACGATGTGTCTTACCTCTACTCTCCCCTTCAGCCAAGCGTTCTCAGAATGATTAAACGCACAATTGAGTGCGGTGTTCAGAACGGCATTTCAGTCGGAATGTGCGGTGAGGCTGCCGCAAACAAGCTGATGATTCCGTTGCTTATTTCATTCGGACTCACAGAATTCAGCGTTTCCGCTCCGTCAGTTCTCAATGTGAGAAAAATAATTTCCACATGGACAAAAGAAGAGGCAGACAAAGTTACCGCAAAGGTGCTTGAAATGAGTACACAGCAGGAAATTGTCGAATACCTCAAATCGGTTGTGTAAAACAACCCAGTTAATATGCGTTAACCTCAGTTAAATAATTTGCAAACACGATTAATCCCCGTCAGAAATTCTGACGGGGATTTGTCTTTTGGTATATTAATTAGTTTTTTCTCTCATACTATCCCTTTTTGAAAAGACGCAGCCGCAGTAGTTTTGGCGGTAGAGGTCATATTCTTTTGAAAGGATGATTGAACGCTTGTAGCCTTCACGCTTTTTGAAGTCGCTGTACAGCCACGGAATGCCGTACTTCTCGGCAAGCTCCGCACCGATTGAATTGAGCAACTGCGCATTTTTCAGCGGACTGATTGTAAGCGTGGTTGTGAAATAATCAAAGCCGTGTTCCTTTGCGTAGCGTGCAGAGGATTCAAGTCGCAGTCTGAAACATTTTTCACACCGCTTTCCGCCCTCGGGTTCATTTTCAAGACCTTTAACATAATCAAAGTAATCCTTGGGCAGATATTCGCCCTCGACCACCTTTACAGGATGTTCAAACGGCATAAGCGACACAAGACGCTTTTCTTCGCTCAGGCGGTAATTATACTCATCTGCAATCGAAATATTCGGATTGTAAAAATAGACCGTGATATCAAAATATTTTGAAAGATACTCGAGGCAGTATGACGAACACGGGGCGCAACACACATGCAAAAGCAGTTTTGGGACTTTTCCCTCCTCCGTTATTTTTTCAATCACCCTGTCGAGTTCTTTCTGATAGTTTATCTTGTTCATACTATTATATAAATTTGCAAATGTAGTCAAAAAGTTCTTCGGTTGTGTCTGCAACAAACGGCGCACCGGCGTTCATAAGCTCGTTTTTTCCCCTGAATCCCCATGAAACACCTGCCATTTTTACACCAGCATTGTTTGCCGTAAACACATCGACATCGCTGTCACCGACATAGAAACATTCTTTGGGAGTTACGCCGCTCATATCGAGGAGTGCAAGCAGAGCATCAGGCTCGGGCTTTGTCTTGTACTGTGGTTTCTGCCCCCATGCCTGAGTAAACTTGTGATTTGGGAATGCTTTTTTTAGCATTTTATCAACAAATTCATCCGGCTTGTTTGAAAGCACACCTGTTTTTACACCCTTTTTTGCAAGCTTTTCAAGCATTTCAGCACAACCGTCATATGCGGCGGTGTGGTCGTTGCAATGAACGGCATAGTGTCTGTCGTAATCAGCCTTGACCTTTTCAAAAAGCTCGTGGTCGGTCCACGCATCTCCCATTGCTCTTCTGATGAGCATTTCTCTGCCGTTTCCGACATATGTTTTATAATTTTCAACCGGCTTTTCTTCAAGACCGTTAAGCTTCAGACCGTAGTTCACACTTATAGCAAGATCGGTAAGCGAATTTATAAGCGTGCCGTCAAGATCAAATACTACCATTTTTACCATAAATATCACCTTAGTTTAATCCTTTTTCCTGTTCAAAGAGTATTGCTCTGCATGGTGCCGCCTCAACTCCGCCGAGCTTTATCGGAAACGCACACAAATCATATTCGCCGTCAGCCACTCCCGAAAGATTGAGATTTTCGAGAACGGCAATATCCGCTCTGCCAAGTTCAAGATGTGTTTTAACTTCATCAAACGGAGGTGCGATTGACTCGGCATCCGTACCGACAAGCACCACCCTGCTTTGTGCAAGCACAATTGCGGCAGAATGTGAAAGGTATGTTTTGCCGTTCCCACGAAAGAGTATGCGTTTTCGGCAATACGGCAACAGCTTGTCCATATCTTCGCCCGTCAGCACACCCTTGACCGTTATTACGGTGCATTTTCCGTAGAAAGTGTTGAGCCTTAAATCGGTTATGCCCTTGCCGTCAGGGCAAAAGTGGAGAGGAGCATCAATATGCGTGCCTGCATGAACGCACATAGAAATCTGCGAAAGATTGCACTCGTCATCTTCATCAATACTTCTCAGCGGAGTCACAACAGTTTCGGGATCACCCGGATATGTTTCGGTTGTAAGAGTATCTCTCGAAATATCATGAATATACATACATCCTTCGCCTCTTTTCTTTTTGAACATTTTTAATTCACGCAGAGCATCAGCTCCTCGGAGTCTAAGCAAAATATAACTTTGCTTAAATTCAGAACGAACCCACCGTATGATTAAAGCGGAACATCTGCACTATGATTATACCACATATTACTGCACTTTGCACCTTTATCGGCAAAATTTCCTTGCTTTACGGCAAAAAATAACCCCACAGGAAAACCCTGTGGGGTAAATTGCAATTGTGAATTTAATCAACAGCGATTAATTATTCAACAGAAATTGGTGAACCGACATTGCCTGTTTCGTAACCGCCAACGATGTACTTCTGAACGAGAGTAGCATCCTTGATTGAGATTCTGCCATCCTCGTTAGCATCACATGCCTTGAATGCGTTAGCATCATCAGCAGCAATACTCATAAGGTTGATAGCAATCTTCTGAATTGTTGTAGCATCTACAACTGTAATTGAGTAGTCACCGTCAGCATCGCCGAGAAGCGGAACACGGGCACCGTCAATCTTAATATTAGCCTTAGCACCTGAGCGTGACGGATAATCAAACTTAGTAAGATCAAGTGTGATTGTTACATCAACGAGTGAATCTTCCGGATAACCGGCAGAAACTGTGTTAAGAAGCATATTTTCACCATTGAATGTAAGGTCAAAATCTTTGCCTATAGTAGCTGCGCTCTGCTCAGGAAGACCCCAGTTAGCAGCCCAATCGTCGTTAACTGCAAACTTGAACTGGTATGCAGCATCAGCAGATTCAACACCTGTGTATGTAATCTGATAAACCTTGTCAGCAATCTGAGTCATGTGGTTAACCTCAGCGTCAACACCCCATGCTACACCGTTAAGCCAGCTGTTTTCACCGTTACCAACAACTGTAATGCTGTTGATTTCAAGGTCTGTAACCATTTTAACGCCGTCACCTGTTACAGCAATCTCGTTTGTAGCAGGATTGAAAGTTACAGTTACATCACAAGCACTTTCTACATCGAAAGTTACATTGTTGTCTGTACCGTCAAGACCGATCCACTTCTGCTCGTCGCCTGTGTTTGCAACAACCTTGAGCTGATAGCTTTTGCCCACCGGAACAGCTGTAAATGTCTTTGTATAAACATCGCCGCTCTTTGTCATTACATTTTCGGGAGCGAGTGCAGGAGAACCCTGCCATTCATAACCTGTGAGTGACTCAACACCTGCTACAACATACTGTGTTGCGTCAGCAGGCTCTGTTGCAGGTTCTGTAGTGGGTTCTGTTGTGGGTTCAACAGTTGTAGGCTCAACAGTTGTGGGTTCAACAGTTGTGGGCTCAACAGTTGTAGGTTCTTCTGTTGCAGGAGCTGTTGTACCTGAAGGATCAACACCGAGAAGTGTAGCTACTGTTGTAAGCGGAGCACAGTCGGGATAAGCTACGGGATCAGCAAGCTCTGTTGCATACATTTCAGCATAAGCGTTGTAAACATCCATTGGCTCAGCCTCAACCTGTGCACAAATGTCAGCTACAGTTTCGGGAGTGTAGTTTTTAGGATTCTTAACAGCCCAGTTGAAAATAGCCTGTGCAACCATTTCTGCTCTTGAAAAGTAAACCGGGAATCTGCCCTCAGTTACATGACCGAGTGATGTGATTGCAGCCTTTGGACCGTAGTTATCACTGTTATTCTTCCATGTTGCAGCAAAGTCACGCTTTGATGAATCTTCGGTATTCTCAACTGTACCGCCTGTGAGGTAAATTGTGTCGCCGAGACAAGGCTTGCCGAGTGTTACATTACAGGTCTGGTGACTCTGTGATTTAGTATCAATTGTTGAGAAAATTACAGCATAGTCAGCGTTGTCTTTAAGACCGCCGTGATTTGTGCCGTCAGCTGACTTCAATTTTGCAGTATCGAAGTAGTAAAGACCTGTAGCAGTATCCTTCTTACATTTCTCTGCCTTACCCTGCCAAGATGTTTCAGGTAAATCATCGCCTGCTACAGCGTAAAGGTGACAGTATACTGTCTTTGTTGTTCCCCACTCTGCAGGGAGATTAGATGCGTCAAAATAGATTTTTGTGTCGGTTTCTTCAGCTGATGCAGAGAATATGGTCAAGCCTGAAAAACAGGATACAGCCATAAGAACTGCAAGCACCAAACTGAGAACCTTGGATGATTTTTTCATCGCTAATTCCTCCTTTTTTGTTACTCAAATTTCGAGTAATTACATTATATATCAAAATGCTCACATTTACAAGTGGTTTTTGGCAAGTTTGTAAATTTTTTCTAATTCTTGTTTTAAACCTATTGTTATGCGCTAACATTTGGTGTTTTTACTTGACAACAGTTGCAAATAATTGTATTATTTTAATGGTTATTTTTATCTATCTATCTGTTAAGAGAGGTTAAGTTATGGAAAACAGCAAAAAAACCATGGATAAAATCGTTGCCCTGTGTAAAAACAGAGGCTTTGTTTACCCAGGCTCCGAAATTTACGGCGGTCTTGCAAACACATGGGATTACGGTCCGCTCGGTGTTGCACTTAAAAACAATATCAAAAACGCATGGCTCAAAAAGTTTGTTCAGCAGAACAAATATAATGTAGGTCTTGACTCTGCAATTCTTATGAACCCGCAGACATGGGTTGCATCGGGTCATCTCGGCGGTTTCTCTGATCCGCTTATGGATTGTAAGGAATGTAAAACCCGTCACCGTGCCGACAACCTTATTGAAGATTTTGACGGTACAAATGTTGCAGGCTGGACAAATGAAGAAATGATGAATTACATCAAGGAAAAAGAGATTCCGTGTCCTAACTGCGGCAAGCACAACTTTACCGACATTCGTCAGTTCAACCTTATGTTCAAAACATTCCAGGGCGTTACAGAGGACAGCAAGAATGAAATTTATCTTCGTCCCGAAACTGCTCAGGGCATTTTCGTGAACTTCTCTAACATTCAGAGAACAAGCCGTAAGAAAGTTCCTTTCGGCGTTGCACAAATCGGTAAATCTTTCAGAAACGAAATCACACCCGGTAACTTTATTTTCCGTGTTCGTGAGTTTGAGCAGATGGAGCTTGAATTCTTCTGCAAGCCGGGCACTGACCTTGAATGGTTTGAATACTGGAGAGGTTTCTGCCGTGACTGGCTCTATTCTCTCAATATTAAGGAAGAAAATCTCCGTCTTCGTGACCATGCAAAAGAGGAACTTTGTTTCTATTCAAAAGCCACAACAGACTTTGAATATCTCTTCCCGTTCGGTTGGGGCGAGCTTTGGGGCGTTGCCGACAGAACAGACTATGACCTTACACAGCACAGCAAAACAAGCGGTAAGACACTTGAGTATTTTGATCCGACAACAAACGAGAAGTACATTCCGTATGTTATTGAGCCGTCACTCGGTGTTGAGCGTCTTTTCCTTGCTCTTGTTGTTGAGGCTTACGATGAAGAAGTTATTGACGAAAAGGATACACGAGTTGTGTTAAGACTTCATCCGACGCTTGCTCCGTACAAAGCTTGCGTTCTTCCGCTTTCTAAGAAGCTCAACGAGCAGGCCGGCAAGGTTTATGAACAGCTTTCAGCCGACTTTATGACTGATTATGACGATGCCGGTTCAATCGGCAAGCGTTACAGAAGGCAGGACGAAATCGGTACTCCGTTCTGTATCACATATGACTTTGAGTCTGTTGACGACGGTTGTGTAACGGTTCGTGACCGTGACACAATGCAGCAGGAAAGAGTTGCAATTGACAAGCTCAACGATTATATCACTGAAAAGATTAAGTTCTGATTTTAATATGATATCAAAAGGACATTCCAAATGGAATGTCCTTTTTTGCGTAGGGGCGGCTCGCCGTATAAGAACAGCGGATAACCTCAAAATTCGGGTTATCCGCTGTGTGTTTTATTCAATATAATAATCTGAATTCAATCAAATTACTTTGAGAGGTTTGTGAGAACCTTTTTGATTCTCTCAACAGCCTCAATCGTGTTTTCTCTGTCACCGAATGATGTAAGACGGAAGTATCCGGCACCGTTTTCGCCAAAGCCCTCACCCGGAGTACCTACAACATTTGCCTCGTTGAGGAGGAGGTCAAAGAATTCCCAACTGCCCATATTGTTCGGACACTTGAGCCAGATGTAAGGTGAGTTCTTACCGCCTGTGTAGTAGATGCCGAGTTCATCAAGAGCAGATGCGATAATTCTTGCATTTTCCTGATAGTAAGAAATGTTCTCCTTGATCTGCTTCTGACCTTCTTCGCTGAATACAGCGGCAGCAGCACACTGAACAGGCCATGAAACACCGTTGAACTTTGTTGCCTGACGGCGGTACCATGTTGCATAGATATTGTGACCGTCACGCTCAAGCTCCTTAGGAATTACCGTGTAACCGCATCTTGTGCCTGTGAAGCCTGCTGTCTTTGAAAGTGAGCACATTTCAATTGCACACTTTCTTGCACCTTCGATTGCAAAAATTGAACGAGGAAGATTCTCTGTGATGAATGCCTCATACGCTGAATCGTAGAGGATTATTGCATCGTTTTTGAGCGCATAGTCAACCCAAGCCTTGAGCTGTTCAGCGTTGTATGCAGAGCCTGTCGGGTTGTTAGGTGAGCAAAGGTAGATGATGTCTGCCTTTACATTTTCATCAGGAAGAGCGGCAAAGCCGTTTGCCTCATTTGATGTAGCATAAACAATTTCTCTGCCTGCCATAATGTTTGAGTCAACATATACGGGGTAAACAGGATCGGTTACGAGAACAATATTATCTTTTGAGAAGATGTCGCCTATGTTACCGCAGTCAGACTTTGCACCGTCTGATACAAAAATTTCGTCAGCGCCTACTGCAACACCAAAGCTCTTGTAATAATCTGAAATAGCCTGTCTGAGAAACTCGTAGCCCTCATAATCGGGATAGCCCTTGAAGGTTTCCTTGTGAGCAAGATCCTCTGCGCCCTTTTTCATTGCCTCAACAACAACAGGAGCAAGCGGAAGGGTTACATCACCGATACCAAGCTTGATAACCTTTTTATCGGGATGAGCCGCAATATATGCATTTGTCTTTTTTGCAACATCTGCAAAAAGATAGTTAGGAACGAGGTTGTCAAAATTTCTGTTAATCTTCATTAAAATCAGTCCTTTAAATCTGAAAGTTAAGTGGAAAAATCAATTACTTTTCAAGTGATGCCTTAATAAATTCTCTGAAAAGCGGATGAGCACGGTTCGGGCGTGACTTGAACTCGGGGTGATACTGAACAGCAACGAAGAAACGGTTGTCGGGAACTTCAACAGCCTCAACAAGAAGTCCGTTAGGTGAAGTACCTGTAATCTTCATGCCTGCATTTTCAATTTCCTCTCTGAAATCGTTATTGAACTCATAACGATGACGGTGACGCTCTGAAATTTCATGCTGACCGTAAGCCTTAGCCATAAGCGAATCGGGCTTGATAACACACGGATATGCACCAAGACGCATTGTGCCGCCCATATCCTCAATGCCTTCCTGTTCAGGCATAAGGTCAATAACATTATGCTTGCCCTCGGGTGTAAACTCACCGCTGTTGGCGTCAGCATAGCCGAGAACATCTCTTGCGTATTCGATTACTGCAGTCTGCATACCGAGGCAGATTCCGAGATACGGAATATCATGCTCACGGGCATATTTTGCAGCCATAATCTTACCTTCGATACCTCTATTACCGAAGCCACCCGGAACGAGGATACCGTCAACATCACCGAGAAGCTCGTCAACCTTGTACTTTGTGAGAAGTTCGCAGTCGACCCACTTGATTTCAACATCGGCGGAATTTTCATAGCCACCGTGACGAAGTGCCTCTGCAACAGAAAGATATGCGTCATGGAGAGCAACATACTTACCGCAAAGAGCAATCGTGCATTTCTTTGTACGGTTGTTGATACGGCTAAGCATTTCTTCCCACTCGGAAAGGTCAGGCTTTTTGTCTGTTACAATATTGAGCTCACGACATACAACATTTGAGAAATTGCTCTTTTCAAGCATAAGAGGTGCCTGATAAAGCGTTGGGAGAGTAATATTTTCGATTACACAATCCGGCTTTACATTGCAGAAAAGTGCAATCTTGTTGAAAATGCTCTCCTCAAGAGGTTCGTCACAACGAAGAACGATGATATCGGGATTGATACCGAGTGAACGAAGCTCTTTTACAGAATGCTGTGTCGGCTTCGATTTGTGTTCCTCACTGCCCTTGATATAGGGAACGAGAGTTACATGAATAAAGATGCTGTTCTCTCTGCCGACTTCAAGAGATACCTGACGGATAGCCTCAAGGAACGGCTGGCTTTCGATATCGCCCACCGTACCGCCGATTTCCGTAATTACAACATCGGCATTGGTCTTTTCACCTACATTGTAGATAAAAGACTTGATTTCATTTGTGATGTGAGGAATTACCTGAACTGTCTTACCGAGATAGTCGCCGTGACGCTCCTTTTCAAGAACATTTGAGTAAACCTTACCTGTTGTGAGGTTTGAATACTTGTTAAGGTCCTCATCAATAAAACGCTCATAATGGCCGAGGTCGAGGTCGGTTTCTGCACCGTCCTCCGTTACATATACCTCGCCGTGCTGATACGGGCTCATTGTACCCGGATCGACATTGATATACGGGTCAAGCTTTTGAGCAACAATCTTGAGCCCTCTTGCCTTTAAAAGTCTGCCGAGAGATGCGGCTGTGATACCCTTGCCAAGACCGGATACGACACCGCCTGTTACAAATATATATTTTTTATTCTTCTTATGTTCGGTTATCTCCACGATTACACCTCAACTTCGCCTTCAAATACTTTTTCCGCATTACCTGTCATATATACCGTTTCATCAGTATAGTTGATAATAAGATCGCCGCCCTTGAGCTTAATCTTGATGTCTTCGCCCTTTTTGCAGAAACCGTTTTCACAAGCGGCAACCGCAACGGCACAAGCGCCTGTACCGCAAGCCCATGTTTCGCCTGAGCCACGCTCCCACACTCTCATCTTGATTGTATGGTCATCGAGAACTGTTACAAATTCTGTATTCACTCTTTCAGGGAAGAGCTTATCGTTTTCAAACTCCGGTCCTACGGTTTCAATGTCAAGATTATCAATATCGTCCATGAACACCACGCAGTGTGGGTTGCCCATTGATACGCAGGTGATGTTATAGTTCTTTCCTGCAATTTCAACAGTTCTGTCAACAACCTTGTCACCGTCAAGAACAACAGGAATTTCCTTCGGTTCAAGAATAGCCTTGCCCATATCTACTCTGAGGCGGTTAACCTTTCCGCCTGAAGTATAAGCCTTGAGTTTCTTGATACCGCTGAGTGTTTCAATTGTAATTTCGTCTTTTTCGTTGATATCAACCATACCGTGGTCATAGAGGAACTTACCTACGCAACGGATACCGTTACCGCACATCTTACCCTCTGAACCGTCAAGGTTGTACATTTTCATCTTTGCATCTGCAACCTTTGAAGGGCAAACAAGAATAATACCGTCGCCGCCGATACCGAAATGTCTGTCGGAAAGTCTTACAGCAAGCGCCTCGGGGTTGCTAATTTCCTGATCAAAAGTGCTGCAATAGATATAGTCATTGCCTATACCCTGCATCTTAGTGAATTTTAACATAAGCTTTTCCTCTCTCATGTGGTTAATGTCGATAAGCTCCGTGCTGTGCTGTGAATAGTGGCTCTTGAGGCAATCTGCAAGTGCGTTTGCCGTGTCAAGAGATGTAAGACACGGAATATTTCTTTCAACAGTCTTACGACGGATTTTAACAGAATCTCTTGAAGGAATTCTGCCCTTTGCTGATGTTGAAATAACATACTGAATCTTACCTGATTCAATGAGTGTAAGAGTATTGTTTGTCTTGGACTCGTGAATTTTCTTTACGCTTACGGCGTCGATACCATACTTCTTGAGTACATCCGCTGTACCCTCTGTTGCGTAGATTCTGAATCCGAGGTCGTAGTATTTCTTTGCGATTTCACCGATTTCAGCCTTATCCGAATTACGGACTGTGATGAACACACCGCCCTTTTTCTTCATCTTGTAGCCTGCACCGATGAGTCCCTTATAGAGAGCCTCCTCAAGTGTGCCTGCAACACCGAGAACTTCACCTGTTGACTTCATCTCGGGACCGAGGTGGTTATCAACATTGATAAGCTTTTCAAAGCTGAATACGGGAACCTTAACCGCAATGTAAGGACTCTTTCTGTAAAGACCTGTGCCGTAACCCATATCTTTGAGCTTTTCACCGAGCATTGCTCTTGTTGCAAGGTCAACCATAGGAACGCCTGTTACCTTACTGATGTAAGGGATTGTTCTTGAAGAACGGGGATTTACCTCGATAACATAGAGTTCGTCTTTATAGATAAGGTACTGAATGTTTACAAGTCCCTTTGTACGGAGTTCGATTGCAAGGTTCTTTGAGCTTTCAATAATAATCTGAGTCATTCTGTCTGAGAGATTCCATGCCGGATAAACCGCAATTGAGTCGCCCGAGTGAACACCGGCACGCTCGATATGCTCCATAATACCCGGAATAAGAATATCTTCACCGTCACAAATGGCGTCAACTTCAAGCTCTGTACCCTGAAGGTACTTATCAATAAGAATCGGATTTTCAATATTCTGTGCAAGAATGATTGCCATATACTCTTTGACATCATCTTCGTTGAATGCAATAATCATATTCTGACCGCCGAGAACATATGACGGACGGAGAAGAACAGGATAACCGATTTTGTCTGCAACATCGAGAGCCTCGTCTGTTGTCATAACCGTTACGCCACGGGGACGCTTGATGTGATACTTTTCAAGAAGCTCGTCAAAACGCTCTCTGTCCTCTGCCATATCAATGGCATCGTATGATGTGCCGAGAATATTTACACCGTTGTCGCTGAGGAACTTTGTAAGCTTAATTGCTGTCTGTCCGCCGAATGCAACAACTACACCGAACGGATTCTCTGTCTTTATTATGCCCATAACATCTTCGGTTGTGAGCGGTTCAAAATAAAGTCTGTCGGCTGTGTCAAAGTCTGTCGATACTGTTTCAGGGTTGTTGTTTACGATAACAACATCGTAGCCTGCCTTTTTGAGCGCCCATACGCAGTGAACAGACGCATAGTCAAATTCGATACCCTGACCGATTCTGATAGGACCCGAACCGAATACGATAACTGTTTTCTTATCGCTCTTCTGCTCTCTGATGAATTCCTCAGCTTCATTTTCCTTATCAAATGTTGAATAGAAATAAGGAGTTTCAGCCTCAAATTCTGCGGCGCAGGTATCAACCATTTTATAAACAGGAACAAGCGGATTTTCAACCTTCCTGCCTGTGATTTTTTCAATTGTTCTGTCAAGGAATCCATTGTTCTTGGCACGAACATAGAGATCCTCCGTAAGCTCGCCGTTCTTGAGTTCGTTTTCAACGGCAATAAGATTTTTGAGCTTTTCAAGGAACCACTCGTCAATGAGAGTGATGTTGTGAATCTGTTCTACTGTAATGCCTCTCTTGAGAGCCTCATATACGCAGAAAATTCTTCTGTCATCGCAAACGCTGAGTCTGTCATAAACCGATGCGTTTGAAAGCTCTGCAAATTCCTTGTCATTGAGAGTATCGTGAGAAATCTCGGCACCTCTTACGGCTTTCATAATAGCCTGCTCAAATGTCGGAGCAATAGCCATAACCTCGCCTGTTGCCTTCATCTGAGTACCGAGTGTTCTCTTTGCATATACAAATTTATCGAAAGGCCATTTCGGGAATTTTACAACAACATAGTCAAGCGCCGGCTCAAAGCAAGCGTATGTTGTACCTGTAACGGCATTTTTGATTTCATTAAGTGTGTAACCGATAGCAATTTTAGCGGCAACCTTTGCAATAGGATAACCTGTTGCCTTTGACGCAAGTGCCGATGAACGGGATACACGGGGATTAACCTCGATAACCGCATATTCAAATGTTTCGGGGTTGAGTGCGAACTGGCAGTTACAACCGCCCTCTACCTTAAGTGCAGAGATAATGTTGAGAGCCGCACTTCTGAGCATCTGATATTCCTTGTCGGCAAGTGTTACCGTAGGAGCGATAACGATTGAGTCGCCTGTGTGAACGCCTACAGGATCGAAGTTTTCCATTGAGCAGACAGTAATAACATTTCCGTCGCTGTCACGCATAACCTCAAACTCGATTTCTTTCCAACCTGAGATACATTTTTCAACAAGCACCTGTGTGATAGGAGAAAGCTCAAGACCGTTTGATGTGATTTCACGAAGCTCTTCCTCGTTATCGACAATACCGCCGCCTGTACCGCCGAGTGTGAATGCAGGACGGATAATTACAGGATAACCGATTTCATCGGCAAACTTAACAGCTGATTCAACATCTGTAACAACAAGTGACGGAATAACAGGCTGACCTATTTCAATCATTGTGTCCTTAAAAAGCTGTCTGTCCTCTGCCTTGTCAATTGTTTCGGGGTTTGCACCGAGAAGCTGAACATTATATTTATCAAGAAAACCCTCTTTTGCAAGCTGCATTGAAAGGGTAAGACCCGTCTGACCGCCGAGGGTTGAAAGAAGGCTGTCAGGGCGTTCCTTTTTGATAATTCTCTTAACTGTTTCAAGCGTCAACGGCTCAATGTAGATTTTATCAGCCATTGCGTTATCAGTCATAATTGTAGCAGGGTTTGAGTTTACGAGAATAACCTCAAGTCCTTCTTCTTTAAGCGCACGGCAAGCCTGTGTGCCTGCATAGTCAAATTCGGCAGCCTGACCGATTACGATAGGGCCCGAACCGATTACCATAACTCGTTTGATATTCTTTTTGAGTGGCATATAATCATTCCTCGTTCAAGTAATTATTGTATCTGTTCTTATGCTGAATAGTAATCCGAATTTCGGACTCTTATTTTCTGTTGTTCTTCATCAATTCAATAAAACGGTCAAATAAAAATGCTGTATCGTGAGGACCGCCGCAAGCTTCCGGATGGAACTGAACCGAGAAAGCAGGCATATTTGTGTAGTTTACGCCCTCGCAGGTGTTATCATTGCCGTTTACAAAGCTTACTTTGCCGTTTTCGGGCATACTGTCGCTTACAACAGCGTAGCCGTGGTTCTGTGATGTAATGTAAACTCTGCCTGTTTCAACTTCCTTTGCAGGCTGGTTTGCACCTCTGTGACCGTACTTGAGCTTTTCTGTTTTTGCACCCTGTGAAAGCGCAAGGAGCTGGTGGCCGAGACATATACCGAAGGTCGGAATCCCGAAGTCACAAAGCTTTTTGAGCTCTGCAATAATCTCTGTGTTGTCCGAAGGATCTCCCGGTCCGTTTGAAAGCATTACGCCGTCGGGATTCATAGCCTTAATTTCATCCGCTGTTGTGTGGGCGGGAACGACTGTAAGGTTACAACCTCTCTTAACAAGCTCTCTGCCGATGTTATGCTTTGCACCAAAATCCATAAGCACAACATTGAGGTCGCCGTTTTCAGCGTCAAAATGCTCTTTTTCTTTTATGGTAGTGCTTTCAACAGCCTCTGTAATAACATAGTTCTTAATCTCGTCAAGTTCTTCCTTTGTTACATCGGGAGAATAGGAGATTTTGCAGTTCAGAACACCGTATTCACGCACAATTCTTGTGAGCGCACGGGTGTCGATTCCGTAAATGCCGGGAATTCCCGACTCTTTTAAAAAGGTGTCAAGATCACCCTCACAACGGAAGTTTGAAGGAACTTGGCACCATTCTCGTACAATATAACCTTTCAGTGACGGAGAGTCACTCTCAAAATCGGCAGGGATAACACCATAGTTGCCGATTAAAGGGAATGTCTGAATAACCACCTGACCGTAATAGCTGGGGTCGGTGAGTGTTTCAAGATAACCTGTCATTGCTGTAGTAAAAACAAGTTCTCCCGTAGTTTCTTTTTCGGCACCAAACGCCTTGCCCTCAAAAACTGTTCCGTTTTCAAGGATTAAGTATGCCGCACGGCTCATAAAAACACATTCCTTTCAATAAACTAAAAAAATTGCAGTCAGTTCTCATATGTTCTGATAACCTGCTTTGCAACCTCAAGCTTGCTTGTTCTGAGATCCATAGCCTGTTTTTCAAGATAGCGATGCGCCTGATCTTCGGACATATTAAGGCAGGTAATAAGCAGGAACTTTGCTCTGTTTATTATCTTCATATCCGCAACCATATGCTTGAGCTTTTCATTTTCCTCAATCACACGGAACATACGCATCTTAAAACATTCCGTAAACTGCAAAAAGTGGTGAAACAGGTGCTTGTTTACGGGCTTTGCAATAACAAGAACACCGTGCTCCGTAAGTGCGTCATTCACATAATCCGCATTACGCTGCGGAACGATAATCACAACACTTGAACGGGTTGTTCCGGCAAAGTACTTTGAAAGCTCAATGCCGTTTTCCTTTTCAAGCGGTGCATTGACGCAGATGAGGTCAAAAACCTCACCATTTGCAAGCTCCTTAGCCTCCTGTGAGGTTTGGCAGACGGAAATCTCCGTATAGCCTTCGCTTCCGAGCAATTGTGACAAAGAAACGGCACTCTGTTCAGAGTGTGAAATCAACAAAGCATTTTTCAAGAACCTCACCACCGCATATTGTTTCATTCATCTTATTATTTTACAAGATTAACCCCTATTGTTATTTACTTAAAGGAATTATGACAATATTTTTTACAATTTTGTAAAAACATTTTCATTGCAAATTTGTTTTACACTTTTCAACATTTTTCGAGCTTTACAACAAATTGTCTTTTCATTATTATTTATGGTTTTAAGCTGTATAATTCAAATATCCTTCATAGTGTAAACTTTGATTTTTGACACTATATATAGTATAGAGCCAAAACACCCCGAACAGCTATTGCCGTTCGGGGCGTCTCGGTTTATGTGAATTAAAAAGGATAGGTTAATTAAGCTATTGGGGATTATTCAATATCCTGCATAGCGTCGTAGCCTGTTTCGCCTGTTCTAACCTTAACAACATCTTCAACATCATAGATAAAGATTTTGCCGTCACCGATGTGACCTGTGTAAAGTGCCTTAACAGCCGCATCAACAACTGCCTTTACAGGAACCTTGCAAACTACGATTTCAACCTTCATCTTAGGAAGGAGGTTACTTTCAATAGCAACACCACGGTAATACTCTGCTTTACCCTTCTGAGCACCGCAACCGAGTACCTGAGATACTGTCATACCTGTGATGCCGAGCTTATCCATTTCTTCTTTAAGAGCTTCAAGCTTTGACTGCTTGAGAAGAATGTCAATCTTAGTAATCTTTGTTCCGTCGGTAGCCATATCATACTTGCCGGCAAGCTGAACGGGAACTGCCTGAGTTACAGGAACATTGCTGTCAACATCAAATGTTTCATCAAGTGAAGCTGTACCGACACCGATTGGCATAAAGTCTGCATATGCGCTGATAAGACCGTGCTCGCAGATATCGAGGCCCTTCATTTCTTCATCCTTTGTAACACGAAGACCTACTGTCTTTTTGATGATTGTGAATACGATAATCATGCAAACAACTGTCCAAGCTACGATTGTAACAATACCGAGAGCCTGCTTACCAAGCTGAGCAAAGCCACCGCCGTAGAAAAGGCCTGTGATGCCGTTCTGACCGTTACCTGTTGCGAAAAGACCTACTGCAAGGCCGCCCCACATACCGTTTACGCCGTGTACCGAGAATGCGCCGACAGGATCATCTATTTTAAGCTTGATATCAACAAATTCAACTGCTACTACGATGAGGATACCTGAAACGATACCGATAACTGCTGCGCCGATTGCGTCAACATCTGCACAACCTGCCGTGATTGCTACAAGACCTGCGAGTGATGCGTTAAGACACATTGAAACATCAGGCTTGCCGTTCTTGATCCATGTAAAGAGCATGGTTGTTACTGTTGCAACTGCCGGAGCAATTGTTGTTGTAAGAAGAATCTGACCGAGACGAGCGCCGTCTTCAGCAGCGGCACCGTTAAAGCCGTACCATGCAAACCAAAGAATGAATACACCGAGAGCACCGAGTGTGATGCTGTGACCGGGGATAGCGTTTACCTTGCCGTTCTTGCCGTATTTACCGATACGGGGTCCGAGAATGATTGCGCCGACAAGTGCCGAGATACCGCCGACCATATGAATTACGATTGAACCTGCAAAGTCGATACAGCCGAGCTGTGCAAGCCAACCCTGACCGTTCCAAACCCAACCTGCTTCAATCGGGTAAACAACGAGTGAAATAATTGCGCTGTAAACACAGTATGCCGAGAATTTTGTACGCTCTGCCATAGCACCTGAAACGATAGTAGCTGCTGTAGCACAGAATACAAGCTGGAATACGAATGAGTTCCAATCAAAGTTCATCCAGTCTGTGAACATATTGAGGTTGGGAACACCGATGAATCCTGCAACATAGTCCTCAGACATCATAAGTCCGAAGCCTAACAAGCTGAATACAACCGTACCGATACAAAAGTCCATCAGGTTTTTCATAATGATGTTACCTGCGTTTTTAGCTCTTGTAAAACCGGTTTCAACCATTGCGAATCCGCACTGCATAAAGAACACGAGTAATGCGCCGATCATAAACCAGACGCCTGTGCCTCCGTAAATTAGTTCTGCCATATAAATCTCTCCTTTTATCAAAATAACAAAAACGGCGTGGAGTTGACAGTTTAATTCTGTCAATCACACGCCGTTGTGTTACCTGTTATACAATATAAATAATGTTATTTAGTATAAATAGAGGTTCTATCAATCACACACCGAAAAGAAGTTCGCCGTATGAAGGATAAGGCCAGTATTCCGAAGCTGTTTCTGTTTCCATTGCGTCACCGACAGCTCTGAGTTCCTGCATAAGTGCAAATACTGTTTCTCTGTAGTACTTAGCATACTTGAGGTTGTCATCGCTGTAGTCGCTTGCCTTGATAACAGCCTCTTCAAGCTCTGCAGTTTTCTTTGAGAAACATACAAGTTTGTTTGAAAGGCTTGTAATAAGGTCTTCCTCAACACTTGTAGGAATAGCGTCTGAAAGTGCCTTCTTGGCAAGTGCTGTATCCGTAAGATCTCTTACATATGATGTAACGGCAGGAAGAATGTTCTTCTTAGCCATATCAATCATTGTGAGAGCCTCAATGTTAATCTGCTTAGAATAGCTTTCAAGCTCAATTTCATATCTTGCACGGATTTCGTCTGCCGAGCAAATCTTATTCTTAACAAAGAGGTCAACATTCTTCTTGTCAAGGAAGTGTTCCATTGCGTCAGGAAGTGACTTGAGGTTAAGAAGTCCTCTTCTTTCAGCCTCTTCAACCCACTCGGGAGCGTAGTTGTTGCCGTTGAAGATAATGTTCTGATGCTCTGTGAATACTTTCTTAACAAGAGCCTTGATAGCTGCGTCCATATCATCCGCATCTTTAAGCTCATCGTAGAACTCTGAAAGTTCTTCGGCTACCATAGTGTTGAGCATATAGTTAGGACAGGCAATGTTAAGTGAAGAACCAAGTGCTCTGAATTCAAACTTGTTACCTGTAAATGCAAAAGGTGATGTACGGTTACGGTCTGATGTATCTTTCATAAAGTCAGGAAGAACATCAACACCTGTTCTCATCTTCTGCTTACCCTTGCTTACATATTCTCTGTCATTGATGATTGAATCAACGAGTTCGCCGAGGTCATCACCAAGATACATTGAAATGATTGCAGGCGGTGCTTCGTTAGCACCGAGACGGTGGTCGTTACCTGCCGATGCAACCGTGATTCTGAGAAGATCCTGATACTCGTGAACAGCCTTTACAACTGCTGCAAGGAAAAGCTGGAACTGAAGGTTGTTTTCAGGAGTCTTGCCGGGATCAAGAAGGTTTTCGCCTGTGTTGGTTGAAATTGACCAGTTGTTGTGCTTACCGGAACCGTTAACACCTGCGAACGGCTTTTCGTGAAGAAGACAAACAAGACCGTGTCTTTCGGCAACCTTCTTCATAACTTCCATTGTAAGCTCGTTGTGGTCGGTTGCAATGTTTGTTGTTGTGAAGATAGGAGCAAGCTCGTGCTGTGAAGGAGCAACTTCGTTATGCTTTGTCTTTGCAAGGATACCGAGTTTCCAGAGTTCCTCGTCAAGGTCTTTCATATAAGCAGCAACTCTTGTCTTGATTGCACCGAAGTAATGGTCGTCAAGTTCCTGTCCTTTAGGAGCTTTTGCACCGAAAAGTGTTCTGCCTGTATAAATAAGATCCTCTCTCTGATCGTAAGCGTCCTTATCAATAAGGAAGTATTCCTGCTCCGGACCTACTGTTGTTGTAACTCTTGTAACATTTTCTTTGCCGAGAAGATGAAGAATCTTTACAGCCTCTGTATTAATTCTCTCCATTGAACGAAGAAGAGGAGTTTTCTTATCGAGAACCTCGCCTGTATAAGAACAGAATGCTGTAGGAATGTAAAGTGTTCCGTCCTTAACGAATGCATATGATGTCGGATCCCATGTTGTATAGCCTCTTGCTTCGAATGTGGCACGAATACCGCCGCTTGGGAAAGAAGAAGCATCAGGCTCGCCCTTTACAAGCTCTTTACCTGAGAACTCCATGATAACCTGACCTTCACCGTTCGGTGCGATAAAGCTGTCATGCTTTTCGGCTGTGATACCTGTCATCGGCTGGAACCAGTGTGTGTAGTGGGTACAGCCCATTTCAACTGCCCAGTCCTTCATAGCAGCCGCAACAACATTTGCAACGCTGAGGTCAAGCGGTTCACCGTTCTGGATTGTCTTTTTCAAAGCCTTGTAAGTTGACTTTGGAAGTCTTTCCTGCATCTTCTGATCATTAAATACCATGCTGCCAAAAATTTCGGGAACTTTTGCCATTTTAATTCTCTCCTATCCATTTTGAAAATAAATTTTAATGGTCTGATTTTTGCTTTATAAAAACAGAAAAGGACACTGTAAGCCTCAGCTCACAGCGCCCTTGCTGTCTTTGATGTTGTTAGTATATTCCACTTTTGCGAATTTGTCAATACATTTTTTGAAAAAAGTTTTGAAATTGCAAGTTTTATTAAATTTCCTGCAAAATTAAGCTGAAATACCAATAAGAGTTGCATATTTTCTACAGCAATCGCAGTAAAATGAAAGTTTTACCCTTAAAAGTTGCAATTTTCCTCTATTTTCCCTTGACAAAGCACAATGTATAGTTATATAATCTAAGTGCTGATTTTTCTTGATCAACGATGACAGGGCATTTCAGAACATCAGCCGACCTGCACATTCACCTTTGCAGGATATAGCACAGGCTGAGCATAGCGGTTTTACCGCTGAGAAGAGATTGGGCATTTTACAATTACATATATATGATTGATTATTAACCGGCAGAACATTAATTGCCACTTTGAACCGATAAGTTTACGAAAGCAAACTTCCTTTTACATATATATGTATATAAAAAGTCCGCTGAATAATTTTTGTGATTAACAGGAAAGGGTGATCATTAATGGAACAGACAGTCAGAGAAAACAACAAGACTCTGTATTCTCCGAAGTTTGAACATGATAACTGCGGTATCGGAGCTGTTGTTAATATTAAGGGTATCAAGTCACACGACACCGTGGCAAACGCTCTGACAATTGTTGAAACTCTCGAACACAGAGCAGGTAAGGATGCCGAAGGCAAAACAGGTGACGGCGTAGGTATTCTTCTCCAGATTTCACACAAATTTTTTAAGAAGGCAGCTGCTGAAATCGGCATTAAGCTCGGTTCCGAAAGAGATTACGCTGTAGGTATGTTCTTCTTCCCTCAGAATGAGCTTGCAAGAAATCAGGCAAAGAAGATGTTTGAAATCATTGCAGAAAAAGAAGGTCTTACAGTTCTCGGTTGGAGAAATGTTCCTTCAAGGCCCGAGGTCCTCGGTCACAGAGCTGTTGAATGTATGCCTGCAATTATGCAGTGCTTTATCAAAAGACCTCACGGTGTAAAAAGAGGCCTTCCGTTCGACAGAAAGCTCTATGTTGCAAGAAGAGTTTTTGAACAGAGTAATGAAGACACATATGTAGTTTCGCTTTCAAGCAGAACTATTGTATATAAAGGTATGTTCCTTGTCGGCGATCTCCGTAACTTCTTCCTTGATCTTCAGGACGAGGATTACGAGTCTGCAATCGCTATGGTTCACTCCCGTTTTTCAACCAACACAAATCCAAGCTGGCAGAGAGCTCATCCTAACAGAATGATTGTTCACAACGGTGAAATCAACACAATCAGAGGCAACGCTGACAAGATGCTTGCCCGTGAGGAAACAATGCGTTCGGAGCATCTCAAGGGCGACCTTGACAAGGTTATCCCTGTTGTAAACACAGAGGGTTCAGACTCTGCAATGCTTGATAACACACTTGAATTTCTCGTAATGAGCGGTATGGAGCTTCCTCTTGCCGTTATGATTACAATTCCGGAGCCGTGGGATAATAACGGCACAATGAGCCAGAAGAAAAAGGACTTCTATCAGTATTATGCAACAATGATGGAGCCGTGGGACGGTCCTGCGTCAATCCTTTTCTCTGACGGTGACATTATGGGTGCGGTTCTTGACCGTAACGGTCTGCGTCCGTCAAGATATTACATCACGGATGACGGCAACCTCATTCTTTCATCGGAAGTCGGCGCACTTCCTATTGATCCCGCAAAGATTGTTACAAAGGAAAGACTTCGCCCGGGCAAAATGCTTCTTGTCGATACGGTTCAGGGCAGACTCATTGATGACGATGAACTCAAAGAGTATTATGCGTCAAAACAGCCTTACGGCGAATGGCTCGACAGTAATCTTGTTTGTCTTAAAGACCTCAAAATTCCTAATATGAAGGTTGAGGAGCATTCATATAAAGAAAGACAAAAACTCCAGAAGGCTTTCGGATATACCTACGAAGATGTTATGACATCAATCCTTCCTATGGCAAAAAACGGCACAGAGTCAATTGCCGCAATGGGTACAGACAGTCCGCTTGCAGTTCTTTCAAAAGAACCGCAGCCGCTTTTCAACTACTTCAAACAGCTCTTTGCACAGGTTACAAACCCGCCGATTGACGCAATCCGTGAGGAAGTTGTAACATCAACAACAATTTATATCGGCGAGGACGGCAACATCCTTGAGGAGCGTCCCGAAAACTGCAAGGTTATGAAGATTCACAACCCGATTCTTACATCAACCGATATTCTCAAAATCAAGAATATGCACATTCCGGGCTTTAAGGTTGCGGTTATCCCGATTCTCTACTACAAGAACACAAGACTTTCAAAGGCTGTTAAGCGACTTTTCATTGAAGCTGACAAGGCTTACAATGACGGTGCAAATATTCTTATCCTCTCCGACAGAGGAGTTGACGAAAACCATCTTGCAATTCCGTCACTTCTTGCAGTATCCGCTCTTCATCAGCACCTTGTTGCAACAAAGAAGAGAACTTCACTTGCAATGATACTTGAAAGCGGTGAGCCGAGAGAAGTTCATCATTTTGCAACACTTCTCGGCTACGGTGCAAGTGCAATCAATCCGTATCTTGCTCAGGAAACAATTCACGAGCTTATCGGTGATGACCTTCTTGACAAGGACTACTACGCAGCAGTTGACGATTACAACAGCGCAGTTCTCCACGGCATCGTAAAGATTGCGTCAAAAATGGGTATTTCAACAATCCAGTCATATCAGGGCTCACAGATTTTTGAGGCTATCGGTATCGGCAAGGATGTTATTGACGAATACTTCACAGGCACGGTCAGCAGAATCGGCGGTATCACAATCAAGGATATCGAAAAGAATGTTGACAAACTTCACACAGCGGCATTTGATCCGCTTGACCTCGGTGTAAGCGACGAGCTTGAATCCCGTGGTTCACACAAATTCAGAAGCGGCAAAGAGGAACACCTCTACAATCCGCAGACTATATATATGCTCCAGCAGGCAACAAGAACAGGCGACTATGAGCTTTACAAAAAGTATTCTCATATGATTTCCGAAGAAATGGATCCTGTAAACATCAGAGGTCTTTTCGACTTCAACTTTGCGGAAACTCCTGTTCCGCTTGATGAGGTTGAAAGCGTTGATTCAATCGTAAAGCGTTTCAAGACAGGCGCTATGTCCTACGGTTCAATCTCACAGGAGGCTCACGAAACACTTGCGATTGCAATGAATCAGCTTCACGGCAAGTCAAACTCAGGTGAGGGCGGTGAAAGCCTTGAACGACTTCTCACAAAAGGACAGAAGGTTGACAGATGTTCTGCAATCAAGCAGGTTGCATCAGGTCGTTTCGGTGTTACATCAAGATACCTCACATCTGCAAACGAAATTCAGATTAAAATGGCTCAGGGTGCAAAGCCGGGCGAAGGCGGACATCTTCCGGGCAAAAAGGTTTATCCCTGGATTGCAAAAACCCGTCATTCAACACCCGGTGTATCGCTCATCTCTCCCCCACCGCACCACGACATTTACTCAATTGAGGACCTTGCACAGCTTATCTACGACCTCAAAAATTCTAACAAAGACGCAAGAATCTCTGTTAAGCTCGTTTCGGAATGCGGTGTAGGTACGGTTGCCGCAGGCGTTGCAAAAGCAGGTGCAGGCGTAATCCTTATTTCAGGTTATGACGGCGGTACAGGCGCTGCTCCGAGAAACTCAATCTACAATGCAGGTCTGCCGTGGTAACTCGGTCTTGCCGAGGCTCATCAGACACTCATTATGAACGACCTTCGTAACAAGGTTGTTATTGAAACCGACGGTAAACTTATGAACGGCCGTGATGTTGCAATTGCCGCAATGCTCGGTGCAGAGGAATTTGGTTTTGCAACTGCTCCGCTTGTAACTCTCGGTTGTGCAATGATGAGAGTATGTAACCTTGATACCTGCCCATTCGGTGTTGCCACACAGAACCCCGAGCTCAGAAAAAGATTCTGCGGCAAGCCCGAATATGTAATAAACTTTATGAAGTTTGTAGCAAGCGAACTTCGTGAATATATGTCAAAGCTCGGTGTAAAAACCGTTGATGAGCTTGTCGGAAGAATTGACCTCATCAAGAGAAAAGAAGGCATCACAGGACAGGCTGCCGAGGTTGACCTTTCTAACATTCTTGATACAAACTTTGTTTCGGAAAAGGTTGAATACAACAAAAAGAGCCTTTATGATTTCAAGCTTGAATCAACACTTGACGAGAGAATCCTCTGCAAAGAATTTGCAAAGGTTCTTGCAAAAGGCACAAAGAAAAAGGTTGAAGTCAATGTTAAGAACACTGACCGTTCATTCGGTACAATCTTCGGTTCTGAGGTTACAAGAAAGCATTACAACAACCTTGATGACGATACATTTACAGTAGTCTGCAACGGTTCGGGCGGTCAGAGCTTTGGCGCATTCATTCCAAAGGGACTCACACTTGAACTTGTGGGCGACTCAAACGACTACTTCGGCAAGGGACTTTCAGGCGGTAAGCTGGTAGTTTATCCTCCGAAGGACTCAACATTTGACGCAGGTAACAACATCATCATCGGTAATGTTGCACTTTACGGCGCAACAAGCGGCAAGGCATTTATCAACGGTGTTGCAGGCGAGCGTTTCTGCGTAAGAAACTCAGGCGCAACAGCAGTTGTTGAGGGTGTCGGCGACCACGGTTGTGAATATATGACAGGCGGTCGGGTTGTTGTTATAGGCAAAACAGGCAAAAACTTTGCCGCAGGTATGTCCGGCGGTGTTGCCTATGTTCTTGATGAAGAAAGAGATCTATACACAAAGCTTAACAAGGAAATGGTTCACTTCTCGGAAGTATCCGAAAAGTACGATATAATCGAACTCAAGACGCTTATTGAAGAACATGTTGCAGCAACAGGTTCACAGAGAGGCAAGAAAATCCTTGATAACTTTGACGAGTATCTTCCGAAATTCAAGAAGATTATTCCGCACGACTACAAGAGAATGATGGCTGCAATTGCCGCTTATGAAGAAAAAGGTCTTACAAACGAGCAGGCACAGATTGAAGCTTTCTACGAAATTGTGAATAATAAATAAGGAGGGGATATTTATGGGAAAGCCAACAGGATTTATGGAATATAAGCGTGAGGATGCCCCGGCATACTCCGTAAAAGAAAGAATCAAAAATTTTGACGAATTTCACGATCCCCTCAGCAAAGAGGATCAGCAAAAACAGGGTGCAAGATGCATGGACTGCGGCGTGCCTTTCTGCCAGGCAGGAATGCAGATTGGTTCTGCGTTCTCAGGCTGTCCGCTTAACAACCTCATTCCCGAATGGAATGACCTCATCTACAAGGGCAACTGGGAACAGGCTTACAACCGTCTTAAAGTTACAAACAACTTCCCCGAATTCACATCCCGTGTATGTCCCGCTCTCTGTGAAAAGGCATGCACCTGCGGTGCAAACGGTGATGCTGTCAGCGTAAGAGCCAACGAATACGGAATCATTGAAAATGCCTATGAAGAAGGTCTTGCAGACGCAAGAATTCCAAAGGTAAGAACAGGCAAGAAAATTGCAATCATCGGTTCGGGTCCATCGGGACTTGCCGCTGCCGACCAGCTCAATCAGCGCGGTCACTCTGTAACGGTATTTGAACGCAATGACAGAGTAGGCGGTCTGCTTATGTACGGCATTCCGAATATGAAGCTTGAAAAAGATGTTATCGAACGCAAGATTAACATTATGGAAGAAGAAGGCGTAACCTTTGAAACCTGCTCAAATGTCGGCAAAGACATCAAGGCAAGCGAAATTCTCAAGGACTTTGACCGTGTAATCCTTGCTTGCGGTGCATCAAATCCGAGAGATATCAAAGTTCCCGGCAGAGAGGCTAACGGCATTCACTTTGCCGTTGACTTCCTCAAATCAACAACAAAGTCACTTCTTGACTGCAACCTCAGAGAGGGTACATTCATCAGCGCAAAAGGCAAGAATGTAATGGTAATCGGCGGTGGCGACACAGGTAACGACTGCGTCGGCACAAGCATCAGACACGGTGCAAAATCCGTTCTTCAGCTTGAAATGATGCCTAAACTTCCCGACACAAGAAGTGCCGATAACCCGTGGCCGCAATGGCCGAGAGTCTGCAAAACAGACTACGGTCAGGAAGAGGCTATTGAAGTTTACGGTCACGATCCACGAGTTTATCAGACAACCGTTAAGCAGTTCATTGCTGACAAAAACGGTAATCTTGTAGGTGCGGAGCTTGTTAAGCTCAAACCCGAAAAGGATGCTAAAACAGGCAGACTTATGATGAAAGAGGTTGAAGGCTCAGAATATAAGGTTGATGTTGAACTCGTACTCATTGCGGCAGGATTCCTCGGTAGTGAAAACTATGTAACCAAGGCATTCGGTGTTGAAACAAACGCAAGAACCAATGTTGCAACGGCAGAAGGCTCACACAAGACAAATGTTGAAAATGTATTTGTTACAGGCGATATGCACAGAGGACAGTCACTTGTTGTCTGGGCGATTCGTGAGGGCAGAGATGTTGCCAAAGAGGTTGACGAAAGCCTTATGGGATACACAAATCTTTAATTGATTACAAATAACCTGATAATCCTCATTTTTTCGATATACCGGTTAATAATCAGAAAGCGCAGGAGCGGATTTCCCTCCTGCGTTTTTCTTTGCCATTTAGGGTTTGTTTCTGTTGCATATCAATATGATTGATGATAAAATAAAGGATATATACAATGCAATAAAATGTGAGGAAATATTATGAGTAACAGACCTGAAACCAATAAACAAAGCTGTCCCGTTTACAAAAAATGCGGCGGTTGTCAACTGCAAAATCTGTCATATCCCGAACAGCTTGAATTCAAGCAGAGGAAAGTCGAAAAACTTCTCAAACGCTTTTGCACCGTTGAAAAAATTATCGGAATGAAAACTCCCTACCACTACCGCAACAAGGTTCAGGCGGCTTTTTATACGGACAAAAAGGGCAAAATCATTTCGGGTGTGTATCAGTCGGGCAGTCATCATGTTGTCGGAATTGACAGCTGTCAGACAGAGGATGTTATTGCCGACAAAATCATCGTTGCAGTACGCAAGCTCCTCCCCTCTTTCAGAATGACAACCTATAACGAGGACACAGGCAAAGGTTTTCTCCGTCACATTCTTGTAAAAAGAGGCTTTGCGACAAATCAGATTATGCTTGTACTTGTGACAGGTACACCTGTTTTTCCGTCAAAAAACAATTTTGTAAAAGCGATTCTGAAACAGTTTCCCGAAATCACAACCATTGTGCAAAATATAAACCCCTACCGCACCAACCTTGTACTCGGTGACAATCAGAAAGTGCTGTACGGCAAGGGTTATATTGAGGATATTCTCTGCGGTTGCAGGTTCAGAATTTCTCCGAAAAGCTTTTACCAAATTAACCCCGTTCAAACCGAAGTTTTGTACGGCAAAGCAATTGAATTTGCAAATCTCAAAGGCAACGAAACCGTGCTTGACACCTACTGCGGAATCGGCACAATCGGCATAATTGCCGCCAAAAACGGTGCAGGCAATGTTATCGGCGCAGAACTTAACGGCGATGCCGTGAGGGATGCAATCGTAAACGCAAGAGCAAATAATCTGAAAAATATCCGTTTCTACAAAGCCGATGCGGGCGAGTTCATGAGAGAAGCTGCAGACGAGGACGAAAAGCCCGATGTTGTGTTCATGGATCCGCCAAGAGCCGGAAGTGACCGAAAATTTCTCGACTCACTAATCAAAATGTCTCCGAAAAAGGTTGTCTATGTTTCCTGCAACCCCGAAACATTGGCAAGAGATTTAGCCTACCTAACCCAAAACAGCCCCTACAAAGCCCAAAAAATCCAACCCGTAGATATGTTCCCCCACACAGCACACATCGAGACCGTAGTCTTGATGTCAAGAAAATAATTAAGCAATATAAAATTCGGCTTGTTTGCTGACTTTTGCAGCAGTTTAAATTATACGCACAACTGCTGCAAATGCTTGGCTGTATCTTGCGAAAACATATCCGCTAATGTTAGGTATCTAAACAGCACAAAACAATTCGAATTAGATGCAGTGGCTCTGTTTTTATCGGGGTACCCCAACTATTGACAATGAGTCTGCTTAGTTAGCTTTTTGATAGATAACTGTTAGACAAACAGATTTTCAGAGGGGGTTTATCTCTAATGAACGCAAAAGAAAAACGCCCTAAACATCAGCGTTTAAGGCGTTTTTTAAGCTTGTCAGGGTTGAGCAAAAAAGATGTTTTTGCAAACTTTTATGGTAGTTTCGAACCAACGAAAATAAACCACTGAACTATGTTAATAGTATTGTGTGATTTTCTGACACAAAGACTCTTATGGTTCTATATTCTATCCCTAAAACCAAATACAATAGAATATGCTTTTTCTTTCGCATAATCATCAACTATAAAATCTTTCTGAAAATTCAAAAAATTAATTGTAGGGTCATTATGTTCAGGTCTGTATTGACCGGTAGTTATCATTCTGATTAATTTCTTAGAAAAATCATCAGCAAGCTTTTTTACACCTTTCTTCATAAAGTCTCACACCTATATAGTGATAACAACATTCATTTTAACTTTATCATGTAAGATATTCCAAAGTTATACCCGGTAAAAAAGCTAAGCAACTAATTTTTGAATTTTTTCTATCACCTTTAGCATTGTATCGACTTTTTGATGCCGAAAAAAATATGTCCTTTTTTACTCTTGTTACAGCGACATAAAATACACTTAATTCTTCAAGAATTTTCTTTTCATCATTATTTTTCATAATAATTTTACATGTATCTGTATCTTCTTTTCTTCCATTAGATCTATCACAACTTCCACATAGACTTGGGTAATTTGGAAAACAATACGGCTCCATATCTGGGATAATTACATAGTCCCACTCTAAACCCTTTGCACCATGCACAGTAGATATAAACAACTTACTATCTATCAAATCCATATTTTGTTTTAATGCCCTGTTCTCAAAAGTATCACTGATATAAGCGATTTTCTCCTCATTTCCCAAAAAAATATATTCAGTAGTTAGTCTCTCAAAAAATACTTTTGTTAATTTTAATAATGATTCAATTAATTTTGCATCTGACCCTTCATATTCTCTTGAAATTTGCAAATACACCTTGTTTAATAATGTTTTATTTACGCGATTATATTTTGAGGTACTCAAGGCTTCAAAAAAGATACCCAAGGCCTTTCTATGATAATCAATATATTCCTCATCTTCATCTGAAAATAGAGCATAGAAATAATCCATATTTCTATTTTCAAATTCCTCTATTATCATGTCAACATCTCTGCCTCTTTGTTGCACCAAAATCGCAACAGAAAAATTAGCTTCCACATCATGCAGTTGAGTAACTTTATCTACAACCCAAACACATTCCTCTTCATGTGTATCAGTATAGCAAATTTTCACTGTAGCATCATGGTCAATATTAGGTGATAAAATATTCTTTGCATTTTCACGGATGTTTTTATCCAGAAGTAACATCTCCATATTATGCTTAAACCGATAATTTTGTGTTAATTCCTTCTTTGACATATGATACTTATCTTTAGCTAAATTCAACAAATTAGGAACTGCGCCAATAAAGCCATATATTCTTTGCAAGGAATCCCCCATAAAAAACAAATTAGTATCATCTCCTATCAACATACAAATCAAACTCCAACTTAAGCAATTTGTATCTTGAAATTCGTCAATAATTATTACTGGATACAGTGTCTGATAAAATTTCTGTAATTGCTCGCAGATGGCCAATAACCTTTTGGTTAAAATTAGATATCCATTAAAAGTAATACACTTTTGAGGGAAAAATTTATTAACAAGTATATCTATGTACTCATCTTCCATTTTTTGTATTTCGTAATAATCGCACTTTAATATAGATTCTTTAAATTTAGCAAAAAAGGTTTTTTCTTCTTCTGTAATTGAAATAGCGTATTTACGGTAATTTTCATCGACATAATAATCATTTTCGTTCATTGCCTTAAAATTATTAATATCTTTTAATCTTTCATCTATTAAATACCCATATAACGACAAAATTCGCCTTGATAACCCATGAAAATTTGAAATATACATTAACTTATTCAAATCATCTGGACTCTTTACCTGTTCCAATCCCATAGCCGGTAATTTTTTTGATATATCCTTCTTCATTTTATAGGCAGCATTAACACTAAATGTCAGTGCAAGAATCTTTTTGTTTTTTGGGATCTTACCCATTGCAATTATGTAAGCAACCTTACTAACCATTGTAGTCGTTTTTCCACACCCAGCCGGTGCCTCTACTACTAATCTAGGTTCATCCGAAACAATAATATCCATCTGGCTCTCGTCGCCGCCATGACATTCACGGATGATTTCTTCAATATCATTTACAACTTTCATCCGCATACTCCTTTACTTTTTTTATTGCCTTTACATAACAAACCGGGATATTTTTCTTATCCAAATGTGCTCCAATCGTTTTCCCTAAAAGGATACCTTTATTAATGGAAAACCAAGAAACATACATCACTTCATATAAAGGATTTGTAGTGCCTACATCTTTAAATCGATAATTCTTATCAGCATTTAATTTTTTATATTTAAATATCTGTATTATATCGTTGAGTTTTTTCTGTTGTATACACCTATTGTTACTTTGACTATCATATTCATCTAATATTGTTTCTAAAATGTCATAACTTTTATTATGAATGACTCTTTTTACAACTTCACTGTCAAAACATTTTGACTTTGTATAAAACAAAAATTCTTCATCTGGCAAACTCTTTTCGATTTTTTTGTCATTATCAATAACTCCAACCGCCTTTATTGCCAATTTATTAAACAGCTTGATAATTGGAAGTATTGAATCGGCTCCCCCTGCTTTGATTAATGCAATTCCTTCTTTATCGAAATCCACTCCTATGGTTTCTGCAAATAATTTAAATGAACCAAATTCTGATTCCCCTTCAACAATAATTGCTGCCCTTGAGAAAACAGCCTCCTTAATATACTCGAATTGCATTAACAACTGTTTCTTTTCTTTGGAATTCAACATTAAACTTGCGCATGATACAGCTGCTGTAAAATCATCCTTTTTGTACATTCTAATTATTTTTGTATAATCATCATCTAACATGTTTGGTGAATGAGTTGTGATAATAATTTGCGCACTTATTTTGGTAATCCCAAAATATTCACGAAGCAAATTATTAAATTTTACATCTTGACCTAAAGCCAGCCTATAAATTTCCTTTATTAGCGTTCTTTGTAAATATGGATGCAAATGAATTTCCGGCTCATCAAAAATTAACAACGCAGAAAATTCTGTATCTGTGTCTTTTGCTCTTTTTCTAAATTCAATTATTTTTTCAAGCAAAGATAACATAATTAATATGTTAAACTGAACTCCGTACCCATTTTCTGGTATATTAATGTTATTTTCATCTTTTAACAATAACACTCTTGATAAAACATCAACTTCATCAATCTCCACTTTAGGCTTTATACCAAACCTATTAAAAGCAGTAAGATTTCCAAGCGAATTCAATATATATTTTTCTACCTTCTTTACTTCACTCTTTTTTAATATTCCGCTTCCGTCATAACAATCAATATATTTTTTTACCACAAAATTCAAAAACGCACCTGCACCATTAGTCTTGCTAAAATTAATTTCATTTTTAGGATTTCTTAAAGAATCGTATGAAATAACATTCACTCTCTTTATCAATGAATTGGGAATTGTTTCTCCGGTTTCTTTATGATAATACTTTATATATTCATCTGGACTTTCCTGAAGTGAAACAATATTAATCATTTCTCTATTCATTGGATCTACTAAATCATCAAAAATACCGATTTCATCACTGTTAAGATGAAAACTCATCTCAACACTAATCTTTTGTGTTTCATCTGTAAAATCTTCTTTCTGAAATGACTTACATGATAAGACTTTCAACAAACAATTTTGAAAATTGGATTTTCCTATATTATTTTCCCCAACAATAAAATTAATATCTTTGTTAATATCAACTTCAAGCCCATTAAGATTGCGATAATTTATTATTTTAATAAAAGTTATTTCCATGATACTCCTCCAACATTTTATCAGTTTTTGCAATTACCTTTCTAACATTTGTTTTTTAATAAGATGTCTAATTTGAATCAAAAAAATTGTTGATCAACAGCATAAAATATATTTATAGCCGTTGATTTTCAAACCATAAGAATTCAGATTAGAACAAGCGATTAATTAATATTTCTCAATATAAATAATTTCAGAAATGCCAGGTAAAAAAGATTCCGCGGTAACAATCTCTTTTTTTATGTTATCAATATTCTTTTCCACACATTTTATGCAAATTTTATCTTTTTTTATACATATATCAAACTCATCTTCTAAATAATTTACATTTGCTAAATTTGTTTTAGAAAGATCAAGTTTTTTCTGCCTTCCCCACTTTTGAATAGTATCACAGAAAGCACAAAAATATGAAAATGTATTTTTATTTATATCTTGATTATAATTAATGCCGAACTCTGGTTTGCATGTTTTTGTGTAAATATTATGTAAAAGTATTGAGAAAATACTTTCTGCGCTTTGCTTAATATATTTTTCGCAAAGTTCTTCCTCCCAAGCTAGTAATAACATATTTTTCTTTTTACATATGTGATGCAAATCAATATTAAATAAGGCAGTTTGGAAAAGTAATCCAGCAGAAATAACACCATGATCAAAAGGAGCATAATCGGGCTTATAGCTTTGTAATTGCGAAATACTAATATTTATTTCACTACATAAATCAGAAACATACTGGAACATTCTTTGATGTCTTACATTTTCTTTATCGTAAGAAAACAATGACAAATCAAATTTCGTTGAGTTTTCGTGGAATAATTTTAACTTTTCTATATTTTTTTTAACAAATTCATCATTATATATATTATCAATTTGTTCACGATACAGAGCAATAAAGTTATGTGTTACGCCATATTCATCATTATAACTTTTAGTAGCATTTCCTAATGAATTGTTTAATACAGATTCAATATTAGTGTTGATTAATGATTTTATATCTTTTTTTGTTTTTGAATTTATTTTATTATCAACTGAAAATTTTAAATCAGACTTTTCTATGAGATCAAAAATATTTTTTGATATTTCATATTTATAATACTCTAATATTTTTTGATCATACAAAGTTTTTTCCTCATACGGATCCAAAGGTAAAGCATCTGTTACCCACTTATTTACAGCAAACAACAATTCATTAATATTTTTATTAAAAATAGAAAAATATTGTTTGATATAAGTTGGAAACTGATTCTGCACATTTGTAATTACAACCAACTCATCAATTGCAGATTTAAAAAAATCATTATCAACATTTGGTAGATAGTATCTAGCAAAAAAATTATCATCTGCATTTATTACTAAATTTCCTGTGATAAATCTATTTATTAAGCTAACATCATTTGTAAAACACTTTTTTATTTTTAACTTGTTTCTTATTATTAATGAAACACAATAACCATATTTATTGTAAATTGCAACTAGATAATCACTTTCATTTAATAGTGGAAATAGTTTCACAAGGTTTTCATCACTTTTTATACCGTCTATGGCGATAGCATCATCAAATTGTTTTAATTCTTTTTTTAATTTTTCTTTTGATAATTTTACATTTGAATTATTGTACCAAGTATATAAATCTTCGTTGATAAAATCAGAACTAAATCTCACTGTACTTTTTTCTATAAGTCCCTTAAAAACGTAAGTCCTAGAAATGTTTTTTATTATACAACAATGTATAATATCATAATAAATACGTTCATAGCTTTTGATACTTTTTTTATAAATATTTTTATCCTCAAAATAATACCCAACATCGTGATACAATGCAAAGCTTTGCCATTTTTTAATAAAACTTTTAATTTTAGATGAATAATCATCTTTATTATCTATATTCACTAATTTTGAACTAAAAGTGTTATAATTAAAAAACAAATAAACACCCAAAACATATAAATTTATGCAATGGACGACGTGATCTTGAGAAAAGAACTTGTTGTTGTCTGTGTAAAATTGTCTATATTGATCTTCTAATACATTTAGTATAGTAAAAGAGGGCAAGAATAAATCGTTATCAAAAGCAATGTCTTCATATATTTTTTTTGCGTATTGAATTTTTAAAGTGTTATCCGAAGCTTGTAAAAAATTTTTTAAATTTTCTTGTGACGGCCAAATACAATCAAATAACATTAAATATAATTCATTATAATAATTAACTTTTTTTCAACAAATAAATCTGTGTAAAAATGATTGTCTATAATAATACCCATAATTTACCCCCTTTAAATACAATATAGCGACACGAAATCGTACCGCTATATATTAACATTGTTATTAAATTTAAAATAAGCACAAAAGATTGCAGTCGAAAACTCCAAAGTAAGACTTCTATAAGTAGCGTTCTTATTCTGGAGAATATATAAATTATTATAAGAATTATAACAGTAATAGTTTTTTATTGAGTTGTTCACTGTTAGAACATAATTGTAGACTTCTACAGGAAGCCTTTTGGGTAATGTTTCAACTAACAACGCAGAAATATACTCAGCTACAAATTTAGCGGATAAATTTACAATTTTACATTTTTCATCTAAATTAGATATAGAGACATCTGAAATTTTATTCACTCTAGTTTTAATACGATTCGTATAGAAACTTGCACACCTAATACAGTCTTTTTTAGCATGTTGAACTGATTTTTGCTTGTCCCTTGCAGTACAACACGAACAGGTTTTATCTATCTTAGCAATATGTTTCTTTATACCACAATAATAACGTAAAGAACATCCAACAAAAGCAGAAAAATTATTTTGACCGAAATAATTAGTTATATCATTTATGCAATTTTGACTAATAGGAACAGGCTTTAAGACGGTGCATAACATTCTAAGCGCAACGGCATCTTTCATATGTTCTCTAAATATGGAAAATCCATTGTTAGTAATTGCATTATATGATACAGAATCCAAATCTGAACGAAAAGGTTCAATATTTCCTCTAATAGGTTTTCCAGAAGAATCTATCATTATATCACCACTTTTCATAGTAATACTATCACACACTTCAAAAAATGTCAATATATTTCACGATTATTTATAATTTTATCTTATATATTAAATACTTTGGAGAATCTCGTATCCGCCGACAAATACCACCTTAATTTTCTCCTTTGATTCAACGATTACACAATCAATGATTTGTCTGATTATCACATCGTTAAATTCCATAGGGTGGTATTTAAGACCTTCGATAATTTGGAAGATTTCGTCAAGTCTTGAATGTGTGTTCATTTGCTTATTGTTTGAATTTTCGAATATTTGCAATTCTTTTTGCAGGCTGTGTTTTTTGAGTACGATTTCCTCAAGCTGTGATTCCAAGGCTTCTGCGTTCTCCATATCGGAGGTAATCCGATTGAGTAAATCGTCATATTCTTTGTCAAGCCTTGCAATTTCTATTTGAATGTCTATTGTTTTGTCCTCGGTTTGTTCGCCTGAAAGTCCTATTCGTATGTGTTGCTTGAGCTTTTCAAGCACTTCCGAGCATTTACCTATGTTATTCTGAACAGCTTGGACAATAGCACTTTGCAGGACGCTTTCTTCAAGTGAAGGGGAGTGGTGGCAATACTTTTTTCCGTAGTCAAGCCTGTTTATACACCGCCACACAATTTTCTTTTTGCCGTAGGTTGTTGTCCATGTACATCTGCGATAGGGAGTATGGCACTCACCGCAGATTAGGAGTTCCGATAAAGCGTATTTGCTTGAATACTTACCAAGCTCGGTTTTTGTGCCAACTTGTTTAACCTTTTTCTTACTGCTTCTCCTTGCCATTTCTTCCTGCACACGATTAAATTTTTCAGGTGAGATAATAGCCGGATGATTATTTTCAACATAGTATTGAGCTCTTTCTCCGTCGTTTCTTTTAACCTTTTTCGAGATACAGTCAATTACATATGTCTTGTTTATCAGGGCATCACCTTTATACTTTTCATTTGAAAGTATGGATTTTACTGTCCCGTAATACCAAACTTTCTTTCCCGTGGGAGTTTTAATCTGAGTATCGTTCAGGTAATCCGCAATTTTGCGGATACTGTCACCCTCAAGGTATTTATCATAAATCTCTCTGATGATTTTTGCTTCACCTTCAACTATTTCAGGCTTTCCGTCTGCACCTTTTTTATATCCCAGAAACGAGTTGAAGGAGAATGCTACTTTGCCTTCTTTGGCACTTTGCTGCTTGCCCCACCTGACATTGGCGCTGATATTTTCTGCTTCACTCTGCGCTATACTGCCGTAGATTGTAATATAGAACTCTGCACCTACATCCTTACTGTGAAGCCCCTGCTCTTCAAAATACACATCAACATTTAGCTCTTTCAGAATTCTTATATATTTCAAACAGTCAAGTGTATTTCGTGAGAACCTTGATATAGATTTCGTTATAATCATATCAATTTTATGCCGCTTGCAGGCTCGAATCATTTTCATAAATTCATCACGCTTTTTTGCACTTGTTCCCGATATACCTTTGTCTGCATAGATTCCTGCAAAAGACCATTTCGGCTCACTGTTGATTTTGTCGGTATAATGCTTTACCTGAACCTCATAGCTGTTGAGCTGTTCCTCCATTTGAGTGGATACACGGCAGTATGCGGCTACTCGAATCTGTCTGTAAGCTGTTTCAGACTCCGTTTCTGTATTGAGCGTGGGAGCTATGTAATTGACTTTTCTTTGCAGCACTTTTTGCTCCATATTGCACCTCCGATTTTTTGATTATTTTTAAGAGTTATTTCTATATAGTCTTTGTCAAGCCTTATTGCAGTAACTGTTCGAGAGAACAGCGATAATGAAAAAGCTGAAAGCGGACTTGTGTTAAAGTCTGCTCTCAGCTTTTCCGTTATATGATTCATATTTTTGATATTAGCATACTTCAGGGAAGCGTTTCTGAATATCATCTCCGTAATACCGTCTTTGTTGTTTTTGTCGTGTTCAAGAGCTTTTCTTATCTCGTTTTCAAGCTTTACTGTTTCCTTGCTGATTACACCGCAGTCATCATTATCCTTTATCAAGTCGGGATTTTTAATTATGCGGTTGAGCAAGTCTGTTATTTGCTCAATCAGCGTATCATCGTTAAGGTGTATTATATTATGACATTCACTGTTTTTGCAAACCCATCTAGTTCCCTGAACACATCTCATTTCGTGATTGCGCTTTAACGGTGAACCGCAGTCGGCACATAATATCGGAACATTGAGATTATATATATCAGACGACCTGTCAATACCCTTTTGAGTGTCCCTTGCAGATTTTACTTTGTTTGCTTTTTCAAATGTATCTTTACTGATTACCGGAGGGTAAGTATCTGTTCCTGTGTAAATATCATCATCAATTATTCGCTTAATTTTTCCTTTGTTCCACGATACTTCACCGACCATATATTCAATATTTTCCGCAATCAGAAGCTGTACTATTTTTATCAATGACAAGCCGTTAATATACAGGTCAAATATTCTTTTCACTGTTGTTGACTCTGTCGGATTTACCGTGATAACACCGTTTTGATAGGCATATCCGTATTTAACCCTTCTGTTTTTCATCGTTCATATCCTTTCATTTAATAATCTCCGTTAATTCAAGTCCACCCGATAGTATGAATACAAGCTTATTGTCATAGCCTGCTTTGATCTGCTCTACCGTGTCGCTGAATATTTCTTCATTGAAACCGTCACGGTAATCAAAGTTATCTATTATTTCGCTGAGATGTTTCAGATTGCTTATTGTTTCCTCTGAGGAATCATCGTTTAACAGAAGCTTTCGCTTACTGCGCAACTTTGATATTTTCGAGTTTATTTCAAGCGCCTGCTTTGAAAACTCACTTTCACTTAATATGGATTTTGTGCGAAGCCTTGCTATCATAAGGTTCTGCGTGCTTAAATCTGCTATCTGTTTATCTACAGCCGATATTGATGCCTGATTCGGATTTGTTGTTTCCTCTATGTATTCAAGCTGATTAATCATATTGTCGAGTATTTCTGATTTGTATCTTTTGAGCTTGCTCATCATTGCAAGATATGCACTGTATATATCACTTTCAAGCAGTGTTTGTGTTGTACAATCTGTTTTCAGTGATGCCTTATATGAACAACCCCAATACACCTTGTTATTGGTTACAATTCGCCTGTAATTGTGACCGCACTCGCAACACCTTATAACCCTGCTCAGCGGATATGAAGCATTTGAATGCTGTACGCTTTTTCTTCTTTGCAATTCTTTTGCGGCATTGAAGGTTTCCTTTGATATAATTGCGACATTACTGTTCTCTATATAGTATTTAGCACATTCGCCTCTGTTTTTCTTTCTCACAAAGGGGAATGATTCTGTGGTATATGTTTTTTGCAGTAATGCATCTCCCATATATCTCTCGTTATTAAGAATATAGTCCACCGAGCAGCAATGCCATTTTCCTTTTCGGGACGGTATATTATTTTCATTGAGTGTATTTGCTATGGCTTGTTTTCCCATACCCTGCAAGTACAGTGCAAATATTGTCCTTACTGTTTTCGCTTCATCTTCATTGACTATAAGCTCGTTATTTGATATCCGATAACCAAATGCAGGATATGTAGTGTTGAAATCGCCTGATTCCATCCGTTTGCGGTAACTCCACCGCATATTATCGGAAATATTGATTGATTCCTGCTGTGCCGCAAGACCGGGCAGCGTTACAAGCAGTTCGGCATTCATTTTGTCCGAATCAAGTGCCTGTTCTTCAAAATACACACGGACACCTAATGTTTTAAGCATTCTCAGTACGGTCAGCAAATCACTTGTATTTCTTGCAAACCTTGAAATTGATTTCGTAATAATGCAATCAATCTTACGGTTTTCGCAGTCCCTTATAAGCCGTTTAAATTCGTCACGCTTTTTAAGGGAAGTTCCCGATATGCCTTCATCAGCATATATATCAACCAACTCATATTCGGTGTGAACCTTTGAATAATCGGTATAATATTTTATCTGAGCCGCAAATGAATTCATCTGATCCGAAGAATCACTTGATACTCTGCAATAAGCTGCCAATCTGATTTTTTCGTCATTCTTTTTTATCGGCTGTATCTCAGTAACTACCATTTTTCTTCCTTTCCTGTAAATCTGTTTTTGCAAGACAACAATATCACAAGAGTTTGAAACTATCCAGCGAATATTACATCTTTTTTGAATTATTTTTATGCGGTCAGCAATATGCTTTCAGATTCTTCCAAGACGATTTCAAGTATGCTTTTGTACTCTTCCTCTGTAAGCAGATTCATCTTCACAAGGAGACTCAACATATTGAGTTCATAGTAACATTCTGAATTTTTTATTGCTTTACTCTTATTCATCTTTTTTAGTTTCCTCTGATGTTTTTTGATTTTCGATATTCTTGTCAGCGTTTGAAACTGCGTTGCAAAGGCACATTACAGCTACACCTATGAACGCACCTATAAATAATCCAATAATAAAACCTATCATTTTAATTTCTCCAATCTAAAATATATTTTGCTACGGCAGGCAACAGCTATGCAGAACACAGTCGTTGCCTGCTGTCGTATATCAATCGTTTGTGATAACTCTAAATTTCAAATTATCCCTTTGTCGCTATTTATCCTCTATACCCTGCGACAAGGAACACATCAGACGGCTATTGCATTTATAGCCTCATTGGGATTTCACCACCGTGAGGATCTCCCACGGCCGCCCTCTTTGGTTACGACGGTTCTATCACGCTCGACTTTTGACTGGACGGAAGTATCATTATATCTTCTGCCTGTCATCGCCGTCATTGAATTTGCCTTTCAATGTCTGAGTCCTGAAGATATATAAAATATGTTCGCTCATGTGGCTTGTCCGTTCCGAACAGCAGAAGGAAAGTATCTGATGTGCTGATATTTTATTTTCAAAGAACAATGCCTGCTCTATTTTTGGCGAGTATAGAAAACAGGCAAAAGAGAAATAATCCCTTTCACCTGTTTCCTCACTTAAAAGCTAAAACACACCCCTAATTTATAAATTTTTTTATAAATTTTTTAAAATATTTTTGATTTTTTTCACTGCGCGATACACGGATCTTTGAATACTTTGATAAGTACAGCCTTCTTCAAACGCTATTTCGTCAAAAGTTTTTTCTTCAAAATAATACTTTTTCAGTCTGCGTTTCTGCACTTCCGGCAAATTTTTTATCGCCATGTGCAAATTTTCCATATCCTGAGTATTATCCAAGTATTCTTCCATACATTCAACATTTATAGCGCCTCTTTCGTGTAATGTGCTTTCGTATATTTCAGAGTGTTCATAATGCCTGTCGTATTCATTCATCCAAGAAATATCTTCAAGCTCAAATTTATTAAAACTATCAAATATTTTCTTAGATATTAAAACTTTTTGAATACAATTATTAGCATCTGTAAATGAGATATAGTACTTTCCCTTTTCTGTATGTAATGTGTAAGGATTATACTTATCCTTTCTTCTTTTGGGACGTTTGTTGTCCATATTTTGTCCTCCAATCAATCTGAATTTAAAAAATCAAATTGACTGGAGGACTCCTGCTCTTGTATAACAATAAAGTCCTTTCTGCTTTCAATGTAAAAAAGAGCATAAAAATGCCGACAGGTAATAGCATTAAAAGCTAAAACCTGTCGGCATTTAACAAGCACATATTAAATATCTTCTTATTTTTTCTGTTTTTGTTATTTCCCTTTCTCAAACACATACAGATACAAATCCTCAAGGGTTGCTTTTACGGATTGTATTTTATAGTTTTCAGGTGGGATATCAGTTACTAATCTTACAATGATTTTTTCGTCGTTATGATAGAGATTTGACACACGGTAATTATCTTGAAAATATTTAAGTTCTTCCTTATTAATTTCGACTTCAAATACCTTATTTTCAATTTCTTTTGTAAGGTTGGTACAGGTATCATGCGACACAAGCTGACCGCTTTTGAGTAATATAATCTCCTTTGCAATAAACTCAATGTCCGACACAACGTGGGTTGAAATCAATACTATTTTATCCTCCGCAATTTCGCTTATAAAGTTGCGGATTCTTATCCTCTCTTTCGGGTCAAGCCCTGCTGTCGGCTCGTCGAGAATTAAGATTTCGGGATCATTTAAAAGGGCTTGTGCAATTAAGGCTCTCTGCTTCATACCACCGGAGAATAAGCCCAATTTTTTATGTGCCGACTCTTTAAGATTGACGGTTTCAAGAAGTGAAGTGATTTTTACCTTTGCCTCTTTTTTCTTCAATCCCTTTAAAGCCGCCATATACCACAAAAATCGGTTGAGCGTAAAGTCATCGTACAAGCCCTGTTGCTGTGGCATGTAGCCGAGAACTGTTCTGTAGTCTTTGCCGAGTTTTTTAATTTCCTCGCCGTCATAGAGAACTTCTCCGCTGTCGGCGTTCAAGTTGTCGGTGATGATATTCATAAGGGTGCTTTTGCCTGCGCCGTTTGGTCCGAGCAAGCCATAAACGCCCGGCGTTAAGGTCACACTGAAATCATCAAGTGCCTTAACTACACCTTTTTTATATGTTTTACATAAATTTTTTATTTCAAGCCTCATTTTTACACCTTCTCATAGCTTTAAATTCAATATTAGAAAAGTTAAATGCAATTATAGTTAAACAAATCATCAGCAGGAATACGCATAATACTATCAAACTCGGGACAAGCCACATCCAACTGCCTTTTTGAAAGCTTGTGTATAATCTTATATCGGTCAAATTCATACATAACAGGCACGGAAATAATACTATCACCGCCCCGACAATCATAGACAATATATTATTCTTTAATACTTGAGAAAGCATAGCAACCGCCGTCATAACCGAGACAGCCTCCGCTATATGCACTGCCGCCGTAATAAAAATCATACTGTTTATGGAAATTGTACTGCCAATATTTGCAAAGTCCTGCATAAATACAACAGGAGTGTTTAACGACTCTGTTCCGAAGGTTTTTATAAAATTTATATAATAAGGTAAATAAATTAAAGTATATGATATAAGCGTGGTAAGCGAAAGTGTCATTACTTTTGAAAGTACAAGCCTCAGCTTGCCCTTTTTTGTGCAGCGAATTAGATCAATCATATGCTTTTTATGCTCATATGCAAATATATCGGACGATATAAATATTATTACTGCCATAAGCAATGTAAAATACTGCCATTCTCTTGACGGATTTTGGGCAAGTCTTTTATAAACAATATAGTTAATGAATATGGGAGTAATATGATAACGCTCTCCGACCTCTTTTATGTACGAGGCTTGATTTGAAATCTCCTCAAAGGCGGCGCCCTTGGTTTTCAAAATCGAATCTATAGCCGTTATCTTTATTTCTTTTTCTTCAGCCGATAAGGACATATCAGTTGAAATGGTGTTAAGCTCTTCATTCAGTCCGTCAAAATAATCCTGCTGTCGCCGCAAATAATCTTCTTTTTCCTGCGTAAGCTCGCCCTCAAGCTTATCAATATACGCGCTGTATGCGCTTTCCTGAGCCGAACTGTACACAACCGAAATATCATCAGTAGCATTACCGTAGGCGACAAAAACAAGCAGAATAATCGCTATTATTGCCATTGAGCCTTTGTAGTGCTTAAAACATTCGCCTTTGAATATTGAAACGCCGCCTTGAATTTTATAAAATCTTCGTCTGAATTTTTCAAGCATTGGCGTAAATATATTGTTTGTCGTTATTTGCGCGGATTTTACAAAAGACATGCAAATTACCGTTACGGAAGCAATAGCGATCAATATCATAGCTATAACGTAAATCAGGGTAATATTTACAGTATGTGAAAAAATATTGATATTAAGATAATTTCCGAAAATATTATTTCCGCTTAAAAAGTATAAAAAGTTTATATACTTAAGCTGATTTAGGGGAGAGTTGCTTCCTATTGCAAGATAAAGAACTCCTTCAATGAAAACCCAAAATGCGGTAACGACAAAAACCATTCCCGTATTTTTTACTAAAACAAATATAAGCGCGATAAAAAGGGCAAGCACGCACATCGTGATTATTTTTGATAAACCCCACAAAACAAGATATTGCCAAATTTGCAGATTTAAATTACAATTCATAAAAAGCTCGCAGGACTGAATATTCCTTGTCATATCGCCGAAGCCGCTGTACAATCCGCAGAGTGCAATATTTGAAGAATAATATACTGCGCATATTAAAATCGTAAAAAAGATAAGGACGAATAATTTTGAAATAATAAGCGGCATACGTCCGTATTTTGCGGTTCTGATAAGCCCGTATAATTCCTTGTCCCTTTCCAATGTAAAAATATAGATGCACATTAAAAATACAAGCGCAAATACGAGCAAATCGGTCAGAACAAATGTTGTTGAATTTTCTACGGCAAAATTGTTTCCGATTTTAAGCTTTGTATTATTAACATCTTTAAAATCCTCGGCGGTTTTTAATATGTTGTTGTATGAAAACGAACCTTCTTCCGCAAAAACCGAGAACTTTGTCTGCATCTGCGCGCGCTCATCCATATCGCCTATAAAAGAGCTATAATCAACTAAAGACTTGCATTGATTTACCAAATTTGAAAGATAGGTTTGTTTATCAAGAAGCTCTTGTTTTGTATAATGTAACGCCCGCGCCTTTTTGTATTCCTCCGGGTTCTCCGCCTTATATTGTTCGGTAATTCGCCCAAGATTTTTTAGATCATCGCCGTTGCTGTTATCTGCCGTTCTGTCAAATTGAAGAGCGATTTCAACTGTTTTTAATTCGCTTTCAAGTTGTCGTTCTGCTTCAGTCGGCACATAATCTGAATATTTAGATATTATATTCTCATAATCAGATAAATTAGTATGTACTGTTTTTACTTCAAGATTATTTGATTGAGTGTAAACCAAGAATATTGAATTTGCAGTAAAAAACAAAACAAGGCATATTAAAAGCAGTTTTTTGCTGAACAGTTTGTAAATCTCGAACATAATCAATTTCATATTATTACAACCTTAATTAAATGAGTAGATTTCTCCGCCAAAATCAGTGCTGTTAATTGGCGAAATAGGTTCATTTCTTATAATAGAAACTAACATATCTTTAATTTCTACGGGAATTTTATCAACAGATACAAAAGCTACATATTGACCATTTACAAAAGAAAGAGGATTTTCTTTAACGAATTTTTCGGCATTAGCTGCGGTTTTAAATTTCAATATTTGAAAATTTCCAGTATAATTACCTCCGTCACCCGCCCAAGATAAAGTTACTGAAAAGCCGCTATTGACTTCATCAGAAAGTGTTTTGTCATATGATGTTGAAATCTTATACAACTTATTTTGTGTATTTTCAAAAACATTTTTCAATTCATTATCATTAGTATCAATTTTTTCATTCTCATCTATTTGGCTTAATGCGTTACTATTTTCACCCTCGACATTCACGGAACTTAATAATGTTTTATATTCCACTGTTTGTCCTGACAAAGATTCTGTTTTTGACTTATCAACAAAATAAATCTCGCAATTCATATTATCCACCTGTTGAACAAATATGAAGCAATCTGAATCCTGGGGAATGTTTAACACTGAACATTCAAAAGGTATTAAAAACGAACTTTTTTCATTAAATGAAGCGTCAAGAGACTTAACATTATCTCCGTCACTTTCAGTTGCTGCGTTTTCATCTGTATCTTCACTAAAGTTCTGTAAATACAGCTGTGATTCATTTGCAAACAAATTATCGCCGTAATTCATTTCCGTTAAAAGTTTGGGATTGCTTCCGTCGAGTTCACTTGTAAAATATTTAAACTTACCGTTAGTATCCGAATTATCAATGAGATATGTTAGCTGTCCATTATAGAAAAACGGCGAGCAAACATCACCTTCATCATTTCTAATTTGGTTTATTTTTATCGTATTGATATTAATCGAATAAAATTCCTGATACGTAGAAACTGTTACCTTTCCGCTTTCTTCCTGCTTTTTAATTTCATCTTCTGAAATAGGAAGAACCGGCACATAAATATAGTCATCATATGCGGTAAATTGGAAAGTACCTCTAAGATTATCACTGTAATTTTTGCTGTTAAAGATTTCCTCCGGCTTAGATTTAATGTTATTTATTTTATATCTTTTTATCGAAAAGCTGTCATAAACTGAGTACGAATCAATATCATCGGCAAACTTATCCTGTGAGAAATAAAAATAACCTTTATGAATCAGCCAATGCGAAATGCCGTCTTTAAATTCAATCAGTTTTTCCCTTGTTGATCCATCGGGTGTAACTTTGTACAATATATTTCCGAGAAAATTACCCATAGCATCTTCATCTTTTACAACAATATATAAATTACCGTCATAATATTGCACAACATTAGCTGATTCTCCTGATGCATTTACAAATAAATTAAAGTATGCATTACAATCAACACTGTTATGCGAACAATTAGGCTTGTTACATAGCGGTGTTGCCGCCTGTGATTCACGGTCAATATAGTAAAGGTAATTATTAGGCAAAAACACATAGTACCCTTTTTCTGATTTTGTCACAGGAAAATTTATTCCGTTCAAGTTACTGTAATAATATTGAAAATTTGTTGTGTAGTCAAATGATAATTTATCATCTGAAGTTTTGCTTGCGTCATTACATGCAGACATCAACATCATAGTCGGCAACAATAAAGCAATTAGTAACGCACTTAATAATTTTTTCATTTACTGTATCCTCCAAAAACAATTAAAGAGTTATGCAATATCAGAATGTTAAAAACAAACCATACCGACATAACTCTTTGATGAATATTTGCTTTATTATAGAACTATATAAGGAATATCATATCCATTGGTATTACCTTCACACTGCGCACTATCCCATGTTACATAAGAACTAATGCGTACTTTATGATAACTTTTAGCACTTTTCAAAGAAACCCCGTTCTGTGCTGATACAGATGTTTCAGCATAGTTTGAACTGGAATCGGTACAACGATTGAAACTATTAGTGTTATAATTTCCACCTGCTTGTGCACTAAGACTTGTTAACTTTCCATTTGCAGTAGCAACATAGTTTGCCTTAACTATCTTACCCGCTCTTGCAAGTTCGCAATACGTTAACGAAACAAGTGTTTTACTCGTCAATGTAAGTTCACCATATGACATTTCTTGATATACATAATATGTATTTGTTCTTGCAGTCTTTGCTGAAGCTGTAACAATACATGTTGATGCAACTGCAATCACAGCTAAAAACACAGAAATTGCCTTTTTAAATTTCATTATCATTACCTCTTTCTTTTTTTAATTAGTTTAATATTTTGAGTTGGAATATGTGATTCAATTTCAATTCACGCTTCCCTCCTTTTTGATAACATAGAACACAAATGCAACTAAAACATTAACAAATATTGTACCGAAATTAAATATGCAACTACTAAAAGTATGTTACATAAATCCCATAGCTACAAAAATACAATTATTTTTAGTTTTATATTTTTATGTATGAACTTTCGACATCTGCACAAATGAATAAAACATAAGATATACAAATGCCAATTGCTGTAATCCATATAGCAGAAAGTATCATCTGATAATTGGATTTCTCGTATCATCTTCTATTGCTTGTCTAGTTTTTCAATATCTTTTACATTAGAAAAATAGGCTTTAAGCACTTCAGGCTCTTTTGGCTGACCACTACCATACCAGGAAGCCGTTCCTGAAGCCTCTTTTGCCGCAATCATAACTAACTTTGCAACAGAATGTGCGTTAAAAGATTTGAATTTCATTTTTATTTCTCCTCGTCAGACATACTGCTAAGCTTTTCCAACAGCGTTTTGTCAATGTAAATTCCGCTGTCCGGTAAAATTGTTTCTGCCGATACCATTTGTACAAAGCTTGATCCGCACAAACCTACAGCTAATGCACATGATACAATAGTTTTTATACCTTTTATTTTTTGCATTTTCTTTCTTCCTCCTCAAAATGATATTTTAATAAAATTTCTAAGTTATAAGAATTTCATTCTTTATATGATTTCTTATTCTTTATAAAATAGTTTCTGAGTAACTCAGGTTCTTTGGGCTGGCAAAAGCCACATAATGATGCTGCCCCACTAGCAAACTTAGCTGATTTAACAGCAAAAAAACCAATAATTTTTTTTGCCATTTTCATTGATTTCTTCATTTTTTATTTCTCCTTTTTGATAAAATTACTTCAACAAGAACTGATATATCTATTACAAAAAAAGTAGGAAATATTACCAGTGCCTGATAAAAATGAAACATACATAAAATCAAAATTGCAACAAATGAACTTAACACTATTTCTATAATTGAAAGTCTTTTAAACTTTTTTTTACTCTTTTCATTAATTTTTTTATTTACATTTTCTACAGGTGCATACAACCAAATAATGATTATAGATATAATCATTATTATTAAACAAAAATAGTTATTAAAAATTAAATATTGCTTAGAAAGAAAATTGTAAAATTTTATAGTACACAAATAAGAAAAAATATAAATTAAATTACACTTAAAATATGTTTGTGCATGATATCCACCTGTACACGAACGGATAATAAATAACATTATAATATAAAGTATGCCTTCAAAAAAGCGTCCGATCATAAAACTAATTATTAAAATAGCTATTATTCCTATTAATGATGAAAGGCATATCTCAATGCCATAGATATATACTTCTAAAGGAAATTTATCATTGTCATCAAATAAAAAAACTGCTATATTTCTAGATAAAGAATGTAACATAACTCATAAGCCTCAACATATTCTTTATTTAAATATAGCAGTTTTTATTTATTTTTGTGTAATGTGGTAAATATTACTTGTTTTTTGGTAAATTTTGTTTCTTTAAAATTATCATTGAATGAAAGTACCCATCTTTTTCAAAAAAGTTCACCTCTCCATCATATTTTTTTGCAACAGATTTTAATATATCTATACCCTTACCATGATTTTCGTTAGTCTTACTTGTCAATAGATTTGGATTCTCATTTAAAATAGATTTTTCTACTTTATTAACACAGTCAACTATATAATGATTACCGTGTATATATATTTTAAGCCACATTTTTCGATTTATCTTATCAATTTTTATTAAATACTCTATTGCGTTATCACACATATTTCCAATAATTGACACAATATCGCTGTTTTCAGAAAATTCAATCATTTCATCGGCAATTTGAATACTAAAATTAATATTCAAAGCAACTGCTTTTTCTTGCTCAACATTTATTACCGCATTAAGCAAAGGATTTTTTGTGTCTATAGGGGTATAAATAGCTTTCAGATTTTTAGAAACCTCACCACAAATCTTTTGGGCATCTTGATATTTCTTGTTTGAAATAAGATTATCAATGCACAAAAGATTATTTTTCATATCATGTTTTATCCTTGAAATTTTTTCAATTTGCACATTGCTTTGTAAAATGTTATGTTCATAAAGATCGATTTGCTGTTCCATAAGCAAAAGTTTTGTACTTGCTTCATTTTCCCTGCTTATTCTTGATACCGCATACCATACTATTGCAGTAACAGTAATCATACACAGGCATATTACAGAAAGATACACCATTATATTAGCCTCATATTTCGTGATTACCATAATGTAAAAAGTGCAGTAAACGATTAACAAAACTATAACAGGAAGGATAATAAAAGCTATAACATCTGTTATTTTTCTTAAATTGACTTTATGATTTCTAAATTTTACAAGCATTGAAAAAACTAATACATCAGTCAAATTGATAACCACTATACAAGTATATCTGTAAATCGTAGGTTCAGTTACCAATTCGTAGTGTGTATATCCTGTAAAAAAGCTTACAAAATAACTGAAAGCAAAACTTATCACTGTGTTAATCAAAAAGGCAATCAAAGGCATAAATATTCTGCTAAAAATATTGCCACGTAAACATAATAGGGAGTAAATTTCCAGTACTGCCAAAAACATTAAATCATTTATTATCATATAGTATCCTACAAGAGATGAATACAACAAAATGCCAAACATTACTGTACTGAACAGTAAAAAGCAAATTACATTTCTTTTTCTGTTATCGGGTTTCTCCATAAATAGATATAAAAATCCACAAAACATCAGCGGCTGAAATAAATCAGTCACTATTTCAACAAAAACATCAAGCATACTCTTTCACCAACCAATCATAATAATTTTTCTTTGCAATATCTTTATATTTTTTGCTAATAATAAATTCCTTTCCACAGTCTAGGATCACCCTGTTCGTTTCAAAAGTTGAAATATGTTTTGCATTCACAATACAACCAATATGAATTCGAATAAAACCTTTGTTGTTTAAATCTTCATACTTTTCATCCATTGTACTTCGTTCTTTGTATGCCAACTGCTCGGAGTAAAAGAAAACATAATTTTTTTCTTTTTCAAGATATAAAATGTCATCCAAATTCAAAAGAATAAAATCTCTCCCACTTTTTATAATATAGTCATTACTTATATTTTTTAATTTACTAAAAATAAGACTTATACAATCAAATACATTATCGTATAATTCAGATTTTCGTAAAAATGTATATGGTTTTTGCTTTAGTGCCTTAAAAACCATATTATCCTTGCTTGTAAGAAAAATAATGTATGGTATATCTGCTACACCTTTGTTTTTATTGATCTTTTCACATACTTTTATTCCGTTTATCATAGGCATATCAATATCAAGAAAAATGATATGATACTTTTTATAGTTTTCAAGTAAATCATATCCATTTGAATATTTATCAATCGTGCATTCCATCTCCATCTTTTCACAAAATTCTGAAATTTTATTAATCAAATTGTTAATAAAAATAGTTTCGTCATCAACAATAGATATATTTAACATATCCTCACCACCATTTTAATTCTAACAAATATTAAAATGTTTTTCAATATACGCTTAGATAATTAATTGTTTAAGTTTTTACTATAAATTTTATAAGTTAACGAGCTATTACCGCCGTTATCTCTGTATCTTTGCTTGGTTACTAGCAATTTGGCTTTTCTTAAATCCTTAATTGCCCTTCTTACTGTAGCAGGCGACAGCTTTATGTCGCCTGCTATTGTTTTTACAGAGGGCCAGCATTCGCCATTTTTATTTACTCGGTCGTGGAGGTGTAGGTATATACGGCAACGGCTCGGTGAGGCAAGTCCATTTGATAGAGATAAGTTAATCTACTCATTCTTCTGCACCTCCTGTGACGGTCGTTCGGTTCTTATGACTACTTTTCTTTGCTTGTCTGCGCTCTGTTCAACGCTTGAATTTTCAGGTTCTTCTGTTGGATCATTTTGCTGTTCTGAATTAATAGTATCTTCACTCTCGGTCTGTTCTGTATCTGGCGAGGTCTTTAGGTTTTCATTTTTCTTCTTTTTCTCACTGCTTGCTTCATCAAAATCCGAATCATTTACTGGCTGTTCAAGATATTGAGGAGAGTATGTTTGGATTATGTTGTTGAACAACTCCGAGCGGTTAGCATAGTGGACTTCACGGTTGCCGTTTTCCGCTACTTCATACTTTTCTTCAAATTCGATGCCCCATTTAAAGAAAAGCTTTAGCTTTACTTTCATAGGATAAAAGCCTGTTTTCATAACAACAAATGTGCCTTTTGGAAGTGACTTCAACTCATCGGGAGTCATCAAAGGTCTTTCTATCATCTGCAAGGATTGCGACGGATCATTTTTGTTCCTGCTTACAGAACCACTCATAACGGTACGACTGCCAAGTGCTTTTGATAGGACTTCCGCACTTGTGCTGTTTGGAGCAAAGCCGCCGAAAATGGTCAGCTGTGTGTTATCTATGATAACATCAGCACCCTCTTTGCCGTAATTTTTCTCAAGTTGTGCGAAGGATTGAATTATTGGCACTATCTGTAACCGCCTTGAACGGGAGGCAGAGAACATCATCTCTGCCGAATTAATCTTCGGCAAAGTGCCCCATTCATCACAAAAGAACACACAGCGGTTTTTCAGTACACCGCCGTTTTCATCTGCAACTGAAAGTATTTCACGGTAGAGCTGTTGGATTATAAGCGAAACCATAAAGAAAGTGTTGGGATTTTCCTCCGGCATTACAATGAAGATTGCACACTTTTCATTGCAGAATTTTTCAGCGTCTATTTCTGTATCAAAACACAAAAGCTGTTCAAGCTCACTGTCAAGAAAAGCGTTGAGCCTTGACAATGCCGTACTCATAACGCTTGACATACTCTGCTCGGCTGTGTTGAGAGCCGCCCCTGCAAACCATTTTGCCTTGTGGTCGTCGGGAAGATAGTCCATTAAAAGTTGAAACTGATTTTTGCCTTTCTTGTTGGTCGGAGCAAGTAACTCCTGAATGATTTTGAATACCGAAACAATATGCCGTTCTTCGTGTTCGCAGAATTCCGAAACAAGCAGAATAGTTGCTGTTAAAAGTCCCTCTGCCGCATCATAAAAGTAAGCGTTCTGTCCGAATGAAGCCGAGTCCATTCCTGATAGGATAATTGTTTTTGAAATGATTTTTGCATACTTTTCTGCTCTTGCCTTGTAAACAAGCTGTTCGTGTTCAGCTTTGTATAAGTCCATATACTTATTCACAAGATGCAGGAGATTGTTGCCGTGAGAGCGTGTTGGGTTACGCAAATCTATTACTGAAATTTTGTAGCCGTAATACTTTTCTGCAATCGTTCCATAATTCCGAACTACATCACCCTTTGTGTCGGTTGACAAAAATGACATACCAGTAGCGCAGGCATACTCAATGCACGGGTAAAGCCAATATGCGGTCTTGCCGACGCCTGCCGCACCAATCATCAGGGCGTGGACATCGCCTGTGTCAACCATTGCTGTTGTGCCATTTTTTCTATTCTTGCAACCGACAACTATACCTTGCTCCTTTGGTCTGCTGTCGGGAATTGTACGCCATTCATTTGGTTTAAAATCAATTTGTTTGTATGTTTTTTTGACTTCCTTTTTGGTCGCCCAACGAGCCGTGCCGTGCTGACCTTGACCGACTGTCTTATTCTTTATACGGTTGAGTGAATAGTAATTGCCGACCGTAGAAATTATTATGAACAAGGCAAACATTGAGCCTGCAACAATAATCAGAGTTATAACACTTGACGGCATATTTCATCAGTCCTTTCACCGTTTAAAATATCCTCATTCCAGTCTTTATGGATAGGAATGAGGATTTTGCTTTTGATATTCATTGAGTTTAATTTTTCGGCTATGCGTTTGTTTGCTGTCTGTCCTGCTTCGTCATTGTCAAAGCAAAGAAAAACATTTTTGATATTCAGATTGTCTTTCAGACATTGAAAAAGCACCCTGTCCGAAATGGAGCAGGATGCCGCATAGCTGTGTTCTTTCCAATTTTCCTTGTGCATTGAAATGTAGGAAAGCATATCAATCGGTGCTTCGAATAAAAATATCTTGTCGCTTGTGCCGTTAAAGTGAAAGCTGTACTCGAGCTGACTGCCTGCAACATTTCCTTTATACGGATTACTCGTCACCGTTCCTCTCTTATGTGCGTGACGAGGCTTACCGTTTGAATCATAGCCGACAAATACTGCGTTGTGAAAATCGGCAGATTCATAAATCATTTTCTTCCGCACAAACTCAAAAAGCACATCTTTATCAATTTCACGAGTCAACAGCAGATAAGAAAAAACTCTGCTCATCCTGTCATTCCTTGGTGGTAGTATAAATGACTTTTGCTCTCGTTCTGTGGTCTGCAAATTTACTATTTGACCGCCATAGTTACTCAAAAGCATTTGAACCGCTTCGGCATAGTCCTTGTTGTAAAATTTGCGAATGAAATCAATCGCATCACCACCTTTTTGTTCGTACTGATGATACCAGAGATGACCTCTGATTGTGACCTTTTGCGAACCGTCAAGCCATTCGTATTCAGAACCTGATTTCTTAACTTTCTCGCCCTGACTGATTAAAAAATTTGCAAGGTCTGTTCGCCTTGCCTGTTCTCTTTGTTCTTTTGTAAAATAAATGTAGGTTGATATTTTAATCACTTCCTTGTATATATTTTTCTTTTCTGCTGTAATATCTTATAGTGGGTTAGTTCTTTCTCTTATCACTGTGACAAGAGGCACCTGTCAGTGTTTGGGTGCAGTTGTTCCTGAGTACGATTTATGCTAAATTGCCTATTGATTTTTCAAAAATAAGATAATATGATAGTAATGGATTTAGAATATCAGAGGTGAATGTTTATGGATGTTTTTAGCACACTTATCAAGGGACCTTTTGAAATTACAATAGATAACTTTGTTGATGCTACTCATAAAAAAGAGCCGTATTTTCAGAAAGATTCCAAAGGGAAAGAAAAACACTATGCAATATGCCCAGAGTGCGGAAACCCGATTCAAATCATAAATTTATTCGGACAAGAATACGAGGAACAAATAACAAAAAAACGTAACACTCATGCTAGGCATACTGGCAAAGATATCAAAGATTTATCCGCACATAATCAATTGAAGTACTTGTCTTGTCCTTTACACAAGACTAATTCTTTTTCATGCAAAAAAATTAGAGAGAATGAAATTTACAATTCGAATTTGCTTTCATTAATAAAAAATAACACTTATAAAATCATAAAGGACATTCGTGAAATAACAGGAATTAATTTTAGCAAAGATTATCTTAAGGAAATAATCCAAACTTATACAAATTCAGGACACTATTCATATATACATACACATAAGTTTAACATTCCATATTCTATATTATTTACATCGGGCTCTTTAGATTTATTTGGTCGCTTCATACTTAGTGATAATGGTATTTCTGATGAAATTGAAAGAATTATAAATTGCAGTTCAAACTTTAAAGTAAAAATCATAAAAGATGACAAGGAAAATATTTCAAAGAAGATTGCTAAAACTTCTTCAAAATATCTTCATTTAATACTAAAATTTTCACATCATAATGTCGAAGCAAAAACACTTCTACTTTCAATTTTAGAATACGAAGATACTGTTGATAATGCCATAACGCTTGGGAGCACAACAATTACAATGAAACCATTTATTTATGACTAAAAATGCAATCCCTGATCTCGTTTCTTATCATTAATCTTCTGTTGCAACTTTTTATCCGTCCTTTGAGCTTTCTGTTTTCTTCAAAGCGGAGCCTACTTTGAATCATATTGCAGAGGTAGCGAAGGAGATAAAGAGAAGAAACTGCAACGCTGTTTCGGCTTGTTTTAATTGAATAATGCTGAGGATAAAGAACACCTCTGTCTGAATCAAAGACTGATTCGGCAGAGGTGTTTTCTTCATATTCAAAGGGTTTTGTAACAGATTCATTGTCCGAATTTTCGCTTTTCTCAACCACATCTTCAGTGAGATTTAGTTTCAACGCTTCCTTGATTATTGCATTCTTGATTGACTTGAACTCCTTGTTTTTAGCAAGCGGAATCCTGTCAGGCATTTCATCCGTGTAGGTGCGGATTGTATTTTCTTTTTGCTTATACCAAAGGTCATACAACTTTTTAATTCTGCTGTCATTGGCAAGCTCATCAACAATAGAATCCACAAGTGCTTTTACATCAGGTTTCGGATAGCCGTAAACCTTTTTACCTTTCGTTTTTGAAAGTCTGTCGGCAAGCTCTAACAGCTTATGCTGAATTGACGCGCTGATATATATTTCAGAGTTAATCTTTGAAACCAAATTCTCTACTATGTCACGAGCCTCAGCACGGAGCCTATCTCTATGTTCGGTTTGCTTCTGATAAATACTTATCAAGTCCTGACGGAAGATTACCTTTGCAAGATTTGACTTGATATTTTCAATGCCCTTTTCCGTCAGGTACGCTTCGTTCGGTTTTGTAGAATATGCAATCATATGAATGTGAGGATGATGTCCCTCGTTATGAAATGCCGCATACCATCGGAAATTTTCGGGAGCGATTTTCATATTCTCCGCTATCATATTTCGCTGTGAACGAATTAGATTCATCCAAGCTTTTGCATTGTTGTAGCCCAGCCGTTCCGCATCTTCTCGCTTTAGAGAAATGATATGCGTCCACACATTACTCTTGCTTTCTGCAACCTCTTTCTGCACATCAGATAAAGCTATCGGCACACCGCCATCGGTAAATAAGCCGTGTGAAGATATTTTCTCAACCCTCGGTCGCTGTGCAATGTAGCTTATATATTTTTCTCGGTCGCCGAATAGTTCAGCGTGAGCTTCGGCAATCCGCAAAATCAATTCATCTGCATTACCTCTGTTCGGCTTATCAAGATAATCCTGATACTCATACAAGTCCTTTGAGTCAGGATAATCTATCAATAATTTATTGATAATCTTTTTCTGAACCGAAGTCGCTTCCATAAACTTTTGTGTGCTGTCAGCCATTTCAACTCCGTCACGAGTAGCAATATATGAAATATAATTTCCGATATGAGTTTTAGAATTTGGTTTGATATACGGTGATTTCATAATAATTCTCGGCATAACTTACCCTTTCTGAAACCTGACCGCATCATCAAACTTGTATTTACCGCTGTTTCGTTTGACCTCATCAACACATATTTTTCTTAAATCTCTCAGCTGACCTTCGGTAATCTCATTGGTCGCCGCAACAACATGCATCAGCATTGCAAGCTCAACTCCTTGCTTGAACAGCACTCTTGCAATTCTATCCTCGGTATCAAGAATTTTTGAACTGATGACGGATTCAAGTGCAGGAGTAAGCACTTTACTTATGTTCTTTGAATTAAGCCACGCAATGTAAAACTCTATTGCGTTGGAAATGAATTCGCTTCGTGATGTTGCGTTGGTTTGCGCTATGGCATTGTCACAGGCTTTGAGTAAATCCTTACCTATATACAGTCCTATTCTCTTTGAGTCGTTGTCCATTTTTCATCTTTCCTTTCGGTAACACTTGGAGTATTCAGAAAAAACCTCTTAAAATCGGCAAAATCGGGCAGTTCGGAATACAAGCGGTAACACAACTTTAAATAAGTAACACCTTTGAAAATCCCCGAACGGCGTTCCCGGTCGGTGTGTTTCGGCATCTGTTGCTCTGCAACGGAATACGCCTTTATCCTGCTTGAATACCTACCCTTGAAAAACTGCCCGAATAGCCGTAACTTCGATTTCTCACACCTTGCCACAAACAGCCCTGTTTCATTTTTTCTTTGAATTCGGATACTTTCCCGACTTATTGTTTAAAAGCCGACACAGGGCGAATGTGGCGAGAATATCACTGTTATTCTGCTTTTATTGATTTACCGTTTATCACTTCAAAATTACACTGGGTATATGACAGTCCGTACTCATTGACTTCACGGTTCAGAATATCGAACATTGACTGCTCAATACTGCGAGGGGATAACCTGATTTCATCACTTAATGTGTCATAGCAGATCCATTCCTCGCTGTCGGGTGTGTCTTTTACGAGAATATCAAATCCGAGGAGCATTTTATCGGGTGTCGGAAATACAACAGCATTGATTTTCACACAGCCGACTGTAAGTGAAGCAAAGAGGGTATCGTGCTTGTCCCTTGGATTTTCGGAAAGTAATTTCTTAACTTCGTTTACCGACAAATACATTTTGAAAATATATTTGTCATCGAGTTGCTTTTTCAGTTTCTTTCTCTCGTTCATAAACTAATACCGCCAATCTCATTTGTAAAATCTTCGACCTCATCTTCATCGGGTAAATCAAACAGATTATTCTGTTCAAGGTTTTCGTAGAACTTTTCTGCACTGTCATTTACGGCTTCGTTTAAAACTTTCATATCAAAACCGCAGTCCTTGTAACCCTGTGACACTGTATCGTAGTAGCTCGCACTTGGCAATCCGAACTGCTGTTTCAGATTCATAATGTAAACCATTGCAGTTATCTCTGAACCGCTATTCAATTTCACTGGCAAGTCTTGTTTAAAATAGTGGGAGGGATAACCCTCGTAGCGGTCAAGCAGTTTTTCATCTCTCGGCTGAAGCTCCCACAATGCAACGGGAACGGACTTGCCAATACAAGATGCGATTGTTGCGTATGAACAATTTGGCATACCCTTGAACTGTAATTCGTAATTTTCAATTGTACCTTTGCCAACAAGTTTTGCAGTTGGGCAACGATATTTCATCTGATTGAGATTAAGGTTACTGCCATAGGCAATGTATAATTTCTTTTTCATTTTAAAACCCCTTCTACATACTCATAACAAAGCCCGAAGTATCTTCCTGCTCATCATTTGAAGCAGGATTGACTTCGGGTTCGTTGATATTTATATTTTCGTTTGTGTTATTAAGTTCTGTGGCTCGTTTTTGAGCAAGTCTTTCCTTTTGCTTTTCAGCCTGCGAAGGATCCTTCCACGCAATGTTGCCATCAAGATTTTTCAGCAGATGATGACGAGCTGTCTTGAACTCATCACCTATCAAACCTAATCTCAAAAGCCAAGTTCTGAAAGTGTACTTTTCATTATCCGATACAGTTTTAGCGTGTCTTGCAGACTTCTGAATCAACGCCTGATGACTGATTGCAAGGCAAAGCTGAATAGCACTTTTGACCTCGCCTGCGTGTAAGGTTGAATTAAAAAGACGGAATTCAATCGTACCCTTGTAGAACACGCTGTGAAGATTCAAAGCATGGTAGCGTGTGTCATCATAGTGTCGGTAGCTGTAATCCTCGCCGTCATACCACATTGACTTGAATTGCTCCATAGACATCGGAGGACGGTTATTGATTTCATCAAGGAAGCGTGTGTCCATCTTTTGACAGTAATGTTCTCTTGATACATTCACTTTTAATGCCTTGTAGAGCAAATCCTCTTTCGCCGCCATAATGTTTACGATATTGCGAAGTGTTTTCGGGGTATGCGGAGCCGCATTAATATGGCAATGCAAACCACAGCTTGAGTTGACTCTCGCTCCTGCGCCACGAAGCTTTCTGACTAACTCCTGTATCGTTTCTATATCGTCATAGTTGCAAATCGGAGTGACAAATTCAACCGAGTACAGAGAGCTTGCATTCTGTCCCGAACGGTTTTCACATCTAACGCTTGCGTCACGCATAATCTTCCACATCCTGCCGTCATTGTCACGAACAGAATAAGCGTCATAGCAACCGCCGACATGAGTTGCGTCTGTATGAAAATAACCGGCAATCACTTTCGACGCAGTACTGCGAGTGATACCGGTCATTTCTATTTCTATGCCAAAATTTTGCGACCTCAAGTCTTTTCCTCACTTTCAATCTTTGGTTTTTTAGGCTTTGGTGGTTTCACCTGTGAACCTTTCATATCAATAAACTCTCTGACATTTGCAGGAACATATTTAGCGTACAGAGAGTCCACAGATTTTTCAAGTTCTTCCTTGAAATCTAAATCACGCTGTTCCATATACATTTTTACTGCATTCAGTTTTTCATCTTCGTACATAATACTTACGCTTGTTTTCTTCATAAAAAATCACCTCGTCAGTTCTTGTTGCTCTGATTTACATATTTAATATTCGGTATTTTCAACCACTTTGTCCAACCTCGCCCTGAGAGCTGAGTTTTGACAACTCCGTAGGCTGTGCCTTGTGCCTCGATGACTTCTCCGTTGCCGATATACACTCCGATATGTCCGTCCATCCAGACGGCAAGTCCGGGAGTATCGGGCATATTTGAAATCGGTCCGCTTTCAGTAACGCTGCTCCAAATGGAGTTTGCTCCGCAATCCGTAAAACCGTTTGAGCCTGCGACAATTTCTCCACTGTCAGCGTTGTACCAAGCATAAGATTTTATCAAGCCTATGCAATCGCACACTCTCTTGCCGAGCCATTTCTCTCCGACCTGTCGCATTTCACCGCCTGCTTCGTTGTTGCCGGGAAACAGACTCGCCTGTTGGTCAAGATATTGCTTGGTGCAGATCTGACCGTAACCGCCGTACACATATCCCCAGCCGTTTTTGTATGCGTTCTCACACCACTTGACAAGGTCGAGATTATTTTTCGTGGTCTTGTCGGTAAAACCTGCTGTACTGATTTCCGCTCCCTTGATTGACTGCATCATCTTCTGAAACTCATCATACTTTATATCAGTTCCGAATTTCTGATTGACGGCTTTTATCAAATCCTCATCAGACTGATTCTTCTTGAAACAGGAAACGAAGTTTTTTACAAAGTCCTTGTCCTCTGATTTATCGGACAAGGAGAACAGATAGATAACCTCTGCCTGCGTGTTATAGTCGGACAACTTTTTATTTTTCAGTTGATTTTCAACCTCTGTCATTGTGTCGTTGATAAGCTGTAGATTTTTCATCTGCTCTGCTGAAATGTTTGCTTGTATAGACTGCTTGAGTTTGTCGGTATCAATATCCATACTGCCGTTAAAAAAGGAAACAACTGCAACAATCGGCATAACCACAATTATGATTATGCCGAGAACTACACCACCTATTGTTTTTATTACCTTTTTATCTGTGAGCAGTGCAACTGCTATTTTCTTTAGTGCCGCACCTATGGTAGCACTCACAAAATCACCTTCTTTCAAAAAAGCAGAAAGCCAACTATCCATAACTAATGTTATGAGTAGTTGACTTAGGCTAAATATATTAAACTTAATTGATTCCAATAAACGAGAAATTTAATAATCAGCTATACCCTCACTTTCATACAGAAAACGTAAATGCCCATAATCAAATCGTAGTGCGATGCTTTGCATTGAAGATTTTATTTCACTTATATTACTTATAATACGAATATATTCATTTTTTGTTGGCTTTTCTTTTGTATCTTTAATCTTTTCAATTAATGAGATTGTTTCATCAAATGAATTTGGGATTAGCCTATCTGGAATATTATCTGAACATAATAATGCATTTTTTAAAGCTTCTTCAATATTCTCTATTGTATACCATACTTCCTCAAAAGTCATATTTTCATATATAAACATATTTGGAAGATTAAAATCAATATCGTCTAATGCTAAATAATATTGCACCCAACTATGTTCAAATTTTGGAAACTTTGTAATATATAAAATATGATTCATTCGTTCATTTAAATTAAGAATATTTTCCTTTGGGAAATAGATAGTATTAGTATCTTGTTCTCTCCAGTTTGGTTTATCTAATTGTAAACGAACACGAATATACTCTTGTAACCAAACATAATAACACTGCTGAGGATTTGTTATAGAAACATAAACTAACAAAAAGGGAGTGGTAAACATTTCAGCGTATTGTAATTCTTTAGTATCAAGAGAAAATCGCGGATTGTTGATATCAATTTCATTTTCAGTGCCCTTAATTTGAAGCAAAAGAAGTTCACTAGTTGCATAACCATCTTGAAATCTTTCAACAATTTTATCTATTCCAAAATCTCGCCCTGTTAAGTCTCGTATTTCCCAATTACGATCAAATTTACTTATAACTATTTTGCATGCCTCATTATCAATTTCATGTTGCGTAACTCTATGAGGCAATTTCAACTCTGACATTTTGTATATTTCTCCTTCTATAATTTTTCAAGAAAGTAATTTATTTTTATGATGATTATAGCACCCAAAGAAATATACTGTCAATAAAACACTATCTTCCCCCTGCACTGCCAAAAATCTCGGCTTTGTATTCAGGAGCCTGAACGAGAATCAAATAGCGTTCATTACCGCACCTATACAGACAGGTGCCACGCTCACCGAATTTTATTAAATCGTATTCGTTCGGTTCAACCATCAGTGCATCCTGAAAATCTTTAGGATTGATATTACCGGGGAAGAATAAGAAGTGATGAGTCGGAATTGAGAACAACGGCTTGGTATATTCCTTAACATTTTGAATCAGGAAATCCTCAATGTTCTGACTGGCTAAAATCACGGCTGAGTCCTTTTTGCGGACACGCTTCATTGCGTTGCGGATATACTCAATTGCAGTGAGATTGGATAAAAATAAATAGAGCTCGTCTATTGATGCAACGGTGTTACCCTCTCCTAATAACTTGTTGGACATATAGGAAAGAATGTTGAACAACATTGCATCTTTGAGTCTTTTATTAGTATCAAGCAATCCCTTAACTCCGAAACAGAGAAAACTGTCGTCGGTAATGTTGGTGTGACCGTTGAAATACTTTGATTCTGAACCTACACACATACTATGAATACCCAGACAAACCTCCTGCAAAATTTCTTCTGTATAAAGATACTTTCGCTTGTGGTCGTAGGTCATATATTCTTCCTCACACAAGTCGTAAAAATCACTCATCACAGGAAAGTCCGTAGGCTTTTTTGTGCTGTAATCGGTTGTGTCGGTTATGCCGAATCGTGCGTATAGCTTCATAAGCAGGATTTCGATTGTATCAAGCTGTGCGTCGGTGAAATCCTTGTAGGTTCTGAAAAAGTCTTTTAGAAATGCAATATGCTGTGATAATCGGGTAACTTTGTTAAATGCAGGCGGTGCGTCTTTATCAAGTTCGTCCTGACCGTCATTCCACGCTTTTGGTTCTAAAGGATTTATCTTGTATTTTCCCGACATAAAATCAATGTAGCAACCGCCGAGGGCATTTGTCAAATCTTCATACTCCGCTTCAGGATCAAGGCATACAATTTTCTTTCCGCTTTCTCGGATGTTTGTCAAAATCAATTTGAGCAGATAACTTTTGCCCTGACCGCTGTTTCCGAGAATAAGGATGTTACTCGTTGTCTTGTCCTCAGTCCTGCGGTCAAAATCAACGAGAATATTCGTGCCGTACTTATCTCGACCGATATACAAGCCGTTAGGGTCTGTCTTACCACTGAAATTAAACGGGAACAGATTTGCAACTGATGAGGCAGGCAATACACGCTCATATAGACTGCCGAACTGATTACTGCCAATAGGATTTACAGACAGGAAGCCTTCTTTCTGTCGTAAAGTCAGACGGTCAACTTCAATTTTTGACCGTGTCAACTCCATTGCAATATCTGTTTGCAACTCCTTTAATTTCTGCTTACTCTTGGCTTTAAGCTCAATGAACACCGAGCAATGGAGCAACGCCTCTTTGTTCTTCCTCAGATTTGCCATAAGAGTAACAACATCCTGTAAGTTACCCTGTGCTTCAATCGTTTCGTTCACATCATTACCACTGGATTTGAGCTTATTTTTGCGTGTTGCGTTCTGTATGATTTTACGCTGTTCCATACTCTCCACAAGTCTGTGATAGATGCGGAGAGTTACTCCGTTTCTGTCTGCAAGCTGTGAAAGAATCGCCTGTTCTTCAGTTGACGGCGGATATTCACGAACCGCCCATACAGTGCGGTATGAGTCGCCGACAATGTAGTGGTCTGTCAGGAATTTTATCGTTGACGGAAGAATCATATCAAAGAAATCTTTGGTGTATATTTCTTCTGCCTGCTCGGGTGTGAGCACCTTTGGTTTTCTTTTGAATAGTCCCATATCATAAGCCTCCTTTTAATTTTGGACTGCCAACACAAGTATGCGGTCATCCTGATTGTAGCCATAACAGGTTGAAAGCGTTAATATCTGCTGACCGCAAACAGGTGTGATTTCTGTGTTGTATATGGATTTCTCTTTTGCATATTCGATTCTTGTTTTATAACTTTTTTCCATTCCTACGGTTGTGAATTTGTACCAATCATCATCGGATTTTATTTTCATAACTGAAAAGACAGAGTACGCAAATACTCCGTCTTTCGTTTCAAGCACAACTATAGGATGTTCTGTAAAATAAGAATAATCGGTATAGTTGCAAAGGTCTGCAAACATTGTGCCATTGTTCATATGATGACCGTATATGATTAAATTTGTACTGTCAGCAAAACATCTGCTGTCCAGAAACGGTGTACCGCTATAGCTGTACTCGCCGTAAAAGTTTTTGTTCAGATACTTCTGCGGATTACTCGGTGTGTGCATAACAGGGTAATTAATATTTGTGCCTGCTATGCTTATCCAGCCGAAACATTCGGAATTCATTGAAATAAGTTCTGATATTGAATGAGGTTCATAATAGGTTGTGTAATACACAGGCTGTTCAGTTTGAAATTCATCATCCGAATCGCTGACTTTTAATAAATTTGGATTTATGAATTGTTCTTTTTCAGTATCATTACCTGTCGATTCCTCAGTAACAATTTCTGCAAGGTTTTTAAAACTTTCATTCTCTTTGTACTCTGTAAACACCTGCGAAAATATTGAAACCAGGCAGGAAATTATAACAACAGAAAATACGCCTATCACAATTCCTATTTTGATTTTTTCTTTATGTTTCTTCATAGGTATGCTCCTTTTCATAATACTGCTCGCCGTCATAATCGGGCATCAAATCGCCGTTCATACTTGCGTCAAAATATATTGCAAGAAAACGCTTGATGTCGGCTTTCTTCATTCTGGTTACTTCAAAGCCTTGGTCTGAAATAATCTTCTCAACTCTGTTTGCTTTCTGCAAAACATTTTCTGATTTTGAAGATTTACACCTTGCAATGAACAGGAACTGTCTTGCGGTTGAGGTTTCGGTCTGAATACTGTCGAGAAAATCCAGATCCTTATTCAATATTTTTCTGACTTTTTCATTCTGTTCAGCTTCCATTCTGCCTTTGATATAGCTTTTGTTTGTATCGAAGCACTCGCAGGAATCGGTACAGGTGATCTCAATATCCGGCACAGCAGAAAGTACCATCATCAGGTGCCGCACCTTGATTTCGATATTCGTGTGAGAAAGTACGGAAATATTTGTCGGCTGAACCATATAGAAAATAAATTCTTCCTTGCCGACCTTTAAACCATTTTTCGTAAAGGTTTTTATGCCCAGCAAGTCCTGAACGGACTTGCCTTTTCGTTTTGTTTTTTTCTGCTTGTTCTTCATTTATTTGCCCCTTTCTGCCCAGAAATATATCTGTTGAGTTGATATAAAATACTTTACGGCATAGCGTGTGAAATCAAGAATTGTTGTATCTTCCAGTCTTATTGACAAAAAGCCGAAACAGAGAGTTACCGCAAGAGGTACGATTATCCTTGCCTGTGCAAGTATTAGAATTGATAACAAAAGCGCTATGCTCATAATTGCAAAATCCCGTAAGCTCCACAGCCATAGATTGGCTGTGGCTTTTAGGTTTTGCGGATATAAATAAGTGGTCATAATCTTTAAATTCCTTTCGTCTTAAATCGGAGCAAAGTTCTAACAAGCTTGTTTGATTAGAACTTTGCGATAGATTGCAACTTGTGCCAAGGAGCATTGCTCCTCTGCTTTTTAGCGGAAATTTTACGCTAAAAAGCAGTAATGTTCTACGCAACATAAGTGGAGTAGAACATTGGCACTAAGTTATTTAGCCGCCCTTGCAACACTTCTCGTCAGATTAACAGCAGTTGTTGTTGCGTGAACAATGCTTGTCATATTCACTTTAACTGATGAATCCAGTCCGAACTGCTGTGCAATTCTAGGAACTTCGTTTGATGCAAGCATTATTCCAAGTCCTAAAAACATATTGCCGGGGAAGGTTAGCAACCCGAGGAACAGCAGAGTTGTCTGCATAAATGCCGTAAGGCACAGTGCCGCTATCTGTTTCATCCACTGATTAAAGCCGTCCTGATATCCTCTTGGAACGCTGAACATATACAGCGCACCTACTGCCATTTGTATGAGCAGAATTCCTCCACGCTTGATGTTCGCAAAAAAGATTTTTATTACGCAGTAGGCAAAAGCAATCATACATAACAGATTCAGCAAACCAAAATTCACTTGAACAGAAACTGCAAAACTACCCTCTAAAACGCTTGTGCTTTGTCCGGCTAAATCAAGGCTTTGCTGTCCTGCCATTATGGACGACAAATCCTTTGAAAATGTGTTTTGCAGGCTGATGCAGAACTTATACAACTCCACAGGTACTACGCCAAACAGCGAACAGGCAAAGAACCCTTTTAATACATTTATAGCGGTTGTTTTGATATTTGCTCTGCCGTTCTGATACTCTATTGCAACATCGAATACGGCAACGACCGTGCCTGCGACGAACAATGCCCAGCCAAAAAGAGTAAACAGATTTATTGTCGCCTGCACCCATTCAAGGTCAAACACATCTGCGCCCATATTTCCCATCATAGTAAAAAAGTCTGCGACAGCGTTGTAAATCGTTTCATAGAACCACTGTAACATCGTGTTCCATATAGCGTTTGAGATTTGCTCACCGAGGTAATCAAACACACCGCCTATGGCACTTCCGATTCCGCCGATGAAATCTCCTAACCAGTCAAAAATATAAATCACCTCGCAAAAGGCTGTTATGATTCAACACAACAGCCTTATTTTTATTGTTATCAAAGTACCGTCCAGATGTATAGCGGTGCAGTCAGCGAGAACACAAGACAGCCGAAAAGTATTGCAGGCGCAGTGAACTCAAACTGCCCATGTTTTCGATAGTCCATATACGCCGTTGCGAGTTTAACAAAGAAAAGTATAGCAAGAATCATATCCACCGCAGGAAAAACAACATTATTTACAACATTTTTAATCTGTGTTTGTGCCGAGTTCCATGTGCTTTCAATGGCTGATGATACATCGCCTGCGGCAAAGACTGTTACTGCCGATATTCCGAGCATTAACAGTATTACTGATACGCCTGATAACCATTTAATTAACTTAGTTCTTCTTGATTTTATCATTTTTTACCTCCGATTTTCTTAAATCATTCTCCGATATATATCTGACTTCGATGTTCAGTTTTTCTGCAAAGCGAATTTCTGTTTTCATACCCTCGGTTAATTCATCACCGAAAACCCAGACCGCATCACACACCCAAAGCATAGAAAGTCCCGCAAGCATACCAAGGTTTCTTTCTTCTTTGTTGCTGTCATCTAAAATCAGCGCATAAAAATGCGGTATGAACGGAGCCATACCGCACTCTAACGCATATCGGGCATATCGTTTTGCGTTTTCAATATTTGCAGATACATTACCACCCAAAGGCGAACAGATATACACCCTGCGCATTATTCATCGTCCTCATCTTTCTTCTTAAATTTGATGATGAGAAATGCAATTAAACCGCCGACAGCAACAGAAGCCAAGCCGATATAAAAGCCAAGATTTGAATTGTCGCCTGTCTGTGGTTTTTCGGGTTCAGGCTGTGGATGAATTGTTACTGTCTGAGCCTTGTCATCAATGTCAGCGTGTACGGCGATTTTCGTTTCATCACGGTAGAGAGTTTCAAACACAACGATTTCTGTATCTTTAGTAATTACAGAGCCGTCAAAAGTGAAAGATACTGTTACTTCGCCGTCTGCTGTTTCGGGTGTGAATGTTACTTCGGAACTAACTTCTTTGCCGTCAACAAGGAATGCTTTTCCGGTTGACTTATCCATAAGCACACCGCTGATTGTGTATTCCTTTCCGACAGTCAGATTCTTATAAGAAACCACATCATCAATGGTAATATCTCCGTTAACTGTGAATTCCTTTTTGCCGCCAATACTTGCCTTTGTTCCGATTTTCGGAATTTTGACGGTTACGGTTTGACCAACGTCCTCAAGGTCAGCGTGAACTGCAAGCTTTTTATCCTCGCTGTAAAGACTTTCAAAAACAACAATGTCAGTATCTTTCTTGATATATCTTGCATCAAATTCAAAGGAAACAATAACCTTGCCTGATGGTTCTTCGGGTGTGAATGAAACTTCCGAGGTGATTTTCTTGCTATCAATCAACAACTCTTTTCCTGTTGTCTTATCCATAAGAACGCCCTTAAACGTGTACTTCTTGCCGGGTACAAGGTGCTTGTATGTGATAACATCTTCAAGAGTAAACACTTCTGTTGCTCCGACTTCCTTTTTGCCGTCAATAGTTGCAGTTGTTCCAAGTTCAGGTATTTTATCGTTCTCAACTGTGATTTCAATAACTTCTTCATCTTCTAAAACTGTAGCCCGATAGTTTTCTTCATTAGGAAGATAACCCTCTGCAGGCTTTAACTCACTGACAATGTATTCGCCGTATGGAACATTTTCAAAAGTGAAGATTCCTTCCTCATTTGATTCGGATGTCAGAATTGCAGTTTCTTCTGTAAATTTGGTTTCAGTAATACTGAACAATCCGAATAATGCGCCTGTGATATTTTCGCCTGTTTCACGGTCAATTTTCAAGCCTTGGATTGTGCCGTAGATAATTTCATTTTCAATCGGCTCACCGTCATTTACCGAAATATGAACAGTTGCTGTATCCTGTCCTGCATACTCAAACACAACAGGATATTTTTTATCGGAGAGGATATAGTGGTTATCTGTGCTAATTTCCTTAACATAGTAACTGCCGATTGGAATATCAGTTGTAAACTGTGATTTGCCTTTTTCATCACAGGTGATGATTTCAATAAGTCCGTTCTTTGGAATAACTGTGCCGTTGGAAGCCTTCAAATCTTCATCAGCGTAAAGTCCGAATGAAACATTCAGAATTTCGTCATTGTTTCCGATATTGAATTTTTCGTCCTGTTCAAGAATTTTTGTAAGGTCGATTTCAACCTTTTGCCTGTCGTTTGTAAATGAGGTTGAGGTGTTGGTTACCTTTTCATTCTGTCCTGAGTAGGTAAGTTCAACCGTATGAGGTTCGGGATTGATAACTGTTCCATACGGAGCAACGGTTTCAATAACACGATATTTACCGAGGTAAAGCTGTTTGCTTGTTGCTGTGCCTTTATTGTTTGTTTTCAGAGTTGCGACAAGCTCGTCTTTCTTTGCTCTTACTGTTCCGTCAGGGGTTTTAATGTCCGCATCTGCATAAATTTCAAACACTGAACCCGATAAACCGTTTACAGAATATTCAGGCTGATAGAGCAAAACTTCTTCTCCTGATGAAGTTACATTTGAAAAAATCTCGCCTGTTTTTTCAACGGTAATTGTACCTTTCTGAGGTGTGTTTTTCTTCTCTGTTTTTACGATTGTAACGCCGTTTTCTTCACTTGTGTTTTCTGCCGTAATGTCAAAATATACAGGTGTGCTGTCGAGAAGATATCCGTAAGGAGCCTGCACTTCAACGACTGAATAACCTTTGCCGTAGGGCAGAGTTTCAGGTGTGATGAGATAACCATCGCTGTTCGTGTAGAATGTGTCAATCTCTGTAACATTCGGATAGGTGTATTTCATTGTTACCTTGTTTCCGTTGGAATCATAAATCTGAAACCCTGCGCCTGCATACGGGATCTGCTTTCCGGTTTCGCTGTCAACCTTTACTATCTTTACATAGCTTTCAAGACTTGCGTTATTGATGAGGTACTTGTAAGTCTTATTATTTTCAGAAATAAACACATCAAAATCAGCAATGAACTCCGTACCGTTCCAGCCTTTTGTTTGGTGAACTGTGTATATGCCATATGGCAAATCCTTTGTTTCTGCAAAGCCGTATTCATCGCAAGTTAAAATATCACGCTCTGTTTCTTTTGCCTTGCTGTAGCCTCCTGCCGATTTCAGATACACCTGAAATTCTGCACCAACTTCGGGAGTTTCAATTTTTGTACTGCCGTCATCGGTGTGCTTAATTATTGAGATTTTGCCCTTTAAAATATCCTCGGTTACACTCATTGAAATGCTGTTATTTTCAATGGTGTATTTCTTTGCTTCTACACCGATATGATATTCGGTTTCGTCAAGCAGATAACCCTCACTCGGCTCAATTTCTTTCAGAGTCCAGTTGTCACCGCATAAATAATAGGATGTTGTAAAACTGCCGTTCTTGTCTGTGGTGTATTTGTCAACCAACTTGCCGTTATTGTAGATACCGTAAACTGCTCCTGCGAGTGTTGCGTCACCCTGTGCAGACTTTGTTTCAGCGTCTGTTTTGGTAACAGTAAGATTCCACTTTTTCAAAACATTGTCAAATGACCTCTGTGTTACCTTGTTCCACTCAATAGGTGCAGTCTGCTTTTTGGGAACAACATATCTGTCAGCAGTATCAACTTCTTCAAGCGTATATAGCTTGTCACCACTAACGAGAACATTTGTAAAAGTGGCAACACCGTCAGCGTTGGTTGTTGCATACAAGTCCACATTCGCACCACTGAGTGAAGTTCCGTAAAGGTGGAATTTTACACCCTCGTTGAAATTATCCTCACTGGTTTTTACTACTTCAAGACTTCCTTTCTTGAGGACATTTTCAAAAGTCACCTTTGCAGTTTTGCCGCTTTCGACCTTAACGGTCTGCGATTTCTGTGTTTCGTACTTACTGTCTGTAATTTCGGTAACGGTGTAACTTCCGGGAACAAGGTCAGTTAATTCAAATTCACCTTTTGAGTTTGTCTTAACTGTCTTACTGTAACCATCGCCTTTGACAGTAAACTCAATATTTGCAACATTGCCGTCCTCGGAGGTTTTGACAAGCTTTAGGTTGCCCGAGCTTGTCTTGACCTTGAAATATGCCCTTATCGGGTCAGCGTCGTTTTCAACACCTGTGATTACATCCTGCAAAGTTGCATCTCCATATGGGATAAGGGTTGTATTTCCTACGCTTGGCATTAACTTTGCAGAGTTGAATGTTACTGCATTATTGACTGGCGAAGTTGAAGTTAATGTCAGCTTATTACCGGATTTTAAAACGGAAATTCCGCTTGTGGTTTTGAAGCTGAAATCCGAAAGAATACTGTTGCTGTCTGTTAAGGTTAAAGTATATTTTCCGTCTGAATATTTCATCTCATAGGTTTCAGCCTTTGAAGCGATTGCAGATGCAAAACTCGGAACGGTTGAATAATTTGCAAGGCTTTTTGAGATAGCATTGTAAACTGACTTAACTCCGGGATTTGCTCCGCCTGCACAGATACCGTCAATGAACTTTGTATTTGTGCATTTATAGCCTTCGCTTGTAGAACGACAACCTGAAACAAACTCCCATACAATCAGCTGTGTTGCTACCCATTTCTGATCCTCTGTTCCGCTTAAGCATTTCCCTGAACCGGGTTTGCCGTAAAGCAGAGCAAGGTTGATTGCTTTCTGCTTCGCAGAGCCTAAATTCTTCCAGACGGTCGAGCCGTCCTCGGTCAGCGTATTGCCTGAGTAGAGTGTATGACCGGGTTCAATGCAGTAGGCTTCTTTGCCATCTGCAAAAATCTTGCACAACCCTTCTCCGGGAGTTCCGACCGTGTAGCCGTTGCTGACTGTTGTCTGCTGAAATTTGATTGTGTTTCCTGTACTGTCATAACAGTAGTCAAAGGTAATTGTAACTTTATCACCGCTTGCTGCACTTACAGGGAGCGAGAACATTGTTCCGAATATTACGGCAACCACGAGTAAAAGTGCAGTTATTCTTGTGAATTTCTTATTTCTGATTAACTTAGTCATTTTAAAAATCCTTTCATAAAAAATATGGGGCAAGATTTTACCCTTGCCCCGATTGACGTCTTATTCTGTTTAAATACAATCATAATTTCATCGCCTGCCCTTCATTGAAATCTTCATCTATATCATCGGACTGCTCACTGCCATCCGTAATATTTACATATTCGCCGATAATGTTCAGCGCTTCGCAGTAACTTTCCGAACTCGTAACATGACTGCACATTTCTTTTGCCTCGTCGGCCATACCGTTCTGCTTAAGGGTGTGGCTTGCAATGCCTATAAGATTGAATATGTTGGAATCACAGCCTATTAATGCACAGTCAGGTTTGACCTTTTCTTCTTTGTTCTGTTCAGGTTCAAAGCCACCAAGCCTGTTGTCCACATAGTCGGACAGCCACATTCCTGCAAAGGCTGTGTATGACTGCAACCGCCACATTGCAAGCTTGCCGATGTCAAGGTGGACATCTTCAAAAGGATAAAGAATACAGGTAACGCCGTCACTCTTGAACACAGAAACATTCTCGAACTTTGTATTGTCAAGAAGTATTCCCTTATCCGTGAGCATTTTATTGATGCCGTCCACCCATTCCTGTGTTTCACCTCCGCATCCCTGCAGAATGAGTCCTTCCTTGCCGTTCATACGGCGGAGGTCTGTTAGAGTTATTTGGTTTATTTTCATTGAGATCATTCCTTTCAAAAAAATAACAGCACCCGATTAAGAGTGCTGTCTATACTTTATTTAGCAGTAAACTACATATATTTTGTTGTCTTCTGCGATAACATTGAATGATAAGTCGCTTGGAGCAATGCCACTGCTTTGGTAGTAGTAGGCTACATACTCAACATCACCATAGCAATCTGCTGTCAGGCTTTGCGTATCATCATAATATGATGCGTTTGTGGGCGAGAACCAGCTTGCGTTGCCTGTGTTCAGCGAGGAATCGTATTTCATTCCAAGCTGCTGACCGTAGGCTATGCAGGCACTCACCGCATACTGAACATCAACCGTTTTTGCTTTGGTAGGCGGTTGTGTCGGTTTTTGGGTTGGCTTTTCCGTAGGCTTCTGCGTTGGCGGTTGCGTCGGTTTTACAGCAGGCTTTTGAGTAGGAGTTTCAGTTTCTTTTTTAGCAGTCGATTCTGATTCAGACTAATTACTATTCACTGTATTCTTGCTGTTGTTCTGAACCTCAGTTTGCGTTTTCTGAATCGGATCCGTTGCTGAAACAACCGCCGAATTTTGCCCACTGTCGGTTTTTTCTTCGGATTTTGTATCCTTTTCCGAAGGCTCTGTTTCATTTGAAGCGGTTGCTTTTTCGGTGGATTGCATTGTTTCGGTTGTTGCCATTTCAGAACTTTTCCCAGATGCAGAAACACCCACGGAAGTTGAAACCGTGGGTGATAAAGAACCGTTATACATTTTTTCTTCTGCCGTACAAGCTGTGAATGTTCCTGTTGCTAAAATCAATGTCAGCATTATTGCGATTTTCTTTTTCATATTCTCATCGCTCCTTTCAAGCAACAAGTATATCCAAAGAATTTCAAATGTCCAGAGCATATTCTTAAATTTTATCGCAAAACTTTATAATTTCATTCTTTCTTTGTTCCACTGCCTCCTTATACTCTACTGAACACAAGCCTAAACTATCGCAACACTCAATCTCCAAATGTCCATAGAAGTGTTCGATGCTTTCAATAACTCGGCTACATTCTCTCATACTTGGACCAGTTCTTAAAGCTATTGAATATCCTTTCTTTCCGCTACTTATGGTAGCATGAGGGTCATGAGTGTTACACCAAGGTGTGCACCTATCAATAAAAGCCTTAAATTGTCCCGGAATGTCAGCCCAATATGAAGGAGACACTGATATAATAATATCTGCCCATTCATACTGTTGAATTATTTTGACTACATCATCATCTTGAATACATTTAGCTGTATTATGACAATTTCTACACCCTTTACAAAAACTTATATCAAAATCATCAATACAAATACTTCTGACATCATATTTTTCTTTCAAACAATCTGAAACAATATTTACTATTTCAGCAGTCGCGCCATTTCTTACTGGACTACAATTCATTACTAAAACTTTCATTTTATTTATCTCCCGAAATTACCATTCAAATTGAAAGATATTATACATAAGTCTAGAGTAAAAGTCAAGGCAAAATCACATACTCTGCGTAAAGCTTTCTGATTCATCTTCCGACATATCCTCGGTTTCCTTTTCACTCTGCTGTTCATCAAGTGCCTGATGATACACTTCCATAACCTTGCTGTTTAGCATATCTCTTGACTCCTTTGAAATCGGGTGAGCAATCTCGCTGAACTTCGTTTCGCCGTTTTCATCAACATAGTTACTTGCAGGCATTGCAACAAATAAGCCTTTTCTTGAGTTCATCACTCTGATTCCGTGAATTGCAACCGCACCTCCGACAGTAACGCTTGCGAACGCCTTTGTGTTGCAATTATCAATATCAACGAGCTTATCAATTCTTACCTTGATATACGGCAGTTTCTTTTTCTGATTATTGTTTTTGGTTCCTTTGTAATTTGTATTCTGTGCCATTATAAATTTACCTCCGATTTAGTGTTTCTGCTTTTCTGCCCACAGCAGAGAAAGATGTAAAAGTGCATCTCTCTGTTCTTCCTCGGACAGGCTGTCAAGGAAATCTTCAAGGGTGAAATTTTCCTCGAATTCTTCTGCAAGTTCGTTACAGTTATCGCAGATTTTTTCTCTCCTGACAACTACCGAGCCGTCATCCTGCTGGGTGAATGATAAAACATCGTTGTATCTGAATCCGATTCGCTGACGGATTACAAAAGGGATTGTAATTCTTCCTTTTTTACCGAGAACTCTGTATATTTTAAGCACTACTCGTCCTCGCTTTCCGCAAGCTCTGCTCTGCACTCATCGCAGATACAGTTGCTACAATTACACTTGTCATCAAAATTTTCGCAATCATCATCGCACCTCTCAATTAGAATTGCTCCTTCCACAGCTGAAATCTACACAGCACAGTCGGATGTGATTCCTGATACAATAAGTGCGTCAAGCGGTATGCTTACATAAATTCTATTTTCCATTGTTAATAATACACTCCTTCAAAATTTGTTCTAAATCAATTTGTTGTTCGGTTGTTAAGTCAAGCAAACTCAACTGCAACGGTTTATTTCTCTGCCTTTCATACATATCGTAGTTGCTGATTAGCAGTTCGGGAAATTGCTCGCCTGCGTTGATTCGCTGTTTCATATTGTGTAACCTTGTGAAATCAAAGAATGAATAACCGTCATATAAATTGCGGATTTCTTCACAATCGTTATATGATACAAGCCATTTGCCTTTTGCTTTTGCAAGTGCGTTTTTCAGCCTCAAGTGGTCATCCCAAGTGAAACCGCACTGATAAACATACTCGCTTGAATAGTAAGGCGGATCGCAGTAGAAAAAGGCATTATCTCGGTCGTAATGCTTTATCAGGACTTCAAAATCCTGATTTTCAATCACAGTATTTTCAAGTCTTTTGCCGACTTGCTCTATCAGTTGAAACAGGCTCACTACTGAAAAGGGCTGACAGGCAAATGACTTTCCACTGCTTGAATAGCTGTATCGTAGAAGTTTAAGAAACATTACTGCTCTGCGCAAGTCGTAGTCTTGTTTCATTTTTATATACAATTCTATGATTTCTTCTGCTTTCA
>ULMJ01032589.1_pt1 | contig 119582 bp, 69 predicted proteins | sample 1951641 | NCBI WGS metagenome assembly ULMJ01 (sample SAMEA4835550, study PRJEB28245) | human gut metagenome | biome: gut microbiome; material: fecal sample | place: Denmark | collected 2008 | reverse complement strand
GACAGATACTCAGTATATCATTTCATTCAAATCCCTACAGAAATAAACAATAGCAGAAAAATAGTTAGTCTCTAATTCACTCTATTTCGTCATCAAAAACAGGGAGGTTGGTCTACAAACTCCCGATGGCAAACTAATTCAGCTTATCTTCGTTGCCGGAATTAAAAGAGTGAAAATAAAAAGATTAATAACGAAGAAAAACAAAAGGATGAAGAAAATTTTAGTATTCATACTATGCGCACTAGCTTATAGTACATTATCCGCCCAAACAGACGAGAACAAGAAGTCGGCCTTTCAGTTAAGCTTTGTGCCACCTCTGAGCACCAACGGAATGTATGCATCGGAGTATACCAATCAAGTCTCCCTCAATTTATTGATAGGTGTTTCCAAAAACGAGGAATTGCTCACTTGGGGAGGACTCTCGAACATCATTCTCAATGATGCAAAAGGCCTTCAATGGGCAGGACTGTCAAATTATGTAGGGAATGACGGACAAGGATTGCAGGTTGCAGGATTAATCAATATAAATAAGAACAGCTTTAGTGGTTTCCAACTGGGAGGGTTGGCAAATACCGCTTCGGAGATGAAAGGCTTCCAGTTTGCCGGGCTGACTAATATTGCCAAAGATGTGACCGGTGTTCAAATAGCAGGATTAGTCAATATTGCAAAGAACGTAAGAGGGGTTCAGTTCTCAGGGTTGGTGAATATAGCTGAGAATAGTGACTGCCCTATCGGACTGATCAATATCATTAAGAATGGTGAAATGGGAGTTGCCGTTACTTATGATGCCATAGGAAGCACGGTGGCATCATTCCGCTCGGGTGGTAAATATACTTATGGCATCATAGGTGTCGGGTATAATCACAAAACAATCAATAACTCACTGGTAGCCGAAGGCGGTTTCGGTGCACATATTCCGGTTACTTCCTGGTTCAGAATCAATAATGAGCTTAAATTCTCAACTATTGGCAATGATTCGGACGAGCCGGTATTGAATGGAGGCTATTCGTTGATTCCAGCTTTCAGAATCGGAAAACACATTGAGTTATTTGCGGGAGTAGGTATTAATTATATGGAAACAAAGGATATCAATAACCACAAAATATTCCCTAATCATTCATTATGGAAGAAGACGGGCTCCACAAGATTACAACAAATATATGTAGGATACCAATTCGGGGTTCAATATATATTCTGATAGATCACGGCACTTCTCAGATATAAAGTCAGGCAAGGAAAGAAAGAGCAAAAATTAAGAGGTCTGTGATAATAATATATAAAGAAAAGATTTACCTTTGCTCCCCCTAAAAAAGAAAACCAGAACTAAGAAATAATTTAGTGTTTATGAATACGAAGGTCAAAGGATATATATTGGGAGCTGTTGCTGCCGCCACTTATGGTATGAATCCCCTCTTTACCCTTCCGCTATATAAGGAAGGTATGAATCCGGATTCCGTTCTTTTCTTCAGATACCTGTTTGCCATTCCCATCTTGGGGATTATGCTCAAAGCGAGAGGCAGAAGTTTCAGTCTGAAACGGAAAGAAATATTGCCGTTAGTCATACTGGGATGGTTGGTCGCCATATCTTCTCTTACCCTGTTTCAAAGCTACAACTATATGGAAGCCGGTATTGCCTCAACGATACTGTTTGTCTATCCGATTTTGGTAGCACTGATTATGGCTGTCGCCTTCAAGGAGAAAGTCACATTACAAACAGTCTTATGTATCTTTCTGGCTTTAAGTGGTATTGGGTTACTATATAAAGGAGGAGACGGTACAACGCTGAGTTTGGTTGGCGTTGGGTTAGTCATGGCATCGGCCCTCTCCTACGCTATCTATATTGTGGGGGTAAACCGGCCGATATTAAAAGACGTGGCAACACTTAAAGTTACTTTTTATGTATTGCTTTTCGGCCTGTCGCTTTTTTTAGTCCGTGTAGATTTCGGGCAAAGCCTGCATGTTGTCGACAAATGGTATTTATGGGGGAACCTGATTGCATTGGCAATCTTCCCTACAGCCATATCCTTCCTCTGTACGACACAGGCCGTGCAATATATAGGTTCCACTCCTACAGCTATCCTTGGAGCTTTGGAACCTGTAACGGCCGTATTCTTCGGAGTAACGATCTTCGGGGAAAGTCTGACACCGAGATTGTGTTGCGGAATTGTATTGATTATCCTGGCTGTGACGTTTATTATAGCCGGAAGCAATATTACGACACATTTGGTACGGTTCAGGAAGTTGTTCCCACGATTACCGCTGAAGCACCAAAAAAAATAGACAAGACAAGCTATCTGTTAGAATATCCCTCTGAATCTACATTTTGACTGTAGATTCAGAGGATATATAAAAAAAAGAACTATATTTGCCCCGAATTCTAAAAGCAAATATTTTGGGCACAATTCTTAAATTTGTTATCGCTTAATATTAGCCTCATAAACCACAGGCTAATTTCTTTCGTTTGAATAATTCATATTCAGACAGGTTTTTCATTTTATCATTTTTAGTATTAACTACATTGTCTCCGCAAGGCAATTGTAATTTGCTATTCAGACTTTTAGCAGGTTTCGCAACAACCGTCTGAAAGTTATGGATGCGCTGAATGCGAATGGAGAATTTCGTAAAGAACATTAAGCAAGACATAGAAGTAGAAATCCAAAGAATTGAGCAACAAGATATTGATATCCTTGATAAGATAAAACAAATAGTCGGCTTCATACAGACTTCACTCGCCCGGCTAAAAGCAACCATTGAGGACTATCAGTTCATTAATCCCGAGGAAGAGGTTCTTTTCTTTAAAGTCCGGAAACCACAGATATCCGGTCTACTGATATTTTATATCCGCCTGTATCAGATTGAAAAGAATCGGATTGGGAAATCACCGTCAGCTCAATATAAGTATCTGAAGGAGGAATACGAAAGTCTGAAGAACGTCTCTTCGGACAAGAATTTCTATAACTATTATCAAGCCGGTAAAACTGACTCTGATCATCTGTATTTCATGAGAAAGCATTATGATATCCTTGCTGATGTCCACTGCCACTCGTTGGATAGAGATACTTCCTTTTCCACTTTGCATGATTCCAGCGTAGCAGAGATCTTAGCAAATAAGCAACTCACTCATTATCTCTCCACAGAGATTGATGCATTATCGGAAAAACTACATCTTAAGTTTACCTCCATCATAGAAAGCAAACTATTGCAATGGACTGAAAGTAAGGTTTCATTGGTAGAATTCATTTATGCACTATATGCCGGGAAGTGCTTTAACAATGGTAATACGAGCCTGAAAGACATCGCTTTCTGTTGCGAAACTCTCTTTGATATTGAGATTGGTGATTTCTACCGGATATTTCTTGAAATCAGGAACAGGAAGAAGAGCAGGACACAATTTCTGGATAAACTGAAAGAGAAAATAACCCGAATGATGGACGAACTTGACAGGTAAACAAAGAATATTTCACAGCGTCTTGTGACATCTTGTGAATTATGCAAATGGCTAATATCCAACTTTGCCGGAAAATTACTTAACCCGCAAAGAAAGATAATAGCTTATTTATGGAGACAACAATTACATGGGAAGTAAAGGTGAAGAATACCCCTTTATTAATTAAGAAGTGCAGCCACTGCGATAGTGACCGATTTTATTGTAGCGACAAGTTCAGGATGAACGCTCAAAAGAAGAACATAGATGTATGGTTGATTTACAGATGCGTGAAGTGTGACAACACCTGTAACCTCACTTTGTTATCACGCAGTAAACCGGATTTGATTGACAAGACATTATTCCTGAGTTTTTCAATGAATGATAAAGATACGGCTTGGAAGTATGCATTTTCTACTGAAATGGAGAGAAAGAATAATCTGAGACTGGATTATGGTAGCGTAGAATATGAAGTCATTCCTGATACCTCATTGGAAGATTTACTGAATCTATCCAATGAGGTTATCAAAATCTACATCAAGTGCGAGTTTGAGTTTGATCTCAAATTATCATCATTAATCAGAAGATGCTTCTCACTCTCTGCCAATCAGGCGAAACGTATGTTCGAAGATGGTATAATTACGATTTCAGGAAACAAACCACCTCAGAAGCATAAAGTGAAAGATGGAGATATGATTCTGATACAAAGAGAGGGATTAAGTAAGCCTATCAACCATTCTATTCATGATATAGGGTAAAGACTGACGTATCTTCTCAACAGGCCAGTTCCACCATTGTATCTGTTGCAGTCCGGCGATTGTCTCTTCCTCAAATCGCATCCGTATTTTCCTGGCAGGTGTTCCTCCTACTATGGTGTAGGGAGGAACATCTTTAGTTACCACTGCCCGGGCTGCGATGACAGCTCCATCTCCTATATGCACGCCTGCCATAATTACGGCTTCATAACCTATCCAGACGTCATTGCCTATAATGATATCCCCTTTATTATCCCATGCTGAGGCTACATTTTTCTTATCCAATCCCCATTCTTCAAAGAACAAGGGAAATGTGTAGCTGGACAGGGATTTCAATGTATGGTTGGCACTGTTAAAAAGAAACTTTGCCCCACAGGCAATGGAACAGAATTTTCCGATAATCAAGCGGTCTTGATTGATAGGATAATGATAGAGGACATTATTCTTCTCAAATTGAACCGGGTCATTTACAAAATCATTGTATATGGTATAATCACCAACTATAATATTCGGATTGTTGATAATGGTATTCAGATAGATAGTCTGATAATCATTGGTACGTGGAAATGTTTTCGTATTCATTGTAATTACTTCTTTTTGTATGTTTAGTATCTTAATATCTTGTGACGGAAACGGTCACAATTAAATTGGGCAACAGACTTAACTATTGCCCTATCATACTAAACGAAGCTATTTACAAAGTTGCCATTTCATTGTGATTAAAGACTATGGTTTATATCGCACAACAAAGATACGAATTATTTCACTTCAAACTTTCCTTGTAATCTGATATCTTGTGAAGAACTTCCCACCATTACAGCAAACGTACCCGGCTCTACTACGAAGTGATTATCCTTATTCCATAATCCCAACTCTTGCGGGGTGAGTACGAAATCAATCACTTTTTCTTCGCCCGGTTCCAGATGGATACGCTCGAAGCCACGCAGTACTTTTACATATGTAGTTACAGAACTCATCTCATCATGCAGATAAAGCTGAACTATTTCATCTCCGGCTACTTTTCCCGTATTCTTCACTTTACAACTTAGCTTCACACTACCTTGTACACCTATGACCGGATTCTCTATCTTTAAATCACTATAAGCAAAAGTAGTATAACTCAAACCATATCCGAAGGGATAAAGCGTACCGGTAACACGTACAAAACCCTTCGAATCGGAACCCGGTTTAAACGGAAAAGCAAAAGGTATCTGCCCTACCGAACGGGGAAAGGTTACCGCCAATTTACCACCCGGATTGTAATCACCGAAAAGAACCTGTGCTACGGCATCCCCCATAAATTCTCCCGGAAACCAAGCATGTACAATACCCGGAATATAACGTTCAGCCCAGTTGATGGTGGCGGCACGTCCGTCTACCAGTAACAGGATTACAGGTTTGCCCGTTGCGTACACAGCCTGCAACAGTTTCTCCTGGCGTCCGCACAGATCCAGATTGGTACGGGAATATTCCTCACGCACCGTCTTCTCATTTCCTCCCAGCACCATGATGGCTACGTCCGATTCCTTTGCCAAGGCTACAGCCTCATCCATCATAGCCTGTTCTTCCTGATCCAATGGTACTTCGTAAAGCTCACTCTCTGGAAAATATTTATCAATAATGTCTGTTCCTTTTGCATAGCGAACCTCTGTATCAGGCAAATATACTTTTATCCCCTGATATACCGTCTTTATCGGAGCATTAGCCGGACCATAGCGGCAAATCAGATTTTGCACTTCATTCGCATTGGGACCAATCACGGCTACTTTCTTCAAATCTTTGGAGAGTGGCAGGATATTATTCTCATTCTTCAATAAAACGATGGATTCTAATGCAGCCCTCATGGATACTGCCTGATGTTCCTTGCTATGCACCACCTTTTCAGGATGTTTTGCATCTCCTTTATAAGGATTATCAAACAGCCCCATCCCAAACTTCACCCGCAACACATCTGCCACACGGCTATCAATCGTCTGCATGGAAACCTTTCCCTCGCTGATAGCCTGCCGAAGCGGACGAATGAAGTTCTCGGGCAAAGTAAAGTTAGTACGCACATTCAATCCTGCATTTACTACCTGGGCAGCTCCATCTACAGCATCGGCAGCTACGTTATGCTTGGAATAGAGAAACTCCACCGCTTCACTATCAGACACTACATAACCTTTGAAGCCCCATTCATGGCGAAGTATTTCAGTAAGGAAATGATAACTGCCCGTAATCGGTTCGCCGTCATAATCATTATAAGAACTCATCACTCCCAATGCCCCGGCTTCGCAAAAAGCCTTGCGGAAGGGTTCTATATAAAGAGTCCTCATCTCACGCGGAGCTACGTGCGGGTCGGTACGGGTACCGGCATCACGTCCTCCAACAGGAATACTATATACGGCAAAATGCTTGGGAGTGGCAACCAGCCCTTCTTGCTGAAGTCCTTTAATCATCCGCTTTCCAAGTTCTCCCACCAGGAAAGGGTCTTCGCCGTAACACTCCACTACGCGTCCCCAACGGGGATCTTGTGCAATATCCAGAATAGGGGAATAGATATTGGTATAGCCCAGCGCTTTTGCCTCTTCGGCTGTCACCTTGGCTATTTCACTGATCAGTTCTTTATTCCAGGTAGCTCCCTGTCCGCACTGTGCCGGAAACATGGTAGCCCGGTCATGGCAAAGCCCACGAATACCTTCATTGGTAAAGTCAACAGGTATCCCAAGGCGGGTTTGTTCTACGAACCAGCGTTGGATAGCCTGTCGGTTCTCTACACTATTCACATAAGGATAGGACAAAGAAGAACCGAATTTCCCCAAGCCATTGGCCTGTTCGTCTATATTCGCGATACCGTCTTTCCAGATTTCATTTTTCCATTGTTCTGTGGGCAGGGAGTCTTTCAGTACACGGCCTGAGCCATACAACGTAGCCATCTGGCAAGTCTTTTCCTCCATTGTCATCTGCGACAACAAATCCTTGACTCTTGCCTCCAAGGGTGCCGAAGGGTCTTCATAGACATCCATCACCCCGTTCTTATTAAAATCAATCCAGCCTTTCTTATATATACCGGGATTATTGCCCGCATACACACCCGCACAAAGCGATACAGCAATACATAAAGCGATTCTTCTTTTCATAGCATTTCTATTTTTCCATTTCTAATACAAGTTCACCACCTTCCATCAGGTCGAAATGAGAAAATCTCGGTTCCCTCAATTCTTCACCGTTCAGTTTCATGGAGCGAATATACTTATTTTCTACACTATTATTCTTAGTACGGATCACAAAATCTTTTCCGCTACTCAAATGAATGATTACCTTATCAAACAAAGGACGGCCAATTTCATAGACCGGACGTCCCGGACAGAACGAATAGAAGCCCATAGAACTGAGTGCATACCAAGCCGACATTTGCCCTACATCTTCATTTCCGGAGAGTCCGTTAGGATCGTTATGATAAAGGGTACGAAGAATATGGTCTACCAAAGCTTGCGTCTTGCGAGGTGCACCGGCATAATTATAAAGATAAGGAATATGATGGCTCGGTTCGTTGCCATGTGCATATTGCCCGATCATCCCGGTCACATCGGCAGCCGCATTCGGATCACCGGTCAGTTCGGAACTTGTGGTAAACAGCGTATCCAGATGTGCTTCAAATGCCTCTTTGCCGCCTACCAGTTCCATCAGTCCTTCTACGTCCTGTGGCACAAACCATGCCCATTGCCAGGCATTTCCCTCTACATAATTACTGGGACGTTGCACAGAAGAAGGATCAAAAGGAGTAATCCAGCTCCCATCACTCAACTTACCACGCATCAGCTTCGTTTCCGGATCAAAATAAGCACGGTAGGCTTTAGATAAATTCATGTATTTATCATACATGTCTTTACGGTTATATTCCTTCATCATTTGTGCAATCAGCCAGTCATTATAAGCAAACTCCAGACCTTGTGAAACGGAACCGCCCACTTTATCACAAGGAATATATCCCAATTCGTTTTTATACTTAATTGAAATCGGCATAACTTTTCCGTTCAGTATCTGACGATCCATCATAGGCGTAATGCCGGTAGTGTCATATACCGAAGAACGTATGCAGGCTTCCAATGCTTTCTTTACATCAAAATCGCATTGTTTCTTCATCATGGCGTCTGCAATAACAGAAACAGCATGATAACCAATCATCGTTCCGGTTTCATTGGAAGCCAATTCCCACTTAGGCAGAATACCTGACTCATCATATTTGCGAAGCAACGAACGGATAAATGCCTGATTCTGTTCCGGCGTTACAATCGTGTAAAGCGGATGAGCCGCACGGAAAGTATCCCATAGTGAGAACACCGTATAATTGATATAAGAAGTATCTTGCTTTATCTCATGCCCCATGGTACGATAACGACCGTCTACATCCGATGCCAGACTCGGCTGTATGAATGCATGATACAAAGAAGTATAGAAAACAGTACAGTTGTCATTGTCCGAAGTTTCAATATCAATCTTGCCTAAGGCTTCATTCCAGGCAGTATTCGCCTGATGCGCTATTCTTTCAAAATTCCAATCCGGAACTTCCGCTTCCATATTCCGCTTCGCACCTTCTTCATCCACACTCGAAATGCCGACTTTAGCCAACACACGTCCATCCGCAGCAAGATTTCTGAAAGTCATCACTACTTTTGCCGTATTGACGGTGACAGAGATACTATCCGGCTGGTATTCGGTTCCTGAATACAACTTATAGTCAAAGGGCTTTGAAAATACGGCATAGAAATACACATAATGATGTTTAGCCCAGCCTTTCGTATATTTCATTCCGGCTACAGTAGAGTCGTTCACCACACGAATTTGAGTAACGGGGTGCTGATGTCCGTGAATGGTGGGTTCCATGTCAAGAATCAGGCGGGCATCACTTGACTTGGGATAGGTATACCGATGCAGTCCGGCACGCAAAGTAGCCGTTAGTTCCACATTGATGGAATCATCCTGCAACAAAACCTGATAATATCCCGGACGGGCACTCTCTCGTTCATGCGAGAAACGGGAACGATAACCTTCGTCCGGATTTTCTGCCGTTCCGGCAATCAATGGTTTCTCTCCTACTATCGGCATAAAAAGTATATCGCCATAATCGCCGATACCGGTTCCGCTAAGGTGGGTATGACTGAACCCCATGATAGAAGTGTCGTCATAATAATAGCCCGAACAAGCATCCCAGCCAAAGAGACGGGTATCCGGACTTAACTGTACCATTCCATGAGGTAAAGTAGCACCGGGAAAAGTATGTCCATGTCCTCCGGTTCCTATAAATACATTTACGCTATCGGTATATTCTTCCGGAAGTTCCTTTTCTGTACAAGAAAACAATCCGATCCCCGTAGCCAGTAACAGCATGCAGAGTTTGTTCTTCATAAAATTATAAGTTTATATTTTATACGATTCTATTAGTGTATAAGATTCCAATCAGCCTCTACCTTCATCGTCTTACCTTTTGTACGGATAATCAACGGATAGCAAGGCTTTACCGCTACATCTCCTGCCCCCGGTCCGTCTTTTACGGTCGGGTTTGCGGGTATTCCCGAGGCTTCCCCCAACACCACTTCCATTACTTCTCCCTCAGATACATTCAGGCGGACAGTAGCCGACGGAGTCCGGCAAGTGAATCCCGGTTGATAAGGATAAGAATAAGTATTATGAATCCGTTCATGCACTTCACTGCCCGTGAGTGTTGTTGCCACCGGCTGCCCCTCTAAAACAGGTTTTTCATTGAAAAGAATCACATACTCATACAGATGAGAAGAATCGGAAATACAAGTATATACATCTTGCAACTGAGTTCCTTTCAAATCCAGGCTACGCTTCATATCAACTCCCGGATAAGCGGTAACCGTTTCAGCTTCGGCATATCCACCGTCAGGACGAGGTGTGAATTTCAACAGTTTGCCCACACTTCTCTTCTGATCTTTTGCATCCACCGTCACCGTATTATGCGACAGACTGCGTTTATACCATTTCAGATAATCAGGAACTCCATAACCGGAAGTTCCAAAGTCGGAAACCAGTTCATTCTTGCCATCATGAATTGTGATGGAAAGCTTGTCAGGATGTCCATGCCCGATGCCTTCACCACCGAATTTCAGAACTACCGTGCGTGCATCACTGCGCAACAGGCAGAATCCTGATGCATCAAATGAGTAACTTTGCTGAATCATTTCTTCATCTGATGCATTTATAGTCTGGTTGTTCAACAGAGCCTCCGGATCAAGACGTTTCTTCTGTGCATAGGTCAGTTCCAACACCCGTTTCAGCAACGGGTCATTATAACGGGCATCAGCAATCTCGTACAGTGCCGACTGAGAAAGTAGATTAGCTCCATACCATCCGTCGCTATGTGCCGGAAAAGACAAATCGGGATAAGTACCCTTTACCGGTTCCACAAACATATCGTGCAAATCCTTATCAAACAGTTTTATCCCCCGGCATTTTACTGCATTAGCCGTGAACAGCAAAGCTTCCAACGGATAATAATGATAATGGGGAGAACCCTCATTTATCCAGCCATCACTATTCTTATGTTTTCCAATCAGATAATGGTAGCCATACTTATCCTTATTGATTGCTACATCGACAATAGAGTCATTTTCCAAAGCAATGCCTAAGGCAGCCAATCCACTATTATGCCACATCTGCCAGTTAGCCCCCGCCGGACGATGCAACAATAAAGTAGCCGCAGGTTGCAGATATCCTTCTTCTATCGCTTTGACCTCCTCTTTCGACAAAACTGGTTTAATAGCCATATAGGCCATTGCCACTTTAGTAGCCCAGTTGGCTTCATCCAGACTCTGAGCAAATGCTTTTCCACTATGTTGATCCGTAGCTTTCCTGCCGGAATTATGCTCGAACCAACCGGCATACTTACCTGCATAATCCAATAACATGGTACGGATATAATCAGCATATTGTCGTTTTCCGGTGGCCAGATAAAGGTACATACACTGATACATATAATCCCTGTTCAGCATGTGTACTTCATAAATCCACGCCCAGTCATAACGATTGTTTCCAATCCACTCTTTATCGCAAGCCGAGCAATATTGTGCCAAAGGCTTATCCCAACGGAAAGTAAATTGCAGATTATGTACCGGACAGAAGTAATCATGAAAATGTCCTCCTTCTTCTTTAGGTACTTCCAACGGATGCTTGCGCCTTTCTTTCACTTTCTGTTCCAAATCGGCTATGATTTTCTTCCCCCACTGTGTTTTTGCTGATGAGCGAATAGCAACAACGTCTTCATCAGAGAAGAAATAAAAACCTTCGTTGCCTTTCTTGGCTATAATTGACCAATCACCGGAATAATAAGCCTGATTCAACAAACGAAGTTTCGCCGCATCTCCCTGCCGGACAAACAGATTCTCCAAATCCTTATATAAATAGAATTGCAACCAGTAACCACGGTTATATTTCTCGCGAGTAGTGGAGGCTTGCATCCATTTAGCATACCAAAGAGGCTCTACTCCATATTGGCGTGCCACCTGAACGGCTTGTCCGGCATTCTTCCAGATACCTTCCGACATCCGTTTACCTAACGCTACATAATCATTATAGGTAAATTTTGAAATATCAATCACCTCACAGGTGTCGTCAATACCCAGTTCTTTAAAGTCAATCACGGTCTCCATCTTTGTATCACCATCGAGGTCATATTCTATATGATCGAAGAAACCATTGTTGTCACGGTCACTATAAAGTACAGTAGCAAAGCGCTTCGGGTCGCGGAAGTCCATCCACATACGGTCCCATCCCTGGAAGTATTCCGCATTCTGATCAATACGCCAAACTCCGGTTTCCGCCCCATATAGGTGCAGGCGACCGTCAAAACGACTGATATAGAGTTGAGCATTACCCGAATTATCCATGTCCCACTCACCTCGGTCACCGGCAGCATCACTCTGTTTATTATTGTCTATTCCACCTTTATTCCATCCTACTTTAAACGGATCCTTAGGATCATAGAACTCTACACGTTCCCAACGGTTGCAATCGTCATCTTCATCATATACAAAGTTTATACGGTTCCATTTGCCACGCTGGAAGATGAGTTCCTGTGCACTGTCGTGGTCGGGATAAATCAGTTCCGTCAACTGGCGATAGCGGGGGTCCATAAAGAACTTATCAGCCTCCGGCATTCCACGCAGGTTTTTAATGGGGTGAACCTGATCCATATAATCGAATCCTTCCCCCTGGAAACCAATAGTGAAATCAAAGTCAAACTCATTACCGGTAGTATTATCGTTATCAATGTCTACAGCAAGCGAAACCCAGTCTACGCGACCTTCCACCTGACGGTTCACATAACTGTTAGAGGGGGCATTCGGATCATGAATTTTCGGAGAATCCAATAAACGGATAGCCATTTCTGTCCTATTATCCTTATCCGGATCATAGAACAGGAAAGGGTTCTCCCAATTCAAGCGCAAATCCTTCATATCATACGTGGAAGTATGTATCTTCATGAAAGCCGTACGGCCACTGTAATCCTCATAGAAATCGGACAAACCACTGCGATCCCAGCACTGAAGGGTAAAATTATTCCAGTTGATATAATTGAAGACATTGTCATGATCCAAATCGAGCATAATCATGTAATGCCCGTTGGGCCATACTTCTCCCGTACGTTCTTTCGGATACTCTACAACAATCTGCATGTCCGCCTTCCCGTCTCCATCCGTATCCACCCAGTCGATAATCAAGTCGCCCTGACCTCCATAAATGCCATCTTTGTTGCGGTCAATCAACAGGCAATCATTCACCATATCACCTTCCAGGTCCCCTTCTTTCATATTGCCGTCATCATCCAGCCACAAGATGGGTATATCGTTGTGGGTGACAGACTTAATAGCATCCGGTTTCCCGTCTCCATTCAAGTCCAGATACTCCGGTTTATAGCCGGGTGGCGGAGGTGGCAAGCGTAAAGGCATCAATTGAGTACGCAGATTCCAATAACTTTTCTTTGTCTCTTGTGCCCAGCTTTTCCCGGCTACTCCTACCCAAAGGAACAGAACGGCACAAGCTATTTTAAATAAATCGCTTCTGTTTTTCATGATATTCCCTTATTACCAGTTATCTGTTCTGAATGAAGATGCCGGAAGGCCGGACATATTATAAAGGCAACCCTTTACATAATCCTTAAAGGCATAGCGCACCGCGACAGGTTGTTCCACTTCCGGGCTTGAGACAATAACCGTTTGCGCATCTTTACCAAAACGTGCATGGGCGGGATGAAATACTCTATCCTCGCCGGCTACTTCAAAGCCATTCAAGGGTTGCCGATAAGTAGTCAGTCCCTTGCCCATTTCATCAAACGACAAGATAATCTTGTTACCCTCCGTCTGCATAGATTTATACAACGGTCCCGTTACCGGAAAGCCCTTCTTACCATAAGTACGCCCCAAGGCCAGATAAGCAAACCGATTGCCCACCATTTCTTTCTCCATAGGGTGGATAGTGCGGTCATCGCCAACATCCGTCAGCACAACCATACCCGAAGAAGGAATAAGATGAAGGCATTTCATTTGCGCTTCACGCAGGTAAGCCGAATTCTTGCCTTTCCCCTCTCCTTTATTATAATTGAACGGAGCAATCTGGGCATAGTAGAAGGGAAATTCCCCTATTCCCCATTGTTGACGCCAGTCGCTCACCAATGAGGGAAACAACTGCGTATATAAATCAGGTGCATCCACATTTGCTTCCCCCTGATACCATAAACATCCCCGAATGCCATATCCGACCACAGGACTCAACATCCCATTATAGAGAATGGAAGCATTATGCACATCCGGCAAGTCTTTGTAAGGCGCTACACCTTCTTTACTCATCCAGGCTTCCACCCGTGAACCTCCATAACTGGCATGAATAATGCCCACGGGAATACCCAATACCTGATTCAGTTTACGTGCAAAAAAGTATCCCGCAGCCGAAAACTCGGGAACAGTCTCCGATGAGGCTTCCTGCCACTCACCTTTACAATCAGTCAACGGTTCGGAGGTCATTTTGCTTGCTACTGTAAACATACGTATTCCGGGATTTCCTGAAGTCACAATCGCATCCAACGCCCCCATCACCGGATCGCTGTAACGCCCCCCTACACGCATATCCATATTAGACTGACCGGAACAGAGCCAGACCTCACCAATCAATACATCATTAATTCGTACCGTCTCGCCGTCACTCATCTCAATATGGTAGGGACCACCATATACCGGTGTTTCTACTTTTACTTTCCAGCTACCCGATTCATCCGTCGTTACTGTGTATTTTTTGTTATTCCACGAAGTCTTTACAGTAACCTTTTGCTGTTTCCGGTCACTGTTTCCCCAAATAGCAACCGAACTTTGTTGTTGCAACACCATCCCATCCGAGAAAAAGGACGGTAATGTTATTCGTGCCTGTACCCCGCCCGCCCAAAGCAAGAAAGATACAAACAGGACTATTATAAAGCAAGATCGTTTCATTAGTTATTCTCTTACGGGCATCTTAAACGTCAGTGGAATCTCTTTCCTGAGCATGCGGGCAGCCTCGCCTGTCAGCCACAGATAATGGTCGGAAGGCTGTCCGTCCATATCAATAAACTTGGCCACATCACTAACCGGATGGTCTCCCGTACATTTAAAGATGGCGGTTCCCTCGTCCACTTCATCAAACATGGCCACATAAATCATCTCGGCGCCCGCCAACATTGCAGTAGAAAGCTGTTGCCAATAGAAACGTCCTCCCTGACGGGGAATACTGCCAACAGGCTTCACGTCATCCGGGAATTCCAGTTTGCTAAGATTGTGCCAACTGAATCCGGGAGTTACGGCAGGAACATAATCTACGCCATTCTCCTTACACCAACGGATATCTTCAATCACCAAGTCACGGAAGCGGTCCATGTCGTTATGCAACAAAGGAGAAAAACGCTGGACAGTCCATGGCAGAACTATATCCGCTTTCTTAATCACTGTATGCAGATAGGGATCATTGATACAATCAGCCTCCAGATTACGCCAGAAAGTAGGAACACCCAACATCACCGTGCAACCACCATAAACAGGGTCATTCTGCAAGAAGTCAATCAAACGGTCTAAACCGATGTTCCTGATATTATAAGGGCGGTCGGGAAAACCAACTCCCCATATAGCTACCACGGGCTTTCCATTATGATGCAGATAAGTCTTTTTCCCAGCCTGATTCGTTACCTTCTGATTGTCTACCAGCTTTTTCCAGTCTTCCATAATCAGGGAGCAATCTTCACCTGACTTTTTCAACCCGGACAAATCATACATGACAGCTATGGCGCGGTCATACTTTGAAGCCGCTTCCAAGGCATTCGCTAAAATACGGTTCGGTACCGAGTTTTGCTGGTCTCCACGAGTGTAGCTAAAAAAGCGTTGCACAAATACCCCATCTACGCCATACTCCTTCATCCACTTGAAGTGCAGGTCGACAGTAGACTTGTCCGCTGAACTGAATACACGTGCCTTTCTTCCGTCGGCATGCCGGAAAGGCGTCTCATAGGTCTTTTCATATTCACTCACATCGGGCCATGCATCAATAGTGCAATGTTTCTCGTCAAATTGCTTTCCGGTGCCATAATGGCCATAGCCTTGATTGGTTCCATCCTGCGGGCCGCGAAACCAACCTTGGTATCCTGCCATAATCAATCCTTTGTAACTTGGATAAGAAGTCTCCTGAGAGTGTTTGGGACCGGCATAAGCCAACATGCTCATGCCGAGGATGCCCAAAGTAACGAATAACTTATTCTTCATAATGCATTATCTTTATATCTGTTATTAAAAACTTGCTACCTATTCCACCTGATAATCTTTGCTGCAAAAGTAAAATCCAGAGATTAAGCAATCAGCTATATTACGCTTATCTGAGAATTAATTTTCAATTAAAATGAAACATTAATCGCCTTTTTATCAATCCGTAGGACCATCCATCAGCAAATCATGCTAAGGAAGCGTAATCGAAGAATCTACTCTCCTATTATTAGTGCACCTTTGTGCCAAGGGAGTAGATCCTTCGACTACGCTCAGGATGACATTCGATAGTTTACTGATTATCAACAGATAGCATTTACATTCCATTTGCTTCACAATGTAAAAGCATTTACCGCAGGATGTAACGACCTTTACCTCCTATTGTAACGCTCTTTACTTCGGTATGTAACGGCCTTTACCTCGGCATGTAAATGAAGTTACCATTTGGAGTAAACAGAATTTCCACGAAAGGAAACGACCATGTATTCATAAGGCCAAACGCTACAATACCTACTTCTTGTCAGAACCATAAATCAGCCCTTCTCCCGATTTATTGAACTGCAATCCAGAGAGATAATAGTTATTAGTGAGTTCTATTGATTTACCTTGTCCTCCCAGCCTTGCATATCCGCCGTCTCCGGCGGTGGGGCCTGCCACTTTCTGAGCGAAATAAGAAGTGTACACATGCGCTTTGCCACCTCTGACATCTACCCCCTGTGTACCGGAACGCGAGAAATTGGCCTGTTGGAATGACACAACGCCATTATTTATAATCGCCCCGAAAACCGGACTTCCCCAGAATGCACTGTTATACAGGATAAGTTTGGCGTCAGGATGAACCTTACCGGTGTTAACTTCATCTCCCATAAGGACATACGACCTCACCGGCTCATTGGGAATCTTAGTATTAACCAACTCTGAATTAACCGCGACAATCTTCGTATTCTTATCCGCATCTTCCACAAATAAAGAATAGGTGCATCCGTCAGAGCCATGTCCTATAACGGTCATCTTGCCCGGATACTTACCGGTTATCGCATCTTTCAGGAAATGTATTCCATATACCGAACCATAAACGAAATTGTTGAAAATAGTCTGGTTCTTGACATCCGCAAACTTAAGCGCGCTGCAATTAGATTGTACAAACCGCATCATAAATACCTCCGGATAGCCCTGTCCTCCCTTCGGAAGTCTCGACCCATAGTGAGGATTAAACTGCATATTGCGGATGAATCCACCTTCGGCTCCACCGCCAACCCAGATGCCCGCCCTTAAAGGCACACCACCCAGATAATCGACATAGTGGCCACTGGTGTCATATGAAGCCAGATCTATACCTTTGTCGCCTACCGCTATGGTTACATTGATTATATACACCTTGGGGCCTTGTCCCTGTATCAAGAACGGAGTCTTTCGCGGGTTTGATACGCTGTAGCCATCAGAAGCGATATTGAGCTGTGCCAGTGTAATGCCTCTGATGCCGGCACCCGCTTCAAGTTGTATAAGCGAAGCACCTTTTTCTCCGGCAGCTCCGCCATCATAGTTGGTAAATATGGCAGTACCACCACTTTGCGTGTGATGTTGCACATCCCACGAGCCCCTCAATTCAACTCCCGAAGGAACTTTAACAGGATTGTCCACCAGATACCTTCCGGCAGGCAAGTAGAGCGTACCGCCACCGGCAGCTTTCACCGCATCAAGGGCAGATTGCAGTTCAGCCGACACATCTTCTGCAGGACGGTTATTATTAAAGCCCGTTGCCCGTGCCAGGTCCGCTTTCAAGACATTGTCCGATGCCGGCCTCGGGTGTACGTCTATATTTGTTTTTACGTTCTTAGGTATGGGGTCAAAAGAGTACTTCTTCTCCGCAACCACTTCCACTTTAGCCGAAGCGCTGTGATTATCAACTTCCAGATTGCATTTATAGCCCGAATTAACCGACTTCAGCGTATGCATATCAGCACCCAGATATACATGTCCGGCATTCTTCTTGAAATCGCATTGAGACAGCAATACATTGCCGCTGTTTATCTTGAGGGCATAATCTCCGTATTCACTAAATGTGCAGCTTTCAAACGACACTACTCCATCGCTGCCATCGCTTACAACAGGTCCGTTGAAATCCACGCCGTTGAATTGCACCGAAGTGCTGAAATCCTTGTAAAAGTATACTGCATTGCCATCTTTGGCGGCTCCAAAAGAAGAATTGGATATAAGTATGCCATACGGATTCACATCTTCCACATACAATCCATTCCCGCAATTATCTACATGCACCTCATACAACTGAGCGTTCGGGGCATCGGCAAAGCCGGGCTCACGCCCAATCCATACGCCTGTCTTGTAACCTGACACACGCAGGTAAGAAACATATTCCCAGTCCGAACGGTGCATCTGGTATCCCGTGCCGTTCGCTTTCGTATAGGCTGTCACGTCGGCAAGGGAAGGCGATCCCGGAAGACCGGATTCAGCCCAGTACTCAGGGCTTATCCTGACATTCTCAATACGCCCGATATCGGTACATACGTGCACTTCGACCCCCTTGTTTAGTGCTGTGATATAACTATCCAGCACATAGTGCAGCTCACTCGGCGCAGAATTGAAGCCGTTGTAAGAGTTGACGAGAGTGACGTGTTCTATCGTAGCGCAATCTCCCTGGGTCTGGAACAATGTCCACGGATAGGGTTTCACATCATTGATGTCCTGCTCAGGATACCAGATGGAGAGATTGGTAACTCCGGTGCCCGCATTCATCTCGATGAACCTGTCAGCTATGCTTGTATAGGTCGTGCGGAGTGCATTGCCCGCCTGTCCGTCGTTCCACCAGCTCTCCACATTTCCATCATAATTCGGTGCATCCTCGCCTACGCGCACTTCAAGAATGGTTCCGAGGACTTTTCCATTATTGACCTCCGGATTGGCCCAGTCGCCACGGAGTTGCACTCCGGGATGGAGGCGCAAAACATATTCAAAGTGGAAATCTTTCTTGCTTTCCGAGCGGCCTTGGCGAACTCTGACATTCTTAGTGCCGAGTTGTGTACTACGGAATTCATAATTTCCGGCAGGTATATACACTACCCCGCCGCCGCTTTTATAAGCAGCGTCAATAGCCGCCTGGAAAGCAGCCCTGTTGTCAAATCCCGGTTCGGCTTTAGCGCCGAAAGCAGGGTCGGTCACAACAAAGTCGGATATGACCCAGTCCTTTGTCGGATAAGTGGTCTTGATACTCTGCTGGAGCGCTTGCTCTTTTTGTGCCTGCGAACAGGCAATGTTCAGAGGAAGCAACGCCAGCAGCATCAGTATAGTCGCCACTCCCGATTTAGAAATTCTTTTCATGGAAAGAGTATTTGATATAGTTACACAATATTTTCTTGGCCACTTCAGCAGGACCCGACGAATTATCCAGATTGTCTGCAATATCCAGTGAAGAGAAAATAACCTTCCCTTTCCCACAAGGAATGATTCCTACAGCTGTGCCCAACTCAAACGGAGTGCTCCGATAAGAGCCGGCTACCAATTCTTCTCCTTGCATACGGAAGCCAAACCTCTGGTCGCCATTCCTCACCACCGACTGGTAAGGCCAGTCCAAGGCACCGTCCACCGGAAGCCCTGCAAACAAAGGATGATCCCTCACAAAATGGATTCCGCCAATCCAGTTCTTCCCGACGTTGTAATAGCCGTTATATACCGTATTCGTATATTCCGCCACAGCCTTCATCCAAGTTTCGGTAGAGCCAAGCAAGATTAAAGTGGTGCCATCATTCTTCACCCGCTCGAATAACTTTTGCGGGGCAATGGCGGCTGCGCTCGGCCGAGACCATTTTAATTGTATCTGACCGGACTGGCGTGTCTGGCTATATACCACCCGCACCCTCACCGGTTTTCCGGCCTCCATAACCACAGGCCTGTCCTGCTTCATAGGAGAAGAATTATTATACTCATCAATCAACTGCCTGTCGTCAACGTACATACGCACGCCGCAATTGGTTTCAACACCCAGCAGATACTGTCCGGACTCAGGCGGACATATATCCCCTTCCCATATCACCGAGAAAGGCTGATTGGCAGGAACAGACTCATCAGGCTGTGCCCCGCCTACAAAAGTCCGGTTAAGTTCCGTATCCGGCTTAATGGAAGCTACAACATTCATAGCCGGATCACTATACCAAGTGGCCTTCAAAGTAGAATTTCCATTCTTATCCTTGAAAAAGTCTGATGGTATGACAACAGGTTCATCCAACGATGAACGGTTCACAACAAGCCAGTCCAGTTTGCCGGTTTCGGAAGTAAAGGCCGGAAGTTCTTTCCCGGTAGCCTCCTTATAGAAAGCGGCTACTTTATCATTCTCACTCCCATAATAAGCCCCATTGCCGGCCAGGTCATTTGCCTGCCAGCCTACGGCCACAACTTCATCGTGCCCCTGGGCGCATATCTGCTGATTATCAGCTTTTATATCAGCCAGTATGCGATAAGTTCCTTCCTTGCTGTTTACAGGAATCTCCACATTCTCCAACAAAAGCTGGCCGAACGTTTCACCACCTTCTATGTTGACCTTTTCAGTCCGGGTATAAACCACTTTTCCATCGGGGGCAACCACTTTTATCTCCAGAGCATGGTTGCCTTTCAGGTTCTTCTCATTCACAATATAGAAATCTACGATTGCACTGCCCGGAAGTTTTACAACTTGATTGCGCGAAGCAACGGCTACATACAGCGGTTGGTTATAGTACGCCAATATAGAAGCATCCCCTTTGGGATTGCGGTAGATGTCTACAATGCCGGAATGGTTATCATAAGGCATTGCTTCCCAGCCGTTCACCATGTAGGCATCACCCAGATTCTGCATTCTCATCCCCTCAATGCGCCTGCCCTGATGTTCGAATGACACATTAGCCATAGAACGTGTCAGGTCATCAAGAGTGCCGAAGTGGGACGCCAGCCCTTTCTTCTGAAAATAATCAGTGAAAGCCTTATACTGGCTCTTCCAGAAAAGACCATCCCAGCCGGTTTTACCGGTGCGTTCCACTTCGTCATTTATCAACCGGATGCGGGGAGGAGTAGATATCGCTCCTTCTTCACCTCGCAGAAAGACTTCCGTGCGGTTGCCGGTATACATGAGATTATCCTTCGGCCCTTTATAGTATTTTTCCACCCAAGTCTCCGGTCCTCCGGCACGGTGGTTATCGTGCCATCCCTTGCGGTATAACGTCGTGTCAAACGGCATCATGTGTGCTTTGGAATCCTCTTCTTTATCTTCACTGCCTGCCCAACCGGACGTAAACGTCATAATTCTGCTGGGGTCTACGGCATGTGCCTCACGCATATCATTCATACGCTTAGCAACAAGCTCCTTGTCCTGTGACAACCGACCGCCAAATTCATTAATCAGATTAAAGATTACGAGGCTCGGATGACTGCGGTCACGATGAACCATGCGTTTCAGTTTCTCATTCACAATCGTACGGATAAACGGATCATGGTTGGCAGAATGGAATGAACCCGGTTCTTCATAATAGAGTAATCCCAACTCATCTGCTTTTTCAAGAACCACCGGACTACCTATGCAGCGATGAAAATTCAACATGTTCAAGCCTAACTTCTTAGCTGTAAGAACCTGCTTTTCGGCCATCTCGGTCGTTGCTATCAATCCCGTAACCGGGAAGTATCCCCAACTGATTGCGCTTTTCAGCATCACACGGCGACCGTTCAGACGCAGCACCGCGTCCTTTCCCACACCATCTGCAGCGAACCAACGGAAGCCGAAATTCTTCTTATCCTGATCGAGTATCTTTTTCCCCTTCTTTATCTGAATATTGCAGGTATACAACTCTGGAGTAGAGAGGTCCCATAGCTTGGCATCAGGAACATTTACAGGTATTGTCACCTCATGATTTCCCGAAGGAAAAGAAACCTTTTTCAACGTCTGCCGGAACACAACTTTATCCGGATTAGCCTTTTCACTCACTGTAAGTTCAATATCCCGCTCCGCATCAGAAGACGTTTCGTTAGCGAAAGAAACAATGGCATTCACCTTAGTCAACTCAGGAGTATTCTGCATATAGATATCAGAAATAAACACAGGATTCACACTCTCCAGCCTGACCCTGCCGATAATTCCGCTGAAACTTCTTGCAGGGGGGATATTATACTCTCCCCATTTCAGTATATCGAAGTCCTGCCAGTGGAAATTACCTCCGGGATTGGTGACACGTACTGCCAGTAATTGTTCTGTCCCCGGCTTGGCCTCATCGGTAATGTCTACACGAAAAGGAGTCTCACCAATCAGGTCGTAAGCCACAAGTTTACCGTCAAGATAAACTTCTGCACGCATCCTGACTGATTCAAAGTAAATAATAAAGCGTTTATTCTTCTGGTCAGCAGGAATCTTAATCTTACGATACCACCAACTTACTCCCCGGAAATCTTCCGGACGGGGATTATCAGAAACGGTGAGATATTCTTCTACCGTGCCCGGTACTTCAACAGACACAGCCTTAGGGTTGTCATCCAGAACTTGCCAACCACCTGTAGGCTGATTCTCAGGCAGCAAAGACAGGTCAGTTATCTCGTGCGGAAGATAAAGGCGGTCATTCTGCCAGCTCGCTTCCTTATCGAGCCATAGTGACCAGCCACTTCCCGTCAATGGGAGGGTATATCTTCCTTCTCCGGCATTAGCAGAAAAGACAAAAAGGAAAGAGAACATAAAAAGGAAATACTTCTTCATAAATATTAGTGTTAAAAAGTTTACTCTATTACAAATCGTGCGGGATAAGTGATGAAACTACCTATAAGTAGTTACCCAATTACCTATAGGTAGTTTGCCAACTACCACGTAGTAGTCAGTAGATTACCTATAGGTAGTTAAAGATTGTTCAAACAGCGTTTAAGTATCATTACAAAATATCGCGTTTCAGTTCTTCAACGTAACTATTAGTCTCCGTAGCACTTTCTCATCCGAAGTTCCGCCATAGAGCAGTTCATACTTACCGGGAAGAACCTCCATCCGGTTGGTTGCCGGATTAAAGCATTCGAACGTTGAGGCGGGCAATTCAAACAGAACATCTTCCGCCTGACCGGCTTCCAGAGAAATCCTGCGGAAAGCTCTCAATGTTTTAATCGGCCCATTCTTATCACCGGGATTACACAGGTAGACTTGCACTACTTCATCTCCTGACAGTTTACCGATGTTCTTCAATGGTATGGTTAATGTCAGCCCCTCACCTGCCCGAAGTATTGTCTTATCCGCCTTAGCCTTACCATAGTCAAAAGTGGTATAGCTCAATCCATGTCCAAAAGGAAACAGAGGTTTCCCCTTGAAATAGCGGTATGTACGATTACTCATATCGTAGTCCTCAAAATCGGGCAGATCACTGCTCGATGCATAGAAAGTAAGCGGCAAGCGTCCGGCAGGATTATAATCACCAAACAGGACATCTGCAACGGCTGTTCCTCCCTGCTGACCGGGATACCATGCTTCAAGCATTGCATCCAGATTCTCAGCCTCCCAAGGTAATGCCAGCGCACTGCCGGAACACAGTACAAAAACAACCGGTTTACCTGTTTTTTTCAAAGCTTTCAGCATCTCTTCCTGCACCTGAGGCAGATCGATATTGGTGCGGTCACCTTTTCTAAACCCGGGAAGGTCCACCGGCATTTCCTCACCTTCCAGTGAAGAAGAAAGCCCTCCAACAAAGATAATCACGTCAGCTTCAGCCGCTTTATCGGCCACTTCCTTATAATTTATTTCTTTCTTAATACCTATATCAAATTTCAATGAAGCTTCTCCGCCAGCCTGGAAATACTCTAATACAACCTTATAGGCTTTGCCCTTCACTGCATTCAGATTATACATTTTCTCTCTTGTAGCTCCATTATGCCACTCAGAGTAAACCTCTTCCCCATCAATGAACAGCCGGGAACCATCATCCGCAGAAATAATGAAAGAGACTTCGCCGGACTCCTTCGGGGTATATACCGACTCAAAGCGTGCCGAGAAATCGTGCAGATTTACTCCCGGCATAAATACAGTGTTACCCCCATTGCCAAAGTTCAGCGGCTCACTAAAATGACCGACTGCCACCGCTTCACCCTCCAATTCCTTATTATTCCAGAAGGTTGCCTTAAAGCCTTTCTTCCCATCATACGAGCAACAGTCGAAGTAGCTAAAAACAGTCTGTGTATTTACAAAATCACAACCTTTCTCATAATATACAGTTCCTTCGGGAAGTTTACTTTTAATGCCCTCAAGGATGGTGACAGACTTAGTTGGGAAACCATTATAGTTTGCCCAAAGCATCACGGAGTCATTGGCATTAGGCCCCAGCACAGCAACTTTACGAACAGATTTACTCAACGGCAAGATATTATTCTTGTTAGTCAGCAATACCATACTCTTACGTGCCATCTCCAAAGCCTTGGCTACATGTTCTTTCGACTCTACAACCGAATATGGTATTTCAGACCACGAAACAAGTGTATTATCATCAAACATGCCTAACTGGAAACGAGCGCGCAATAAACGGAAAACCGATTCATTGATTTTTTCTTCTGATATCAGTCCTTTCCGTACCGCCTCATTTAAAGAAAAATAACTGCCGCCACATTCCAGGTCTGTCCCTGAAACCACAGCGTCAGCCGAGGCAGCAGCAGCCGTAGGGTGGGTTTCATGGTGATTAGGATAGTAGAAATCTCCGATAGCTCCACAATCTGAAACCACAATATCATCATATCCCCAGTCCTCGCGCAAGATACGAATCAACAATTGCTTGTTAGAGCAACACGGTTCTCCTTCATAGCGGTTATAAGCACACATCACCTCTTTTACTTTCCCTTCCGTCACCAAGGTTTTAAAAGCGGGCAGGTAGGTTTCCCATAAATCGCGCTGGGAAATATTCTTGGCATCAAAGCTATGCCTGTTCCATTCCGGACCACTGTGCACGGCATAGTGCTTGGCGCAAGCATGTGTCTTATCATATTTTCCGGTGCCATCACCCTGCAAGCCTTTCACTACGGCCAATCCCATCAGAGAGGTCAGATACGGGTCTTCTCCATAAGTTTCCATACCTCGTCCCCAACGCGGATCACGGTATATATTGATATTCGGAGTCCAAAACGTTAATCCTTTGTAACCATCCCGTTCACCCTTACGTTGAAAATCATGGTATTTGGCACGGGCTTCATCCGATACGATGCTGAAGGTTTCATGAACCGCCTGATTATCAAAAGTGGCGGCAAGTCCTATCGCCTGAGGAAAAACAGTTGCTTTTCCGGCGCGCGCTACTCCGTGCAGTGCTTCATTCCACCAGTCATATGCCGGTATTCCAAGGCGCTCAATGGCTGGCGAGCCATTTTTCATCTGGCTGATTTTCTCTTCCAGAGTCATACGTTTCAACAAGTCCCATGCCCGTTCGGAAGGTGTCAAATCCGGGTTTTTGTAGGGTTCATTTTGTGCTGTAGCCACCAGGGCTACAGCACTCAAACAAAAGGATATCAGAATTTTCTTGACCATAGTATTTTGATTGTATCAGTAAAATCAGAATCGTATCAAACTATTCGTTGCTTGCTATTTCAATAATTCATTTATCATGTTCACTAACAGCTTTCCAGCTATCGGGTCGGTATCAGCTTTTTCCGTACACATGGTAGAAACTGTAGCCAATCCCTTTCCATCCTTTATCTGCAATAAGGTTAACCCCCGCATCGAATCGATTTTACGAATACGATCTTCCGGCTTTCCACCGTCGATATAAGCATGAATCTTCATCTGCCCTGCCAATTCTATCAGGTTTTCATTCCGGTTTACTTTCAGGGTAGCATTGCAAGCCAAAGGAATTTCTCTCTTATTATTATTGAAATAACGCAGTTCCAATACGTCGATACCATCAAACACCGGTGCATCATTGCATTCCATATTGACGATATCACCCTCTGTCGGGATAATCCAACTTGTGATATGTTCCGGATAAATGGTCTTCGCAACTTCTTTACTATTCAGTAAAAGCAACTTTCCTCCCTTTGACTGATAAGAGCGGAGCATTTCTTTTTCTTCGTCCGTACACTCGGTCAATCCGGAAATAATGCAAAGGTCAGCTTTCTGTTTCGGATTCATCATTTCTTTTATAGTAGAAACCGCCTGATAGTTTATATGAAGGAAATCAAATTTGTTTTTCATACCCTCTTTATCCAGAAGAAGCACTTTTTTACCTTCCGCTACTTGGTTTCTGTTCCAATCTTTACGGGCTAACAGCAGGTTATATTCATTTTCCGATACCGGTAAGCCATTCTCAGTCAACTTCAATACCAATTTAGCTTTCACCTTGTCGGCCGGCAAGTTAACCGGTAATTGGATATTCGGTTCAATATAGTAGCGTCCATAATGCTTCACAGCCGGGAGTTCCTCACTGCCCCAAACCAGTTTCTTTCCGGTTTCATCCTGTACTTCCCAACGCAATAAAGTAGGTTTCAGGGCTGTACCATCCTCGCGGTCATTCACTACATAAATACGTGTCGGCAGCTTATCTCCACCATAAAGATTACGTCCCCACAACTCGGCACTTACCAATACAGGTTGCAAAGCACGCTTCAAAGCGTAATACGTAGGATATGGCTCAATCTTCTGATAATCATAAACCTGACGGAACCAGGTGAGTAGGGCAAAATGCATGATACCCGATGCCTGATCGTTGGAACGGCGGAGCGCTTCAGCCAATTCGCCGGTTATGAACGCCTGCACGTTAAGGAATGACTTAGGATCTGAGAAGTCATAACATTCATAGCCTATCAGGGATTGAGGGTTCTGATGAATCAACTGGTAAGAACGGGTCGGATGTCCGGTTTCATTATTCGGGTATCCGGTTGACATCTCCTGGCTGATAAGCGGACGTTCGGGCATCTTAAACCTCTGCTGGAATTCTCCGTTGAAGAACCGGAAGAGTGAGAAATCATACCAGTTATAATACGCATGCATATCATCGATGTCGCCATCATCTATGCTATTCATAAAGTCAGCACCATACTTTTCTTTTTTACCCTTTGCCTGATAGTTGGAGTCGAAGCAAATGGGGCGTGTAGGATCAATGCGACGCATTTCTTTTACCACATCCGAAATCACACGGTATTTCTCCTTAGCACGTTCCAGGTCATTATCATTATCGTAGAACTTCATTTCATTATTCACCGTCCAGAAAAGCAGTGAAGGATGGTTACGATACTTTTTCAGCAAGGTGAGGAATTCTTCCTTCCACATTTCAATCAGTTTTGCATCAGGAAGCGGGGTGGAATGAATCATCAGCCAAGGCCAAGTGCCTTCAAAGCTAACGCCGATACCATTTTTGTCAGCAGCTCCCATCCAAAGTTTATTCCACGGAGTGGTGTGGGTACGGGTAACATCTATGTTGCCGGCCTTCATCAGTTGCATGAAAGTATTAGCCAGATTCAAGTCGTTTGGAGCAAGGGCAAACGGAATGTGATTGCCACCACGCAGCCAGTAGCGATTACCGTTCAGGAAGAATAAGCCGTCCTTCACTTCAAAAGTACGGAATCCGGAAGTCTCTGACAGACAGTCTAATTCAACACCTTTGGCAGTAACCAGCCTAAAACGGAAATCGTATAGATTAGGATGATGAGGTGTCCAGAGACGAGGTTTTAGTCCATTCACACTGTAAGTGAACATCTTTTCTTCATTAGCATTCAGCACCAGTTTTTGCAAAGAAAGATTACTGTAAAGCACAGAGCCGGTCTCTTTGTCCACGATGTCGGTATAAAGATCAAACTGATTCTTCTTACCGCTATGATTCTTTACCGTCAGGTCAAAAGTAGCTCCCTCCAGAGTAGGTTTAATAAAGACATCTTCCACCTTCACCGGGTTAGTGATAGTAAGTTTTACCGGCTGCCAGATACCTGCAGGCTCATCACCATAAAATCCATGTGCTATATCTTTCAGGATGTTGTTCTTTACAGCAACCTTTCCGCCTTCTTTTTCACTTTCGCGAACAGAAGAATAGAAGAAATCAATAGCAGCGCTACTGTTTTCAGAAGCACTTCCATCCGCCTTACGGGTCACTTTCACTACTACCAAATTTTTGCCGGGCTTCAGTAACTTACTTCCATCAACCTGTATTTCACCATACATGCCAATATGTGAACCTGCCAGCTCTCCATTAATATAAATCTCCGCTACTTTTGAAACAGCATCAAAAGTCAGAGCCATATTTTTGCCTTCAACATCAGCCGGTAGCTCTATCCACTGACGATACCAGGCAGCATTCGTTTTTCTATAATCAAATGTATAACCCTCGCAACGATCGGTTTCCTGCTGGTAATAGGTATCTGAAACACCTTTGGGCTGAGGTCCCGTAGGTGAAGGCATGGTTTCCCCATGTAGCCAGATACGAATCGGGTTCCAGAAATTAGGCACAGACATTACATGCCAATTCTTATCGTCCGTAGCCGTGGATACCGCTTTCTCCTTATCGTCCAACTGATATCCGGGCATAAAGAGCCAATTACCATCCAGTGAAATATCCGTGCGTCCTTCCTCCAGTCTATTCACTTTCACAGGCGCATAATTTGCTCTTTCAAGCTGGCGCTTGCTTTCTTTCTCTTGCGGTGTTGCCACCTTGCGATATTCTGCAACTTTCACATTTTTCAATGCATCTTCTTCCAACGGAGTAACAACGAGGTCGTCAAACTCTGTTTCAATCCAACCGCCTCCCAAAGTCACAGGACCGGAAGGTGCCAAGTTGCTGTTTTTATCTGTGATATCCATCCGTGGTTCCTTCTCATCATTCAAGAAAACGCGAATACGGCTACCACAGACTTCTACCTTTAACTGATACCATTGACCCGGTACCGGATGAAATCCTAACGGACGAACGCCCATAAATTCATCCGTACCCATATATCCCATGCGCATCAGGTATAAATCATCTTGCAATCCGCCTTTTATACCAACTACATAACGATCAAAACGATTATTGGCACGAAATCCTGCCCAGATTTGAACTTGTTCCGCTTCTTGGGGAGCACGAGCTTTAAAGGACATAGTATAGTTCTTCCACGCAGGATCACCGAAACAAGCATAAGAGCCTTTTGAACGGAACACCCCGTCTGCAATGCTACATTCACCCCGTCCCACTGTTTTCAGTATTTCTCCCTGATCGGAGAAATTATTTTTCCATTCAGATTGCGCATATCCGGATAATGAAATCAAAAGGCATGCGACAGTCCAAAAGGCTATATAGAAATTCTTCATGATATTAAAATATAATATTATTTTCTGCAAATGTAGCTTCGACTCATTAACAGAAAGTGAAATAAATAATTAATTAGACATTAAAAAGCAATTAATCGTAGCTGGTACCATTACAAACCATCCAATAAACTTTTAAATTATGTTATGTTGCCATGATAATCAGCTTCGATATAAGATGCATCCCTTAATCAGATTTGTAACCGACAAATAGAACAAAATGAGCCGCTTCGTATCATGTATATCCCCTCCTTGTACTTGCTTCGTACCTGCTTCGCTATTTTTAGTTGCGTATAGAAGCGAAGAAAGTACGAACTGGGTATATCACAAAAGAGCTTCTGACCAAAAGCAGTATTAAAATTTTGTTCAAAAAAGAAGGAGAGCACTTATTACGGAAACAAATACCCTCCTTACTTACCTACCTACTTATTTAATCAATTCAATTTCAGATCGATTTTCTTGATATCAGTAAAGTTATACTTCTTGTAAGTGTCGTTACAGCACGCACCTACTCTTACCCAATAGGTATTGGAATATTTAATAGCAGCTTTAGAAGTTAACTCGATAGTTGTGCCCTCCTGATCATTAGTTATTTTCACAGAACCGGGAGTATAATTTCCGTCAGATTCTGTTCCACAATACTGCGTATGCGAAATATACAATTGTATGTTGTTTACATCAGGCATAGCAATTCCTTCTTTTGCTATTCTCTTAAATTTCACTGCACATTTCAAAAAATTATCAGAAGTCAAGTAAGGTTCTGTAACCCATTCTACTTCCAGATAAGGAGTAACAGTAAAGTTACGTTCTGCCATTTTCCCGTTCTTCAGTTCCACCGTTTCTCCTTCTGCATCATAAGGATAAAATGCGCCTTCCAACGGAATCATACGGTAAGTACCTGCAAACAGTTTAGAATTGGAATATGAACCGTCCTGCCTCATATTGAGGTTCTGATTCGTCACAACAATCGATTCATCACCACCCGCATAACTCAATTCCGTAATCTGTATCTTCATACTTCCCTGTCCCATAGCTGTTTGCAGAGGTTTACCATTATGGTCTACGACCTGCCCGAAGACACCTGCTTCCGGTGCATCATAATTATCCTTTTCACACGATGAAAAGCCTAAAACTAATGCAGTAACTAACAGCAAATTAAATATCTTTTTCATACTATTTTCCTTTTTCTAATTAATACTGATTATTTTGCTCAAGTAACGGATTTACCTTACGTTCACCATCAGGAATCTTATCATAGTAATTTTTAGTAGCAAATGTCAATGAGTTATTAGCTCTTTCACAAACACGGGTGTCAAAAATATACTTACCCACCGGATTGCCAGCTTCATTTACTGTTGCTCCTTTGGCAAACAAGAATGGAGACAGCATTCTGCGGCGATATTGATAAATCTGTGAATCGAAAGTAAACCAACGACGCAGATCCCAATAAATTTTATGCTCGAAAGCCAATTCTTTATAACGTTCTACACGAATGATATGCATACCTTCATTCGGAGCAAATACAAACGAACGGATACCTTGTCCACGTTCAATACCATCACGTGATACATTGGATAATTCTGCAGGGCTGGTCAGCAACTCAGCACCAGCTCTTGAGCGTATCTTATTGATACATTCGTAAGCATCCTGTTGCAGATCTTTTTCATCGATACTAGTAACACCATTCTGGTAAAGTTCCAATGCAGCTTCGGCACGATTCAATAATATTTCGGCATAACGAATATCAATCCAAGATTGTGTGGAACTATGCAACTGTGTTTCGGCAATAGTCCAGTTCAAATTCAACCATTTAGCCCCATGAAAGCCTGTCAATGTATTACTCGTTCCACCATTAGCCGGACCATCCATTCCACTCTTATTAAGTTTCGCACCTGTAGAAGTCTCATAAGGCTTTTGTTCTTTTATATTCTCGGCTGTTGTCAAAACGTTATTCTTGAACCAATCATTACTTGTATAATTGGCGGTAGTCTGTCCATCATCCTTTATAAACTTGGCAATAGGTGTAGACGGATCAATTTCCTCCTTTATTATACCAAAACGAATATCCAGTTCAACTCCTTTATAAGTATGTCCAGGTAATAAGATAGAGCCCCTTAAACGAGGTTCTGCATTGTCTAATAAGTCTTTAACATCATTGTAAACAATATAATTACCATCGTCATCCGTTGTTTTCAAGTATCCTGTTGCAGGATCAATAGGCAGACCATCAAACAGTTCTACCCAATCCAATGTTACATTATAACGGTCACCATAAGTTGCTGTCATACGAGGCGGACAATATACAGCATCAAAACTATGAACAAAGTCATTTTTACTATACTGACGGATAAGAATAGATTCATCACTCTTATCAGCATTCGCAAATATCTCACGGAAGTTGGCTTCTTTATCAGAGTTACCTTCATATAATTTATAACCACCTTCTTCTACAATCTTGGATGCTTTATAAGCCTGCATAAAATAATCATTGGCTCTCCCTGCAGGAATACCAGTAAGCATTTTGCCACTTTCACTTCCTGAATAATTAAATGTTTGTCCATAACGGGCAACAGAGCCAGCATACAAAGCAACACGCGACTTGAAAGCTGCTGCTACATAAGTATTATTTGCACGGCCTGCCACTTTGGTTTTACCTAAATTCTCAATGGCATAATCTAAATCTGAAAGAATAAAGTCTATACACTCTTCATGACTACTACGCGCTACCCACAATGCCTTCTCATCATCAGTCATTTCCTGTGGTGTTTCCAAAATAGGTACACCGCCATAGCGTTTTACCATCGCAAAATAAACATAAGCCCGAATAAACTTTGCTTCAGCAATCCATGATTCAGCACCTTTCAGCTTTCCCACATATGCAGGCAGATTAGCAATCAGATCATTAGCCTGGCGAATCGTTTTGTAACCCATACTCCAATATCCCTTTTGGGGAATATAAATACCTGTATTGTTACGATTTACAGTTTCACCCGTGCTGAGCATATCCCAAATAATGCAATTCCAGTTATAAAAACCATTGTAATCACCATCATTTGACATATTAAAATCTTCCATCGGCAACTGACTATACAAACCTGCCATATAGGCTGTAATACCACCTTCATTATATATATCTTCTCCCGACAGAATATTCTTAGGAGGAATATCCAAATCCTGGCATCCTACAAACAGACCTCCTATAGCAACACACATCAATATATTTCTTAGCTTTTTCATACGATAATCTCCTTTTACTTAAAATGTAACACTTGCACCAAAGTTATATGTTCTATTCAACGGATACATATATCCATAGAGTTCAGCCGGTCTTTCCGGATCGACACCTTTCACACCTGTTATAGTGAACAAGTTATATCCATTCATATAAATTCTCAAATTCTTTATACCTACGAATGACAAACAATTCTTTGGTAAAGTGTAACCTATTTCAGCCGTCTTCAAACGCAAATAAGTACCTTTCTGAATAGAGAATTCAGAATTAACATCCGGAGTTGTACCACCATATGAATAATATCCTGAAATCCATTGGCAAGAAGGATCGTAGGGATCTTGCTTTGTATCAACTGGACGCCATCTGTCCAAGAACATATCCAAAGCATTACCATTAAATTGCAAGGGGGCTGACAACTGTTCACCATAAGATACATAGGACATTGCAGCACCTTGGAAAGTCATATTAACATCAAAACCTTTCCATTGAGCAGAAAGAGTTAAACCAAAGTTCATCAACGGATAATTTTTCTTATCCTGGAAATTAGCAGCAGTAGAATTAGTAGTTGTAGCAATAGGATATCTATCCATATCATCAATTGTACCATCACCATTCCAGTCTTCATAAATATAATCACCAGGAAGAGTTGCATTACCAGCAAATATATGAGAGTTAGCAATTTGTTCCCATGAGGTATAGCGACCGTCTGCCCCATAACCAAACCAAATGTCATTATAACGATTAGTTAAGTTATTTCTCCAGTTATCATATGAGTTACCTGACGGGGTGCGTTCTTTGTAACGCCACATGGAACGAGTAATAGCAATGTTTCCAGAAACACTATAATTAACCTGCCCCACACGATTGCGATGTCTTAGTTCAACTTCAAAACCTTTTGTACGGTCACTCTCCAAATTCTCTTTAGGCATTGCAGCACCGAATGTTCCTGGAATAGTAGCAATACGATTAGCCATCAGGTTATCACGGTCACGCTGAAATAAATCAAAAGAAACACCTAATAGGCCATTCCACAAATCAGCATCAATTCCCACATTCAGAGTCTTAACAGTGTACCACGTAATATTAGGATTGGCTACCGCACGGAAACCTAATGAATTCATGAATGAGCCATTGAAAAAATATCCTTTCGGAGTTTTATTAAATTTATCACCACTGGTATTCGGGTAATCATATCCGGAAATAAATTGATAATCAGCAACAGAATCATCACCCATCTTACCATAAGAACCGCGAAGTTTCAGGTTGTTAACAAACGGCAATTTATCTTTTATGAAAGTTTCTTCACTCATACGCCACCCCACAGAAGCACTGGGGAAAAAGCCCCAACGGCTATGTGACGGGAATTTGGAAGAACCGTCATAACGAAAGGCGAATTCTAACAAATAACGTCCTTTATAATCATAATTAAATCTACCAACCAACGCCTGAGAAGCACTTTCTGTCAATCCATTTGCATTAGCTGTACCAACTTGATTAGCTGAATTACCTGCAAATAAATAAGGCAAAGGAATAGAGAAATCACGAGCTGCACGAATGTTATCACCTACACTGTGTGCTTCTTCAAACAGCAACAATCCAGATACATTATGATTTGATGCAAAAGTATTCTCATAGCTTACAGAAGCTTGCCACAAAGTAGTCCATGAATTACCATAATAGCGTTCCAGATTAGTCGGTGACTGCATAGCATAAGCAGTATACGTATTAGTTGCTTCACTATAAGTATACTCATTATACTCTTTCTTATATATGGTATTATCAGCTATAGAAGTATCATAGCTGAACATGCCTTTCACCTTCAGACCTTTTACAAATGGCACAGCATATTCAAGTTCCATCGTAGACTGGAAGATTTTATTTGTTGTCTTATTATAACCGGAAACATCAGGATCTGTTGCTGCCAGAAGATTCAACTGGTCGGATGACATCTTTTGGAAATATTCCGGATTATCATTAGCATACAATTTCTCATTAGGACTTGCACGCCACAAAGCTTTATAAACCTCCCAAGTTGATAAGTACTGACGTTGTTTACTATCAATTATACCATTTATTTTAATTGAAGCCTTCAAATTCTTAGCTACTTCTGCATTCAAATTTGCACGAAGATTATAACGATTATAATCCATTGCTTTTGACTTGAAGAAACCTTCCTGATCTGTATAACCGAAGTTTACATAATAATCAGTTTTTTCACTTCCACCACTCAATGAAACATTGTGTTGCTGCTGGGGAGCTGAATTACGAATTACCGCATCATACCAATCAGTAGATTTCAATGTTCTATTCAGATACTCTTCAATCTGCTCATCTGAATAAGTAAGCTGCGGATTTGTCAGATTACGCATTGACTTTTCATTAAATAGTCTCATACGGTCTACAGCACCTACAGGCTCCAACATTTCTGCCGGAGTTTGAATACCATAATACATATTGTATTCAATCTTTGGCTTATTCTTTTCACCTTTCTTTGTAGTAATCAAGACAACGCCATTAGCCGCACGTACACCATATATAGCAGCCGAAGCATCTTTCAAAACAGAAATTGATTCAATTTCATTCGGGTCCATACGTTGTAAATTGCCACGAGGAACACCATCAACTACGATTAGTGGAGAACCAAAACCACGGATATCAAACTGGTTAGTAAATTCACCCGGTTCAGATGTTTTTTGAATTACACGAACGCCAGGAACCTTACCAGTCAACATATTCTGAGCATTTTGACTTTTGGTAGCAACTAACTCTTCATTAGTAATAGCAGACACAGCACCCGTCAAATTCACTTTCTTCTGAGTACCATATCCTACTACCACTACTTCATCCAATTGTTCAGAGTCTTCCTTTAAAGTAATTTTATAGCTGGTTTTGTTATCCACTGCCACTTTTTTATTCACATAACCAATATAAGAAACTTCCAATGTTGTTCCTTGAGGAACCGTTAGAGTAAAATTTCCATCAATATCAGTTATAGTACCTAATGACTTATTTCCAACTACAGTCACATTAGCACCAATAATTGCTTCACCCAATTCGTCAACAACCTGCCCGGATATACTTCGGGAAGTTTGTGCACGCATCGGAGTAAGCACCATCAAGAACATCATTAGCACACACCAATAAGTGTATTTGCTAACTTTCACAAAATTAGATTTGTTTTTCATGTGTTTCATAATCTCACTTTTAAAATTGTTTTTCATAAAAAATAACGTATCCTTTAGATCAAATAAGTAGGAAGGATGTGTCTTTGGTTAACTTGTATCTTTCATATGCATTTCTTTTAAAGTTATGTATTCTTTCAATTTACTTATCTTTTTTAAATTGTTATCCTAAATACAATCTTGTATTTTATTCTTAAAAAAAGAACTTATTATCGAACCTATTATTATCGTTTTGATATGGCAAAATTACATGCCTAAGATTAAAAATTGAGTGATATCACGCTTATCTGGTGCTTAATTTTGAATTAAATTAAAAGATTAATCGCTTCTTTGTTAATACATAGAACGATTGGGGAACAAACTTATGATCCAACTTTATCCATTGGAGGAATTTATTCATTTTGGAGCGATTTTGAATTCAACATCTTCAGAACTCTACTCCTGCATCTTAAAGCAATCTTTACATCATTCAACCAGTCATATTGACCGACAGGATATGTATTCACCAATAAATTCATATCCTCCGAAACTTGTTCTATTTTTTTTAGTGATAAAAAAATACGTTCCTTCAAACCTGCAGGATGAAATTGCTTAGCTCTGACATATATTCTGGAACCATAATACGCCGTACATACAGCTTCATGCAAACATGCAGTCAAATAAGTACGATAAAATAGTTGGTATAAATCATTATATGCCGCAGAATCTAATAAAGGCTTTACCTTTTCTATTTCAGATACTGCTGCGGAAGCAAGTTTAACTCCATACTGTTTTTCAGTTAGAATATAATTATAATATACACTATCCATTTTTTCATCAGGTTCTATCCATTGATTATCAAAAACGGTCTTCACTTCAACAGCTAACGGAGATGATAATGACTTAAAGTGTACAGGAGCAATATGATTTATAATATCTTTCCAATAATGAAATGTTTTATTTATATCATGCTTAACAAGAACCATAGGCGGATCAATCCATCTTCCAGACACATGCCTGCTATATCCCCATTTATTGTTTTCATAATTTAGAGAAGAATGATCTGTTAGATTTGTTCCTAAGGTATAAAAAACAGATGTGACTATATCATATGCATTTTGAAACGCTTTTCTAATGGGCAACAAAGCATCCTCACCATACCTCGACGTAATAAATTCATTATAGATTTGCATTGGAGATACAGTTTGTTCTTCCGTCATCCGCTTCAGTGCATACAACTGAATTTCATTAGCTGTTCCTACTATGCTGGTATCTCCATAACGATCCGTCCTTGCAACATATCCGGTAACATTGGGACAGTTAATATAACTACCCCATCTTTTCATTGTATATTCAGGCCATGTGTTAGCAACAACACCTTGCCCACTGTATTCATTACCAGAATCAAACTCTACAATTGTAGGTCTATTCATCTTTCTGATATAGGAGTTATCCGGATGTGTCAGAAAGAAATCATGAGGGGTTTCTTTCATCATTAAAATGACCTTATCACTCTTTATATGCTCTATACATCCAACAGTACTCTTATACTCTTCTTCCGAATAAGCAAAAGTACGAATACAGAGTTTCTTTCCTCTTTCACCAATAACAACATCGGAAATAGCATTTACAACAGCTGCCAGTTTTTCCTCAGGGGTTTTCATATTCATTGAGTACTGCTTTTCCGCATAAGCTCCAGTTTCAATAAATGTTAGCACAAGTCCATCTGCTTCAGGAGCCCTGTTGAGCATCCGGCGATAGTCATCTTTAAACCATTCCCAGAATTTAGGATTATCCAGATTTATTGTACCATTAGGTCCTGTTCTAAAACACGATGGATAATAATCCAGAGAATATAAGCTATGATCCCAAAGCAACACTTCATCAATACCTTCTAAATGTGCAAGACGAATGAGTTTATTAACCTGTTCACATACCTTTTCTTCTTTAATGGCCTTTAAATCATGGATGATCTCATGGGACAACTGAAGCTGATTGATATTATACTCTTTTGCTGTTTTTATTGTCCGGATAGCACGTTCCATATTGTCAGACAGAATAATCCACCCCCTAACACTTCCATCCGCAAAAAGATTTGCAAAGAAAGATAAGAAAAAGAAACTAACTATTATAAATTTCCTAAAGCTCATTTCAATATAACTTTTATTTCTTTACCACTATATTTTATCCTCTTTATCACATCTTTACCTTTGAGTTTAATAATAAGGTCCCTGTCCTTTACAGCATAATCGCCAGTGCGTTCTCCAACTATAAATTCCTTTGTACGATCATTCCACTTAAACGGAATAGTACTATAATTGCCATTTTTATATTTCAACGTCTCACCATCATCTTCGTATAAATTGAAACTTGCGTTTTCCCCACCAAAGACATGAATCTCAAGCGGAACATCAACATTAATATTTTTCTCAACAGAAGTATAATAGGGGATGATAGAACCAGACTTCACAAACAAAGGCATTTTATCCAGAGGTGCTTCTGCAGTAATTGTAGTTCCTCCTTGGTAGATTGCACCGGTCCAGAAATCTACCCAGGTACATCCTTGTGGCAGATATACAGAGCGGGAAGTTGCTCCTGCCTCCAAAACGGGGCAAACCAGGAGAGCAGGTCCATACATAAACTGATCTTTACAGTCTAATACATTTTGATCATAAGCAAAATCAAAAGCCAGTAAGCGCATTGGTGTATAATGCTCGTGAGTAACTTTACCTGATAGGGTATAAATATAAGGCAAAAGCCGGTATCGCAACTTTATAAGGTCAGTACAGATACGTTGTACTTCTGGTCCGTATGCCCATAACTCATTCGGTGCTTTCGTATCTCCCGGATAACGACGTCCATGGCAGCGAAAAACGGGACAGAATGTTCCATACTGAAACCAACGTACAAACAATTCCTGATAATCTTTTTTAGAAGGGTCTCCTCCTGAATAACCACCAATATCTGTAGTCCAGTAGGGGATTCCCGTTGCTGTAAAGTTTAATCCTGCTGCGACCTGCGTTTGTAATTCGGCAAATGTCGTTGGAATATCACCAGACCACACAGCCGTTCCCCACTTTTGTTGGGAAGCCCACGCGCAACGGGTCAACATATAAGGACGGATACCGGGACGAGCTTTGGTTATTCCTTCATAAAAATGTGATGCATGAACCAAAGGGTATACATTTCGCACCTTCTGAGCTGGTCCGGCATAAGTATTAAGTGGCAAGTATGAGGCTACATGGTCAGGTTCCGGTCCATCTAAAAACCAGCCATCGATATTCAAGTCCACTAAAGAAGATACCTTATCCCAATACATTTTGGCTGCATTCGGATTAAAAGTATCATATATATAGCCGTCAATAGCTTTGGCTCCTTCCAATATATACCCTTTTTGTGACATTTCATTATAATTAGGGATACCCGGTTTGAAGCAGGGCCACATTGTCAAAACTACCTTCATATCATAAATGTTATGGAGACTGTCCAACATTGAAGGAACATCAGGGAATAAAGTTTCATCAAACCTATGTGAACCTGTTCCGTACTTACCCCAATAATGATAATCTATAAAGATAGTACTTGCAGGAATATCCTCTTCCTTCATCTTTTTAGCTATCTCCATCACCTCTTTTTGCGTAGCATAACGGTTACGGCTTTGGTGATAACCTAAAGCCCAATCGGGCAACATCGGAGCCCCTCCCGTCAAAGAACGATATGCAGCTACCAAATTATCCATTTTATCACCTACAAAAAGATAATAGTTAACGATCTTACCGTAATCAGAAGCCAAACTCATACCGGTACTATTGTCTGTATAAATAGTCCGGGAAGGATTATCCCAAAACAATCCCCAACCACCAGTAGAATAAATAACCGGTACCGCAGCTTGCGTATTAAACTGAACCAGTTCCCGTTTGGCATTCCGCAAGTTCATTAAGTTATCTCTGAACTGCCCCAAACCATATAAAGCTTCTTCATCTCGTAACTGGAACTTACAATATGCATTGACAGAATCTCCACACATATTCATTCTCGCTTTTTCCGGAAACTCTTTCAGTAAAATTTTTCCAGACTCATCAAGTAGACTGATATACCCTTTATTCTTATTCACAGTAACAACTAAACGGGAAGAACGTAATACAATATCTTCCTGAGTATCCTCCACTTTAAACTCTGCCACTTTTGCCTGTTGCGTTACGGCAAAACTCTTATATTCTTTTATTTCATTCTCAGAGCCGAACATCACATGTACACTTCCTATATTATAAGGTTGCAAATACAAAGTTCCACCTGAAGTATGAATCCACAAAGCCTGCTGTTTCTTTTCCCAGGAAAGAACTGTTTGTGGTTGTCCTTCCTTCGCTACAACTTGTAAGACATTAGGATGTACTACATCCTGATAATTCTCACCCAAAGAGACATCGCTAAAAATCCCTTTGCTCCCTTTTTCTGCTATGATTCTAATGCGGTCAAAATCAAATTTACCCGATAAAGTATACTCGGCATTTTCCAAATCAGGAACAGAAGCTGCGGTAGGGCTATAAAAAACATATGCCTTATCAGCCTTTTCAGAAAAATCGATACGTACTACAACCAACTGAGGCTCCTGCGTCTGTTTGACTTCAACAAATAGTTTTTCACTATTACCTTTCTCAAATGAAAAGCCCAAACGCGAGTTTCCTTTTTCTTTCAACGCCAGAAAACTACACCAAACAGTTCTATTCACATCGTTCAATTGCACATTTCTATACATACTCACCTTTTTAGAAAAAGCATCTAAATGCCAACATATTTCGGGTACAGCAACAGATGCTATCTTCAACCTTCCTTTCTCTTGTTTTACAGAGGTCATATCCCCTTTCCAGGAATCCTTTAAAAAAGGCTGTTTCTGGGCATATACAATAGAAACTGTACAAAACAAAAAACTGATAATCAAAATTATATTTTTCATGATCGATTATTATTAATTACATTTACTTACAACTCCATTCTCTATAAGAGCGATATATCCCAGCAATGCCCCCCAATGATAGAACTTATCGCTTCGCACAACATCATCGCCTTCACCAGTGAGAGCATTGTAATTCTCAAAGACATATCCATGTGATAACCAGGATTTCAATAATAATTTTTGGGATTTTTCGGCAAAGGCATGTCTCACTTCCGGAAATTCATAGTTATTCAATCCTAAGTATACCAGAAAATTCAATGGAGCCCAAATGCGTCCCCGCCAATATTCATTATCTTTAAATGCAGGATCATTTTTAGGTACAGAAGGAATTACGTACTCCCCCCAGAATTCATCAGTGTTCAGCAAATGCTCTTTTATCATCCTCTCAGCCTGATTCTTTGTAGGTACTTTTGCCAGCAGTGGATAAAAGCAAGTGGGTGAAGTACGGTAATTAAATTTCAGATCTCTGGTAGAACGATTATAGTAAAATCCAGTCTTATCATCCCACAACCCTGCCAAATTATTGCGATAATATTCCGCGCGTTTTCTAAGTTCGGTTACATCTTTTTTATAGCCAAGTTCTTCCGCTATTAAAGCCAGATAATCACAATCCATGATATATAAAGAAGACATACCTACATCATGCTGCTCCAGCAAATGTTTTTGTTTATTAAAAGGTACTCCATCATACATTGGAGAATTATCCAATCCTGATTCCAAAACAGCGCCATAGTGACAATCCGTATCAAACTCAGACCTGAAATAAGTAACCTTTTCATAAGGATTACTACCTAAGCATAATAACCCTCCATCCTCCCTATTCTGGCTCCACCAGCGATTCCAGGTTAGTAATTCTTTATATAATAACTCCAAGAACCATTTTTCTTGATATTGCTTATATATTGTCCAGACAGCCAAAGAACCAACAGGTGGCTGAGAACGATCTCTTGACTTAAAATTATTGCTATAAAAACAGTTGGGTACAAATCCACGCTCTGTTATCGCTTTAGTTATCTCTACAGCATTTGCATAAGCCAATTCTTTATTGCCAACAGCAAGCATCATCGATGCAAAATAAGTATCCCAACAGAACAGTGTAAAACCACCAAAATCTTCACTGGCAAACCATTCAGAACTCCAAATCCGACTTACAGGAGTAATCACCCTCCTAATGCCAGGATCATATATATTATCCCAAGCCAAAACACTTTGCATGGCATTATAGCAATCATAATTTTCACCAAATTGTTTCTGATTAGAATTAATAAAATCCCGGGCACGATCATTAATGAAAGCAATTGCATCATCCAATTCCATATTTTCTCCGCAACAGATAGCAACCGGAGTATCTAAAGACAGAATAAACTCCTTTCCTTTTTTTTCCAGAAGTTCACCCTCTATATAAGTTTTGATTTCAACAACTTTATCACGTGATGCCAATGTAAATCCTAAACTATCCACGCTAAGTGTATTGCCCCGTTTCCAAAGACTTTCAGGGATAACCACCAATCGTCCTCCTTTCTTCGTCTCAGCCAGTGGTCTGATTAGAATTACGTTTTTAAGTCCCATAGCAGCACTTTCTACCTGCAACTTATATCCTCTCCAATCTATGGTCATTTTGGTATAAGCTCCATCAAATGAATGAGGTCCCGGCTGCAATAATGGCGCTCCTTTAGCCCTATCTCCGATTCTGAATTTCCTTACACGACTTCCATCTGCATCCATCATATTCAGGTCGACAGCAAAACCATAAGGAAGAAATACATGAGTCAGCACACTACGGGTATCCCAGGTATTCCAACCGGAAGCCAACCGTTTTTGCAAACTCTCATATAATTCTTCAGGAGTGTTACCTGAAATGGCCTTAATAGGATAGATAAACAAACCTAATAAAAACAATCCGATCAACAAGTACTTTTTCATAGTTTAAAGACTAAATTAGACATCAGTTTAACTTTTCATTGGAAGATTTTAAGAATACTTCCACGAATGCAAAATAAAAGCCTTAGTCTTAAAAAACAGAGCCATCCTTTATTAATTGGACATTAAAAAAGCGCTTAATTGTTATGATTAAGCGCTTTTTCTTATTCTTATAAATTATCATTTATATAAATTACATAAGGGGACCTTATATTCCTCTCCTAATGAATCTTTATACTCCTTGCAGAAACGGTCATATACACTCTTTGCAATACCCTTTTTACCTTGTATAAAAAGAATAGAGCATTTAGCAGCCAAAGCTTCTTCATTCAGAGGATCATGCAAGAACAGGATATCAGCAATACGCAGTACTGTATCATAATTATTGCGCTGTACATCCAACAAATTCCTCAGCAAATCAATAGAAAGACTGGAATAAGAATCTTTAAATTCATCCAACCAATCAACAATGGTATTTGACAGCAACGGACCATATAATAAGATTTCCAATATCTGATTCAGGAGCTTGTCATCTCCATGATCACCATTTTCCTTAAATTGACGAATACAATCCAACGCCATCCGATAATCACAAAATACTCCCTCATGCCATCTGATACACAGAAATCCCGCATCACTGACAACTTCCACATCACCTACTTTTTCTAACAATATACGCAACTTACGCAAAGTCACATTACGGTTATTGCGAGCAGATTCTTCTTCTTTGTCTGACCACAGAATATCTGTAGCTTTTTTAGTCAAGATGCCTTGCTTGCTTTTTTCCGTATAAAGCACCAACAATATAAGCAAGCTTTTCAATCGTGGTGTAAAAGCTCCTGTTATGTCATTACCGTCTTTATCACGAACATTAAATGTGCCCAACAAAGAGATTGCCGAACGACTGCGATCAAAATACTTTTCTGCCGCTGCAACCTCCTCTACCGTTTCATTAACAGGAAGAACCTCCACCTGAGTATTATCTTCTTTTGTATCTTCAAATTCAACTTTCTTTCTGCTGCATTTTATCCGGTATAAAAGGAATACTGCTCCTCCCAACAACAGGATACCACATGACCACCATAACCACACCGAAGCAAAGTCCTTATTCACCGCCTGCGCAATTTCATTATCATTCAGTAAAGGAGTATTGATAGAATAAATAGCCACATCATGTGTACGGTCACTCAAAATCTTATCCATCACCAGATACAGTTTATGATAGGCAGGCGACGAATAAAAACTAAAATCGCAATCCTGATGAACCAAATCATTACGAATAGGCTTCGATATCTCTACCCAAGCAGAATCATTCATGAAAACCTTCCAAAGGCTGCCTCCGTCTTTCAAACTAACAGCATAAAAAGAACTGTCCGAAGGTTCAAAGTACATGGAAGATGCCATCAACAACATATCTGTAGATTGTTTTTTCTTCCATACACTACGAGACTTTCCCGTTTTCAGATTAATGGCACACAACTCATAATAAAAATGAGCATTGAATTCTTGCTTTCCCTGTTTATTTCCACGACCACCAAAAATATACAGTTCATCGCCTACTATAGCTGCTGCAGATGAGTAACGAGGAGAAATAACAGGGGTATATGCAACTTCTTCAACCTGTTTCATACCCACTTTCAACCGATATAGGTTATTCCTATATTGGTAGAATCCATATCCTCCCCAAAAATAAAATGAAGAATCAGACGGACTAAACGTACGTGCATGGTTGTAGTAACGAGGCTCATCCAAATGTCTTTCATTCAGACTCCATTTCCCTTCGTCGACAGACAAAGCTGAAACCAACTTTTCGTGTAAAGAATAAGACAATAACTGATTAGTCAGTGTATCATAAACCATGTGATCTGTGTACTCCATAGCCGGATACCCCTCCACAATAGAGACCTCGTTCTGGTTACCGGAAATACCATTTAATATTTCTATTTTATTTTGTCGCACAAGATAAAACAAGGCATCACGGGCATTAAAAGCGACATCCAAACGACCTGATGTTTTCTCTGTATATATTTTCCGCCATTCAATATGATTATCAATGAGCCATGAAGGATAAGAAGCTAATGCCACAGCCCCTTCAACTTCATCAAGACAAACATCGCCATTATGCTTCCACAACTTCCAATATCTTATCAGTTCCCCATCCCGGGTAATTTTTATATCCCTAATATTCATAGGAACTACATCTGCCGAGAAATATGGAGATTTTCCAAACGAAACTGTAATATCTTTGGTACCACGCAATGGCACTACCATCGTAGTGTCCCTACTATCATATTTCAAATCAATTTGATTCTCCTTTATATTAAGGTGTAAAGACACAGGAACCCATTTACCTTTTTCAATATTGGTATTAATAGCAAACATTCCCTCATTGAAAACGAGAGCTGGAAAATTCCTGTTATTATCACCTGCAGCAAAAACAAAATGAAGAAATTGATTTTCATTCGTACATAAATGAAGAATAGCCCCGAAATCAGGCTCATTACGAACCCACATTTGAAAATCAATAATAAACTCCTTCTCCACATGAAAAGGAGAGTTCTCATCAAGAGACAAAGAGGTGCGTTCATTGCCTGGCACAGAATGAGATTTGAAATGAAGGCCATAATCTGTAGAAGCCAACACCTTCAAATTTCCCAATGAGAAGAAACATAATATCCAAATTAGCAATTTACTTTTCATAGTATCTCGTTAAAGAACACTCTGCAAAGGTATAAAAAAATCCCCCATAACAAATAAAGGACACGAGAATTTGGAATCTGAATTCAATTAAACCGATATTATGCGCAAATTAATAACAAATTAATCAGAGAAGTAATATCTCTGGTTTACTTTTGTTGCAAAGGACAAAAAACTTGTTCTATCATCAAATTGAAACAGTATTATGGAAAAACTTTTTTTTAGTCACATGAAAGTAAAATCGTTGATTACTTTTTTACTATTAACACACTTTTTATCTGTCTCCACATTCGTAGAAGCCAAAGTACAATTACCCTCCGTACTTAGTAGCAACATGGTATTGCAACAACAAGCAAATGTAAAGCTATGGGGAAAAGCCAAAGAAAACTCGTCTGTTACCATAAAAACATCATGGGATAACAGAACCTATAAAACAACTGCAGACAAGCAAGGAAAATGGTTATTAAATGTCTCCACACCAACAGCCGGAGGCCCCTATGAAATTACATTCAGCGATGGAGAGGCTTTAACATTGAAAAATATATTAATAGGCGAAGTCTGGTTCTGCTCCGGACAATCGAACATGGAAATGCCCATGAGTGGTTTCGACCGCCAACCCACTCAGGGCACAAACGATATCATAGCCAAAGCGAAAGCCTCTACCCCAATCCGCATCTACAACACCGATTCTAAAGATGGAAGATGGGTACGGCAATATAGCAAAACCCCACAGGAAGATTGTAAAGGTGAGTGGTTAGAGAATACTCCAGTCAACGTATCCCACACAAGTGCAGCAGCCTACTTTTTCGCCCGATATATTCAGGAAGTACTGGAAGTACCAGTCGGTATTATTGTATCTTCTCTTGGAGGATCAAAAGTAGAAGCATGGATGAGCCGGGAAGCCATAAGCCCATTTAAAAGTATTGATTTAGCCATACTCGACAATGATGAACCTGTAAAAAACATCACAGCTACTCCATGTGTACTCTATAATGGGAAAATAGCTCCTTTCACGAATTTCACCATTAAAGGCTTCCTTTGGTATCAAGGCGAAAGTAATCGTGACAATGCTGATTTATACCAAAGTCTGATGCCTGCTTTTGTCAAAGACTTACGCAGTAAATGGAATATAGGAGAATTCCCTTTTTACTTCGTAGAGATTGCCCCCTTCAATTATGAAGGGGCCGATGGCACCTCAGCCGCCCGCATGCGTGAAGTCCAACAACAAAATATGAAGGATATTCCTAATAGTGGAATGGTTACCACTCTGGATGTAGGTCATCCGGTCTTTATCCATCCTACAGATAAAGAAACGGTAGGTAATCGCCTGGCTCTTTGGGCACTTGCCCAAACTTATGGACGAAAAGGATTCGGTTACGCCACTCCTGTTTATAAATCCATGGAAATATCAGGTAACAAAATATACATCAATGTGGACAACGCACAACGTGGTCTTTGTCCTATGTGGACCCCGCTCGAAGGATTTGAAATTGCCGGTGAAGACAAAGTTTTCTACCCGGCCCATGCTGAAATAGAAACCAAAACTACCCGTCTTGCCGTATCATGCGATAAAGTACAGCATCCGGTAGCCGTCCGATATGCTTATAAGAATTATACCCAAGCAAGCGTATTCAACATCTATGGTATCCCCGTAGCTCCCTTCAGAACAGACAATTGGTAGAACACTGATTAACAAAACAAAAGGAATGGACATGAGAAAAAGAATACTCTTATTAATATGCATACTGTGTACCTTAGTACACAGTATAGCAGCCCAACCGGAAAAGAGCTCTAACCCAGAGTTTCTAACCAAGGCTTTCGTGCATCCGGGCATGGCTCAAAACAAACAGGACCTTGACTATATGCGCGAAATGGTAGTAAAAGGCATACAACCCTGGAAAACCGCTTTTGAGAATTTAAAGAAAAACACTTCTTTAGATTTTATCCCCAAACCATTTGCTGAAATATCAGTAGGTCCCTATGGAGCAAACAGCATAGGCGGACGTGAGTTTTCCGAAAGTGCAGAAACAGCCTATAACCATGCATTAATGTGGTATATAACCAAAGACAAAGCCTATGCGCGTAAAGCCATTGAAATCCTGAATGCGTGGAGTTATGTTCTCCGGGGATTCGATGCAAACAATGCCAAGCTGAATGTAGGTTTATTCGGATATTACTACCTCAATGTTGCTGAAATTCTGAAACATACTGATTCCGGCTGGGCACCCAAAGACCTGCAACAATTCACGCAAATGGTCCTTACAGTCCTTTATCCCACTATTAAAGACTTCTTTACCGAAGCTAACGGTAACTGGGATGCATCCATGATTAGTACCATCATGTGTATCGGTGTTTTTACTGATAATCACGAAATTTTCAACCGGGCAGTAGAAAGATTCTACCGGGGAGAAGGTAACTCCGGCATCACCCGCTATCTCTATCCGGGTGGACAATGCCAAGAGACAACTCGCGACTGGGGACATGTACAATTAGGTATAGGTGAATTTGCCAAAGCTGCACAAACCGCCGACACGCAGGGATTAGATTTTTATAGTGTAGCTGATGACAGACTGGCACAAGGTTTCGAATATACAGCACGTTTCATGTTAGGAGAACATATTGATTTATTCGGAGTCTTTACAGACAGAGATAACGACAAATTCAGAGATATCTATGAATCCATATACCAGCATTACAAAAATACCAAAGGCCTATTACTGCCATATACCGAGAAAGCAATACAACAACATACACGCCCGAAGTCATCAGTAGGTTTTCTGACGGCTGCCAAAGCTCCGCTTCCCAATGCTCCGGCAAAAACATCTCTTTATACAGGTTTCGATAAATTCCTGAAACCAACAGTAATCGGAGCTTTAAAAGGCAAACCAAAAAAACTTCCTGCCAACAGTATTTTTGTAAAACCGGGAGAGTCCATACAAGAAGCCATAGACTCCAATCAAAAGAGTGGCAAATGGATTATTTTGGAAGCAGGAATACATACATTGAAAGCTCCTCTAAAGATATATAGTGGCACCCTCCTTGCTGGTCAGGGACGCGAAACTATAATCTTTCCGGCTCCACAAACAGAAACTGCAATCATTAATGGAGAAGATATTCTCTCTGACGTCACTATTCGCGATCTTCTGATAGAAGGTGCCACTAAAGTAATCGAAAATGCCGATCCTAATCACGACCGTCGTAGCCGCTCATATATGAACGCTCCCAGCCGGGAAGGCGTCATTTTCAAATCAAAAGAGAAAGATGGCATACAGAACATTACATTTGAAAATATTACCATACAGAATTTCACCAAAAACGGTGTAGCCATAGTTGGTGGAAAGAATATTCGTATTAACCAATGTGATTTCAGTGATAATGGTGCCAGCGTAGTGCCAGGTGCCGGTTTCCATCATAATCTTCATTTGTCATACATCACAAATTGTGATATAACAAATAGTCGTTTCGATACCTCCCCCTACGGAAACGGCATAAATGCTACTTTCTGCCAGAATGTGAAAGTTATCAACTCAGAGATGGCCCGTAACGGACTCTCAGGCATACGATGTGCAGAAAGTAACCGGATAAGCATCAACAATAGTCTTGCTGAAGGTAACAATGAGCACGGAATATTCATCGAGAAGCAAATGAACCCTTGTAAAGACATTACAATCCATCAGAACACCGTACAAAATAACAGATATCGCGGTATTGATGCCCAAACAGCCATCCAACTAAATACCAAAGATAACAGAGGTCTCCATAACGGTAGAGAATAGAAAATAGTGAATAAAAAAACAATCCAGTGTCACGCCAATAATACGCATGCACTGGATTGTAACACTGAACTTATCGAAAAAGAACCTATTTAAAACTATACTTTATCCCCAATCTATTTACCTATCATTTTCTATTTTACTTCAGGATTCACAAACAACACTTTCAACGAAGGAAGGAATTCATTTCTGTTATCACATCTGAAGTGGCCACTGAATTCATTCTTATCTCTTTCTCCGATTTTGATGCTTACCTTATTCCAACCTTGTAATAAAGGCAATTCTTTATAAGTAGCCTCGTGTCTGTTTTGTCCGGCAGCAGCATATGTCTTATCATTAATGGCAAGCTGGCATTCTTTGGCTTTCACTACCAAAGTCAGTTTAGGCATGTTAGGCTCAATCAACAAGTCATCCAGTGGGCGAGGACTAAACACATAGATATCTAATGCCCATCCGTCAGTCGTTTTCACCAACTTATCTTTTACAGCAGCCGGGAATACCAGTTGATTATCACGCAAGAAGAATACTTCATTGGATTTTACTTCAATCTCCCGGCAGTCAATTCCGGCATTCTTCAAGATTACTCCCAATGTATTATATCCCTTTTCAGAATTAGTAAACTCCTTCAACGTACTGATATAGAAGCAGGAAACACTATTCTGATATTTCACAAATACGGGAGTAGCGGCTGTACATTCGTATTCGCTTCGTACCGTACCGGCAGTCTTAATTTCTTCCGGACGCTTGTTCCAAGCTCTCCAATCAGTCTTACAAGCATTCAATAATATATCTCCTTCTTCCACTAAAACACCCTTCAAAGAATATTCCGACGCATCTGCCCGCTGAAGTTCACAGAAATAGAAATCAGAGTTATTCAATCCACGAATCCATGACTTCTGAACCGGCAGGTAAGAAGAACGTTTCAGGTTATCCAGTGCCACCGGAAGAGGCAGTATCTCATTATATGCATTTACAGTTTCAGGAGTCAAGCCCCATATCCATACGTCAGCACCTTTGGCAATGTTAGCCAGCATACTCTTCTTTTCAGCAGCAGACAAAGTGTAAGTACCGTCCACGATATAAATCATCCGTGCAGGAGCAGTCACTTTAGTAGCAAACTTCACGCCCTGTGCATCCATTATGCTCTTCAACTTACTATCCTCTCCTCCTATGAAAACGACTTCCTTATATTTTTCAGCAGGAGCCGCCTCAGGAGCTTCATATTGCTTTTTGTCGACCTCAGCATAAGCCGACCAAGCCGGATGTCCCGGTGCATTAGCCGCACGCATGGCATCATACATAGGCCACGGATCATACAAAGGCAGGTTAGGATCATATCCCGGGTTGAACGTAGTGCAATAAGGACCTACACGTTCCGGCTGTACGCCCGGTACACCTTCTTTATATTCTGTGAAGAAAATACCATCCTTGTTGATATCCGGCTCTGTAGTCAAATCTTTCTTACCTAACGGCAAAGGTTTCAGAGAATACCATGCCATATTGAAGACCGTACTGTAAGAAGCATTCATAGAACGCTGGTTGGCAAGCAGATGATAACATTCATTTGCCAATCCTTCCATACGGCCCAGTTGTGATTCATAAGCTCTTTCACCATTATATTTGGCTACTTGCTCCGGGGTACCATAGTAAGCCATACTATGTTCGCCAATACCCCAAGGTTTGCCGATTTCCACCCAATGCTTCATTGAGCCCATATCACCATAGTGACCTACCGTAACCGGCAAAATGCCGTCTCCATCATCTTCGCCATCAGCAGATATCCAAGGACGGGTAGGGTCGTTGGCACGAACAATATCCCTCCAATCTTCCCAAGCCTTTTTCTGAAGAGGCATCAATTCCGGTCTGTTATATACATGCAATATTACAGGCTTATTTTCATTACTGATGCTCCAGCCGAATACAGAAGCATGATTGCGGTCTCTGAGCACAAAGCGTCTCAGATGTTCTTTGGATGCTTCCCAGAAAAGGTCAGAGTCCAGTTTCGGACCACCGTCACTTGCCCAGTTGGCAGTTTCATTCAGCACGCAAATACCCATTTCGTCAGCTACATCCAGATAAAAACGGGGGTAGATTTGTGCATGAGGACGAACTGCATTTCCATTCATACCCTTAATGGCAGTAAACCAAGCCCATGCATATCTGCGCGTCATCTGCGGAATTCCCATGAAGTGCCAGGAGTCGCCTCTCAACTGATAAGGTTTGCCGTTCAGATATTGTGTAGTACCTTGCAAAGTCCATTCACGCCATCCGAAACGTTCATATTTAACATCCAGCGTTTGTTTCTTTGCCTGCAATGAAAGCAATACGGCATAAAGATTAGGTTGTTCGGGTGTCCAGAAGTTCAATTCACCGGATACCGGAATCTGCAATACTACCTTCGTTGAAGCATTGGCAGGGACAGTTACTTTCACAGGAGCCACTTTCAGCACTTCCTGTCCCAGTTCCCAGGCAGGCACCGGAGCAGAATTTACGTCTGTTCCCGCTAAATTCAGCCATTCATTAATATTACCCTGAATCTGCAAGTCAGTCTTCTTCTCCGTATTATTCTGTACGGTAACTTCCAGTTCGAGCATATTCTTCGAAACAAGCGGTTTCACATATACATCTTCCACATATACTTTGGGCAAAGCCAGCATATATACATCCTGCCAGATACCAACAATGTGATATCCCCACATAGAGCCTGCGGGAATAATGCGGCGACCGATAGTAGAATTATTCTCAAATAGCGACTGGCTACGAACACCCACCCATACTTCGGCAGTTTCACCGGCAGCCACCTTATCCGTAATGTCTACGCTAAACGGAAGGAAGATATCAAAATTCTCACCTACTTTCTCTTTATTCACATATACTTCCGTATATCCGGATACAGCTTCAAAATAAAGTTTTATCTGTTGTCCGTCCCAATCAGCAGGAACGGTTATCTTCTTCTTCATCCATGCCATTTTCACTTGTTCCCATTCTTTCGGGTAAGATGGATAGTTACGATGGTCGGGACCTTCCAGGTCTCTGTTAGCAAAAGAGTTGATATTCCATGGAGAAGGAATTTTAATGCGCGTTTGGCTCCATGCATTTTCTTGTGGAAGCGGCAATTCCGGTGCAACACCTTTACCTTGCACATATCCCTGCGGCAAAGCCACAGGTTGGAAATCCCAGAACCCATTCAGGCAAATCTCTTTCCTATACTCTTTTTCTGTCCTATTCACAAGGCCCTCACTTGGTGCAAATGCGAAATCATACACCAATTTTCCGTCGCTTGACGCACTCTGCCCCACCACCTTTCCGGGTAGTGTAAACAGGGCCGACAGCAAGCATACTAAAATTGCATTTCGTTTCATTAAGAATACTATTAATTAGGTATTAGACATATTAATGTTCTATCTGCAAAGTAAACGGCAGGACATTAAAAAGGTGGTCGAAACAGAATTAATATAGACTTAAAAACACATTAATCATCCATATTTCAGGTAATTTACACGATAAGATGTTTTTTTCTTTGAATTTCGTACCTTTGTCCTATGTACTAACAACCATGAGCGCGGACAAATTTAATATAAATCTTCAAGCATATGGCAACTTACACACATTTCGGAAAGCAGGCAGATGTATTCAAACATTTGATATTTTGTGAGGTTCTTCAAAACGAAAAACCTTCAGTCTATGTGGAGACAAATTCAGCCTCCGCCATTTACCGGATGGAACATACACCGGAACAACAATACGGTATTTATCACTTTTTGGACAATGTAGCTAGAGAAGAATTACTAAAGAATTCCACTTATTATAAATTAGAAAGCCCGGAGATGGCAAAAGGGAATTATTTAGGCTCTCCTGCTTTAGCCATGAACATATTAGGAGAGCAAACCCGACAATATCAATTCTTTGATATAGAAAAGGAGGCTTTAGAAAACGTGAGTCGCTATGCTGATAGAATGAAGCTAAATACTGCTGTCCAGACCTGCAATTCTGATTCACTGACAGGAGTAATGGAGCTCTTACCCTCACTCCCTGCATCTTCTTTCGTCCACATCGACCCTTATGAGATTGATAGAAAAGGAATGTCCGGAACAACGTATCTCGATATATTAGTAAAAGCTACACAAGCAGGCATGAGGTGCCTGTTGTGGTATGGTTTTATGACCGGAGATGACAAAACTCATCTAAATCAATATATCGCCGGCAAACTGAAAGAGGCAGGCATCCATAAATACACTTGCGTGGAACTGACAATGAATTTGCTCAGAAAAGATACAATAATCTGTAATCCGGGTATAGTAGGCAGTGGCATTTTAGCTACCAATTTATCACAGAAATCAAATACATTGATTCTTGAATCTAGCAAAAAATTAGTCAATCTCTACCAACATGCCGAATATAAAAGTTATGATGGAAGTTTATATAGAGAAGTATTGCGGGAAGTCTAAACATAGTAGCAAAAAAAAAAGGCTATCTATCCCAGACAGCCAATCTTTGTTAACCTTAAATCTAATACTATGAAAAACACATTGCAAAGATACGGACTTTAGGGATATCTCCAAATTTTCAGGGTCAAACGGAGAGTTTTATAACATGGTTTAATAGAATTAAGGAAGTCGTTAACTACCCAATACTCTAATGTTAACAATTAACATAACATAGGCTACATATTTAAGAAATATACCAGCTTCATTCATCTTTCTCACTTTCTATCTCTAACTCCTTAATTTCTTTATTCAGGAAGACAGAGAGAATCGTTCTCAAAACAACTATCCCTCCTAAAATGCCCAATTCGTTCAGAGTAGGTTCCAATACAGTCTTTAGTATATCCGATGCTATGAGGAATTCAAGTCCCAACAATAAGTAAGTCCCGAAGGTAGCACGCAACCTCCGGATATTGGTCGTTGAATATTTACCTGTAAATCTCTTGAATTCATTGCTAAGAAAGGATATGATACCGATTAGTGCTCCATAGGTGACAATGAGAACAGTCTTCCCCTTCAAAAGAATAAAAACACCCAATTCGCAAATTTATTTCCTGTTTTACTTGTATGTTTCCAACCGGTAACATACCTTTGTTCCCGATTAGTAACATACAATTATATGACAGCAAAGAACACCACTTCGGAAAGGGACAGAGAAACAACAGAAAGGCGCATACTGGACACCATCGGCCAAATGATAAGCGAAAACGGATTTGAGAAAATAGGAATCAATGCCGTTGCCACCCAGTCCGGTGTATCCAAGATATTGATATACCGCTATTTTGGTTCGGTAGAAGGGCTTATGGCTACCTATATCCGCCAGCATGATTTCTGGATTAACTTTCCGCAAGAACTCCCGGAACGCGACAAACTGCCGGAGTACCTGAAGCAGATGTTCAGAAGCCAGATAGAGCAACTACGCAGTAACCCCACGCTGCGGAGGCTGCACCGTTGGGAACTCTCTTCCGACAACGAAATAATCGTGAAGCTAAGGGAGCAACGCGAAAATGCCGGCATGCAGCGTATAAAAAGAATCAGCGAACTGACAAGCTATCCATTAAAAGAACTCGAAGTGCTGGCCTCCGTCCTAACAGCATCCATCACCTACCTTGTGATGCTGGAAGAATTCTGTCCGGTTTACAACGGAATCTCCCTGAACAATAACTCAGGATGGGAACAAATCACCCAAGGAATAGACTCGCTTATCGATAAGGTTTTCCAAGTGTAATGCATAAAAGGCAAATATAAGTATCCGGATCACTTATGCCCAGCATGTTCCCACTTGGTAACAAACTCATTTTATAGTAACAATCAAATGAATTAAAGATGAAGAAAATGATTATGACCTGGATTTATTTATCGCTTTTCTCTCTCTGTTCCTGTCAGAAAGAGCTGATTGAATATGAAGCAGGAGATGTAAAAATATGCATCGAAGAAGGTGAAGAATGGCTGCACGACTTCCCGCTATTCCTGGGAATCAAGAAAAAGAATCCGCCCCAGATTGCCATCTGGATGGAAGATATGAAAGGGAATTACCTGTCCACCATCTATGCCAGCCATAAAATAGCAACCCAGTCCTGGCAAAGTTCAGGAGGCAACAGAAGAAAAGAGGCCCTGCCCCACTGGTGCCATGCACGGGGCATACAGTATAAGGACGGACTTTACCTGCCAACCAAAGAGGAGCCGCTCACGGATGGGATTTCCGGGGCAACTCCCCGTGGTAGTTTCGACGTAAAGCTACATCCATCCGACAAGCTGAAACTGTTCAGGATTAAAGTGGAAATCAACCATTCGACGGATTTCAATGACTACTATACCAAGGCAGCCAAAGAGGGCGAACCGGGTTATTCGGGTGGTAAAGAAGGGAGCGGACAGCCGGCGATGGTTTATTCTGCAGATGTGGACTTATTCTCCGGTCAGAAAGCATTTGAAGCCGTTCTGCTCGGGCATAGCAGTCCCGACGGTAGTTCCGGTGACTTGGAAACCGATACCTCCGCACTGACCACGGCTCTCCATATTGTGAAACGCATAACTGTAAATGTACAATGAAAAAAATAATCTTTATACTCTTATTATTTCTGGCAAATCCCATTGTGAAGGGCCAGATTGCAGACCGTTTCACCTGCATGACCACCATCGGAACGGGAATTTCTATGAATACTCCTTCTACCACTCCATTCGCCTGGCAAGTGACAGGGCACTACAAGCTATCGGAACGCTTCTCTGCGGGCATCGGCACCGGATTATCTGTCTATGAGAAAGCACTGATACCCCTCTTCGCCGACGCCAGATTTCAACTGACTAAACCAAGAAGAGTTGTCCCCTATCTGCAATGCGGCATCGGATATGCTTTCGCCCCCGATGAAGACGCTAATGGTGGTTTTTTCTTTCATCCATCCGCAGGTGTACAGTATAAAATGCATGGTAAAACGACGCTTCTGTTAAGCATAGGATATGAAATCCAAAACCTGGAACGGTTGAAAAAATACGAGAGCAGTCACTATGCAGCAGAATTCCGGGAGAAGCTACACCACAACCTGATTTCAATCAAATTAGGGGTTATGCTTTAGAAAAGTTCTCCCTATGGGACAAAAAGACATCAATCTGAATAATATTCCATTCGGAGAAAGTAAGATTTCGCCTACTTTTGCACAAAACATAGCATAAAGTAATAGGAAAATGAATAGACACACATTTTGCAGCTACTTGATTTTGGGAGTTGCATTCGCATTCTGTCTGCCGATGCAAGCCCAAAACAAGGTGGCTGCACCCATGAAGGACGTCAACCAGGTAATTGACAATACACTGGATAGTTTAAACAAAGCACGGACAGCACGTCCAATAGCCGGTTCCAGCCGCAAAGGCAATAATCCGGTTTTGTTTTTAGTAGGCAATTCCACCATGCGCACCGGTACCCTGGGCAACGGTAATAATGGTCAATGGGGTTGGGGATATTACGCCGGAGACCACTTTGACCAGAGCCGGATAACGGTAGAAAACCATGCATTAGGCGGAACAAGCAGCCGCACATTCTACAAGCATCTATGGCCGGATGTCATCAAAGGAGTGCGCCCGGGCGACTGGGTGATTATCGAATTGGGACACAACGACAATGGTCCTTACGATAGCGGACGTGCACGCGCCTCCATTCCCGGAATTGGCAAAGACAGCCTGAACATAACCATCCAGGAAACCGGAGTAAAAGAAACGGTATACAGCTATGGCGAATACATGCGCCGTTTTGTACAGGAAGTGAAAGCGAAAGGCGCCCATCCCATCCTGTTCTCACTGACGCCCCGCAATGCCTGGAAAGATAAAGACAGCACGATTGTGACACGTGTCAACAAGACATTCGGGCTATGGGCAAAGCAAATAGCCGAAGAACAACAGGTGCCCTTTATCGACTTGAACGACATCACCGCCCGTAAGTTCGAGAAATTCGGCAAAGAGAAAGTGAAATATATGTTCTATCTGGACCGCATTCACACCAGTGCTTTCGGAGCTAAAGTGAACGCAGCTTCTGCCGCCGAAGGCATTCGGGAGTGCACAGGTCTGGAACTGGCAAACTATCTGAAACCGGTGGAGAAAGACACGGTTACCGGTGCCAGCCGGAAAGAAGGTTGCCCGGTGGTGTTCACTATCGGAGACAGCACGGTGAAGAATAAAGATAATGATAAAGACGGCATGTGGGGCTGGGGCAGCGTGATAGCCGATGAGTTCAACCTGAAAAAGGTGACTGTTGAGAACCATGCCATGGCAGGACGCAGTGCACGCACATTCTTGGACGAAGGCCGTTGGGACAAAGTTTATGACGCCCTGCAACCGGGTGATTTTGTACTTATCCAGTTTGGGCATAACGACGGAGGAGACATCAACGTAGGCAAAGCGCGCGGCGAACTGCACGGTTCGGGAAATGAAAGCAAAGTTTTCCTGATGGAAAAGACTGGAAAATATCAGGTGGTTTACAGCTTCGGTTGGTATCTGCGCAAGTTCATTATGGATGCACAGGAAAAAGGTGCCATCCCCATCGTACTGAGCCACACCCCTCGCAACAAGTGGAAAGACGGGGAAATTGAACGCAATACGAACAGTTATGGCAAGTGGACGCGTGAGGCAGCAGAAATGACCGGTGCTTACTTCATTGATTTGAATAAACTATCGGCAGATAAGCTACAGAAGATGGGGCCCAAGAAGACACCCGCTTTCTACAATACCGACCACACGCACACCTCGTTAAAAGGTGCACGCATGAATGCCCGGAGTATTGCAGAAGGCATAAAGGCTATTGATTGCCCGTTGAAGAAGTACTTGAAGTAAGCAAGGCCTCCACCACCGAGGCGTCGACCTTGAAAGCCGTTCCATGACGTGTTCCCTTCGGGAAAGAAACCCGGTCGGACACGTCTTCCCACGTCTTCCCATTATCTAATGAACGGACCGCCCCGTAACGATGGTCGCGATATTTATCGAAGTAAACGTAAAGCGCATCATCCACATAGAGCGGAGCGGGGCCTTCCGCCCAGTAATCACCGGTGATGGGAGCAGATACTTCAACCGGAAAACCATCCCTGATATTCTTCGTACGCGTAATCCGCAGGTTCTTCTCCGGCGGATTGGAGTTTTCATTCTTCACTACCATAATCAACTCGTCGCTCTTGGGCACCTTCACAATAGCAGCGTCGATGACGCTGAAATCAGGGTCAAAGAACATCTTAGTTTCGGAGAAAGTACGGAAATCTTTTGTTGTCACATAGTACATGCGATGATTCAAGCCCTTCTCGCTCTCACTGGTAGCCACTTCTTTGTGGCGGCCGGGGATGGTGGTGGCCCAAAAGATATAATAGGTTTGCGACGGTTCATCGTAGAAAAGTTCGGGTGCCCAGCAATTATGTGCCGTAGGCTCATGCATCATGACGGGAATGGCTTGTTGCTCACTCCAGTGAATCAGGTCGCGGGAGGAGGCGTAGCCGATGATGCGGTCCGTCCAACTGGAAGTCCACACCATGTGGAAGGTTCCGTCGGGAGACTGGCAGATGCTGGGGTCGCGCATCAGTTTGTCTTTCCCCACTGCGGGAGTCAGGAAAGAGCGTCCTTCGTTCAGTGGCGTCCAGGTCAGGCCGTCATAACTATAAGCCAGATGCAGGCCGTCTTCACTGTTACCGATAAAGTAGGAAAAAAGATAAGCGGGTTTTCCGGCAAAGGCGGATAGCACCAGGCAAAGAGTCAGTGCCAGACAGGTGATTATTCTTTTCATGGGTTCATCAAGATTAAAAAGTTTACTTTGCAAATATACCATATCTTCGGGACATACCCAAGCCCCGGAGAAATGCTAAAATAGAAAGGACATGGTTAATAATTCGAAAAGGGGGACTTCATAAGATAAATAATCACTTCTTTTGTTCCCACCAAAAATAAAAACAGCCCCCTACATGAGTAATAAGATAGATATGAAAACGCTTGAAGCCTTGCAACAGGGATGTCACGAGGCATTTGAGGTTGTTTTCCTGGCTTCTTACGGTAAAGTAAAGGCGTTTATATACGGATACGTCAAGTCCGAACCGGATGCCGAGGAGTTGGCAGAAGATTTATTTGTAAATCTTTGGGTGAAACACCGGGATATAGACAATGCCAAATCGTTCGATGCTTTTCTGCATACGATGGCAAGGAATTCGGCAATCAACTTTTTGAAGCGTAAATATGTGCAGGAGGCTTATCTGAGTACAGTTCAGGGGCAGGAATACGGTTCTACTTCCGAGGAGGAACTGATAGCGAAAGAGCTGGGGTTACTGATTGACGAGACAGTGGAAAACATGCCGGAGCAACGACGGAAGATTTATGCATTGAGCCGGAACGAGGGATTGAGCAATGAAGAAATAGCCGAACGGCTGCACACTACCAAAAGAAATGTGGAAAGCCAGTTGAGCCTTGCCCTGAAGGAGATACGGAAAACAATCTCGTGTTTCTTTGTCGTATTTTTATAAATTCCTGACAGTATTCCATTCGAGAACGGATGCAAGTAGGACATTGATAGGGTATGTCCGGAACAGAGACGAGGTGAGTGTAGGAGTGAGTATAGAATCAATGCCAATGATGGGTACAATCAATGCCAATGATTCCTACCATCAATGCCAATGATGATAGGCATCAATGGCATTGATGATAGGTTCAGTTCTAATGACATCATAGATGACAGTCAGACATTGTATAGCTGAGTTCATTATCATGTACTTATGAACAAAACCTTCATGAATAACCTCTCTTGAAAAAAATATCAGTTTTCTTATTGAGTTTTCCCCATCTCAACTGTATATATACCAAAAGGCAGTAAAAATGGAAGCAAACTCTATTGTTAGAATCATACGAAAATATTTGTCGGGACGTTTCTCGCCCGAAACAGAGGAAAAGGTTCAGAGATGGATTATCAAAGACAAGTACCCGGAGGAAAAAGAGAAAGCCTCACTCGCTTATTGGAATGAAGTAGAAGCGAAATCCGATACGGACACTTACCTCGCCTTGGAACGGGTAAATAAAAGAATCGGTCATCAGAAGATGCGCCCCCTCCCCTTGCGTCAAAAAATCGGCCGCATCGCAGCGGTACTCATCCCGCTATTTATCATAGCAGGAGGCTATCTTTACCATACCTCCACCCGGAATCATCTGATTGAGATTTCAGCAGCATATGGAGAAAAGAAACACATCCTACTACCCGACAGCTCCGAAATATGGCTGAATGCCGGAACCGTTATCAAATACCCCAAACGGTTTTCAGGCTCCCAACGCACCGTGCACCTCAACGGCGAAGCCTACTTCTCTGTCAAAAAAGATGCCGCCCATCCATTCATCGTAAAGACTCCGCAACTCTCCGTCAAAGTATTGGGAACCAAATTCAACGTAAAGGCTTATGCGGACGACAAGTCAGTAACCACCACCCTGACAAGCGGCAAGGTAGAAGTCACCTCCCCCGCCCAGACTTCCCGGATATTGAAGCCCAACGAACAACTGACCTATGACAAGCGCACCTCCGGCATCAGCATTACGGAAATACCCGCCAATGACACCGATAGCTGGCTCACCGGAAAGCTAATATTCACCAACGCATCTTTCACCGAAATCATCCGGACACTGGAAAGGCGGTACAACGTAACGTTCACCACCTCCGTCAATATCCCCGCCTCCAAGCGCTACACCGTCAGATTCCTAAAAAACGAGACTCTGGATGAAATACTAACCGTACTGAAAGAAATGATTGGCTTCCGCTACCGGCAGGAGGGCAACGAAATAGAATTAAGTAATAACCCATAAAACCCAGCAGCCTATGAAGAAAAAAGGAACCGGATTGTAGCTTGAGACCCTCAACCCGGTTCTGAGATGTTAATCCTTCATCAATTATCAAACTTAAAATAAAGTATTAACCATACAAAGATAATGCAAATTGAATGCAGAACTTTCATGCTTGCATGAAAAAGTTATACCGAAATGCAGCTTATCTTATAAAAATGTACAATAATGAATCGAAGAACCATTAATAAGCAAATAAATAAAAACATTATTTTCCTGCTCTTCACCCTTCTCTCCCTTACCGCCAGCGCACAGGATGAAGGGAAGAAAATCACCATACAGAATAAAAACTGTTCGCTGAAAGAAGCCTTTGCCCAGATAGAACTGCAAACCGGCTACAGCGTAGCTTACGAACTATCCGCCTTAGATGTAAAAAAACAACTCTCCCTTTCTTTCAAGAACCTGAACATAGACAAAGCATTATCCCAAATCCTGAAAGGTACCCGCTATACCTACAAAATAACAGGCTACCACATCGTCATCACCCCGGCGGATGGACAACAACCGTCCGCCAAAGAAAAGACACAGAAGCTAACCCAAACCATAAGAGGCGTTGTCATCGACTCCAAAACCAACATGCCGATAGAATTTGTCACCGTAAGAATCATGGGTAACGGTTCGCTGGGAACCACCACCGATAGTTTAGGCAGATTCCGGATAGACCATGTCCCGGTGGGACGCTGCAACCTGCAAGCCTCTTTTGTGGGCTACAACGCAAGCATCCTCAACGAAATCCCCGTGACTTCCTCCAAAGAAGTCTACCTTGAAATCCCACTCGACGAGAATGTTCACTCACTGGACGAGGTCGTCATACACCCGGAAGTACGGAAAGACAAGCCCCTGAACACCATGGCCATCACCGGCGGACGCATGATTAGCATGGAAGAAGCCGGCAGGTTTGCCAACGGCTTCGACGACCCCGCCCGACTGACCACTGCATTTGCAGGCGTGGCAGGCAGCATCGGGACAAACGCGATAGCCATCAGAGGAAACTCCCCCCAGTTCACGCAGTGGAGGCTGGAAGGTGTAGAAATACCCAATCCCACCCACTTTGCCGATGTCTCCGGTCTGGGCGGCGGCTTCCTGTCCGCCCTGAGCACACAGGTCGTGGGCAACTCCGATTTCTACAACGGCGCTTTTCCTGCCGAATACAGCAATGCCTTATCGGGCGTTTTCGACATGCACATCCGCAACGGAAACAATCAGAAGTATGAGCATACCTTCCAGTTAGGAATTATGGGTATCGACCTTGCATCCGAAGGTCCCCTCAGCAAGAAGCAAGGCAGTTCCTACATCTTCAATTACCGCTTCTCCACCACTTCCTTAGCCACCGGAAACGATATAAACATGAAATACCAGGACCTTGCCTTCAAGCTGAATTTCCCGACCAAGAGAGCCGGCACTTTCTCCCTATGGGGAATCGGTCTGATAGACCGCAACAAGCCCGAAGCCGAGAAACGGGAGGAATGGGAAACACAAGCCGACCGCCAGTCGGGCGAAACCAATCTGGACAAAGCCGCCGCAGGCATGACTCACAAATATCTCATCAATGAAGATACTTATATCCGTTCGTCACTTGCCGCCACCTATTCACAAGACCACACGATAGCCAATCAGCAGACGGAAGATGACCGGATAATCCCCGTAGGAGACATCCGGAATTCCAAATGGGACGTTGTTTTCAACTCTTATCTGAACAAGAAATTCAGTCCCAACCACGTGAACAGGACGGGCATCACCCTCACAGGACTGAAATATGACTTGGACTATAAAGTCAGCCCCAACTTCGGGCTCGACATCCCCATGGAACAAATTTCAAAAGGCAACGGAGAAAGTGCCGTACTCTCGGCATACAGCAGTTCCGTCATCAACTTAAGCAATCATCTCACCGCCAGTCTGGGCCTCACTGCCCAATACTTCACCCTCAACAAGAACTGGTCCGTAGAGCCCCGGGCAGCCATCAAATGGTCTTTCCTTCCGAAGCACTCCCTGGCAGCAGCCTACGGACTGCACAGCCGCCGGGAGAAACTGGATTATTACTTCGTGGAACGCACCGTCAACAGCAAAACCGAATCCAACAAATATCTGAACTTTGCCAAGGCCCATCACTTAGGGCTCACATATGACTGGAACATCAACCCGTACATGCACCTGAAGATAGAGCCCTATTATCAATATCTGTTTCGCATCCCCGTCGAAGAGAACTCTTCCTTTTCCATCATCAACCACCAGGACTTCTATCTGGAAAGGATACTCAAGAACAAAGGTTCCGGCAGAAACTATGGCATCGACATCACCCTGGAGCAATACATGAAAAACGGCTTCTATTATATGATAACAGCTTCCCTATTCAAATCCCGCTATAAAGGCGGAGACAACATCTGGCGCAATACGCGGCTGGACAAGAATTACCTGCTGAACGTCCTTGCCGGAAAAGAATGGATGATGGGCCGACTGAAACAAAATGTACTCAGCCTCAACGGACGCATCTACTTCCAGGGAGGTGACCGCTATACCCCGGTGGACAGAAAACAAAGCATGATAGAGCATGACATCGTATTCGACGAAACGAAGGCATACAGCGAAAAGTTCTCCCCAACCATCAACGGGGATATTTCTTTCAGCTACCGGATTAACAAGAAAAAGGTGTCGCACGAGTTTGCCATCAAGCTGCTGAACGTGGGCATGCGCACCGGAATGCATTTCTATGAATATAATGAGAAGACCAACAAAATCAAGAAAGTTGACGGCACAGGTTTAATCCCCAATATAAGTTATAAAATATATTTTTAATGTATGAACTAACCGTCACAGCAAATGTTATATCAATAAGAACTTTAAAACACAACTATCATGGAAAAGTATCTGATTCATAGTAACGAATTGCATTTCATTAATAAGGAACGCATTCACCAGGCGGTAGAAAAAATGGTAGAGTCACTGGATATGGCGGCAGGTTCCACCCGAGGCTTTGACTTGTACACTGTAGTAGAAAGCTACTTCACCGATCTTGAGAAACGAAGGGAAATCAACCATTTACTACATATTGAGAAGAATGAATGTGAAGAAATAGAAGAAGAACTCGGAGTATATGAGATGTAAAAGAAATGCCAATAGACAATAAATGAGAAGGAGCATTACATTAGTTGTAATGCTCCTTCTCATTATATAGCAATCAGTCCTTCGCCTGATGTACCGTCAGTTGTGGGAAAGGGAAGCCGATGCCCTCCTTATTAAATACGGAGTAAATGTTTTTGTTCATATCAAAATAAACTCCCCAGTAGTCCTCACTCTTCACCCACGCACGGATGATGACATTCACACTGCTTGCATCGAGTGCATGAAGGGCAACAAAAGGTGCAGGGTCACCAAGTATCCGTTTATCCTCAGCAATGATGCGGCGGGTGGTTTCTTCTACTTTATCAAAGTTTTCGCCATACTCTACGCCAATCACCCACTCTACGCGACGGGTATTTTCACGGCTGTAGTTGGTCACTGTACCACTGCTTAATGCACCGTTCGGGATATAAATGACTTTGTTGTCGCCGGTAAGCAGAATAGTGTGGAATATCTGGATTTCGCGTACTGTGCCCGTCACGCCTTGGCTTTCAATCAAGTCACCCACTTTATAAGGACGGAGCAACAAAACGATCAGACCGCCTGCAAAGTTCTGCAAGTTTCCGGACAATGCCATACCGATAGCCACACCGGCAGATGCCAGCAGGGCAGCAAACGAAGTTGTTTCCACTCCTAACTTACCGATAACAGCAATAATCAACAGGATAGTCAGCATAATATTCACCAGACTCTTCACAAAGCTCTGGATACTGGCGTCCACATGACGTTTAGCCAACACTCTGGCCAACATTTTATTAAGGAAGGAAATCAGGAAACGCCCTACAATAAAGATTAATACGGCACCGATAATATGGCCGCCTGCGTTCACTCCCCAATCTATCAGTTGCTGAAGGAAGATTTGTAATTTACTGAAACTGTCTTCCACCACAGTTTCGGCGGCAGGAGCCGCTGCTTGTAATAATAATAACATAATAGTGTTCGTTTGATGTTAATAAATACATTTTCCCAGCAAAGCTATCAGATGCTTGCTCAGTTACAAAATTAACAAATATCTCCGATTATCGTTCACTCCATTTGCTGGTTTCAATGAAAACGGCTACTTTTGCCCCCGATTTCAACTAAGGGGTGCCCTAATACGACGGGCTGAGATCACACCCACTGACCTGATCCGGGTAATGCCGGCGGAGGGAAAAAGAAGAAAAGTTCCCCTTTTCTGTATTAATCTTTAATAGTTAAAATTGTAATGAGAAAACATGCTATGGCGGCCTGCCTGTTGACGGCGACGCTGAGTGTCTGTGCGCAGACGCATGAAAAGGACAGCTTGCGGGTGATAAGCCTGCAGGAAGTAGAAATTATCTCCACCCGTGCCACGGGAACCACTCCGGTGGCATTTACCAATGTAAGTAAAGAACAACTTAAGAAGCAGAACTTCGGGCAAGACATTCCCTATCTGTTGTCGTTCACGCCGTCTGTACTGACAACGAGTGATGCAGGTGCAGGTATCGGCTACACCAGTATCCGGGTGCGCGGAACAGATGCTACACGCATTAACGTAACCACCAACGGCATACCGATGAACGATGCGGAAAGCCATTCCATATTTTGGGTAAATACTCCCGACCTTGCTTCCTCACTTCAGGACTTGCAGATTCAACGCGGTGCAGGAACTTCCACAAATGGCGCAGGAGCATTCGGAGCCAGCATCAATATGAAGACACAAGGCATTCTGCCCACACCGTATGCAGAGTTCTCAGGCTCTTACGGGTCATTCAACACCCATAAGGAAACGGTAAAGGTAGGCACTGGCCTCATCAATGGGCGATGGGGGTTCGATGCACGCTTGTCCAATATCCACAGTGACGGCTACCGTGACCGTGCCAGTGCCGACCTGAAATCTTATTTCGTGCAAGGCGGATATTATGGCGACAAAACTACCGTCAAATTCATCACCTTCGGCGGAAAAGAAGAAACATATCATGCCTGGGATGGTCTGGATAAAAAGACACTGGAAAACGACCGTAAGTACAATCCCAACGGCACCATAGAAGATGCCCAAGGAAATGTAACCGGATTCTATGACAATCAGATAGATTACTACCGCCAGACGCATTACCAATTATTACTAAACCAGATATTGTCTTCTTCATGGAAACTGAACATAGCATTGCACTATACTGACGGTTACGGTTATTATGAGGAATATAAAAATCGGCGTACACTGGTGGAGTATGGATTGACACCATTTGAAACAAACGGCACCACTATAGAGAAGTCGGACCTTGTACGTCGCAAGCTGGTAGACAGTGGTTTCGGTGGCGGTATATTCTCTTTCGATTATAAAGGAGACAAGTTAGATGCCTCCATCGGTGGCGGACTGAATTATTATAAGAATACCCATAACGGCAAAGTGGTATGGGTGAAGAATTATCTGGGTGAACTTGCCCCCGATCATGAATATTACCGCAACATCGGCCGAAAAACAGATGGCAACATTTACGCAAAGATAAATTATGAGCTACTGGATGGAGTTAGTTTATACGCCGATATGCAATATCGCTACCTGCGCTACAAAATAAACGGCAATAATGACAAGTGGGATTGGACAGCCAATCCGGCACACCTGCAACCATTAAATATTGATGAAGATTTCAGTTTCTTCAATCCTAAAGCCGGTATCTTCTGGAAAATAAATCCCTATAACAATCTTTATGCCTCCTTCAGCGTGGCAAACAAAGAGCCGACACGTAACAACTACACCGACAACCTGTTTGCCGCACAACCCAAATCAGAACGGATGTTCGACTATGAACTGGGCTACACCTTCCGCAAAGATTGGTTTAATGCAGGTGTCAACCTGTACTATATGGATTATAAGAATCAATTGGTGCTGAACGGACAATTGAACGAAATCGGAGAACCCGTAGCAGAAAACGTGAAGGACAGTTATCGCATGGGTATCGAGTTGATGGCAGGCGCCCGCATCACCAACTGGCTGCGCTGGGATGTCAATGCAACCTGGAGCCGCAACCGCATCAAGAATTACACTGAATATCTGAGTGATGTGAATGAAGACTGGGAAGATATGTATAGCGAAAGCTGGGGCATCTCGCAGACCACCCGCTATATCGGAACCACTCCCATCTCTTTCTCACCGGACTTCATGGCAAACAGCCTCATCTCTTTGGATTATAAAGGTTTTAATGCATCTTTGCAGACGCAATACGTCAGCAAGCAATATCTAAATAATGCCCATCAGGAAGATTGTACGCTGGATGCCTACTGTGTAAGCAACCTAAACCTCGGATATACTTTCAAACTGAAAGGGCTGAAATCTGTTAATGTAGGTGTGACAGTCTACAACCTGTTTGACGAAACCTACGAAAGTAACGGATATGCATCAGGAAGTGCTGTGTACGAAGGTCACGGTAAGAATCAGATAAAGGATAAAGACAGCAAATTTCTCCACACCTCCAATTATGCAGCCTATTATCCCAATGCAGGTATTAACGCGCTGGCACATATTACGCTGAGTTTTTAGTATATGGAGCAAACTCTTGAAATAATCGGAACAATCGTCGGGCTTGTCTACCTTTGGCTGGAATACCGGGCGAGTATCTATCTTTGGATAGCGGGTATCATCATGCCCGCTATCTACATCTTCGTTTATTACGATGCCGGGCTATATGCCGATTTCGGAATAAACATCTACTATCTCGGTGCGGCAGTGTATGGCTGGATGATGTGGAAATACGGCAGCTTTGTCAGAAGAAAACTACATCTCCGCACGGAAGAAGGTAAGCAAGAACTCCCCATCACCCGTATGCCCTTGCGCTATTATCTTCCCCTCGGCATTGTATTTGCTGTTACCTTCATCGGTATTGCCTGGATACTGATAGAATTTACCAACAGTAATGTTCCCTGGCTGGATTCATTCACCACCGCCCTCAGCATCGTCGGCATGTGGATGTTGGCACGCAAATACGTGGAACAATGGTGGGCGTGGATTGTAGTAGACGTCGTCAGCGCCGGACTCTATGTTTATAAAGAACTTGATTTTACCGCCGGGCTATATGCCCTTTATACAATAATCGCTATCTTTGGCTACTTCAAATGGAAGAAGATGATGGAAGAAGTGATTAATGATTAGTGATAAGTGATTAACAATGAAAGAAGACAATGATAAGAATCCGGCCCTCTGTGTCCTCTGTGGTGAACCGGAAGCAGTGATCCTTGCAAATGGCGATTACCCTACCCACCCCATCCCTTCGCAAATATTAGCGAACGCTCCCTATGTGGTTTGTTGTGATGGTGGTGCGGATGCTTATATAGCACAAGGTCATGTGCCGGACGTAATTATCGGTGACGGCGACTCACTGAGCGAAGAAAACCGCCGGAAGCACAGTCACATCCTTCATCATATCTCCGACCAGGAAACAAACGACCAAACGAAAGCCGTCAACTTCCTCATGGAGCAGGGAAAGAAAAACATTATCATCGTTGGAGCCACCGGCAAGCGGGAAGATCATACATTAGGAAATATCAGCCTCCTCATCAACTATATGCGTGCCGGAGCCAACATCCGCACATTTACTGACTACAGCGTTTTTATCCCTTGCCGCCATACACATACCTTTTCCTGCCAGCCAGGAAAGCAAGTCTCCATCATCAACTTCGGTGCCCATGGCCTGCGCGGTGAAGGTCTTGCCTATCCCCTCAGCGACTTCACCAACTGGTGGCAAGGCACATTGAACGAATGTACAGGAACGGAATTCACTGTTTATGCAGAAGGAGAGTATTTGGTAATTATTAATTATTAATTGCCATGCGGCATGACAGCACAGCAATTAATATTTAATAATTAATAGTTACTACTTAGCTTTCCTCTCCGCCACCTCTACAAAATACACACTCAAGCATATCATTCCGATAGCCACTCCCTGTTCCCAAGTGAAGCGGTCTTGTCCGGCAATATAAGAAACGACGCTGGTCACAATCAGTATCAGATAGCCGTACATAGCTACTACGGTTGTTTTCAGATATTTCAGCCCGATAGGCATCAGCCAGTAGCTGAGATAGGTGGGAAAAATGAGGATGAAGGTCAATATCAACCACGGCATCCAGTGCCATGTGCCATGAGTAGCGTCGGTGAACAACGGCGCGTCCCATCCGAAGATAGTAGATATCACCAGACCGGACAGCGCCGCGCCCCCAAACACATATTTCATTACGGTCACCAAACCAATCTCTTCCAGCAACTTTTTACTCAGTATCAGGTAAATGGCAAAAACAAACGAACTGAGCAAGCAAAGCATATTACCCGTCAGTGCATCGTGTGCCAGGTCATCGCTTCCCTGCGTCAATATACAGAGCAGCGCACCGCCAAAGCCGAGGGAGATACCAATGATTTTCATCAGCGTAGCCCGCTCGTGCAGGAAGAAAACAGAGATAAGAAACACCCAGATAGGTTGCAGGGAATTGAAGATGGCACTACTGACAGGTGTCGTCTTACTGATGCCCAGCAGATAGCAAAACATAAAACCATACATGCCGAATGCCCCCAGGCAAAGTAGCCCGATACGCTGCCGCCGTGTGATGGGCGCTTCTTTCACAAACCAGCCTGTCACCCAGAACGCCACGGCAGCAAAAGTACAACGCACCGTAACGCCCGTCAACGCGCCCATCCACACAGGCAGCAGGTATTTCAGGGCGTTCATATTCAATCCCGCCAATATACGCGAGCCTACTAAGCTTAAGTTAGCTTCCAGTTTCTTATCTTTCATTCGGATATCGCAATTTTGGTTTCAAGGACAGAGAACGCAGGGAGAAGAAAAATGTTCAGACCGCATGGATATTCCGAAACTATTCGTATCTTTAGGGTGTTCTATGAAAAACAAAGGAGGATAACCCTATGACAAACAATGAAGAAAAATTGACACCGCGTACTCAAACGCCGGATGAACCCCAGAGCAAAGAACAAGTGCTCGTATTCTCGCATCAACTGCGTCGGGACATTGAAGCAGCCTGCCGCCAGTTGGATAACAATGAAGGACAGGATAATCTAACAATCATCAAGGAGATAAAAGAATGGACAAAGAAGTGATATGGTCGCCACTCGCCAAAAAAGAGTTGAAAGAAGCATTCCGCATTCTTAATCTGAAAAAGGAGGACAGACCAAAGAGCAAAGCATTCTACATACAGTTGCAGAACACTTTGTACCGTATCAGTCTCAACCCGTTCTTCGGACAACCTACGGAAGTAGCAAACATACGCTACATTATTCCCCACCCCAGTTATACACTTTTCTACAGGCATAGCATGAAGAAGATAGAAATACTCGTGCTATGGGATAACAATCAGAAGCTGGGAGAACTGAAAGTGATACAGCGAAAAAAATAAAGACGGGAATATGTCTGCCCCATTCAGATGGTCTGTTTTCCTGATTTCAGGATTGATTATCCCTGATAGTATGCTCTATTTGAGCCAACTTGCCGTATATGCACAAAAAAAGAGGAGAAGCGCTTGCTTCTCCCCTCAGCCGAAGTCAGGCATCCGGGCATTTATCTTTCAACTTTCTAAAAGAAAACTACCGTTTACAACGACATCAGATATTTCTTAAAGTCTTCAAACTCCTTCGTCAGTGGCAGACTTTTCTTTTCTCCTTGCATAAATGCTTGCAGCTTTGCCGGAATTTCCACCGTCTCACCGATAATACCCTCTACGGTATCCAGGAATTTTGCCGGATGTGCCGTTTCCAGGAAGACACCCGTTTCACCGGGTTTCAATCCCTCTTTCAAAGCACGGAAACCGCAGGCACCATGCGGATCGAGCAGGTAATGACACTCTTTCCACGTCTCACGCATCGTCTCGGCAATCTGTTCATTGGTATAAGTGGTACCGCTGATCTCGGCAGTGATGGCTTTGTGGTTACCCCCGTAAAGATCGAGTACACGGGCAAAGTTACTCGGATCGCCCACATCCATAGCATTGGCAATGGTGGCGATAGAGGGGCGTGGACTATAAACACCGGTCTGTAAGTATTGATAGAAGATATCATTGCGGTTATTGGCAGCAATGAAACGCTTCACAGGTAGCCCCATGCGTTTACCGAACAAGCCGGCAGTAATGTTTCCGAAGTTACCACTAGGCACACAGATAACTGGTGACAAGCTACCAGCTACCGGTGACGAGTGAGCTGCACTGCCAATCTGCATAGCACTTGTAGCCCGTAGCTTGTCACTCGCAGCTTTCTTCAATTGCGCATAAGCATAGAAGTAATAGAAAGCCTGTGGTAGAAAACGGGCCACATTGATAGAATTGGCACTTGTCAGTTGCAGGTGTTCATTCAGTTCTTTGTCCATGAAAGCGAATTTTACCAATGCCTGACAATCGTCAAAAGTGCCGTCTACTTCAAGGGCAGTGATGTTCTGTCCAAGGGTAGTGAATTGCTTTTCCTGTATTTCACTGACCTTTCCTTTAGGATAAAGCACATATACATGAATACCTTCCACACCGAGGAAACCATTTGCAACGGCACTTCCCGTATCACCGGAAGTAGCTACAAGTACATTCACCTGTTTCTTACCTTCTTTCTTAATGAAATATCCCAAAAGACGGGCCATGAAGCGTCCGCCTACATCTTTAAAGGCAAGCGTCGGGCCGTGGAAAAGTTCGAGGGAGTAAATATTTTCCGTCACTTTCACCAGAGGAACATCAAAATTCAATGTATCATATACGATTTGCTTCAACGTATCGGCCGGAACATCTTCTCCGAAGAAAGCATCGGCTACGCGATAGGCAATCTCCTGAAAAGAAAGGGTATCAATGCTATCATAAAAATCCTGCGGCAAAGGCTTGATGGTATAGGGCATGAATAATCCCTTGTCGGCTGCAAGTCCGCGCACTACGGCTTCTTCCAAAGTTGCGTCGGAGGCTTGTTTATTGGTGCTATAATATTTCATATTAAATTAAAAATTAAAGAATTAAAAATTAAAGGCAACACAATGATTATGATGAAATCCGAGTTATTTTGTGGGGGGATTCATAAATTCATTAATAAACTCATCTTCTTTCAATAACCCGTAGCTTCCTTCGCAGACTGATGCCTCATCGAAAGCCTGCACGCTATCCGGCTCAATACCCGGATACCAGATGAGGAAAGGAACCGGTTCATTGGTATGCGTACGAAGTTCGCATGGAGTAGGGTGATCGGGCAATACGGCAATAGCTACCGGCTCGTCCCAATCTTTCACTGCTTCGTAAATAGGACCTACGGCACGGCTATCCAGATTCTCGATAGTCAGAAGTTTCAATTCCACATTTCCTTCATGTCCCGCCTCATCACTAGCTTCGATATGCAGATAGACAAAATCGTCCGTCTTCAGGGCTTCCAGTGCGGCAGCCACTTTGTTCTCATAATTGGTATCGTACAATCCGGTAGCACCTTCCACTGTCAAGCGACGCAAGTCCGCATAATATCCGATACCATTGATCAAGTCTACAGCAGAAATTACTGCCCCCCGTTTCACTTGTGGGAACTTATCAGACAAACGTTCCATTTTAGGACGATAGCCGGGACTCCAGGGCCAAATACTATTAGCCGGATCTTTCCCTTCCACCATTCGCTTCTGATTCAACGGATGATTTTTCAAAAGCTCCTGCGAACGCAGGATAAGGTCATTAATCAAATCAGCAGTTTGTTGCGGAGTCAGTTCTGCACCGCCTTCGGGAACTGTTATATTCTCCGTACCCGGCATCGGTTTCACCAGTAACGGTCGGAAAGGTTTCAACGGCACATCGTGCGGTGGCGTACAATCGATACGCTTATCTCCACCTTTGATCACCAATAAATGACGATATTGCACGCCTGTATAGAAACACACCCGCTCATTGCCCAGATGTTCCTGCAAGTACTTCACCAATACATCGGCTTCTTCCGTTGTGATGTGTCCGGCAGAATGGTTTTTAATATGATCACCTTCAATGCAAATGATGTTACAACGCATTGCCATCTCGCCCGGCTTCAAATCTACACCGATGCTGGCAGCTTCCAAAGGTCCTCGTCCTTCATAAACTTTCGGCAGGTCGTAGCCCAGAACGGACATATTCGCCACCTCACTACCGGGATGGAAACCATCGGCAACAGTCTTCAACCGTCCCGTACGCCCCATGCTCGCCAGTTTATCCATATAAGGCGTCTTGGCATATTGCATCAGCGTCTTACCGCCCAATGACTCCACAGGCCAATCCGCCATTCCATCGCCTAATATGATTATATGTTTCATTTTATTAAACATTTGCAATACTCATGATATCCGCAAATACACCTGCCGCCGTTACTCCGGCACCGGCACCGTATCCCTGTATCATCATTGGATATTCTTTATAACGTTCTGTAGTCAGCAGAATAATATTGTTACTACCTTCCAGACCATAGAACGGATGATTTACACCCACTTCCTGCAAACCGACAGATGCCTTACCATTTTCCAGTTTGGCAACGAAACGCCAATGTTTGTTCTCTGCTTCCAACACCTTACGGCGGGCTTCGAAATCAGCATCCAGACTCGGCACTTTCTTCCAAAAGTCATCCAGCGTACCTTCAAAGAAATCATCGGGCACAAACAGGTTCTTTTCCACATCCGACTGTTCCAGTCTGTAACCCGCCTCACGTGCCAGAATCACCAGTTTGCGAATCACGTCTTTGCCACTAAGGTCGATACGCGGGTCCGGTTCGGAATAGCGTTCTTCCTGCGCCATCTTGATGGTCTTGCTGAAAGGAATATCCGCACTGATCTTGTTGAAGATATAGTTCAGCGTACCGCTCAGCACAGCTTCAATCTTCAATATCTTGTCACCACTATGAATAAGGTCATTGATTGTATTGATAATAGGAAGTCCTGCGCCTACGTTCGTCTCAAAGAGATACTTCACACCACGCTGGCGGGCAATCTGTTTCAACTCACGATAATTCTCGTATTCAGAAGAAGCGGCAATCTTGTTGGCAGCCACTACGGAAACGTTGTGCAACAACAGGTCTTTGTATAAAGAAGCCACTGCCGCGCTTGCCGTACAATCCACAAATACGGAGTTGAAGATATTCATACCGATAATCTCGTCGCGCAAAGTTTCCAGCGTACTCGGTTTTCCCTTTTCTGCCAGTTCCTTACGGAAGTCAGTCAGATCAAAACCTTCGCGGCTGAACATGGCACGATCCGCATCAGCAATCCCTACAATGTGCAACTTCAATCCGTTCTCTACCATTAGCTTCTGTTGCTGGCAACGAATTTGCTCTACCAGGCTACCGCCTACCGTACCTACACCACAGATAAACAGATTCAGTACCTGATATTCCGACAGGAAGAACGAGTCGTGGATAACGTTCAGTGACTTGCGCAATGATTTAGAATCCACAACGAATGAGATATTCGTCTCCGAAGCACCCTGCGCACAAGCAATCACATTGATACCGTTACGTCCCAGCGTGCCAAACAACTTTCCGGCAATACCCGGCGTATGCTTCATATTCTCACCCACGATAGCCACCGTAGCCAGGTTCTTTTCCGCCTGTATCGGAGAAATTTCTCCCATCTCGATTTCCTTGGCAAACTCTTCATTCAACACTTCACAAGCCAGGTCGGCATCCGCATTGCGCACACCGATAGACGTAGAGTTCTCCGAAGATGCCTGAGACACAAGGAACACGCTGATGCCATTCTTCGCCAACGCCTTGAAGATGCGGTAGTTCACACCAATCACACCTACCATACCAAGCCCCTGCACAGTAATCAAGCTCGTGTCGTTAATAGAAGAAATACCCTTAATCGCTTTGGTTTGCGGGTCGGAAACTTCTTGTTTGATAATCGTTCCCGTTCCTTCGGGATTGAATGTATTCTTTATTAATATGGGAATATTCTTGTGACAAACCGGGTAAATAGTCGGCGGATATACCACCTTGGCACCGAAATTACAAAGCTCCGTTGCCTCCACATAACTCAGTTCGTTGATAGTGTAAGCCGTAGAAATCACACGCGGGTCGGCAGTCATGAAGCCATCCACATCCGTCCAGATTTCCAGTTGGTCGGCATCCAGTGCAGCCGCAATCACCGCAGCCGTATAATCGGAACCACCACGACCCAGGTTCGTTACGTCTCCCGTCACCTTATCGGTAGAGATGAACCCCGGCACTAATGAACGTTTCGGCAGTTCGCTGAACGTTTCACGGATCAGGTCATTCGTCAGATCCGTATCCAGCACATACTTGGAATGTTTCTTCTCCGTCTTGATGAACTTGCGGGAATCGAACCATTTCGCTCCCGTCAGTTCTGCCACAATGATGGACGACAGGCGCTCACCATAACTGACAATCGTGTCAGATGTCTTTTGCGAAAGGTCTTTTATCAGATAAATACCCTGAAAAATATCTTTCAGTTCATTGAGTAATTCACCTATCTGGCGTTGCAGTTCCACTTGCGCCGCACCAGCAGGAATCACTTCCTTAATCATTTCTACATGGCGGTAAACGATTTCACGGAACTCATTTTCATAGGCAGCGTCGCCGGTGGCAGCCATTTTCGACGTGTTTATCAGCTTGTCTGTGATGCCGCCCAGCGCGGATACCACCACAATAACCGGTTCTTCTACTGCTTCTACAATTCTCTTGACGCTCAAAATACTGTTCGCGGAACCTACGGACGTTCCACCGAATTTAATTACTTTCATTATATAACTATTTAAATATTCTAATTTATACTATCGGCAATCCCATGCTATCTGTCATGCTGAGCCTGTCGAAGCATCTCTTCTTCTATCGTAGCCAATTGCTTAGAGAGGAGATCCTTCGGCTACGCTCAGGATGACAGATACTCTCGCCAACACGGTACGAATAAAACATTGAAAATAAAAAAAACTGCTGAAAATAGTGTAACACGTAGAAACACAAATACTATCCATTAACCCCTAAGGGTCATGGTCATGCACATGGATGTGACTGTATGTTGATAGTACTTGTTCATACTCTCTGTTTCTTTCTTTATTGATAAGTGTCGCAAAAGTAATAATAAAAACATTCAATCTATCACATTTTGTGGTTTTTTTGTAATAAAAATATAGAAAGCCGCAAAAAGAGGCAGAAATATGCAAAAAGACAAAGTGACATTTTCACACATTTCAGCACGAAATTCATATAACACAGGCAGACTTTTCTTACATTTTGTTATTCAATTCAAGATATATCATTATATTTGCACTAAATTACCGTAAGAGAATGCGTATGAGCCCAAATATAACTTCCATTTTGCTAATCTATACCGGTGGAACCATCGGAATGATAGAAAACCCCGAAACAGGTGCTTTAGAGAATTTCAATCTCGAGCAACTGAAAAAGCACGTACCGGAGCTGCAAAACTTCACATTCCATATCGATACTTACCAGTTCGATCCTCCGATGGACTCCTCGGATATGGACCCGGAAGCCTGGCGCAAACTGGTACACATCATCAGTGACCATTATGACAAATATACCGGCTTTGTGATTCTGCATGGTACTGATACGATGGCTTACACCGCATCGGCCCTCAGCTTTATGCTGGAAGGTTTGAGTAAGCCCGTCATTCTCACCGGCTCACAATTGCCCATCGGCGTGCTCCGCACGGACGGCAAAGAAAATCTGCTGACTAGTCTTGAAATAGCCAGTGCACGTGATGCAAAAGGCAATCCGCTTGTACCCGAGGTCTGCATTTTCTTTGAGAATCACCTGATGCGCGGCAATCGTACTATCAAGATGAATGCAGAGAACTTCAATGCATTCCGTTCATTCAATTATCCTGTATTGGCAGAAGCAGGTATCCATATTAAATACAACAATGTGCAAATCCGCTTTAAGGAAGTTGAACGGGAACTGAAGCCACATTATTTATTAGATACCAATGTAGCTATATTGAAACTCTTTCCGGGTATTCAGGAAAATGTAGTGTCAAGTATATTGGGTATTGAGGGATTGAAAGCTGTTGTGCTCGAAACGTACGGTTCGGGAAATGCTCCTCGCAAAGAGTGGTTCATCCGCCGTTTGCGAAATGCTTGCGAGCAAGGGATAGTTATTGTCAACGTCACCCAGTGCAGTGCCGGAACCGTAGAGATGGAACGTTATGAAACGGGCTATCAGTTAATGCAGGCGGGAGTGCTTTGCGGATATGACAGCACGACGGAGTCAGCCGTTACAAAACTCATGTTTCTACTGGGGCATGGCTACACGCCTAATGAGGTACGAAAGAGAATGCGTACTCCGATGGCAGGAGAAATCACCATCTAAATACGTCTCATAATTAGTTTGTCTAAATAACACATAAGGGTCGTCTATCAGTATTCCCGATAAGCGGCCCTTATACTACCATGTATCAAATCAGGTACTATTACCCCTCCGTCAACTTATACTCTATAACTGTTATTGAATACTTTTTCAAAGTTATATCTTTATCTTTCACATCTCTTTGTTGCCACACAGGAGCCAAATCCTTATCATCCTTACCAAAATACTCCCAGCATTGAACTACTTTAGCATCAACTTTACCAGGAATAACAATATTCACATTCTCCTTCCTGTCACCTTTATTAATAAGGTACACAAACAATTGATCCATTTGAGGAGAATAACTCGCATAAGATATAATATATCCTTTTGATTCGGACTTTATCATTTTATCGCCCATAAACTGATTCCAGATCAGCAACGAATACCCCGTAGGGTTGATATTCCCATTTGAATCAATAGCGTCGTGATCTGCCTGAGGCTGTTCTTCATTATTCAGCCAACGGGTATTCCAGAAACACGAAAACTCTATCTGCGGCTCTAACAGTAATTGACCGGTCATATCAAAATTCACAATTGCATGCCCCATATCATTAGTTCCATGCCAAAGTCCGGCCCAATCAATTGTTCCATATTCAGCAACTATCAATTTCCACTTACCGAGTTGTTCCGGTGTGGCATACTTATTCATAGCATTGAGTGCTGTTTGTGCAGGCCATATCAGACAACGAGTAGTATCTTTATAGCTTTCATATCCGGCATTGAAATTAAAAACACCATAGTTACTCACACATAAACGATCAATATAATCCCCAGCCTTGGTTATAACCGCTTTAAAGAACGCATCACTATCGCCATTAGGAATAACTAAGATGGAGGAATCTACTGCCTTCATGGTTTTTGAAAAGTCTATGACATCTTGAGCATAGATATCAACAGTGGAGTTCTCATTATTCTTATTCCAACTCTCATTACCTATCATCCAATAACGCACATTGTACTTTTTCTTAATGTTAGCATACCTCACCCATTCAGCAGCATGTTTAATTAATGCCTCCCGACTGGAGACCCTTTCTCCTTTTTCAGGTTTACGTAAATAATTATCAGCAGCAATTACCAATACAGGTTCAGCTCCAGCATCCCGGCAAACTTTCATGAATTCATCGAAATCCAAAGGGTCATAAACAAACTCTCCATCTTTAAAAACTCCGGGATAATCATCCAACCCAATTGTTCTCGCCAATGAAGTATGCGATTCTTCATAAGGCGGTATGCTGAAAAGATATAAATCCGATTTCTCACCACCCGGATATCGCAAATATTTTGTTCCTAGTTTTTTTACTGCTTCTGTTACGTTCTTCTTTGCCTCAGGAAAACGCCCGCCATCCATTATAAAATTCAGATTAATTCCTACCGGATGCTTTGACACATCACTGACAATACTATCCGTATATACTGTAATAGCTATTGCATCACTCACTCTATGGCCACAAGAGTTAAATAAAAACAGAACTAAAGTTGCCGTTATCAGCAGATTCTTTTTCATGGTTTTATAGCTTAATTAATAGAATTGATTATTCAAATTCCCGATATGCTCCAAAACGCGCCAAGCGGTCTTCACCTAAATTATCCGGAATTATATATGAAGATTCTCCTAAAGCCTTGCATATTTGACGCCACATATCCGTACGATTATAAGTTTGATGTACTTTCTGAAATTTAATAGACAACAACAAGTCTTTAGCAGCTTTATATTGTTTTTTATCAATAAGTAGTTGTACCCGCCTTTCGGCAATCCATTCATCTGCAGAAGCATCAACTTTACTCAGCCATTCCTCGCGTTTAGCAAGAGTCCTACTCCCCAACTGACGCAACAATTTATCACGAGCTACAACCACCTGCGGATGCAGTGCCACCCATTCTTCGCTTATGGCATCATAAGTAGCTTCCGCTTTGGTATATTCTTTATTTATCTCATACAATCTTGCCAATAAAGCCTGCGCTAATCCCAAATTCACACTACTTAGACAAACAATAGCTTCTTTACTTCTTTCGCGTCCGGCCAACCATGCACCGTAATAGTACTTCCAATAGTCTTGCTGATCTTTATTGCATTTTATAATAGCCCACTGAAATGCATCATCTAGATTTTCCATTCCGGAAGGTGCCCAAAAAGTGGTTGTCGGATCTATTTGAGGAATATCCGTTCCATACTCAAAAGCATTGAGCAATGCAATCCAGGGAGCGATCTCATTCTCTCTTGCCCAGCCGAATAACGGCACTTCCGTTATCGGACGCAATGCAACTTCCGGCACAGAAAGTTTATAAATATCCATTCGCTTATCAGCAGGTATCCAGAACTCAGTATGCTCCCTGTATTCACCCGGCTGCAATTCCAGTTTTATAGACTGGTCGCTGATAGGTCCCCCTTGTAGTTCTGCATAAGTCTGCCTATTATTTGTACTGAGCAATGACCATTCTTTATCTTCCTTCACTCCATAACTCCATAACTTTATTCCCGGTGCACTTTGTTCGTCCGCAATATGATAAAGGCCATACCCCAATGAAGGAGTATAAGCGCCAAAAGCGTTTACATCTTTCGTCTTCCAGAAATACCCGGTCATTTCTGATATATCTTTTTCTTTTTTAGGTCCCTGTTTTTTCCAGTTTATTGTATCTAATGCAGAAGCATGTACCAATACTTCTCCTTGCGGAAAACTATATTCAGTATCAGGCATGCAAGGAATAGCAGCATTTGTCCACGACATCCAGGGATAGGCATTCGTACCCGGATTATGCATTCTGACACGTTGTGTCAGAAAGTGTTCTCCTGTCCCCAAAGAATATTCAACAGAAAATTGCATACCGTAATGCATCTCCCGCTCACCACAAGTAACATAAATCCGGTCAGTAGTCCGATCTATCTTATAACAAACCGACTCATTCTGAGTAGGGGTATGTGAAATAGGGAAGCTGACCTCTATACCGCCCGCCACAAAATAGAAACGTGGCAAAATACGTGTGTGGCGTACAAGATGTGGATTATACAAGACTTCTTTACCACTCCCTTTATGTATCATCGACATCACCTTACCACATAAGTCCGGACAAATTACAACTTTAATAAGTTCATTTTCAAGTGAAATCATTCGATAAGTTTTAGGAACCGGCCGATTGGAAGTTTCACTATAACTAACATACGGATAAACACCATCAGCATCCATAGCAGTCGGGACAGGTCCTACAGGAGTTAGCACATGAGTCAGAATTATTTCATTATATTCCTTGCATGTCACGGGAAATACCTCTTGAGCTAAGCAGACAATAGAAGAAGTGCTTATGCCCAATATTAGAATTACAAACTTCAGGTAAAAATCTATTTGTTTCATATTCTATTCTTTTTTAATCTCCAATAGTAAAAGTTGCATAATATTCAGGAATAACCTGTATCTTATTCAGCCGACATAGCCCTCCTTTTGAGAAATCCAACCTGAGCCCTTCAGGTAAATCTTGCAGGTAAGTAGCATTAGCAAACAATTGTTGCAAGTAGAAATAGATGCCATCGCCCTGAACAGCTTCGGCATATCGCTTCAATCCTATCCGCCACGGGTTTCCATGATAGAAATTATCCGCCACCATCTCTCCATTAATAAATGCAGCACCTGTATCTCCGATATAATCAATAGAAAGAATAAGATCACTCACATCTCTGAAAGCACCTTCCGGCAAATGAACCAGAAAACGCCTCTCACTCGCCATGTGAACCTTGGGGAAAATGTGTACTCCTTTCTTGGTAAATGATATCTCACTGCAATACTTCTTTTTACTGATCTTCGCAGAAGTTTCAGTTATAAAACGAACCGCAGGAAAAGCAACAGCCTTCAATATGGTATCCGTAGATTGAATCCGTACTTTAGCATCTTCCTGCAGCACATCTGCGGAAGTTATCAGTAATTTCTCCTCCTTTTCCACCGTCACTTTACAGGCTGCTAAGGCTTGTTCCCTAGTTAAAGTTGTAATAAGAATCTCTTTCCCTGTTATAGATTTTAGTCTTACCGTGCTGTTAAATCCAGGTACTGGAATCAACTTTTTAGTCCCTCCTTTCACCGTATTCTCTGCGAATATATACTCCGACTTCATTCCTTCGGGTGCAAAAAAGAAATAATGTTTCTTTCCTCCGGAAGTAATTCTTGCCAACGGTTGCAGGGTAGCCGACTTCAATAAGATACCATCTAAATCCATATTAAAAGGAAGAATTATATTGGCATTCTTGGCTACCGTTACGGTTCCCTCCTGTGGAAAACGAACCGTTTCACCGGCCAATTTCAAAGTAAGACTGACATCTCTCAGATCTTCACGTTTACAATGATCCTGGAAATTCGTAATAAAAACAAATCCAGCATTTTCTTTTTTACGCACTGCATATCTAAGGGTATGAGTATTTGAAGGAGTGATCGTATCACTGTTTTCCGGTAACACCACTCCCATAGGTGCCAGCAAATGACCGAAATCATTCACAAAATGATGAATAATGCGCAATGAATGATAAGAAGCGCGCGTATGTCCGAATTCTCCGATAGGAGCCTGAAAATCGTAAGACATCTTTGGCACCCCTGAAGGTTCATCACTAAAGAAACCCTTCTTTCCCTGAGGAGTAATTCCACCATGATACATATAATAGCCTATGCCATTGGCGCCACTTCCTAACGAACGTATCATCAGTCCTTCACCTGCTTCAGCCGGAATGCTCGGTCTTCTACCATAAGTCATCTGAATACCGACTCCCATTTCCGCACAGAAAGAAGGATACCGGTAGCCTTCATATCGTACCGGAGAATAATCGGGAGTAGTGTGAATATCCCTGAATAAATAGAATGGAGACATACCTATATCCGCCCATGTCGGATAAGTATAAGCCGCCGTTACAGGAATAACTTCCTGAGGAATGATCGCAGCATTTCCCCACCCCGTAGCCGTATACAACGGAACTTCCATCCCATGAGACAGTGCTATCTCTTTCAATGTTTTCATGTGCTGATTACCGGCTTCAGGACTCTGGATATCCTGTTCTTGTACCGATACGCCAAATTTGGTATTTTGCACATCATAATCAGCAACAGTATAGTCAATAGGCTGATCAGGGTAGCGAATAGCCCAGGGAGCGGCAGAGTGTTGCAACTCATTTTCCAACTGAATACCAATGATACAACCACCATCTTTATAGAAAAATCCCTTCAGTTGAGAAGCAATGGCAGCATAAAGCCGATCTACATATTTCAAATATTCCCGGTCATTGGTGCGGATCAGGAACGGGCGCCCATAAAGCCAATCCGGTATACCCCCATTTCTAATTTCTCCGTGACAGAAAGGTCCTATACGAACGAGCGTTTTCATATTATGTTTCTGACAAAGAGAGATAAATTTCCGAAGATCTTTATCACCGTTCCAATCAAAAACACCTTCTGTTTCCTCGTGAATATTCCAGAAAACATAAGTGCAAATAACATTCACTCCTCCCGACTTAACCTTCAGTATCTGTTCTTCCCACTGTTCATTTGGAATACGGGCATAATGTATCTCTCCCATAATAGGAATGAAAGGAGACTCATTCAATTCCATATAATAACTATTTACAGATATAGAACCTCCGTCAGGAGCCACTCCACCCAAATCCAAATGACCGGTTTCTATTATTTTATCCGGTATATTCAGATTAATCCGATATGCAGACTGTGCATTTGCCTGGTAGCAATAACCACTTATAAAACTAAGCAGTGTCCACCAGAAAAGACTTCTTTTATACATAGCCCTCATTTTTTTAGGGATATCATATCAGTTATAATTTCTTTCAGCCGAAGTATATCTACACTTACAGGAAGATTATATCCAACCGACTCATAGTTTGCTGTTGCATCCTGAGGTACCCGAGGCTGTCGTTCTCCTTTTTGTCCGGCAGTTTCAGACCAAAATCGATTACCTTTATAAATCGCCATTCCTTTCGTTTCATCCCCATGCAAATGTTCTATTCCTCCATTAGTCAGAATAAACGTATTATTCGCAAATTCCAATCCCGAAGAAAATCCGGTATTAAAAGAGATAGAATACCCCTGATTACTGATAATTAAATTATCGTGTACCTTAGTTTCACATAAAGGAACATCTTTATTATACGGATCACACCAAACATAAATACCCGCATGAGAATTCTTAATCCCGTCATTAATACTCACATTATAGCGTACGATATTATTATTCCATTCTGTTGCGCCGCCAAACTGAAACAAGCCATAGCCAGCCCCCTCATTATTCATAGCAAGATTATACTGCATTAACGAATTCGTTATTCCTCCGTCAAAATCAAATCCGCCTCCGTCTAATCCTTCCGGAGAAGTCTTGTTGTCATGCGAAAAACAATATTGAATAGTTAAACGATCTGATTCGTATCCCCAAATTCCAACCGGTCCATTTCCGGACCTCGGCATATCCCAACCATTCCCCATAGCCTCACAATACTCTATTGTTGCATTGGTTGCATGGCCTACCAATATCCCGCTTCCGCTATGATTGTCCAGAATAGCAGGATTTCCGGCATTATTTTCGGCTACACAATGGCCTATATAAATATTATGCACAGATTTTGTTCCCCATTTACCAGTCACTTCAATACCGTTATAACCATTATCATGTACGTACGAATGAGTTATACGTACATCTCCTCCGCCAGTTACCCCAATGCCATTCATTTGATACCCGGAAGCCTCCACTCTATCAACCTCTATCAACCTCGAATTAACCACCTCTATGCCTGTCCCCGTATTGCCCTTTTTACGCCCCGAACCTTTCACCACTACATTCTTTACATGAATATTCTCACAGGCATCTATTACAATGGCAGAACTATGGACAGAATAAATATGTGAAACTCCCGTCCCGTATGAAGTGATAGTAAGCGGATTCTCAGATGTTGCCTTTACTCCCTTAACATGAATAGTTCCGGTTAATATCTGATTCCCTGCCAGATGAATACAATCACCCGGCAGGAATTTAACACCTTTCAAAGCATCCAAACTTTTAAATGGGGATTCCATACTACCATCAGCAACTTGACTATCGCTAAAAGAATCCACATAAAAATTTCGTATGCCGTTAGCCCAACCCGTTACACAGGTCAATAGCAATATAGAAAAAAATAACAATTTATTCATAACCACACTTCTTATTAGAAAACTTCTATTTCATCTAATGCAATCGAAGGCAAAGCATTCGGATAAGGGTAATCTTCGGGTAATTCAGTTTGCCCGTTTATCACAAGCTTCAAGTATCGTCCGTCTTTCTTGTCCGTCTTCACATAATTATGATAGATCTCTTTCTCTCCTTTGTATACAGGATATGAGAAGGTACTTTCTCCTATCTGCCGGAATTCCTTGCCATCTTTTGAAAGATAACATATCATAGACTTAGCCGGAAGTGTACTGTTTATAGGAGCAACCATAGTGCCGAAGCGAACTCCGGATACTGTTGTATTCTTCTTCAGATCAATCACAATTTCTACACCGGAAGCGATAGCCGCCCATTCGTAATTTGAGGGAGTAAAACCTTGCACACCATCCGTAAACAGAGTAGGTTTCACCGGATACCAATCCAGACTCCAGGCATCGGTGGAAAGTGTATAAGTACATCCCGTTGCTTTATTCACCAGAAAGTTCTTCACCGTCGGAGCTTCTAATATCTGATTATCTTTATCTGTCACCACAGCTTTCACACAAGTATTCTCTGTCAAATAAACCGGGCCTTCATAGATCTCCGATTCCACCGTAGGTTCCGAACCATCCAATGTGTAGCGAATATCAGCATCAGGGCATATAGTCTCAAGTGTAACCGCATACATTCCTTTCTCACTATCCCAACCTCCCTGAATACGAGGTCTGAAATATTCACGGCATGTATTGACATTCCTTTTCCGGAAAAAAGAAAACTCTTTCTTCAGATGAGAAATAAAAAGTTCCCGGTTTTTATTTCCAGGCTGGCTCCAAGCCACTTCTGCAATGGCAAGCAAGCGGGGAAATGCCATATATTCAAATTTCTCAATAGTAGCAACATATTCTCCCCATATATTTCCCTGAATCCCCATAATATGTTTAGTTTCTTCCGCAGTAAGTGCCTCTGGAATAGGTTCGTAATCATATACCTGTTCCAATGATATAAATCCACCGATAGCTAAAGGAGCAAATTCCGGATTCTCCTGATAATAATCCAGATAACAATAAGTATTAGGAGTCATAATCACATTATTACCCAATTGAGCAGCCTTTATGCCTCCCGCTTCCCCTCTCCACGACATTACCGTAGCTTTCAGAGGAAGTCCTCCTTCCAGAACCTCATCCCAACCAATCAGCTTTCGTCCAAGACCTTCCGCAATCTTCTCAACCTGCTGAATAAAATAAGCATGAAGTTCAAACTCGTCTTTCAGATTTTCTTTCCTTATCAAAGCCTGGCAATCCTCACATTGCTCCCAGGATGTTTTAGGGCATTCATCACCGCCAATATGAATATATTCTCCGGGAAACAAGCTTGCAACTTCTGTAAGAATATCCTTTATAAACCGAAATGTCTGAGGTTTGGGACAATACACCTGATCGGAAATGCCGGCTCCTGCCATCAAATCAAGTGAAGAATGAAAACTGCATGCATATTCCGGATAAACGCTCAAAGCCGCCAAGGCGTGCCCCGGCATTTCAATCTCAGGAACAATTGTAATTTGCCTGTCAGCTGCATATCTCACAATATCACGAATTTCATCTTGCGTATAGTATCCTGAATGTTCTTTTCCATCATAATGACGAGGATAATATTGATCCCAGGTGCCAATAGCCGAATTAGAACGTACAGAGCCTTTTTCGGTAAGACGCGGATATTTTTTTATCTCCAACCGCCATCCCTGATCATCGGTCAGATGCCAGTGAAAACGATTCAACTTATAATTAGCAGCCAGGTCAATAGCTTTTTTCACATCTTTCAAAGGTAAATAATAGCGCCCCGCATCAATCAAGAATCCCCGGTAAGAAAAACGAGGTGCATCTTTCACAAAGATGCAAGGAAGTGAAGTATGATTTTCATCCGCCAGAATCAACTGATTAACAGTGCGGAGAGCATAAAAAAAACCGGCAGGTGCAGATGCCTTAATTACCACTTTATTGGCAGCAACAGAAAGTTCATATGCTTCTTCATCCAAGGATTTTTTATCTTGCAGTAATATGCCGGCCTTTTTAGACTTGTTTGCTTGCAAACTCAAACCATAGTCTCCCAACACTTGCTCCATAAAGTTATCAATTATCTGATTTACTTCCAGATGTTTACCGGCATATAGAATATTGTTGTTATGAGCTAAATCGAACGTACCTTGCTTCTCTTGTACATAAGAAGGCTGAGGTATAATATTGGCACCCATGACAGCAGGAACTACCACCCAGAATAATGCCACTAGATTTGCTACACATAATTTGAATAAACTCATATCTAAAGTATTTTAATGATTTAAGATTCTATTTCAATTAGCTCCGATTATATCAAGTACTTTCAGTTCTTTACCATTAACAGGTACAGTTTTATCCTTTAAAAAATCAAGAAGAATATCCCAATTCTTATCTTCCGCGTTATACCAAAGTGATTTATTGAAAGTTCCTTCCTGCTTTGTAAAACCGGTGGCAGGGGTTTTCAAACTACCGATATATACATTTCCGAAATATTGGTTACCCACTGCCTTTTCCTCTTTTACAGCTACAGTCACCTCCGGAGCATAAATATAATTGTTCTTAAAGACATCTCCTTTCCCATAAGATGAATCATGCTTAGTGAAATGGAAAAGCGTACGGTCTATCTGTGGCTCCGGTTTTGGAAACAGGTAAAACAGATTATTCTCTACCAATGTGTTCTGAGTATATCCAGTGAAATGCATTGCAGGACTAAAATAGGCGTCTTTATGGCTGGCATTAGTCAGATAATTGCGTAGTCCATCATTTATACTGACATTGTAACGCACCTTGGTTTCAATATTCCCATTCACACACCAGGCTTCCGGCCAACCATCCGTACCAATTACCAACATGAAGCCGCCATCATTATTATAACTCAGATTATACTGGAATACCGAGTTCCGACATCCCCAGTCCGAATCATAAGCATACCCGTCTATGATAGATTTGTGATCACTTACTACATTAAACTGTACCAATGTATTATCGCTGCACCAAGGCCATATTCCATCGCAAGCTTCCGATTCGGGCAGTGTTTTCGGGCAATTCTTCATCACGTTATATTCTATCAATCCACCATCGCAACCAGCCAGAACAATACCGTCACCCGGCACTCCATCCAATACATTCTTCCTGACGACTACTCCCAAATTAGGATTCCACTGCTTCCTGATCCAGTACCCCCTAAACTTAATTCCATCTCTTTGGCAATCTTTCAGATAGCAATTCTCAATAGTCATTCCAACAAATCGATTCAGAATACTGTCATTATCCCGGCCATTCTGAATGCAAATTCCTATACCGCCACCTTTCTCTATCACCGTACTTCCATATACATCGTGCACGTACAAGTCATCAATGACCATATTATGTGATTCTCCAAACTTATCCAACTCTACCCACAAGCCCAGTAAACCAGCTTTCGGAACATCGGCTTTATTAGAAATTTCAAGATCGCGTATCACCAGATTCTCTGAGTTCAATATATGAACAGCAGCTGTATCAACTCCATTTCCTTTTATATGCGGTTTTTCCAATCCTCCATATTTGCCTAGTACGACAGGATTATTCTCCTCTCCACAACAGGAAAGCAAAAGTTTCTCCGTAAATACAGCACCGGATTTCAACAAAATACTGTCTCCACCTTTTAGAGTTAAAGACTGAAGCTTTGCCAAAGACTTAAAAGGAGTCCCTACAGAGGTTCCATTATTAGCATCGTCACCATTTACAGAATCAAAATAATAATTAGTCGTTGTCATCTGCGAAGAGCAGGAAACTAACATTGCAACCAAACCTCCACAAAGTATTGTCTTTATATTTTTCATATACATATTATTTTAAAGTTTATTATTACCAATTGTCTGTCCGGAAAGAAGATACCGGAAGCCCGCTAAGGCTGAATAGTTCCGGTTCTACATAATTTTTAAAGGCATATCTAACTGCTTTCGGATTCCTCACATATTTAGAAGACACTACTACAACATCTCTTTCTTCATCTACATACGCTTCAGCCGGATGAAAAACTTTACTCTCATCTGCTATTTCAAATAAATGCAGGGGCTTTCCATAACTCGTTAGTCCATAATATAAATCTTTTAAAAAAATCACAGCTTTATCCCCATCGACTTCCATCCTTTCAAAAGCCGGACTCTTATATTCAAATCCCTTCGTATCATACACTTCAGCTAATGCCATCAATCCTAAACGTTCGCCAACTTTCTCTTTGCGTACCGGATGAATTTGTTCTACTTCTCCCACATCCAAAATGACCGCCATACCACTATTCTCAATTCGATCCATACTTTTTCTCTGTTCATCACGCAGATAAGCACCTACATGCTCACCTACCTCACTTGGAACATTCCATGTAGTATAATCAAAAGGAGCTATTTGCGTGAAATAGAACGGAAAATTTCTTCCCCACTTCCGTCTCCATTCAGCTACCATAGCAACCAGCCGATCCGAATATTGAGAAACATTATATACATTTGATTCTCCCTGATACCAGATACAACCCTGTATGCCATAACCGACAATGGGGTTCAACATTCCATTATACATGGTAGTAGGTATATTGGCCTCCCACCCTGTAGTACCATCACTCACTTCCGGAACAGAAATATCACCCAGTGTCTGACAAGTTTCACGGCTCATCCAGGTTTCAACAACGGAACCACCAAAGCTTGCATTAATAATACCAACCGGAACCCCAAGATTCTCCTGAATAAAATGAGCAAAATACCATGCAATCGCACTACAATCTCCTACATTTTCCGGAGCAGCCACCACCCAATCCGCTTTTATATCCGTAAGTGGTTTATAACTGCCAAGTGGAGGCACATTTATAAAACGAATATTACTTTTTTGAGAAGTCAGAATAGCTTTGGTAGATTCATAACATTCTTTCAGCTGCATAGCCATATTTGATTGCCCACTTGCTAACCAAACCTCGCCTATATATATATCACTGAAAGTTATAGTCTTACCTCCCGTTATGGTTAATGCATAGGGACCTCCTGCTTCCGGTGTATGAAGCATAATTCTCCACGTACCATCTCTCCCTGCTTTGGCGGAATAACTCTTGTCGTTCCACGATGAAGTCACTGTAACTGTCGTCCCGGCATCTGCCCATCCCCATATCGGTGTGACCGTCTTTTGCTGTAGCACCATATTATCGCCGAAAATACCGGCAACCTTCAAATCCTTTGCCTCAACTGTTAAAACAGCCAAAGCCAGGAGAAACAAGATAATATTGAGTCGTTTCATTTTATCAGTCTATCTTTTGTAAACATTCAAAATCAAATTCAACCTTTTTCACATCAGCCTGCTCATCAGTTCCGTTTGCCGGTAAGTCAAAAAAGATTTTCTCGTCTTTATCCAGTTTATAAATCACAAGCGTCAACTCTTTCCCCTCTACAGAATGTTCCTGCCGGTTCAAACCTACCGTCCAGGTGGCATGACTGTTATAATCATCATCCGAAAGCATATATCCGTTATAGATTTCCGCCTTATCACCGGAATAACTGATACGCATATAAATATTATTCAATTTCTCCAATGCATCTGTCGGCACTTGCAGCCTCCACTCTTTGAATGTATTATAAGCAATACCATCGGCATATCCCGGTTTATCCACCACCATCGGCATCATCGGTTGCGGAAATTCCCGTGTAAGTGAAGGATTGGAGTAATAGTCCGTCGACAGCCAGGAAGAGTCGGTACTAAATTCAATCCTGTCATAATTATAGTATTCCACAATAACACGTGCAGCAAATTGCTTCTTCCCCTCAACAAATGGGAAACTTGCAAACAACAAATTGACACCCTTCCTGGCATATCCTGTAAGGTCTATTTCATTTAACTGGTTTGGTTTTATTTCCTGATTTACCCAAGTATCATTCAGATTGAGTATACATTTCGACTCCGGATACATAAACAAAGTGACTTTCTTGATCTTCGAAGGATTATCCAGATTGAATTCCTTAAAGAAGAAACGGCGATAACGCTGCTGATAAGGTTCAATCCCATGAAAGTTTGCTGTTTCCAACCATTTTACCTCTTCCAGGATGCCCTTAGGCTGAATACGAATATCCATTTGCGGCTGATTGAAAATAACCGCTTTCTGTTCAAATCGCGGATTCATACCCGTCTTCAACTTATAATAAGCAGCCTTCTTATCAGTAGAGAAAATATAAACATCTCCAAGTGAACTGTATAAATCCGCATCAGAAATATAGCATACCTTCTTTCCATCTTGTTCCAATAACCAGCAGTTATCAGCCTCTTTTTCTGTCAGAATGACAACATACTTTTCTTCTCCATTCTGCAATTGTACCTTAAGTACACAATCTTTTCCCGGATTCAGTCCGTTAACAATCCAACTATCACTTTCCTCCTTTATCTTAGCCCGATTTGCCTCCACTCCTTTCACAGTCGATTTATCAAAAGATAGCTCCACGGGAATTTGCCTGTTCTGGAAAAACAGATAGCAATTATCAACGCTTCCCATCAATTGTGCCGTGGCATAATTCAGGCGCATAGCATCAAGTTCCACATTCAAGGGCCAGATAAAGACCGTACTATCCTGCATTTCAATACCTTTCTGAGGAAAACGAAGCATTTTATCTTTCAGTTTCACCTCAAACTTCACACTCTTCTGTGCCTTCTTCGGATGATAACGGGAATAATTGATTCCAAACATATAGCCGGTTTCATTATTAGAGCGTACAGACACCTGTAACCCATCTTCTTCCCATTTCGGGATAACAGGCATCATGGGAGCCAGGTCTTTCTCAAACTCATTGACAAAGTAATGCAGTTTTTTCACCTTCTTATAAGATTCCGCTATTTCTCCTGATTCGCGGATAGCAGCCTGAAAATCATAAGACTTCACCGGCAACCGACTCCAATACCCAGTTTTCAATTGTTCTTCCTCAGTAGACCATAGTTTACCCGTAAACTGAGTGGCACCGGCAAAAATATAATATCCCAGCAGATTAGACCCCGAACCAAGTTTGGCAATCATCATACCCAGCCCGTCCAAAGGATCGATGCTGAGCCTCCTGTGATAGGTATTTTGTACCCCCACTCCCATTTCACAAGTAAAGAAGGGATACTTTTCGTACGTCATATACACATCTTGCCGCTTTATCTGATCGTTGCCGATATTCTCATTATCACGGAACGAATCGAACAGGAAGTTTCCCGGCTGGTATTCTTTTCCTACATGTTCCACCCATGGAGCATCTGCATATCCTCCCCATAAAGGAATCACCTCAAAAGGAGGAACAGAACCGTCTCCCCAGCCCGTAACCGTATACATCGGGACATCAATGCCATTTTCCAGAGCTGTATCTTTCAGCCACTGGATATGCGGTTCACCCTCCTTTCCATACCAATATTCGTTTTCCAACTGGATGCCTATGATATTCCCGCCATCTTTATAGTAAAGCCCTTTCAGTTGATAAGCTATCTGGGCAAAATAACGTTTCACATAATTCTGATAAACCACATCATTTGAACGGTCTTTCAGATATTTTTTCTGTAAGATCCAGTCGGGTGTCCCTCCATTACGCGCTTCTCCATGCGACCAGGGTCCCAGTCTCGGAACTACAAACAATCCATGTTTCCGGCATAACTTAATAAAACTGCGCAAATCCTTCTCATTCTCCCACTCAAACTGACCTTCTATCTCTTCGTGATGATTCCAGAACAGATAAGTAGAGATAATATTGATACCGCAAGCTTTCATTTTCAAGATACGGTCTTCCCACAAATCCTTACGAATACGCGAGAAATGCAATTCTCCCATAACAGGCAGGATCGGTTTCCCACCCAGAGTCATATACAGACTGTTGATTTCTATTGCCTTCTCCTTAGGCCCCGAATTTCCCATCTTCAGATGACCGCACAAAGGTGCTTCCATGACATCCGAAGCATCCAGCTTATAAACTTTCTGTGCCGATAAGTTTGTAAGCAGGCAAAATCCGATAAATAAGAAGCCTATTTTTTTCATTTGTATTACATTATTAGGTTAATAAACTGCTTCCATTGTTTGAGTACTCCACTGATCCGCCCAGCGAATAAGTGGTCTGTCTCCATCGAATTCAACCGGTAACCAGACATACCGTGAATTTATTAAATCCGTTTTATTCCACCTGTCAAACATAGCGACAAATTGATCCTGCATCCCTTCAATGGGGAGTACATAGGTACTTTGGGCATAAAATGTCTTATTGGCATCACGCCCCAGACAGGGGGTATCTTTCAGTTCCCAAACTCCCATCATTGAATCGGATACAGCCCATTTAGCTTTATTCGGGTCCCAACCGGTGCAACCGGATGAGAGCATATAATAGTGACCGTTTCGCTTAAAGACCGCAGGAGCTTCCCGGGATTGTCCGATAAATCTCCGGACATAAGTTCCTGAAGGTTTTGTATAATCATCAGTCAACAAACTGATATATAAGGTACTGTTCCATTCTGACGAACAGATATGATAAGCCTTTCCATCATCATCCTTGAAAATAGTCTGATCACGGCTGTCTGCCCCATTCGGTTTAAAAGAGCCCAGATAAGTGAAAGTTCCTGTCGGTGAGTCACAGACCGCTACCCCGGCATGTGCCTTTTCATAATCAGGACTTTCAATATGCATCCACATTATGAACTTACCGGTTTTCTCATTATAGATGACCTTCGGGCGCTCTATCACTTGCGAAGGGTGAAGATCTGAAGTCGGATCATCATCTACCGTAGGCAGAACCTTACCCTCAAATTTCCAGTCTGTCAGATTCTTGGATGAATAGCAAGCCACCCCTCCGGCTTCAGCCCGCCAACACTCCCAGGTTTTAACCCAGTCCAGGCGATAGGTAGAATCACCTTTAAATTCACCATACCAATAGTAAGTACCTTCATGGTAGAGAATACCTCCCCCATGTGCATTTATCGGATTTCCATCCGTATCTTTCCAAATACTGCCGGGAGTTACGATATCTTTTCCCTGTTGCTTAGCCGACATCCGATCCACCGTCTTAATTGTAACCGATGCCCCTTTCATCCCCTTTGCTGAAACATTCAAGGTTATTTCACCTGCATTTCCATCCGACTGCAATATAGCCATTGCCTTACCTTTATAGGTTTTAGGTGATAAGGAGCGGAAACTTTCCATATCTGTAGGACATGCATTTCCCGATCCCCTGATAATACCATTACCCACAACACTTAAAGCCACTTTCATGTCAGCATCAGATACTACCCTGCCCTCTTTATCAATCAATTCAACAGTAACATACGCCAGATCGTCCCTATCCACTTTAATCACCTTGCGGTCTGCGATTAAACGTATCTGCACCGGAGCACCGGTTGTTCTTAGAATAGCGCATGAAGATTCACTGCTGTCATAGGTAGCCACTGCTTTCAGTTTACCCGGCTGATAGTTGACTATAAACGTAGCCGTATAGTCTTTCTTTGAAACTTCTTGCTCACCCAGCAATTCATTATTAAGATAGAGTCTTACCTTAGGCGCACGACTATAAACATTCACTTTTACAGGTTTGCCTTCCAGCCCTTTCCAGTTCCAGCTAAGCGATTCGTTCTTCCACCCCCAATAGCTCACATCTTCTGTTTTCCCGGCAGCCGGCAAAGGCTGTACCGCCATTGCAATTTCCCTTTCCTTCCAGATAATATCCCGGTAATAGGATTGCGGTTTCTTTTCTCCACAGATATCAATATCTCCACACCATGCGTTATACCAGGGCCAACCCATAAACTGGGGATTCTTCTCACCTTTACTCAGTTCCAGTGTATGGCCTATTCCTGCTTCACCCAGATAATCAAGGGCAGTCCATACAAAATCACCAATGATATACGGATGCTTTTCCACCAGATTCCAGTTTACAGCAGCTTCCTGCGCAACAGTCTCACTACCATATATGATACGTGAGGGATCTTTCTGATGATCATTCTCATATTCGTACCACATATAATTGTATCCTGCCACATCCAAATGTTGCATGGCCTTTGCAGCATCTTCCTTCCACTTCAGTTGCGGATTATCCCAATAATCGTTGATAGCAGCAGTTACCGGACGTGAAGGGTCTAATTTTTTCACTATATTCCTCAATCTTTCTGCAATCTCCATACCGGCATCATCCGAACGTTCCTGAATTTCATTTCCGATACTCCACATGATGACAGACGGATGGTTCCGGTCTCTCAGCACCATTGCCGAAATATCTTTTTCGTTCCATTCATCGAAGAAACGATGATAGTCCTGAGGATTCTTTTCTTTTTGCCAATGGTCAAAAGCCTCATCAATCACCAACATACCTTGTTCGTCGCAAGCTCTGAGAAAAGCTTCCGCCGGAGGATTGTGAGCACATCTGACCGCATTATATCCATTTGCCTTCAACAATTCTATTTTGCGTGCCTCTGCCCTATCCAACGAAGCAGCCCCCAACAAACCATTATCATGGTGTACACAGCCACCTTTCAGTTTCAGGGGCAAATTATTCAACTTAAATCCTTCCTTTGCACTGAAGGAAATAGTACGGATGCCAAAAGGAACAGATATTTGATCCAGCACCTCATGCCCGGAACGGATCAAAATTTTCGCTTCATACAAATGCGGAGTATCAACCGACCATAGCTTCGCCTGTTTCACCGGCAAAGAGAAAGCAACCGTCTGCTTACCAGCCGCGTCGACACTCACTGTTTGCTCTTTCATTCCTACCTCTTCACCATCAGGAGAAATAATCGTAACCATCATATTTATTCCTGTATTCTCCGCCTTTTCATTAAACACATCCGCCTCTATAGCCAATGTAGCCTCATCACCGGTCACCTTTGCAGTACGTACGGCAACCGCCCATTCATCCAAATGAACAGAATCGGTCTTTATTAACCATACATGCCGGTAGATACCTGAACCGGCATACCAACGGGAATTTTTTCCCTCATTCGTTACCTTCACAGCAATAGTGTTCACTTCACCTGCCGGATGGCAATACGAAGTAATATCACATTTGAAGGACGAATATCCATACGCATTGAAATTCACTTTTTGTCCGTTCACCCACACTTCGGACTGCGCATAGACTCCTTCAAAATAAAGAGAATGAAGTTTGTGAGTATCTTTACGGTCAATAGTAAATGATTTTCGATACCATCCTTCACCACCTACGGTTTGTCCGGTAGCAAAACCTCCGGCACTTTCTTTGGAGAAAGGGCCTACCGATAAGCCATCTGAACCGGAAAGAGGTTCTACGCTCCAGTCATGTGGCAGATTTAATACCCGCCATTCCGAATCATCGTAAGATTCTTTTGCCGCATCTTCCATTTGACCGAGATAGAATTTCCAATCCTGATCAAACTTAATCTTTCGTACGGAACAATCCGTGCCCTGACTGCATGCTGAGACAATCAACGAGCTTACAATGACAAATACATATCGTTTTACTAATACTTTCAACTTCATATTATCTCCTATTTTCGTCAGACCTACTCCTTACATTCTCCTTACCTACTCCCTACCTACTCCTTACATGCTCCTTCTATATAACAAGGAGAAGGTAGGTAAAAGGTAAGTTTTACATCCGGTTTTGATATAATCCGGGAATATTCTTCATTACCCGCCAATATCCACTTTCCTATTGTAAACGTCTTTATTTACTTCTCTGATTTATAGTAATATCAGCCACCGGAAGCCCTTGTACCTTTGCCGTTACAATAACCTTACCAGACGTTTTACCGGAACGTACTACCAACAGGTTGCTTCCGCGCCACGTCTTCCGACTGCTGGCAACGAAACTTTCTATGCTCATAGGGTTGGCATTGCCCACTCCTTCAATCGTAGCATCTCCTTCTATTGAAAACTCTACCAATTCTTCAGCCAACTGATTTCTAATGCCTTTACTATCTACCAATTCTAATGTGATATAACTTAGATCATTACCATCAGCTACGATTTCCGTTCTGTCCGCAGATAATCTGATCTTTTCAACCTTACCGGCACTTTCCAATGTTGCAGCACCCACTTCTTTACCTTTATTATAACTTACGGCCTTCAATATACCATGAGCATAAGGGACTTCCCAGGTAAGCGTATTTTTCTTATCGGCAGTATTTTCTTGCTTTCCTAAAGATTCCCCATTCAGGAACAGTTCAACCTGTTCACAATTGGAGTATACAGATACTGTCATCTTTTTCCCTTCATATCCCGGGAAATTCCAATAATCTACAACATCCGGGAAATCCCATACACTCCAATCCGCCTTATCCGGATTCAAAGGGAAAGAAGGAACAGGAGGCGTCACTACAATATGGGATACCGGTGTCTCACTCCATAACGTTTCACGCAAATAGGATTGGGGACGACGTTCGCCCGAAAGATTCAAATCGCCGCAATTGGCATGATTCCAAGGAAAAATACGTTTATCAAGCGGATACCCACACCAGCCGATACTTGCCTCACCAATATAATCAAAAGCAGTCCAGATAAAATCACCGATCACCCATGAATGGTTTTCTACTCCTTTCCAATAATCATAAGCCTGGGATGCGTAGGACTCCGAAGCATAAATAATGCGGTCCGGGTGACGTTTAGCATCCGATTCATAACGGTTTAAACAGTAATTATAACCACAAACATCCAGAGTGTCCAGAAAATCATCCGTCGCATCAACAATAGAGTTAACTCCCGCCGTAACGGGACGCGTTATATCAAGCGCCTTCACAAAACCTGTCAACTCCCTGCATACCTCTACCACTTCAGCAGTTTCTTTGTTTTTGATTTCATTACCGATACTCCACATAATAACACAAGGGTGATTTCTATCACGTGCAACCATGCTATGCAGATCTTCTTTCCATAACTTATCAAAGTACTGTCCGTAATCATCCTTGTAATGACCTTGTCGCCACATATCAAAAGCCTCATCTATCACCAACATACCTAAACGGTCGCAGGCATTGAGCAAAGCAGTTGAGGGAGGATTGTGGGATAAGCGTAGCGCATTGAAACCAGCCGCCTTCAATAATTCAATTTTCCTTTCCTCTGCCCGGTCAAAAGCCTTTGCACCCAAAAGGCCATTGTCATGATGAATACATCCGCCTTTTAATTTCATGGATTTACCATTCAGTTGAAAACCATTCTCTGCACTAAATGCAATACTGCGTATACCTATTGAAATACATTCCTCATCTATTATTTTATTGTCTTGCAGAAGACGGTTTACAACTTTATATAAGTAGGGATTGTCTGTAGACCATAATTGCGGAGAAACCACTTCCAACGTATGTCCAACCTCTATTTTTCCTTCGTTATCCAATGTTACCTGTTGTTCTTTCCGAACTACAGTACGGTTCTCCTTATCTACAATCTGTGTTTCCAGAATCACTTTCCCGGTTGACTTTTCTGTATTTGCCAGAATACTTTGTACACATACCTCCGCTTTATTTGCTGTGGCAACAGGTGTAGTTACAAACGCCCCCCAAGTTTCAAAATGCAACGGATTGGTTATCTTCAGGAAAGTATGCCTGTATATCCCCGAACCTGTATACCAACGACAGTTCAGACCTTCATTCTTTACGCGAACAGCTATCAGATTTTTTTCTCCAAATCGCACATAGTCTGTTATATCCAGTTCGAATGCAGTATATCCATAAACATGATTGGCTACATGGCGATCATTCACCCAAATGTCTGCATTCATATAAATTCCATCGAAAGCGACAGCAATACATCTTCCTTTCTCAGCTGCATCCACATAGAAATGTTTTCTATACCAGCCAGTTCCACCTACAGTAAAACCTCCCGAAACCTCGGTGACAGCATCGGCAGTAAAAGGAGAGTTTGTTCCAGGAATATTTTCAATGCTCCAATCGTGCGGGAGGTTCACCAGACGCCATTGTGAATCGTCTAAATCTGAACTCTCACCTTCAACAATATCTCCACGATGGAACAACCACTCCTCATCGAAAGATTGTTCCCGAAGGGTAGGTTTCTTCTCACTGCAACTACTCAATCCCAACGTTATTAGCAAAAACAATAGGCTGTATATACTTCTCATATCATTACATTTAGCAGAGCAAAGGCCGGCCTTCAGACAGGATTTTCATCCGGCCAGCCTCTATCTGGAATTTATTTCAATTATTTACCACCCCATTCCGGTGCCTGGACCAAAGCTCTGTTATTATCTAACTCTGATTGAGGAATAGGCCATACATATCCTTTTGACGAATCGAAGATATGAGAACCTGCCCCACCGTCTGCCCGGCATCTTTCGTATGCTTTATCCATTTCTTTCCAGCGCATAAGGTCAAAATAACGGGTACCTTCCAAAGCTAGCTCCACTCTTCTTTCATGCTTCACCACATCGAGCAATTGGTCATAAGAGAGATTGGAGCCTTCGGCATCTTCCACCTTCGGCATCATCACATCGGCACGCTGACGCACCTGGTTCACCATTGACATAATTTCGTCTTTACCCGTATTTTGCTTAGCCAAGGCTTCAGCGCGCATCAACAGTACATCAGCATAGCGAATGACATACATATCCTGATTATCGGCAGCCCATGTAGTAGGCTGGTTTTGATATTTACGCATGAACAATTGGAATGGACTGTTCCAGGACCACCATGCGTCACTGACTTTGCCGTCATACGTATCACCATTCTTCGTCATCAGTGTATATGTCAAACGTGGGTCGCGAGTTGAATCATCATCCGGATCATAGATTCCCGAAGAAGTAATAGGCTTGCCATCCTTGCAATAAAAATCGTTTGCCAAATTCGGATAAGGCAACTGCCACTCCATCGGATAACCGTAGTTATAAGCTAAGAAACCACCCTCACCATTTTGTTGGTCGGTATTTTTAAAGCGAATGGCAAATACTATTTCTTTGCTGGCACCACCAGCTTCTGTAAACAGGGTACTGTAATTCGGATCTATCTCATATTGACTCAGGTTAATAACCTGTAAGGCAGCATCGGCAGCCTCCTTATACATCTCGTTGTACAGGTATACACGGGCTAGTAAGCCCAATGCGGCACCTCTGGTAGCACGGCCTCTATCAGCTGTAACGGGTAGCATACCTTCGGCAGTAATGTCTTTCAAGTCTTTGATTATGTCGGCTACAATTTCTGATTTCTGCGACTTAGGTACCTGGCTCGTTTCAGTAGTCAACACATTAAACACCTTTGGAACATCACGGTACAAACTGGTCAGGTGATTATAAAACAAAGCTCTGATGAACTTAGCCTCACAAACGATTCTTGTACCTGCTTCTTCACCTATTTTACCGTTCTCCAGCATTTGCGGTACTTTTTCAATAACATTGTTGCATCGTGCAATACCTGCATAAGAAGCATTCCATACAGCCTTAGTAACAGCTGCTGTGGGGCTCATGGTATTGGTAGTGATCACATCAGGTCCCACCCACGGAATCCAAGCAAAATAGCCGTTATCCGTAGCAAATTCCAGTTCACGCAAACTACAAGTATTTCCACCCGGCCAGCAGAATCCTAAGCTACCTTCACTTTGCAAAGCATCGTAGCAACCTACCAATGCTTTAGTTGCATCAGCCTCTGTATTCCAAAAGTTACCGTTAGACAACTCTGACAAAGATTCACGATCCAGGAAGTCTGAACAGGAAAAGAGAGAAAAGGCTAATGACAAAATAACTGAATAATATATTTTTTTCATGATCTTCTTTATTTAAAATTATAATGTAATGTTTAAACCTACAGAGAATGTCTTGGCATTAGGATAAGCATGACCGCGAGTATCGGTTCCATACTTTTCAGGATCATAATCGTCAATGCCGGTAATAGTCAGGATATTCTGTGCAGAAACATATATTCTCAAGCGTTCCAGTTTCGCCTTACGAATCCATTCTTGTTTGAAGGAGTATCCCAGTTCAATGTTCTTCAGACGCAGGTAAGAAGCATCTTTCAACCAGAATGAAGAGGGTTGGCTGTTATAGTCACCATTGCCCAGACGCGGGAAGTTTCCGTTAGGGTTAGCACTTTCAGAATAACGATCCAGAAATGCCGTCGTAACGTTACCCGAAACAGTAGGATAATCCATCACAATACGGTCCACACCGGCTACACCCTGGAAGAAAGCAGAGAAATCAAATCCTTTGTAAGCAGCATTCAAACTAAAGCCGTAAGTAAAATCAGGGAATGGATTACCGATCACTGTACGGTCGTAAGTATCCACCACTCCATCCGGTTTGCCTTCCGGACCGCTGACATCCTTGTAACGGACATCACCCAACTTCAGAGCACCACCGCCAACAGAATTCTTTTCATTAGCTTCATCCACTTCAGCCTGTGTACGGTACAATCCATCGGCTACATAACCATAATAAGAATTGATAGGATGTCCTTCCAGATTGATAGACCAGTCTGTAATCCATGAGTCTTTGCCGTGCAGGTCGAGAATCTCATTCTTCACTTTACTGAAGTTGACATTTGCACCAAATTTCCAGTCACCCCATTGATCATTATAACCTAAAGCAAATTCCCAGCCTTCATTCTTTACCGATGCAGCATTCACATAAGGTTCAGTAGAGATACCCACAATTCCGGGGATGGGCAATTGCAGCAAAATATCAGAAGTCTTCTTGTAGAAATAGTCAGCAGTAAGGGTAATCTTGTTGTTCAGGAAAGCGGCATCTATACCTATATCCGTAGTAGCGGTTGTTTCCCATTTAATGTCAGGATTAGCCAATGAAGAAATAGCCACACCCGAAACTTTGTTATCACCCCATACATAGTTATTACCCAAACCGATATACTGTGCAAACGGATAGTAACCAATCTCCTGGTTACCCAGTTCACCCCAGCTACCTCTTAGTTTCAACTGGCTGATAAAGCTATATTTCTCCATGAAAGCCTCTTGAGCAATATTCCAGCCTACAGATACAGAAGGGAAATAACCGGTACGGTTCTTTTTAGGTATTCTGGAAGACTCATCACGACGAAGGTTGAATTCAGCCAAATAACGATCCTTGTAATTGTAGTTCACACGGCCAAAGAATGATCTCAAGGCAGCTTCGGCAGCATCTCCCTTGGCTGAAGTACTTAAAGCACCGTTCAATACGGTAATATTGTCGCTCGGAAGATCTTCACCTGTTGCCGTGGTAGAACGGAAATTATTATATTGGTTAGACTGTCCCAGCAAGAAGTTGAAAGCATGGCCGTTCACATCAAAGTGATAAGTAATAAGGTTTTCGTTGATCCACTGAGTCTCGGAATAATAAGCATCGGTCAGGTAATTCTTACCACTACCTCCTACAGGGTTACCATACGAATCCTGAGGAATATAAGCAGGTTCAGCACCAATACTGTTCCATTGGTTATATTGATAAGCAAAGCTGGTCTTGATAGACAGGTTCTTGATCGGTTCTATTTCCAGGAAAGCCTTACCGTCGAAACGGCTGTATTTCTTCTTTGAGGTTATGGTAGTGGCATAAGCCGGATTCTTAATAGCCTGCATTTTATCGTTACCATCCACAAATCCCCATTCACCATTGCTGTATTTATAAGGTACCGAAGGACGGGAATGCCATTTCATCTGTTCGAATACATAGTAAGTACCAATGGTAGGTTCCTCTACTTCTTCATGGTTACCAGAAACATTCAGTCCTAAAGTGATTATGTCAATGAACTTGCTGTCAGCATTCAGGCGGAAGTTAAAACGGTCAGTACTTGTGCCTTCCATGATACCATCCTGTCCCATATATCCTACCGACCCCATATAATGAGAAGTTGCATTACCACCCGACATAGACAAATGATGGGTCTGGATAGGAGCAGAACGGAATATTTTGTCCGACCAGCGGGTATTGGCAAACAAATCAGGTCTCGATCCATCCTTCATTTGCTGAATCATTTCAGGAGTAAAATTCGTAGTTACATCTCCCATAGCCTCATTCTGCTCATTATAAAGAGTAGCCCAATCCCATGAATTAATATATGTAGGCAGAACCGTAGCTTTCTGTACACCATAAGATCCGCTGTAAGACAGTGTCTTCTTGTCTGTATTTCCGCGTTTCGTTGTAACCAGGACTACCCCGTTGGCAGCACGTACGCCATATATAGAAGCAGAAGCTGCATCCTTCAATACTGATATATTTTCAATATCATTCGGAGAAACACTGTTAAGGCTTCCTTCCACACCGTCAATCAACACCATAGGATTACTGTTACCAAAAGTGTTTATACCGCGGATACGGATTTCCACATCTCCCTCAGCACCGGGTTGCGCAGAGAAAGAGCTCACGGTAACACCACTCATTCGTCCTTGCAGCAAACTGGAAGTATTGGATACCGGAATGTCTTTAATATCATTGACTTTTACAGAAGATACTGCTCCCGTCAGATTGGCTTTTTTCTGCGTGCCATAGGCCACAACCACAACTTCATCAATCAACTCCGAGCTTTCTTTCAATACAATATTAATTTGCTGGTTTGCCCGGGCTATTTTCACGACTTGCGTTTCATAACCTATATAAGAAATCACGAGATTTTGTCCTACTGATGCCTGAATAGAGAAATGTCCGTCTACATCTGTAATCAGACCATTCGTAGTACCTTCTACTACTACAGAGGCTCCAATTATCGCTTCACCGGCAGCATCCTTCACAGAACCTTTCACAGTAACAGCCTGTTGTGTAATGGCTGATGTTGAAGAACCGAGATCTTTTTCCGTTGATGCGTAGGAGAGAGTTACTCCACCAAGGAATAGCAATCCGAAGATGATTCGTCTTTGCAAAACATGTTGTTTATTCATAATATTTTAAATTAAAAAGTTACTGATGCAAAAGTCCCTGTTTCTTTATAAACGGGATAACAGAAAAGCACAAAAGAATAACAAATTCCTGTATTCACTATTAAAAACAGGAATTTGTTATCAATCGGCACGATTCTTTTATTTTTAAGCGTCTTCAAAAAGAAGGGGATCGCTTATTTTTTCCTACTTTTGAATATTGAATTTTAATCAGTATGCTATGAATAGAATAAGATTTATTTTATACCCTTTCTTATTGCTTCTCCTTTGTGGATGCAGCCCTTCAAATAGAACTAATGCTGATAAAGTCCGATTGATTTTAGATACGGACTTGGGACCTGACTATGATGACGTAGGTGCCATGGCAGTGATGCATGCCTTAGCTGATAGTGGATATGTAGATATACTGGCTACTGTATCTTCTAATAAGTCCGAATTAACAATTCCTTGTATTGAAGTCATTAATACATACTTCAAGCGACCTGATATTCCTCTTGGCGTTGCAAAAGGAGAAAGTGCAGTCACATTGGAATGCCCGCACAACAAAAAATGGACTGAAGTTTTGCCTCAGAAATATCCCCACCGAATAGCGAAATCATCAGATGCCCCCAATGCCGTCAAGGTATATCGATCTATTTTATGCACGCAACCGGATAGTAGTGTCACAATCTGCACCATCGGAGCTTTCTCCAACCTAAAAGAACTGCTACAATCAAAAGGAGACGAATTTTCACCGGAAACAGGAGCAGAACTTGTACGCAGAAAGGTTAAGCAGTTAGTTTCCATGGCAGGGATATTCCCCGAAGGACGAGAATATAATGTATATTGTGACGCTTCCTCCTCCTCTTTCGTTGTGAACCATTGGCCTACAGACATTATCTTCTGTGGATTCGAGATTGGCTACAACATAATAACCGGTCGCCGGATTAGTCGGATGCCTGTAGAAAATCATCCTATAAAAGATGTGTTTTTACTAAGCATGTCCCAGGGAGAACCACAAGGTAGATGGAGTTGGGATCAGGCAACTGTTTGGGTAGCCATAAAAGGCTATACACCTTATTATATCAGTGAACGGGGAATTATATCTGTAGACTCTGAGGGTAATAATACATGGAGAGCTACAAAAACAGGAAAGCATATCCGTTTAATAGAGTCTTTACCTGCAAAAGAAATGGAGGATTTACTCGAACAATATATGATGTATTGCCCTAAACATTAAAATTATGAGAAAGCTATTATTTATATTCGTACTCTTTTTAGCTTCCACTGCCGGAGCACAGAAGCTATTGCATTATGATTTAGCAGATGGATTATCAAGTTCTGAAATCACTTCTATCTGTGAAAATGACTATTATATGTGGATTGCCACAGAAGATGGGCTCAACCGTTTTGACGGACATCGGTTCAAAGTCTATAAATCGGGAAAATCAGCAAACAACAGTCTTAAGAATAATAATATAGAAACCTTGTTCCTTGATTCCAGAGGCTTGTTATGGATTGGCTTTAAGACCGGAGGAGTAGATATATACAATCCGCGGACCGACCAGTTCACCCACCTCAATGAGCAAGTTTCCGAACCCATCCCTAACCGGATTGTTTCCATATTCGAAGACTCTGATCATAACATTTGGTTGGGAAGCTGGGAAGAAGGTATATGCAAATTAACTCCCAAGAATACAGAACGTACCAGCTTCACAGTCGAACGCAGCCATTCAGGAGCCATTGTCTCCAGTTTTGTGGAAAAGCCTAAAGGATATATATGGATCAGCACCTATACAGGACTTGTGATGTACAACTCCCGAAAACAAACATGGACAGACATTACTCCCAAGAACCAGACCATCACACAACTACACGACACCGGAGAAGAGAATACCCTGTATTACTCTTCATGGGATAATGCGCTCTATGAATTAACTTGGAGCCAACAACCCGAACAAGCCCGGACCATCCATCTACATAACAGCAATACCCCCATATACCGCATAGAAGGAGAAGCAAACAAACTTTTAATCGGTACCTGGGGAGAAGGAATAAAAGTATATGATAAAGAACAAGAGCGTATTTATCCACTACCCGGCACAGAACATCTGGGCACCACTTTTATCAATGCCATTTATAAAGATAGCCTTGATAACATCTGGATAGGTTCATACGGAAAAGGACTCTATAAGTATTCCTCCTCAGACAGGGGAATCAATCAGTTACTCTCAATTCGTAAAACACATTCTCCCATCACTTCTATCGCCCTTTTACAAGACAAAATACTGTTGGGAACCTTAGGCGACGGTATGTATCATTTCGATATGCGTACCTCTACTGAAAAGGAGAATTATAAAAGCAAAGACAAATTCAAGGACCATATCTTATCTATCGGGCAAAATAAGGATATTACGTTAGTGGGGCACGATGGCATAGGATTATTATATTCTTTCCAGAATAATAATTCGCAGGAAATTCAATGGAAAGAATTTACGGCAAGCACTGAATTAGAAAAGATTACGACTTTCTATATAAAAGACAATAAAGTATGGATAGGCACCAAACAAAACGGCCTGATGTCCGTATATCTGGACAAGAAGAACCAGCTAATAAAAGATTATATCCATTATGACTATTTCAGTCGGGACAGGATAAACGCTATCATACCTTATCGTGACAACCAATTGTTTATAGCTTCGCATAATGGGCTCTCCATCTTCAATGCATCAGACCAGGTCACTCTAAAAGATAAAATCATCGACCAGGAGATTGTGTACTCTATCATAGAAGATAAAAGTAATAAATGCTGGTGGATAGGAACATCAAACAATCTGTTGAAGATGGAAGTATCCAATGATTCACTGCAAGTTTCTACCGCATTCCCTACATACCCATTGCCGCAAGGGGCCATCAAGTCATTGTTGCTCGATGATAACCAGAATCTATGGTTCTTTATCGGTGAGAAGATATTCTGCTACATAAACAGTGAACAGCGCATCTGCGAACCGAATATCAGCTATTGGGGCAACTCTTCTATCCTTTCAGCCGAAAAAATAACTTATGAAAACAAAGAATATATCCTGTTCGGCAATACCGAACAACTCATGATTGTGGATGTGGAAAAGGCGCTACATCAGTATGATAAGACCAAACTCATATTGACTGATCTGGAGATCAACCACCAAAAGATACAGGTAGGCGATACGATAAACAACCGGGTGATTTTAAAAGAGAATACCGAATATATACCTTCCATCACCCTGTCTTATGCCTCCAAATGGATATCCCTGTCCTTTACTGAAATAGGGGAAGCCAACTACTGCAACAAATACCTATACAGGATGATCGGTTTTACCGACAGCTGGCAATATCTCGATATGTCCGTACCTCTGACCTTCTCACAACTCAACCCCGGCACATACACTCTGGAAATTATGAAATATAACGAAGAGTCAGGCACCAAGCCATGCTGGTCCATGAGTATTATTGTCGCTCCGCCCTGGTGGAAAACACCTTTGTTCTATTTCATTTCCTGCCTGATTATCCTGTTGAGCATCGCACTCATAATATATATGATTATCAGACACTACAGAAGAAAGAGTATACAAAAGATACAGGAGATGGAGACATTGAAGAAAGAAGAACTATTAAAAGAAAAGGAAAGTTTCTTCGAAAGTCTCGGGCACGACCTGATTACACCTTTATCTTTGATACTGGCACCTGCCAATGATATGTTGCGTGAAACCAAAGAAGATGATATTCAGTATGAAAGACTATCCATCATCACTAAAAATGCTGCATTCTTATCCGATCTGTTTTCTACAATCCTTGACTTCAAGCGAGTGGAATTCTCTGAAGTAAAGATAAACAATAGAAACATAGAAATCGTATCATTCTGCCGCATCATAGTGAATGCATTCAATTATCTGGCAAGCTCTAAAAAAATCCAGCTATCCTATCAGGCCAACATCCCCTCCATACATATATGGATTGACAGTGTAAAATTTGAAAGGATTTTATATAACTTACTGAGTAACGCCATTAAGTACACCCCCGATCAAGGCAGTGTATCGGTGGCACTGGAATATATAGATGGACAATTGAGTGTATTCATAAAAGATACGGGACCGGGTATCAATCAGTTATACCAGGCAACCGTATTCAATAAATTCTATAGGGAGCCCCAATACAATAAGGAAAACACTCCCAACGGATTGGGCATAGGATTATATGTCGTGAAGAAATTCGTATCAGTAATGAACGGCACAGTTTCTATTGACTCACAACCCGGACAAGGCACCACACTGTGCATCAAACTACCGGTAGAGAATTCAGAAGAATATCAGGAAACAACTGATATTACCGAATTTAAAGCACAAGCAACCAATATAGAGAACAGTGCCACCATATTACTGGTAGAAGATAACGAACAGATACTTAAATACCTTGCGGGCAAATTGGCGGAGCACTTCAACGTAGTGACAACCACCCATGGAGAAGAAGCCTTGAAATTAGTAGGTGAGTATCTTCCTGAAATCGTAATATCGGACATCATGATGCCCGGTATGGACGGCCTGACACTGTGCCGCCATATAAAGGAAAATTCCCTTTATGCCGATATATTCGTTATATTACTGACTGCCAAAACTTCATCTGAAGATGAACTAAGGGGGTATAAAGAAGGCGCTGACATCTATATCAAGAAACCTTTTGATACGGAAGCATTGATCAATCAGATCATGAATATCCTGAATACGCGCCAGAAACGAAAAGAACAACTCCTAAAGAACCTCATAGCCAAAGACAGTAATACCATTGAGTTCAATTCCAAGGAAATATTCCTGCAACAGGCCATGAAGGTGATAGAAGAGAATCTGGATAAGGCGGACTTCAACATTGAGGAATTCTCAATAGCCATGAATATCAGTAAGACAGTGCTTCATAAGAAGTTCAGAATGCTTATCGGGCAGACACCCAATCAGTTTATCCGGGCTATCCGGCTTCGAAAAGCATCCGAGCTATTGATAAACAGTGATTTGTCAATAGCGGAAATAGCCTACCTGACCGGTTTTAACCAAGCACATTATTTCATCAAGTGCTTTAAGGAAGTATATAATGAAACACCCAAGAGTTTCAGGGATCTGAAAAAAGGAGACCGATAACCTCAAGAAAGGGATGACTGTGAAACTGTTCCAGTCATCCCTTTTCCAATCTTATTTCTTATCAGCAGAATATTCAACCTCGTAAACTTCCAATAAGCAGTGTTCGCTATTCCCATCTATAGTGGTACAACTTATTTCCAACGGACGTCCTTCTTTTATATCGTCAGCAGAAACCTCTCCTACCGCCCATGACAAGCCGCACCAGATCATCTTATCATGCGATTTCTTTATCGGAACAGAACGCTTGCCCTGCTTTATTTCTATATCGAAGAAATGGTCCATTTTAATCCCGGTGGGAGGAGCACCGCCCCACGAACGGAATGCTTTTCCACGCTCATCCAGTTGCTGAAAGAGAATCCGTACAGTTTTCCCTTTCGAAGGAATGTAATGTGCCTGCAAGGTATGCTCATTTTTCTTTTGCACATCTATTTTTACCTTTTGAATTGTTGCAGGGATAACGATATCTTTCTCAATACCTAAATCATACTCCCGGGTACTGAACTTGCCGTATCCGACAACAACCATCTGTTCCGGCCCCAATTCCACAATATTCTTTTCTAAAACAGGCATAAAACCACTGTCCGTAAAAAGCACCCTACCCGTTCCTGTTGCTTCAGGCAACGTTACTTTGGCCTTCTCTTGTGATGCGTTTACCACAGTATAAAGGTTCCCTCCTTCAGCGGAAGCCATGTATCCGTACGGCAGCGCTTTGCCGGGGATAGTACCGAATGCTGAAATATTTCCATACTGCTGTACCTTCATATACAATTGCTGCACTTTAACCATCCAACGAGCATCATCGTCACTTAGCAAATCAATATTTCCATGACAGACATTCAACCAGCCTCCGCGTGCCATCGTCAGAATCATCATGCCTTTCCAGGCATTTAAAGCCCTGTTATAACAAGTACCCGTGGTACCAATCATAAAAGCACAGTTATCAATGCGCTGGACCGGTACTCCATTAAACAAGTATTGAAAGGTCATGTGATCCGAATACAAATCCTGTGAACGCCAGAAGTTCATCATCGGCACATCAGAAAGACGGGGATCACCGCAATACATCGTATCAAATATTTCCAGCCAACGCAGGTCTACTGTTTTTCGAAACGAAGTAACCGTATTTTCCATATCACCCCCGAAACCATTGTAGCCAATAAAAAGTACATCCGGATTCTTATAACGAAATTCTTTTATGGCAGAAATAAAGGTATTTTTATTCTGTTCCTCAATGTCAGTAGGCAACATCGTACATTTGGCATCAGGAGTTGCCGCATCAAAATAAGCAAAATCAAATTTGAACATCTTGATACCCATATCCGCGTACATTTGCAGGGTCTGCATAAGATGGTTCAAATATCCTCCTCTGAACAGACAAAGAGTTGTTCCGTCTTCCGCCACAGAACTTTCCCATTCCGGAATAACCTTCATCGTATTTGCCTCTCCGCCTATACGCAGCAGGTTCGTAGAAAACCACAAACCGGGCTTTATTCCTTCTCTTTTGCACGCATCCAGCCAACGTTTGGGACCTTCCGGCCAGCAGTCCGACCTCCACTTACGATATCCCTCATTCACATCAAACCAGAATGCGTCCATCATATAATAATCCACCTGTACACCCGATTTTTTCAAACGCACAATGTGATCCAACTCTTTCATTGCCAATGTCTCATCCAGAGGAATGTTATCAGATAATTCATCATAGGCGGACCAATTGTTATAGACAAATACAGGTTTGGTCAATCTAGCCGTTCTATTTTTATTCCATCCGTCAGATAAATTCTGCGCCACTCCAGAAAGGAATATGCACAACAATAGCAACAGGATATTTATTCTTATTCTATTCATAAGTCATATCTATTTTTATCAAAGACTGTTTATTCACCGGAAAACTTAGTCCACAACTTCAAAAGTCAGTTTCCGACCACCTACCGACACAATAAATTCACCCGCCTCCAAAAAGCGTTTGCCCGTTGCATCCGTATAGCTCAAATCTCTCATAGGATCAATCTCAAACCGAAAGACTCTGCTTTCACCGGCCTTCAACGATTGTTTTTCGAAGAATTTCAGTTCTTTCATAGGACGGGAAATGCTACAAAACGGATCGGACACATACCATAGCACGGTTTCTTTTCCTTCCACCTTACCTGCGTTAGTCACTGTAACCTCGGCTGTAATCTTCTGATTCTTCTTGATTTTCAAGGAAGAAAGTTTTGCATCAGAGTAAGTAAAGGTAGTATAACTCAATCCATACCCGAACGGATACAAAGGTTCGGTAGGAATATCCTGATAATCCCCCATCGCTTCGAACGGACGGGCAGACTGCCGCATATTATAGTAGACCGGTATCTGACCTGTAGACAGAGGGAATGTCACTGACAACTTTCCGGAAGGATTCACCCTGCCCGATAAAATGCCTGCTAAGGGAGTTCCTCCCGCAACGCCGGGCTGCCACATCTCAATGATAGCTTCTACCTGAGGTTCCAATCTGATCAATTCAAGAGGGCGACCACTGGAAAGCACAAGTACAATAGGCTTATTCGCCTGCTTCAAATGCAAAAGCAACTTTTCCTGAATATCGGGCAAAGCAATTGTAGAGCGTGAAGCATTCTCTCCACTCCACTGTTTGGACTCACCTAAACATACCACTACTACATCGGATGCCTCAGCCGTTTTCAAGGCAGCGGAGAAACCCGATTCATCATTTCCATCCAATGCACAACCCTGCTCATAATCCAGCCGCACTTTATCACCAAATTCTTTCAGCATTCCTTCATAAATGGTCTCCACATCTTCGGCCTGACCTTTAAAAGCCCAAGCACCCAACAAATCGGAACGATCCTTGACCATAGGTCCTATCAACGCAACTCTTTTAACCGTTGAAGAAAGAGGCAACAAGTTCTTTTCATTCTTCAACAGCACCATTGATTCTTCTGCCAGACGCGCTGCCAAAGCAATATCCTCTTTCTGCAAATAACGTTCCTGCTCGGCCAGCTCTTTCGTATAAGGTTCATCAAATAAGCCCAGGCGAAATTTGACTCGAAGTACACGGGCAACCGCATCATCTATCTGCGAAATTTCTATCTTCTTTTCAGTAACCAACTGCTCTAAATATTCATAATAAACATTGTCACGCATATCCATCTCCACACCGGCATGGAAAGCCTTATACGCAGCTTCTTTGCGATCCTTGGCAACACCCTGATAAATCAGCTGCTCTATTGCATTCCAGTCGGATACGACAAAACCGTCATGCTGCCACTTATTCTTCAGAATTTCAGTTAAGATGTAATGGTTTGAAGTAGCCGGTACTCCGCTAATGTCATTAAAACTGCTCATAAGCGTGGCGGCACCTGCTTTCACACAGGCCTCATAAGGCGGTAGATAGGTTTCCCACAAGGCTTGGGGTGATATATCCGTATACCTGTAATCCCGTCCGCCTTCGGATACACCATAACCTACATAATGTTTCAGGCAAGCTGCGATAGAATACGGATCAGACAGTTTCTCGCCCTGGTAACCTTTTACCGATGCTACACCAAATACTGTATTCAGGTAAGGATCTTCTCCATAACATTCGGAAATACGTCCCCAACGGGGATCTCTCGCCACATCAATCATAGGAGAAAATGTCCAGTCGATACCCGACAATACAGATTCCTTAGCAGCCATCCCGCAAGCCTGAGTCACTAAATCAGGATTAAAACTACAAGCCTGTGCCAATGAAATCGGATACACTGTACGCAACCCGTGAATCACATCAAATCCAAAGAGAATGGGTATCCCCAGGCGAGATTCTTCCATTGCCTTACGCTGAATCCGGTTACGCAACTTCGGATCGGTATGGAGATAAATCAGCGAACCAATCTCCGCCGGAAGATTTTTCACCTCCGTACCTATATTATTGGGATTATCATTCTCCCCAAATGTATATTGATTCAGCTGAAGCACCTTTTCATGCAATGTCATCCGATTCAGCAAATCTTTCACTCTGGTTTCAACAGGCTGTCCCGCATCTTTATAAACCGGTTTCTGCGACCGGACAGATAACCACGGAAGTAAAGCCGATACGAATAAAATCAATAGTTTTCGCATAGTATCATGTTATTAATTAATCCCAATCATCAGTGCGGAAGGAGGATACCGGCAGACCGCCTGTACCAAATAATTCCGCCTTTACAAAATCCTTAAATGCATATCTCACAGCTTTAGGCTCTGCCACATACTTGCATGTGACTACCACAGTGCCTTTTTCTTCATCAATATAGGCATCCGCCTTATGGAATACCTTATTGTCTCCGGATATCTCAAACAGTTCCAAAGTCTTTCCATAGCTGGTAAGCCCATTAAATTGATTGTCAAAATGAATAATAGCCTTATTTCCCTCAACCTCCATTTTGCTGAAAGTCGGACTTTCTGCTTCAAATCCTTTCATTCCATAGGTTTTAGAGAGTGCCAGCATACCCAAACGGTCGCCCACTTCTTTTTTCCTCCTCGGATGGATCAGATATCGCTCTCCTACATCCAGCAGTACTGCCATTGCAGAGTTTGGAATTAACGTTAGGCACTGTCTTTGCGCTTCCCGTTGATAAGCCGAAACTTCCGGCCATTGAGGTGTGAAAAAGTTCCACTCTTTATAATCGTAAGGGGCAATCTGTGCATAATAGAAAGGTACTTCTCCCAATCCCCATGCTTCGCGCCATTTATTTACCATGGTAGCAACCGACGGAGCATAACGAGGCACATTGAAAATGTTGGATTCACCTTGATACCAGATAATACCTTTTATGCCATATCCCACCAGCGGATGAATCATACCATTATATAGAACCGTAGGCACATTACTAATCCACGGAGAAGTTTCATCACTCAATGGCGGTACGGGGATATCATCAAATTGTTTACAAGCTTCCGCATTCATCCACGCTTCGATGTTGGAGCCTCCATAACTGGCATTGATAATACCGACCGGCACATCCATATTGCGCTGTAAGAAATCTGCAAAGAACCATCCCACAGCCGTACATTCCGCTACATTCTCCGGAGAAGCCTTCACCCATTCGGCCTCAAAATGTTCCAATGGTTTATAGGCCGCTAAAGTAGGTATATTAATGAAATGTATTTGCTTTTTTGCTGAAGACAATATGGCCTCTGTAGATCCCAGTACCGGCTGGCAATAATATCCCTTCAACGGCATGCTCATGTTGGACTGTCCGCTTGCCAGCCATACTTCTCCCACGAACACATTCTGAAAGACTTTTTTCTTATTGGCAGTGACTGTCACCTCATAAGGTCCTCCGGCAGCAGGCGTAGGTACAGCTATCTTCCAGATTCCTTTAGAATTAACAACCCCTGTATATTCTTTATCAGGATTCCATGAAGTGGAAATAGTCACTTTCGTTCCCGGTTTTCCCCATCCCCAGAACGGATTATTTATTTTTTGCTGCAACACCATATTGTCACTGAAAATATCAGCAACCTTAAACTCCTGCCCTTCAGCAAAACATGCCAAAGCAAAAAGGAATACCAGATTTAATAATACTTTTTTCATCTATCAGATTTCTATTTATTTATGAATATAATTCTTTCGTAAGTCCACGCAAATATAGCGCTATAGGGTAAGAAGTGATAACATAAAACCACCCAATAATAACACAATACTCCACAATATGCTTTCTCGCTGTTCTAATCTGTTATAATCCACAATTTAAGCTCTACAAATACTCTGTCAGCCCGAAAAATTTTCGGACTATTCATAAAACTTGATACCTGAACAGTTCTGGTCAAAAGCTCTTTTCAGCCGTACCCGGTTCGCATTTCCTTCGCTTCTATAGAAGGATGAAAATAGCGAAGCAGATACGAAGAGAGTACGAAGGAGGTATAAAGGAGGTACGAGGTGGAATAAATTGTCCTGTTTTTCTGCCTCGTAAACAGCTAAATTCGTATCTTTGACAAATCATTCAGCAAGACATTTTCTTATATGGCAAAAGAAAAAACAGTTTATGTATGCACTAACTGCGGTCAAGACTCTCCGAAATGGATAGGCAAATGTCCGTCATGCGGAAAGTGGAATACGTATGTAGAGGAGATTGTGCGAAAAGAGGTAGTGAACAAACGTCCGGTATCCGGAATAGAAACCGAAAAGCCAAAGCCTGTCATTCTCAGCGAAATAGAAGCGGATGACGAACCACGTATCAACTTGCACGACGAGGAACTGAACCGGGTGTTGGGAGGCGGATTGGTTCCCGGCTCTTTGGTACTCATCGGCGGTGAACCGGGTATCGGTAAATCAACGTTGGTGCTGCAAACGGTGCTGCATATTCCGGAAAAACGCGTTCTCTATGTTTCCGGTGAAGAAAGTGCCCGCCAGTTAAAGCTGCGTGCCGACCGTTTGTCACAGAACCCCACCGATTGCCTCATTGTTTGCGAAACGTCATTGGAGCAGATTTTTGTTCATATAAAAAACACACGCCCGGATTTGGTTATCATCGACTCCATACAGACCATATCAACAGAAAGTATCGAGTCATCGCCGGGCAGCATTGCACAGGTACGGGAATGTTCGGCAAGCATCCTGCGTTTTGCCAAGGAGACGCACACGCCGGTGTTGCTTATCGGGCACATCAACAAGGAAGGTAGCATTGCCGGGCCGAAGGTGTTGGAGCATATCGTAGATACGGTATTGCAGTTTGAGGGTGACCAGCATTATATGTATCGCATCCTGCGCAGTATCAAAAACCGTTTCGGAAGTACGGCGGAGCTGGGCATTTACGAGATGCGGCAGGATGGATTACGGCAAGTCAGCAATCCGTCGGAACTACTGTTGAGCCAGGATCACGAAGGGATGAGCGGCGTAGCCATCGCCTCGGCCATAGAAGGGATACGTCCGTTCCTGATTGAGACACAGGCATTGGTGAGCAGTGCGGTGTATGGTAATCCGCAACGTTCGGCCACGGGATTTGACCTGCGGAGGATGAACATGCTGCTGGCTGTGCTGGAAAAACGGGTCGGTTTCAAATTGGCGCAGAAAGATGTATTCCTCAATATCGCAGGAGGATTGAAGGTGAACGACCCGGCAATAGACCTGGCAGTTATCAGCGCCATTCTTTCCAGCAATATGGATACGGCTATCGAACAGGAGGTTTGTATGGCGGGGGAAATCGGTTTGTCCGGAGAGATACGTCCGGTGAATAGAATTGAGCAACGCATAGGAGAAGCGGAGAAGTTAGGGTTCAAACGGTTTGTATTGCCTAAGTATAATCTGCAAGGGATTGACACGAAGAAGATTAAGATAGAACTGATACCGGTGCGGAAGGTGGAGGAGGCGTTCCGGGCACTGTTCGGATAAAGAGAAGAAGAAAGAAACAAACAATTAATAATACTATGATGAAAAAACAACTACATTATCTTTCACTATTAATCCTACTGTCGCTCTGCGGTTGCGAAGTAGCATTGCACGACAATTACGTGAAAACAGAGCCGCTTCCACTGGAAACTCCTATCGAAATAAATCTGGATGCAGAGCTAAACGATAATGGAGAATTCATATTAGTAGAAGATGTTGGCATAGGCTTTCGGATAAATACACCGGAGTCCAGATTCGTCTCTGCCTCTTTTTATATTGACGACAATCTGGTCTATGAATCAAACAGTTTGCAAGGCTGGTTTAAAGTTTTTAGAAGCAGTCTGGCAGAAAACTGTCTGGTGAAATGCAAGATTATTACAAAATCGTTAAGTCAGGGAGAAAGCATACGCGATCAAGCCTATGATGGACAAACGTATGTAGGTGAAATGAGTTGGCCTGCCCGCTTCGTCGTCCCTCAATTAACTTTCTATCAGCTACCCGAAGATATTTCACTGGATAATATCACGATTCGCTGGACATTCAACCTTTCAAACTATTACTTCAAAGTGATAAGCGATGGAGAAATTATGATTCCAAAGACTAAAGAAACCAGTATCACCATACCAACTCCTCCCTTTGGCACACATAAATATATGGAAGTACGGGTAGTGGATGAAGCCGGTAATGATTTTTTCCTTTCTTCAGCAAATTGGTATTACTATTCAGGACCTGGTATCCGCCTGAAAGGAGGACAAATGAGAAGTGTGTACAATTCCTACTCCAAAACTTTATATACCAGCGAATACGGGGAAGTGACTTCTTACTCCATCCCTTCCCTGAGCAAAATAAGCGAATATAATGAAAGCAGAACCAACGGAACTCCCATTGCCGCAGCGCCCAACTCTGACAAGATAGCTGTGGATTATTCCGATTTGGTTTGTATTTTCTCCGGAAAAGATTTAAAGCTTATTGCTGAGATTGATTATCCAGAAGCGTCTTATGCCCCCCAAAATATCCTGTTGACATCAAACAACAAGCTGATATTGTACTATAGCTATCTCTCAAAGGTTTATATTTATGATGCTGACAACGGGCAACTTGAGAAGATCATATCCCTGTCCGAAACCAATTTCTCCCCGGAAGACTATCGTAAACACTGGAACTACCAGATGAGCGAAAGCTACTTATGCGAGCCTATAATAAGCGGATTCTACCTCACGCCTTTGCAAAATTTCGAGAAGGGGAAATCGGTTTTCTATCCTCAGGATTATAATACTTACTCCTTTCATCCGGTTCATCCCCATGAACTTATAGTGACAGATACAAATAATAAAGTTTTTACCCTGGATTGCCGGAGTGGAGAGATTATCCGCACAATTGCCAAAGGTAGAAACTATACTTTCTGCAACATTGATCCGGTAACCGGAAACTACTTGTTCCAGACTGCTTCTCATATTGTTATTACAGACGAGAATGGAGAAGAATTATTCCGGCTGAAAAGTGAAGCCAGTAATCCTTACCTGACTGACAATATTCTGATTTGCTGGAATGGAACAGCCCTGAATGTAGAACCTTATCTGGAGAAACCATGAAAAAGATTATAATAGCATTAGCCTGCATGGCACTGGCAATAACCAATATGCAAGCACAGGAATTTACGCTGGAATATAACATCGGTTATGGGTTATATGGCATGTCCGACCTAAAAGGTGCACTGAAAGATGCAGCCGGCAGTGGCCTGAAAGGAGTCAAAACGACCGATAATTTTCCGGGAAACTTTACGCACAACTTCCGGGTTGGTATACAGCAAGAACAACATCAGATAGGCCTCACCTACAGCCATCAAAACACAAGCGGGCAGAATCATCTTGCCGACCCTACAGGAGAATATAAACTAAAAATAAAGAATACCGGAAACCAACTGGGAATATTCTACCGTTTTCACTGCCTGGAAGGAAAAATCAGCCCATACTTCGAACTGGCTAGCGGAATCGTTTTCAATAACTGCAAGATGGAGGAATACATTCGCGTAGACGCAGAGGTACAACAAGAAAAAAGCACTCTGGTCGGCGTCAACTTCTTTTTGCAGCCTGCCATAGGACTGCGCTACAAAATCACTACCTTTGCAGCCATTATTGCAAGTGTCGGTTACGAATGGGACCCCACCGGCAAATTACACCTGAAAGGGAATAAAGATATGAAGAGTTCTTATTATGCAGACTGGAGCGGGCTACGTGTCAGCGCAGGCATTGTTACTTATTTTAAAATGAAATGATACAAGAATACCAACTACGTGTGCTGCCCGAAGTAGCCGCCAACGAGCAACGACTGAAAGAATACCTCGTACAGGAAAAGGGATTGAACGCCCGGGACATCACCGCCGCGCGGATACTGAAACGCAGCATCGACGCCCGGCAACGGACCATCTTTGTCAACCTGACCGTACGGGTTTATCAGAATGAAACGCCCAAAGATGACGAGTTTCAGCACACCACCTATAATAATGTGGAAGGCAAACCGCAAGTCATCGTAGTTGGCGCCGGTCCCGGCGGCTTATTCGCGGCATTAAAGCTTATTGAGCTTGGGCTACGCCCCATCATCGTGGAACGCGGCAAAGACGTGCGCGAGCGTAAGAAAGACCTGGCACTCATCAGCCGAGAACACACCGTAAACCCGGAATCTAATTACAGCTTCGGTGAAGGAGGTGCGGGAGCTTACTCAGACGGCAAGCTCTACACCCGTAGCAAGAAACGTGGGAATGTGGATAAGATACTGAATGTATTCTGTCAGCATGGCGCTTCTACAGCTATATTGGTGGATGCACATCCGCATATCGGTACGGATAAATTGCCGCGTGTGATAGAGAATATGCGGAACACCATTCTCGAATGTGGCGGAGAAGTACACTTTGAAACCCGTATGGATGCCTTGATTATAGAAGGCGATGAGATAAAAGGTATCGAAACCCATACAGGGCAGACTATCCTCGGTCCTGTGATTTTGGCAACAGGACATTCCGCACGGGATGTGTACCGTTGGTTGGCCGCCAATCAAGTAGAGATTGAAGCTAAAGGTATCGCAGTGGGAGTACGTTTGGAACATCCTTCAGAATTGATTGACCAGATACAATATCATAGTAAGAACGGACGGGGGAAATATCTACCTGCCGCCGAATACAGCTTTGTGACACAGGTAGACGGACGAGGGGTATATAGTTTCTGTATGTGCCCGGGTGGTTTCGTTGTTCCCGCCGCCAGTGGTCCGCAACAGATTGTAGTAAACGGAATGAGCCCCAGTAACCGTGGCTCACGTTGGAGCAACTCAGGAATGGTAGTTGAATTGAGACCAGAAGATCTGGAGAACGAAGGATTGAAGATAGGAAATGGAGGAGCTGCCACACAGGATGACAGTGTTACCTATCCTCAACTCAACATGATGAATTTACAGGAGGCATTGGAATATAATTGCTGGCAACAAGGCAATATGCGTCAAACTGCTCCTGCACAGCGAATGCTGGATTTTACACGCAAGAAGCTGAGTTATGATTTACCGGAAACTTCCTATGCTCCGGGATTAATATCTTCTCCCCTACACTTCTGGATGCCATCGTTCATTACAGAACGACTCAGCAAAGGATTCCAACAGTTCGGACAATATAGTCGTGGTTTCCTGACTAATGAAGCGGTAATGATTGGTGTGGAAACACGAACCTCTGCGCCTGTACGCATTATAAGAGACAGGGAAACGTTGCAGCATGTGAGAGTGAAAGGATTGTTTCCATGCGGAGAAGGAGCAGGATATGCAGGTGGTATTGTTTCTGCCGGCATTGATGGGGAACGATGTGCAGAAGCAGTAGCTAACTACTTCAAGCTATAACAATTGTTTTCTTTCACGGTAACGTC